>WNGK01003300.1_pt1 | contig 28155 bp, 17 predicted proteins | sample 5400601 | NCBI WGS metagenome assembly WNGK01 (sample SAMN13153376, study PRJNA577476) | soil metagenome | isolation source: 60 cm soil or saprolite under Garry oak tree replicate 1 | place: USA:California | collected 2016-06-15
AGCGAGTAAACAGATCAGCGGTCCGCCTCGCGCGCAGTTTAGTGGCGACAAACGGGCGATGATCGATGCCATACACGATGCGCTTTACGCTTCGAAGATCTGCTCGTACGCGCAAGGCATGAGCCTGATTCGCGCCGGCTCGGACAAGTGGAATTGGGACATAAATCTCGGCGAAGTGTCACGCATTTGGAAAGGCGGTTGCATTATCCGGGCGCAGTTTTTGGACAAGATAAAGCAGGCTTACCAGCGCCGGCACGATCTGCCGAATCTGCTTCTCGATCCCGACTTCAGGGCCTGGGTGGAAGAGGCGCAGCCAAACTGGCGGCTTGCGGTAACCACGGCGATGCAGCATGGCGTGCCGGTGCTGGCGATGGCTTGCAGCTTGAACTACTTTGACATGTATCGCACCGCCAACCTGCCGCTGAATCTGACGCAAGCGCAGCGGGACTTTTTCGGTTCGCACACTTACGTGCGGGTGGATAAGCCTGAGCAAGGAGCGATACACACTGAATGGGAAGAGATGCTGGACCAACAGACTTAGGAGAAGAGATTCATTTTCCATTTGTCATTGGTGGATTCAAGTTGGAAGTGCAACCGAATTGTTGAGCAGCATAGTGAGAATTCGAGTTCACCATTCGGGCAAAGGCATTTAGTTTCTTTTCCCCCCTCCCTTTGGGAAGTGGACTAAGGGGAAGGGGCTAGCGGACGTCAGGCCCTCTCCCCAGCCCTCTCCCAACGGGAGAGGGAGACAAGAACTACGTAAGATTCGACGACATCTTTAAGCAAGAGGCGTTGCACATCTAACTTGAATTCGCGATTTGACATTTTTCATTTGCCAATTCCGATTCGCCTGGCGCGGGCAATGACAACTGTGAAATGGAAAATGATAAATCATAAATCGAAAATGGAAGTCTATTTGAACCTTTGTTAACCATACAATGCCAACCTCCACTGTAATGGAAAATCCGCTGCGCCAGGGTATCCGGCTGGAACAGACTGCCGAACCCTGTACCGTGATCATCTTCGGCGCCTCCGGGGATCTGACCAAGCGCAAATTGGTGCCGGCTCTTTACCGTCTGGTTCAGGAGCGGCTTGTGCCCGCTGAGTTTGCGATTGTCGGCTTAGCGAGAACCGAGATGGGCGATGACGACTTTCGCGGCAAAATGAAAGAATCGGTTGCGCAATTCTCTGAGGCGAAAAGCGTCGACGAGGAGGTCTGGCATTCGTTTGCTCAGGGGATTTGCTACCTTACCGCGGACATCGGTAATGCGGACGACTATCAAAAGTTGGGCGCTTTGCTTGACCGCGTCGACGGCGAGCGAGGAACCGCCGGCAATCGTCTTTTTTATCTTTCGGTCGCGCCGCGATTCTACGCTGCGGCAGTTGAGCAGTTGGGTCGCGCCGGTCTCGCGAAAGCGAAAGCCGGCAGTTGGGTGCGCGTCATCATCGAGAAGCCTTTCGGCACGGATCTGGAAAGCGCGCGGCTCTTGAACAAACAGATTCACGAACACCTCGACGAGTCGCAGATCTATCGTATCGATCATTACCTCGGCAAAGAGACGGTGCAGAACCTGCTCGCCTTTCGTTTTGCCAATGGAATTTTTGAACCGCTCTGGAACCGACAGTATATCGACCACGTGCAGATTACGAACGCGGAAGCGGTGGGCGTTGAAGGGCGCGGCGGTTATTACGAAACCGCGGGGGTCGTGCGCGACATGATCCAGAACCATGTGTTCCAGGTCCTGTCGCTGGTCGCGATGGAGCCGCCGGCGCATTTGGGTTCCGAAGCCGTGCGCGACGAAAAGATCAAAGCGATGACCGCGGCGCGAGAGTTTACCCCTGAACGCGTGAGGGCTGAGTGCGGGCGCGGCCAGTATGGACCGGGGTCAATCGCCGGCAAACCCGTTCCCGGTTATCGTCAGGAAGAAGGCGTGGCTCCTGATTCGACTACGGAAACATTCGCGTTGTTGACGATGTACTTTGATAACTGGCGCTGGGCCGGAGTGCCGTTCTACATTCGCTCCGGTAAGCGTCTGCCAAAACGGGTCACGGAAATCGCGATTCAGTTTCAGGCTGCGCCGCATCAGCTCTTCGGCGCAGAAGTGATGGAACAGGTTACGCCCAACCAGTTGATCATTCGCATTCAACCTGACGAAGGAATCACGCTGCGTTTCGCCGCCAAAGTTCCCGGTCAAATCACGCACATTCGCGATGTGAATATGGACTTTCGCTATGGCTCTTCGTTCGGCGTCCAGCTTGCCGAAGCATACGAGCGTCTGTTGTTGGACTGCATTCTTGGAGATTCAACGCTGTACGCGCGCAAAGACATGACTGAGCGCGGTTGGGAAATCGTCATGCCAATCCTGGATCAGTGGGCCGCGACGAAAACTGAAGTCTCATTTCCGAATTACGAAGCTGGAACCTGGGGTCCGCAAGCCGCAGATGAATTGATCCAGCGCCAGGGCAGGCACTGGCGTCGACCGTGATAGATTCAACGGACTCGGGAACAGAGCGGTAAGAGACACGTCAAAATGGCGTCGCCCCCGCAAACAGTTTCAGCTCCATAGGAGCGGAATATTTATAGCTGTGACAGCCAATTGAACAGCTCAGCTCCGTAGGAGCGAAATGTCATTCGAGGGGCCATTGACGCAACCGGGAATATGTCGCTCCTACGGAGCTGGGAGATCAGGGTAGGCTTACTATCTATAAATATTCCGTCCCTAACGGGACTCGGTGTGTCGTTGCTGAAGGAGTTGGTCGTCTCGACGGCCGTTCGACTAACGAAGTTTTCATGTCACTAGAAACACAAGCTAACCCAGTTTCTTTTTCGGCATCGAAGGGCGTAGACGTCGATAAAATCGAGAAGGAACTGGCGTCGATGTGGTCGGGCGCCAGCGATGCTGACAAGGGCCCCGCCAGTTCCGGTGTGACGCGCGCCTGCGCGTTGAATCTGATCGTCTACACAACGCCGTGGGACGATCGCGATCTGCTTGAAGAGTTGCTCAACCAGGTCAACGAACAGCATCCCGGACGGACGCTGATTCTGGTGGCCTATCGCGAGACCGCGGAACCAAGGCTCGAAGCTTACGTGTCAATGCGTTGCCGGCTTTTGGGCGCCAGCGGTAAACAGATCTGCGGCGAACAGGTCACCATCGAAGCTGGCGGTCCGCTGGTCGACACTGCCGCCACGGCGGTCGCGCCGCTGCTGGTTCCAGACGTTCCGATTTACCTGTGGTGGAAAGACATTCCTCACTATGAAGACAGATTATTCGATCGTTTGGCCCAAATGGCGGACCGCATCGTCATTGATTCGGCGGCGTTCGATCACCCTTACGACGACTTGCTGAGTCTCACTAAACGGATAGGTGATCAATCGCAGCCGATGCGGGTCAGTGATCTGAACTGGGGCCGGCTCACGTCGTGGCGCACGTTGCTGGCCAGCTTCTGGGATGTGCCTGATTATCGCGCGCTGCTGGACGAAATCGATCACGTCGCAATCGAGTATCGTCCGCCGAGTGACGCGCCGGAAGAGATCGCGCCCGAAGCCCTGCTGCTGGGCGGTTGGTTGGCGTCGCGGCTGGGTTGGGAAATTGCGGACCAGACTGCGTCTCAAACAAGGGAACCAGTGGAGTGCCAGCTTCATTCCGGCAACCGGCCGATCATAGTTTCATTTTCGCGCGATAAGGCCGGCAAGCGGCGCCAGACGATTTCATCAGTGGTGCTGTCCGCGAGAAATGGAAACGCGGAATTCTCCGTTGCGCTGCGCGATGATGGCGGCACAAAGCTGGCCACTGAGGCAAGAATCGGCGCCGAACGATCGGTGGGACGCGTCGTCACTTATGAGATTCGCAGCGAAGCAGATCGCTTGAGCCGCGAGCTTGCCTTTCTCAGTCGCGACGCCATCTACGAAGCCGCCTTGGCGCGAGCTGCTCAACTGGTGACCGTGGTCCGTAATCAGAAAACGATACCGTAGGACTTCAAACCGTGTACCTTCATGATAATTGCTGGTGACATTGGCGGCACAAAAACGAATGTCGCTCTGTTCCAAACGAACGGGAGTGAAGTCGGCCCCGTTGTCAGACAACAGACTTTTCCCAGCAGCGGTTACGATTCGCTGGAAGCCATTCTCAAAGAGTTCACCGGCGGGACTGAGTTGAAGATTGCGGGCGCCTGCTTTGGTATTGCCGCGCCGGTGATTGAAGGGCGTGCGAAAACTCCCAACCTCAATTGGACGGTCAGCGCTGAATCGCTCGCCGAACTGCTGAGAATTGATCGAGTGTCCTTAATCAACGATCTGGAAGCGACCGCCCACGGCATATCCGCGCTCAGCGATTCGCAATTACTCACGCTCAATACAGGCGCCCAGGTGCGTGGCGGCCATTGCGCTCTGATTGCCGCAGGCACAGGTCTGGGGATGGCCGGCATTTTCTATCACGCCGGCCGCTACTATCCCATGCCGTCCGAGGGAGGCCACAGCGATTTCACGCCGCACTCGCAGATTGAGGTAGAGCTATTCGGCTACCTAGCGGAAAAATTTGGACCTCACGTAAGTTGCGAACGAGTGCTCTCAGGACCCGGCCTCTTCAACGTCTATTCGTTTCTTCGCGATCGTGGGTATGCTGAAGAGCCCGCCTGGCTCGCCGAGCAGATCAAATCCGGCGACAAAACCGCGGCTGTCTCCAAAGCGGCTTTATCGAACCAGTGCGAGCTGGCAGTGAAAGCCTTAGACATGTTTGCGTCTGCTTATGGGGCCATCGCTGGAAACCTCGCGTTGATGCTGATGGCCACCGGCGGCCTTTACGTCGGTGGCGGCATCGCGCCGAAGATTCGCGAGAAACTCAAAGACGGTACATTCATGAAGGCGTTCACGGACAAGGGCAGAGTCTCTGCTTTGCTTGCGAGCATTCCCGTGCGCGTCATTCTCGATGACAAAACCGCACTCTTCGGCGCCGCCCGCGCTGCTCTTGACCAACGATGACCTTGGAGCCGCTACGACTTTCTTTGCACGCGCCAGACGCAGACTCATAAATGAAAACAAAAGAGCATCGACGGCTACAGGAAACGCACAGCTCGCCGGTTCCGCCGTGGCGACATTGGGGTCCGTACGTATCTGAGCGCGCCTGGGGGACGGTGCGCGAAGACTACAGCGCATACGGCACAGCCTGGGATTATTTTCCGCACGACCTCGCGCGCTCAAAAGCTTATCGCTGGGGGGAAGACGGCTTGGCGGGAATCTGCGATCGATATCAAATTCTCACTTTTGCGCTCGCTCTGTGGAATGGTCGCGATCCGATCTTGAAGGAGCGGCTGTACGGACTGGTGCCTGGTGAAGCAAACCACGGCGAGGATGTTAAGGAATATTATTTTTATCTCGACTCGACGCCGACGCACTCGTACATGAAGTATTTGTACAAGTATCCGCAGGCTCCATTTCCTTACACAAGGCTGATCGAAGAGAATGGTCGCCGGCGTGGTCAGCAACAACCCGAGTATGAACTGATTGATACCGGCGTCTTCGACGACGATCGCTATTTCGATGTGTTTGTGGAATACGCGAAAGCCGACCCGGAAGATATTTGTATTCGGATTGAAGTCTTCAACCGTGGACCGGAAGACGCGCAGGTACACGTGCTGCCGCAACTCTGGTTTCGCAACCGCTGGAGCTGGGAGCCGGAACCGAAAGCTCAACCTATCATTCGCCCTGGTCCAACCGGCAAGAAATTCAAGAGTCTGGAGGCTGACGACTCGGAGGCTGAGCCGTTGCCCAATCTGCCTTTCGAATATCGTCTTGGTAAACGCTACCTCTACGGCGATGCGGACGGCCAGGCGCTTTTCACCAACAACGAGACCAACGCGCCGCGCGTCTGGGGAGCCAATGCGCAGAGTCGCAGTCCGTTCGTTAAAGACGCCTTTCACGCTCAGGTCATCGGCGGCGAACAATGCGTGAACCCGGAGCAGGTAGGTACAAAGGCCTGCTTTCATTATGCGGCGCGCAATGTTCCGGCTGGTGGCTCGATCGTTATCCGTCTTCGCCTGACGGATAGAGTTTCAAAAGCGCCACTCGCTGACGTAGATAAGATCGTTACTCAACGGCGCGCGGAGGCCGACGAGTTCTACAATTCCATTCAACCCGCGAAGGCCAGCGAAGACGAGCGTCGCATTCAACGGCAAGCTTTCGCCGGCATGCTCTGGGGCAAACAGATTTACTTCTACGACGTCGACGCCTGGCTCAACGGCGACGACCCCAACTGGCCGCCGCCTGAGTCGCGCCGCCACGGTCGCAACACGCGTTGGCTCCACCTGAACTCAATGCGCGTGCTGTCGATGCCGGATAAGTGGGAGTATCCGTGGTTCGCGGCGTGGGATCTGGCGTTTCATTGCGTGCCGCTCGCGCTGGTCGATCCGGAGTTCGCGAAGGAGCAGTTGTGGCTCTTGCTGTTTGAACAGTTTCAGCATCCGAACGGCCAGATTCCCGCTTACGAGTGGGAGTTCTCCGATCTGAATCCACCGGTGCATGCGTGGGCCGTGTGGCGTGTTTACAACATGGATCGAATACGCTCGGGCAAAGCTGACCGACAGTTTCTCGAGCAGTGTTTTCACAAACTGCTGATCAATTTCGCGTGGTGGGTTAACAAAGTAGACAGCGAAGGCAACAACGTTTTCGAGGGTGGCTTTCTCGGGCTTGATAACATCACCGTGCTTGATCGCAGTCACGAGCTGCCGCATGGAACTACGCTGGAACAATCAGATGCGACAGGATGGATGGGTTCGTTTTGCCTTTATCTGATGCGCATCGCGCTCGAGCTGGCGAAAGAGAATCCGGTGTACGAGTCGCTGGCCACCAAGTTTTTCCAACACTACGTCTACGTCGGCGCGGCGATGAAGCGGATGGGCAACCGCAACTACCAACTGTGGGACGAGCAGGATCTATTTTTCTATGACGTGCTCCGTTTTCCGGACGGAAACTTTCAAAAATTTCGCGTGCGGTCGCTGGTCGGCATCATTCCGCTTTACGCGATTGAACGGCTGGAAGAAGATTGGATCAAACCGTTTCCCGAGTTCACCGCAAATCTGCATTGGTTTTTGAAAAATCGGCAGGACCTGGTGCAGCGTTGTGTGACCGCCGTAGAGCGCGAGGGAAGGAAGGTTTACATTCTGGCGATTGTCGACGAGAGCCAAATGCGTCATTTGCTGGAGCGTATTTGGGACCCCGCGGAGTTTCGCTCCGATTACGGCCTGAGAAGCCTTTCAAAGTGGCACCAGGATCATCCCTTCGTTTTGGAGAACAGCAGAGTCGGATACGAGCCGGCCGAATCGATCGAAATGTTGAAGGGCGGTAATTCCAACTGGCGCGGGCCGGTCTGGTTTCCCACCACCTTCATGATGATCGAGTCGCTGCGCAAATTGGGTAAAGCCTACGGGCCGCTGCTGGAGATTAACAACCCGGTGGAAGACGAGCCACCGATTACCCTGGATGAGATGGCGAAAGGCTTTGCCGACCGTCTGATTTCGATCTTCGCGCGCAATAAGAGCGGCCGGCGCGCCGTTTACGGCTGGAGTCAAAAATTTCAGAGCGATCCGCATTGGCGCGATCTGATTCTGTTCTACGAATATTTCCAGGGCGACACAGGCGCCGGCCTGGGCGCCTCGCACCAGACCGGATGGACTGGATTGGTGGCCTCGCTGATTGATGAATGGCGAAGATGAGAGAGATCTGTTTGCTCAGTGTGCGAAAGCTTGCGGTGGTCGCTCTCATTCACACCCTGCTTTAGCTGGGTGGAGCGGGTGCTAACCAGTATTCAGAGAACGGTTTCAACCGTTTTCCGACGCACCTGAACCGCTGGAGCGGTTGAAACCAAACTACAACGCTCATTTCACCCAGCTAAAGCAGGGTGTGAATGAGAGTCGCCTTCTACTGTGATGTCAATGACTTTTAATTCAGAAGAATTCACCTTGCTGCGAGCGTTGGCAGTTCGCTTTCCAACTGTGGATACCGCTCTGGCGGAACTCTCCGCATTGCGAGCCGGGTTGTGTTTGCCAAAGGGAGCGGTGCACGTCGTCAGCGACGTCCACGGCGAGTACAAAAAGCTCCGCCATATTATCAACAATGCTTCCGGCACGCTGCGTCCGTTGGTAGAGTCGCTATTCGCGAATCGATTGACTGAAGAAGAGCTGCGCGATCTGCTTGCCGTGCTCTATTACCCGCGCGAGGCGATGGAATATGTGACTGCCCGGCTGCGCGACGTGGCTACCCGACAGGCGTGGGTGCGACGCACGCTGCGTTTGCAGTTTGAGATCGTACGCCAATTGACGGGCAACTATCGACACCGTCACGTTGTCTCGTTGTTTCCGCAGGCTTACGAAGAATTGTTTGAGGAACTCCTGCATGAACCATGCAACTCGCGCGGACCGGAGTACGTCGACGCGATGATTGACGGGCTGGTAGCGGAGGGGCGCGATATTACCGTCGTGCGCGCGGGCTCGCGTTTGGTGCGCAACCTTAGCGTGTCGGAACTCGTGGTTGCGGGCGACCTGGGCGATCGGGGTCCGCGTCTCGATCGCGTTGTCGATTATCTAACGCAGCAGCCGAACGTCTCGATCACGTGGGGCAATCATGACGTCTCATGGATGGGCGCCTGCTTAGGCCACGAGGCGTTGATTGCCACGGCGGTGCGCATCTCTCTTCGTTACCGGCGCCTTTCGCAGCTCGAGGAAGGCTACGGACTGATCATGGCGCCGCTCGAGAAGCTGGCGCGCACTGTTTACGCCGACGATCCAGCCGAGAGATTCAAAACCCGCGGCACTGGCCTGCGTGATGATCTTTTGATGGCTCAAATGCAGAAGGCCGCGGCGATCATCCAGTTCAAGCTCGAGGGTCAACTGAGCCGCCGTCACCCGGAATGGGAAATGGAGCATCGCAACCTGCTGCACAGGATCGATCACGCCGCGGGAACGGTAGAGATCGAGGGAAAAGTACATCAGTTGCGTGATACACATTTTCCGACCATCGATCCTGCCGTACCTTATGAGCTCTGCGCGGAAGAGCGCGCCTGCATGGATCGGCTCAAGCAATCCTTTATTTCGAGCGCGCGCCTTTGGGAACACATGTCGTACGTCACTCGGCGCGGCGCAATGTGGCTGCGGCGCGATCACGCAGTAATTTTTCACGGTTGTTTGCCGGTTAGTGATGACGGAGACTTTCTCTCTCTCACCGTGGATGGCGCCGAATATTCGGGCCGCGCGCTTTTCGATGCCCTCGGTTCGGTCGTACGACGCGCTTTTCGTGAGGGCGAGGCGGCAGGCGGCGATGCTGACTGGCTCTGGTATCTCTGGACCGGACCGCGTTCTCCGCTCTTTGGCAAAGATCGCATGGCCGCGTTTGAAAACTATTTTATTGACGACAAAGAAGCGCGCAGGGAGCACAAGAACCGTTACTTTGCGTTGCTTAACGATCGTGATTTCTGTCAGCGAGTCGCGTCAGAGTTTGGGGTAATGGAGAATGGCCTGATCGTCAATGGCCACGTGCCCGTGAAAGTAGAAAAAGGGGAAGAGCCCCTCAAGCGCAGCGGCAGCGCAGTGACGATCGACGGCGCGTTTTCTGAAGCCTATGGCGATCGGGGTTACACCCTGATACTTGCACCCGAACGAATCGCGCTTGCCGAGCATCACCACTTCGAATCAATCTCTGAAGCGATTACCTCAGGCGCGGACATCGTGCCGAAGGTTTCAAACCTACGCGTTTACGACCCGCCGCGAACAATTGCTGACACGGAAGAGGGCGAGGCTCTCCGCCAGGACATCGGCGCGCTGGAAAGACTTGTGCTTGCCTACCAGGAAGGCGCTCTACTCGAACGCAGCGATGCTCTGCTTTGATCTTGGGATGATGTGATCCTGTCTAACCCACGGGTTTGTGACAGGGGAGACAATCGTTAGAACCGGGAATCTTTCCCTTCAGCGCCGGGCGCGCGGCGATGGCCTTGTCGTGGCAGACGTTGCAGTTGTTGTGATTGGCAATCTCATTCGTCAATTTTGTTGGCGCCGGTTTATCGGGGTACGTAACAGTGGGAATCGGCGCGCTATCGTCACCTGCCTGCAGATGACAAGCGCGACACGACTTGACTGGCTTCGCGTCCGCCGCCTGCAACGAGGCCGTGGTTAACACTACGTTTCGTTCCGAGGTTTTCAGAGGGGGCTTCAGACCCGCTGCCGGTTGATCGGTGTGGTGGCATTCGACACAGCTCAGCACGCTCTTGCCGTCAGGGCTGTAAGCCTTGGTCGAGTGGTTCTCGTGATTGAAAGCAACCTCACCGTATTTATCTGATTGGCTGTCTTTATCCAGCACAACTTCCTTCGGCTGTGTCTTGCTTTCCTTTTCCTGAATCAATGCAACCGAACGAATCGAGTTATTCCCAACCACAACTACAGCCAGGCAGCCCAGCAGGGCAATCAGAACGATCATTAGTTTCATCATCAAGAGTCCTCTTAACGTGATGTTGGTACAATCGCCTTCGATTGGAATTGGGGAGGTCATTAAAATCTGATCAGCCGACTCACGCGAAGCCGGCAAGTCTGAAACAGGGCAATCTTAGTTTGCGGAGACGAGTGTGTCAAATGTTTTCATTCCCTGGTAATGTCCTGAAATTGCGTTGCCGATATTTGGTGCATTAGCCCGACCGTGAGGGAGGGCTCCCGGTTTTTGTTTGGCATGTCTTTCGAGCCCTCCCTAACGGTCGGGCTAATTCCCCGGTTTAGATTGCCTTGTCTCTCGTTTGCGATAACAACCTGAAGGTTGAACTCTAAACTCACATTGGCATCCGAAAAGTGGATCCGCTATGGCACCGCTTGCAATCTTTGAAGGCGAGATCGCCTCCGAATGATTGCTTCCCATTGTGGCAAGTCAGGCAACTCCGTCCTGCGCCCATTACAAAATGCTCGGCAGCGCGCGGCGAGCTGGCTTGTTTTCCTTGCGGCAATCCGGCGGTCAGCGTGTGACACGTCGCGCATTCCAAACGCTGACGTGGCCCATGCTCCGAATGATCGAACCCCAGGCGGAACGCGCGTGCGTTCGTCGGTGTGCGCGCGAATGCCTTCTGGTCGTGACACGCGCCGCACGAGGCGATCTCCTTTCCGGCAGATGATTTGCTCGCTGGCGTGTGACAAGAGTAACACTGGCTGTGTGCGTTCAAGCTGCTGGGAATCGACAGTGCCACACCCCGATTCAGCGGTCTGTTATGACAAGCCACGCAGCCGCTCTTTGGTCGCGCAGACGGGCCCATGTGCTGCGCGTGATCGAACTTGACGTTGAATTTCTCTTTGAAGGTGGCTGGGAAACTCTTCAAGGGCGGTTTTGCGTTGCTAAGATCTGAGTGACAGATTGCGCAAATCGGAACCGCCGGCGTGACAAACTGAGCGAGGTGACAATTGATACAGGCCGGGTGGTTGGGAAATACGGGCCTGATTGAATTGTCCGCCGTACGCTGATGACAGGCGGTGCACGCCTGAGAGGCGTGGCGCTGGCTTGTGTGTTTGAAAGTTGAATAGTCCAGGTCCGGGCCCTGAGCGGTCGTTGGCAACGGACTGAATGCTTTCGCAGTTGCGTGTTTGATCCGCGACAGACCAGGAACCAGTAACAAGAATAGACAGATAACCAGCCAAGTGCGGCGGCACCTCAAGACAGAGTCCAGGCACCGATGGGAGTGGGCCGCGACTTTGATGTATGTTTTCCTTAACAATCTATTGTCCTAAAAGCGCTACCGAGTGACTGTTGGGAGGTTTCTTACTACCCACATCCGAGGTATGACACTTGACGCATTTGAAACCTCCAGGCGGTGGCTTGTTGTACTTATTCAATTCCTCACCGAGCACGTTCTGATGGCAACTGGACGTGGCACAGGAGGGATAGATCGGAACGTCAGGTTTGAGACCTCGCAGCGTCGTTGCTTTCGTGATGTTGATATGGCAGACGGTGCACTCGGTCGGTGGGACGGCATGGCTCTTTTTCTCGCCGCCGCCGTCGTGCCGAAACTTCATTGATTTTCGTTCTGGCGACCTCACCGGAACATACGGCGTGGCGGCCAGTTTGTGGCAGCCGTCGCACTTGTCTCTGGTCGGTGCCTGACCATTCCAATGGCAGTTGAAACACGAGGCGTGATTGTCGGGCGACGCTTTGAACGCATCGACCGCGGGCGCGTAGCCGTCAACCCAACCGGTCGCAGGCGCAACCGGCGCTTTCGTATTTGGGACATGACAGATCTCGCAGTTGTTGAATTTCTTCGTCTTGTCATCGAGCGCATGCGCGGACTTCACCAGCAGAGTGCTGCGGAACTGCCCAAGCCCTGGCCGCAAAGGCAGCGCTGCGATCACGTCCTGGTGTTTGTCATGTGGAAACTCGATTGTGAACTGCTGAGGCCGGCTCGGATTGCGAAAGCTCAAGCGCGCATCATCGCGCGGGGAAGTTTTTGTATGACAGACCGCGCAGATGACGGGTTGAGCGCCTTTGAAAAACTGCGCGCGATGGCAGCGCACACAAGCATCGTGGTCGGGGAAGTCGGCAACATCCGGAAAATTTCGCACCTTTTGCCAGTTCGCGGTCGGTACTTTGTGGCAAGTCTTGCAGCCCTCCTGGTGCTGTTTGGTTGCATGTGAGAATCTTGAGTAATCGACTGCACGTTTCCTGAGTGCTTGTGGCTGCGCGACTCGACGCGGTCGTCGCCTCTGTCCGAGGACACCACCGCTTTTTGAGAATTGCTGCGGATAAACAAAGAGAATGAGCGCGACCAGCGCGAGCACGAGCGACATGATTAGGGAGCGTTTCATTCGATCAATGAGCGGAGATTGTATAGCGCTTACTCACTTGTTCGGCGCCGGACAAGCGGGTAGCGGTTTCTCCATGCTGACGCATTTGATGTTCTTTACATCCCTGGGATCTTTATTCGCCGAGTTCGAGATCAAGAACGGCTTCTCGGTTGGCAGATCTCCAGGCTTCACGCGTACTTCACAATTCCACAAAGTACTGCTGTTTCCGATTTCAGTGGGCAGAATATTGGAGATGACATAGGTGCCTGGTTCGAGATCGGTGAAATAGGCGGTGCCGTTCCGATCGGTCATGACTGAATTTACTTTCGCCTTCGAAACCTCTTCAGCCTGATTGATCAATACTTGGAGATCTTTCTGCAGCCGCTGGTAGAAACGGCTACGAATCTCTTCGGACAGGAATACTGCAAGCCATCTCCGCGCCAGGTCGCGGTTGCCGAATTCTTTCTCACCCGCAGCGACAGCGTGCTGAAATTCCGGAACTGCCTCCGCCTCCTTCGCTTCAACCTCACGACAATAAACTGACTCACAAGACTCCCAAACGCTGGGCTTCAGCCAGGCAATGAGCTCCGGGCTCGCGCCAATGCTGCGGTAGTAACAGTCTCGTGAAAGCAGGGGTCGTTGCTCGAGACTCTGAATAAGACTCTTGTTCTCTTCCAACGAGCCCTTGATCAGAAAGAAGCGCTTACGTGGCAGTCCTTTCGTCGCCTCACCAATTTTCACTCTCACCCTCAATCGGATCACACCGCGAAGGTTTGCGGGCGGGGCGGTTTGGGTTTGGCCCCCGGCAATTACCGCAAGGCACGCCAGCAGCCCGAGGCCAAGCGCACGCCGGGTGATTTGTTTTGAGATGGTTTGCTTCATCCGCAGAGTCTCGCGGCGCTATGTTGGTTGGTTAGAGATTCGGGCTGCGTGGGAATTTCACAAACGGCAGGCGCACACCTCTGACAAATACCTGATCCGAACGAATTGCCGGCGCGGGAGAGTACCCGTTGGCTCCGCCGGCTGCGATGAGATCGTCCTGGTCTACCCCATCGCCGCTAATACCAATCGCTCCAACCAGGACACCGTTCTTGTAAAGTGGAATGCTGCCGGGAAAGATTTGAATTCCATTTGGCAAACTCGGAATTGAAGTGCAGGGAACACTGGCGCCGACAATCGCCGCTTGCAGATTTGTTTTGATCAAATCCAACTGCAGCCCGACGTTGAAGACGCTCCACTGGTTAATTTCCGTGCTGAACGGACCCGCGGCCGTGTTATTGATTCCGTCGGGAAAGAATGGCCGGTGCAGGAATCCTCCAGCGCGGTCCGTGAACGCAATCGAGCCGTCGAGTTTCAGACCATCGGCAGCGGCTCGATCGACATAGGAGCCAAGACCCGCGCCGCGCAGCAGCGTTGCGGCATTTGCGCTCGAAAAGAACGCTGCCGTCCTCGCCTTCTGTACCGACACGTCAAAACCAAACACCGGCGCATCCTGTTGACGGAATAGGCCAAGCACGCGTCCCTCGGTATCAACCACCGCAATCGATACGCGCGCGTTGCTGCCCAGCGGTTGGCGAATCGCGGCGCGCGTGATATTTGCCTGCTGCGCGGCGTGGGCAATGATGGTGTTAACGTCTGCCGCCGTGAGACCGTTTGGCGCTGGACTTGAGATGAAGGGAAAGAATCGCGGATCGGATTCGCCGCTGATTCCGCCGACGGTCACGCTGGTAAAGGCGGAAGGCTGCGCGCCGCGAATTGGAAACAACGGATCGATGGCGCCCGGCAGGCTGCCGAAAGGGATGGTCGGCGGCGCCGGCGCTTGAGCGGCGTTAATAAATGGCAAGCGAAGGCCGTTAACGAGAATGTTATCCGCGCGTATGAGTGAAGGGGTTTCAAACCCCCGCACTGCCGAGAGAGCAATAATCTCTTCGAAGGGTAGATCAAAATCCGCCGGGTCGGGATCTATACCGTACACGCCGTCTCCTTCAATTCCGACACCGCCCTGCGCGATTCCATTCTTGTAGATGGGCATGCTTCCGGGATCGCCGCTGAGACCCAAAGGCAGACCGGGTATCTTGATGTCAGAGCACGGCAGCGAAGAGTATTGAACGCCGTAGAGAGGCCCGCCGGATTGGAAATCCACGCCCGGCGGGAAGTGCTGCTGAATGATGAAGCTGGCGGTTCTGGAATTAAAAGCATTTCCGGAAGTACTGAAGAGCGCGGCCGTGCCCGCCTTGGAAATTGCTCCCAAGTGCGAAGGGAGCCGAGTACCTTCGAGTCCCACGGGCACCAATCCCGTAATCGGATCCGGCGTCTGCAGCGGACCGCCACCGCGAATCTGCATCTTGCTGGGCGCACCCGTCATGCTAAACACTCCGAGAACATTCCCTTCGCGATCGGTCACGGCAACAGTGACCAATTTGTTCAGCGCCACGGCAGCGGAAACTGCCTGGGCAATTATGGTTTGCACTTCGCTCGGAGTCAGTGTTCCCGCCGTAATCGGGTTTATCGGAAACTCAATGCCGAATGGGCCAGGTGTCGGAATGGCTCCCAGGTCGTCTGGCGGACCCCCGCCGATATGGCCAATGGCCACCCGTACGCGGTTGCTGGCAGTGCTGTGGTAATAAATCCTAACCAGCACGTCGCCGAGATCTGTCATGCCCTCGGTCAGCTTCACGACCACAGAAGTCGCCCAGCTTTGCTCAGGCACGGGCCCGACATACTCGACCGGTAATGAATAGATGTGGTGGGACTCGTCTTCCGCATCCGCCGTAACCGCGTCGACACTTTCGTCAGACGTCAGACGAAGATTACCTGCCAGGAGCATGATTCGCGTTGTGTTGTCGGCTGAAAATGAGACCGGCGCGCTCGCCGAGAATGGCTCATGCTTGTTCGTCACGGAATCGACGGCAATCGCTCGCGTCGACTGTGGATCACTAAACAAGACTGGAGCAGGGGATTGCGCCGATGTATTCGGAAAGCGAGTTGCGACTGCGATTGAAAGCAGCAACAGAGCAGCCAACGAACATACAGAGCGAGAAAAGATTCGGCTACCCATGTTGGTATTCGACCAGTCGGTTAACGAGTCACATGCAAACAGTGCGCACAATTTATCACTAAACGCCGCCCAGTCAAGATGATTCTGCGCCTCATGTACTTCGGATTGAGGATGGCGTAATAAAAGACGTGCGCTACGTTGGGTGCGGGAAGATACCAGGATTGCTGACAGGTCATCGCGGAAGCTCTAGCTACTGAAGGCTTCACGCAGGCTGACATTTTGGGAAGGGATCGACGAAGTCGCGAATCGTTACTTGTCCGAGATCCAGCGGGCGATCTCGAAACGTGCGATTCTACTGAACGTCATCATCATGAAGCCGCGTGGGGCGTTTGCCCCAGGGAAAGAGCGGTACACGTCATCAGCCCGCCGAGTGGGCGACAGATCTTCTCAAACACAACACGCTGTCGCCTGCTTCGCAGGCTGGAACTCTTGAATTTGCTAGCCACCTGGGGCTCACGCCCCAGGCTCTATGCTACTGCCTGCTTCGCAGGCTCACCAGCGAAGAACCATTTCGTGAATAATCCGGGCCAGAGAAGTTATGAGAATCCAGGATCGAACACTCGACGCATCGCACATCGCATTAAAGGAGTTTCGTCGGAAAAAGCAGCCGCGTAGCGGCGAAATATTTATAGCTTAGGCGGCACAAAATTGATTCAATCCGAGCGGAGCGAAATGCTAAGCATTACGCTCCGCTCGGATGGGCTACAGAATTGACGACGACGGTGTCTATAAACATTTCGTGCCTACGGCACTTTTCCAACCGGCTCCTAAAGCAGCGTGTGAATGAGAAGCAATCGCCACAGATTCGACTTACCTACAATTTCTTGGCGCACTGATAGCATCGCTGCTTGCGATCACCGAAGACCGTCGAACCTTCGTCGGAAATTCGATCGCGCGCGCTACGGTTTCCGTGTATATGCTGCACTACTCTGAATGCTTACTCGCTGCTCCGCCGGTTTAAGCTGGAAGAAAAATCACTTGACTCTGCCAGTCAGCTAAACTATGTTCCCCGCCACCGGATCAAATCTGTTTCGGCTTGGTAAGAAGATAACTTGCCTTAGAGTGTAGACGTGCATCCACGAGGACGGGTCATGAGCAGCTCGATTGTTGCGGCGGTCGCATGCATGATCATTTGCGTTGCCTTGTTCACGCCTGGCCTGTCCTCTGTCACGCGCACTTCGCCCACCGTGACTTCAGACAACCGGCAAAACCTTGCAGCCAACAGTTTGGGTCGGCGACGTTCATCAGCCAGATCAAAATATTCGACGGCCGCGGAAGCTGCTCAAGCTACCGCCCGCATTGCCTTCGCCAGCGATCGCGATGGAAACTTTGAAATCTACGTCATGGACGCCGATGGAGGGGGACAGACGAGGCTGACTGAAGACCCGGGCGAAGACTATAGCCCTGCCTGGTCGCCCGATGGGCGAAGGCTGGCGTTTGTCAGTACACGCGACGGCAACGCGGAGATTTACACGATGAACGCCGATGGCACTGGACAGACCAGGTTGACCAACAGCACGGCCAGTGATCTCGCGCCGGCATGGACGCGAGACGGCTCGCAGATCGCGTTCGTTACCAACCGCGACGGCAATGATGAGATCTACCTGATGAATGCGCGAAGACGATCGGTTTCAGATCTTCACGATGAATCTTAACGGCACCGGAGTAGTCCGACTAACCAACGCGGAAGGAGCGGACATCAATCCCAACTGGTCGCCGCAGCAAATCACTTTCCAAACAAACCGCGACGACAACGACGAAATCTACACCATGGGTGCCAATGGTAATAACCAAACTCGTCTGACGAACAACCCGGAGCTTGATGTTGATCCAACCCAGTCGTCCGACGGAGCGAAGCTCGCGTTCGCCACCTCCCGGGACGGCAACCTGGAGATCTACCTGATGAACCCAGACGGCAGTGGTTTGCAACGGCTGACAACGAATAACGCCGCCGACATCGAACCCGCCATTCAACCGCAGGGAGTGATTCCGCCGCCCCCTGCCGCCGGAGCGGCCACGATTCAGTTCAGTAGTACTGACTACAGCGCCGGTGAAGGCGACGCATTCGCCACGCTGACCGTTTCGCGCACGGGCAGCACGACAGCAGCAGCGACAGTCGACTTTGCCACCGTCAACGGTTTTGCCACCAACCGCACGGATTACACTTACAACTTTGGAACGTTGAAGTTCGGCCCCGGGGAAACCAGCAAGAACATCATCGTGCTGATCGTCGATGATGTCTTTGTCGAGAACGACGAAACGCTAACCGTCACGCTGAGCAACCCGACCGGAGCCGTTCTGGGCAGCCGGAACACGGCGACCCTCACGATTGTGGATAACGATGCTGCGGCTCCGAATGTAAATCCTGTAGACAACGCGCGCTTCTTTGTTAATCAGCACTATCTCGATTTTCTAAATCGCGCCCCCGATCAAGCGGGCATCGACTATTGGACGGATCAGATAACCCAATGCGGGAACAATCTTGCCTGCCTGCTTGCCAGGCGCAACGCCGTTTCCGCGGCATTCTTCATCGAGACCGAGTTTCAGGTGACCGGCTTTTTTGTTTTCCGATTGTACAAAGCCTCGTTCGCCACGCTGCCCGCGCGCCAGCAGTTCATCAAAGACCGCAGCCGGGTCGTGGCTGGTCCAACACTCGAATCGGACAAGGCGGCGCTGGCCAACGACTTCGTTATGCGCGATGCCTTCATCACGGTGTATCCAAACACATTGACGCCGGATGAATTTGTAAACAAGTTGTTCGATACGGCCGCGTTGTTTCCGTTTACCGCCGAGCGCCAACAGTTGGCGCAAGACATGCGCAACGGCAAGACGCGCGCGCAAGTGTTAACCGAGGTGATCGAAATTCAGCAGTTTAAGACTCGGGAGTTCAACCCGGCATTTGTTTACATGCAGTACGTCGGTTATCTCGGCCGCGATCCTGATGCGGCGGGGTTCGCGTTCTGGCTCGATGTGCTGAACAATCGCCAACCGAACAATTTCCTCGGAATGGTATGTTCATTTATAACTTCGGCCGAGTATCAATTGAGGTTTAGCTCCGTCATAACGCAAAGCAATGCTGTTTGTAGCGGAGTGCATTAGGCCCGTGGTCAACGAGGTCCGTTTCCGCTGGTTCCAACAAAGGAGGTACAAAATGCGTTGCCTGAGAAGTTCAAAGCTGCCACTCGTGATGCTTGTTTTGTTGCTCACGAACGCCATCGGTCTGGGTCCTGCGACACGTCTTCGCGCCGCCGATCATGGTGACGCGCCTTTGACGGCCCACGATCTCGGAGCCGATCTAAACGACGTCTACTTCTTCCGCGATCCGAACGACAACTCGCGGCTGATTCTGATCATGACGGTGCATGGGTTCATCGTACCCGGTGAGGCGTCAAATTTTGGGATCTTCGATCCGACCCTGCGCTACCGGTTTGAGCTGGAAACGACGGGCGATGCCCGGCCGGACGGCGCCATCGATGTGCGCTTCTCTCCGCGCGTGGCAGTTGGCGGCGTGCCTCAGGCACAAACGGCGACCATCAGTCTGCCCAACGGTCGAACCTTCACGGCGCCCTCAACTAACTCGAGCAACACGGCCGACGTTTCGCCCACTCCGGTAATCACGACTGACGCGCAGAGCGGTGTGACGTTCTTTGCGGGCTTGACGGACGACCCATTCTTCTTCGACATCCCAGCGTTCGGTCGCTTCAATGCTTCAATTCGAGCGGGCGCGCCCAACCCCGCCGTGTTCGCTCGCGGCCGCGACACGTTCGCCGGCTACAACACGCTGGCTATTGCTTTCAGCATTCCGATGTCTCTCATTCGCGGCCCCGGAAATCAGATTGGCGTAATTATCGAGACTCAACGCCGCACGCCGCTGTTCTACAACTCGCGTACCGGCGAGGTCGCGGGCGCGGGTCGTTGGACCAATGTGGATCGGATGGGAAATCCGGCGGTCAATGTAGTACTCGTGCCGTTCAATTTGAAGAACATGCATAACGCAGGAACCCCGATCGATGATGCCAATCGTCGCTTTTGGCCGGGCATCCTTGATACGTTACAGAACTTCTATCACACAGATGCCACCAGTATCGCCGTGTTTGAGGATCTTCTGGTAAAAAGAGGCGACTATCTGCGGTTGGATCTAACCGTCCCAAATACCGGTACTAATCCGGAAGCTCAGTTTCCGAATGGACGAAGACTGACAGACGATGTGGTTGACATTCTGAACTTCCTTATCAATAACAGGGTTCCTTTGCCGGACAATGTAAACGCCAATGACGTGCCGCTCCGGACCGCTTTTCCCTTTCTGGCTCCATCACAACAGCCGCGCGTACCGGGCACAACCGACGACAATACGCGCAACTGAGCTAGTGGAAGAGATCATTTAGGGAAACGAGAATGCAACCCATTAGCACGTTACGGGAGAATAGACCTAGCACCGTTGGTGCTAAGCGTGCTCAAGTTCGCGATGGAGTCCCGGCCCGATCACACGAAACAAGACGACGCGTCGCGCTTTCTTCGTATCGGCTCGCAGGGTTTCGTGAACCGGTTCTTATCGCCATCGCACTCCTGGCCTTTGCTTGCCTGGGATGCAGCCGAAAGCCCACGGCGACAGGGTCTCCTTCCGTCGTCAATAATCCGCCAACACCAGCAGCACCCCTGCGAGGAACCGAAACGAGCATGACGGCGGTGCGCTTCCTGGAGAATCGCATCAAGACCGATCCTGAAGATCTCGTGGCGCTGAATAAACTGGCGAACTATTACCTGCAGCTTTACCGAGAAACCTATGACGTAGCGTATCTCGGTCTGGCATTGCGTTCGGCGCGGTCTTCCCTCGGCGTGCTTGGTGCGGATCAGAACCTCGGGGGTCTGCTCGTGCTCGCGCAGGCTGAGTACGCAACTCACGATTTTGTTTCCGCGCGCGATCATGCAAAGCAACTGATTGAGTACCAGCCGCAGAAGGGTTACGGCTATCAGGTGCTCGGTGATGCTTTGCTCGAGCTGGGTGATTACGAGCAGGCCGCCGAGGTCTACGGCAAGATGGAAGAGCTGGACAGTGGAAGCGTGGCGACCGAGACGCGGCTGGCCCATTTGGCAATGCTCCGCGGCGACGCGGCCTCGGCGCAAAGACGGTATGCAACTGCTCTGTCCGCGGCAAAAGCCGCTTTGGTTCCCTCCGGCGAAACGATCGCCTGGTGTCATTGGCAATTAGGCGAAACATATTTCCAGTCGGGGGATTATCCGGGCGCCGAGCGGCATTATCGCGACGCGCTGACAGCCTATCCTGATTACGTACGTGCCTTGGCTTCGCTCGGTCGCGTTCGCGCGGCTCAGGGTGATCGTGCGGGCGGAATCGAACAGTACGAGCATGCCGTTCGGATAATCCCTGACCCGCAGTTTGTCGCCGCGCTCGGTGATCTTTACAAACTGGCGGGTCGCGACAAGGACGCCGCAAACCAGTACTCACTCGTCGAGAAGATCGGTCGGCTCAATGAACTTAATGGCGCTCTTTACAATCGACAACTCGCCGTGTTCTACGCAGACCACGACCTGAAACCGGAGGAAGGCTACGCGAACGCATTGAGAGAATACGCGGTGCGGCGCGATATCTATGGCGCAGACGCGGTTGCCTGGACTGCGTTGAAGGCGGGCAAGGTCGCGGAAGCACAGTCAGAAATCAAAGAAGCACTGCGTCTCGGGACAAAGGACGCGCGTCTCTTCTACCACGCGGGGATGATCTTGCGAGCAGCCGGAGACAAGAACGGTGCGCGCGATTATCTGAAACGCGCGCTGGCGCTCAACGGCCAATTCGATCCGCTGCAAGCTCCGATTGCCAGGAAGGCACTGGAAGAATGAGATCCGCGAAACATTCACAGAGTGATCTGATGCGCGGCAGACAATCATTGATCTCCGGAAGGTCACAGACCTTGCGCACATCAGGTGGCGTAGCCGGAAAACCAATCAGGTCTGCGTCACCTCCGCGTCGGGTCAAGCTAATCATCCTGCTGGCGACGCTGTTCGTCTCCGGTTGGACCGTTGTCGTCCCCGCCCATCCACTCGGAGACTTCACCGTCAATCATTTCGCGCTGGTTGAAGTGGGCAACGAGCAGATCAAGGTTCGCTACGTGATTGATATGGCCGAGATTCCCACTCTTCAGGAGTTGCAGACAATTACTGGAACCAGCGACGGTTCACCGTCCGTAGCTGAACTCAAATCTTACGTGGAGCGCATTGCCGCAAGTTATGCTGACGGGCTGCTGGTGGTTCTCGACGGCGTGCGCCGTCCGCTTCAGATGGTCGCCAGCAATGCACGACTGCTGCCGGGAGCTGGTGGACTGGAAACGATGCGCATCGAGTGCGATTTCCTTGTTCGTTCGGAAAGTACGCGTGCAGTGCGCCATCTGCAATTCGAAGATAAGAACTACAGCGAGCGCATCGGCTGGAGAGAACTTGTTGTCTCACCTCTTCCCGGGACTTCCGTTTTCAATAGCTCGGTTTACGGCAACGGAGTCACTGATGAGCTGAAGAGTTATCCCCACGACTTGCTCTCCGCCCCACTCGACGAACGACGTGCGGAACTTTCATTCACGGCCGGCACTATTCCGGTCGGTGGTCATCCGCTTCTAACGCGTAATGGCCGTCCCGCTGCTGTTGCCTCGCGCGATCGGCTGGCAGAATTGATCGCTGTTCCCGCATTGACCGGGGGCGTCGCGCTCGTGGGTCTGTTCATAGCGGTTCTACTCGGCGGACTGCATGCAATGTCTCCCGGTCACGGCAAGACTATTGTGGGCGCTTACCTGATAGGCTCTCGAGGAACTGTGCGCCATGCCGCCTTCCTCGGACTGACGGTAACGATCACGCACACCGCCGGAGTGTTCGTGCTGGGAACTGCCACGCTGCTTGCCTCCCAGTACGTCGTGCCGGAGCGAGTGTTTCCCATACTGAGTCTCGTATCAGGAGCAATAGTCGTGGGGCTGGGCTTTAGTCTGCTGATTCGCAGATTGCGCGCCGTGTTCGGCATGCAATCACACGGTCACACGCACGCTCATGATAGCCACACGCATTCGCACGATCACGTTATCGATCCGACGATACCGCATTCGCATGGCGGGCGAACGCATTCTCACCTGCCACCGGGCGGCGACGGATCACCAGTCACATGGCGTAGCCTGCTGGCGCTGGGCGTCTCGGGCGGAATCCTGCCGTGCCCCTCGGCGTTGGTGGTTTTGCTGGGAGCGATCTCACTGCATCGTGTTGGCTACGGTTTGCTGCTGGTTGTTGCATTCAGTATTGGCCTGGCGAGCATGTTGACGGCGGTCGGCCTGGCATTTGTTTATGCGGGACGTTTGGTTAAGTCAACCGGCAGGTTTGGGAGGTTAGATCGCTTAGCACGTGTATTACCAATCCTGAGTGCGCTGGTGATCACATGTGCCGGAGCAGCCATCTGTTATGGGGCCCTGGACCAGGCAGGATTGAATCCTTCGACCTTGCTCGGTCAGCTCACTGCGCGCTGGGAAACGATGGCCCTGAGTGGCGGACCTTCCGCCATTTCAGTGGGCGCGCTCGGCGTGCTTGGTCTGGGGCTTCTCTACGGGCTCAAGCACGCCACCGAAGTTGATCATATTGTGGCCGTCTCGACAATTGTCAGCGAGCACCGCAAACTATCGCGCGCCGCAATCGTCGGTGGATTGTGGGGAGTAGGCCACACCGCATCACTCGTGCTTGTCGGCGCCGGCGTACTCGCGCTGAGGATCGCAATCCCGTCGCGAGTTGCCGGCTGGCTGGAATTTGGAGTTGCGCTGATGATCATCGGACTGGGCGTGGCGGCATTTCGACGTGCACTGCGCAACCGCGCTGACTTTCATGTTCACAGACATGCTCATGGCGATCTACGCCACGACCATCTCCATTTTCACGAGCACGACCGCCGGCACACTGCTCTGCCGGAGTCACACTCGCACACCGTTGCGCGCGTGGGAGTCAAACCCGCGGTCGTCGGCGCAGTGCATGGCCTGGCGGGATCCGGCGCCTTGACTCTGTTGGTGCTCACACAGATCCATTCTTCTCTACTTGGTTTGCTCTATCTCAGTGTGTTCGGGATGGGTTCGATCATCGGGATGCTGCTGATGTCGGGCCTGATGGGACTGCCATTCGTGCTTAGCTCGAGAAGGGTGACGGGTATTCACTACAGCTTGCAGTTGGCGGCAGGAGTGTTGAGCGTAGCGTTTGGGATCTGGTACGCCTACGAGACCGGGATTGCCACTGGTCTGATGAAATCTCTGACAGCAGTCTAGGAGTCTCTCGGATAAATCGAATTTCTTCGAAGGTTTTAGTGACAAGCTTTCGCAAAATTTCGATGCGCGGACAAAGTTTGCCTCCGGTGTCGCAACGCATTCTGCTGTTCCTGATCATCATTGCGGCAGCGGGAAGCAGCGTGTTCGCTCAGAGCCAGGGGCGAATCACTGGAGCAGTTCGCAAAGCCGCAGGCGCAGCGGCAGGCGGCGTCATTGTTGTCGCCACGAATCAAGTCACAACGCGGGTTAACCAGGTAAAGGCCGGCCCTGACGGAAGCTATTCAATACGTTTGCGCCCGGGCGCTTACCGGATTACCGTCCAGGCTCCGTACACCGCGAAGTTTGATAAGGACAAGAATTACGGCGAGTTTGCGTTGGCGAGCGGCGACAGGCTCGAGAACGTGATCGTTGAGGCCGGTAAAGATACGGTGGTTGAGATTGTTGTTGAGGAGATCAAACCTGCAGCGGCCGAGGCTGATCGAGAAGGGCCCACGGGATACGGCGGCAGGAAGAGTGTTCCGTCTGCGCCCCAGACCGCCGCCGATCGCCGCGAGGTGCGCGATCGCTGGCGCATCGGGTTTCCCGAATACGATCGGTACGGCGATCGCGGTGCGCGTGGGCGCGACATTCCGTTCAAGAAAGGCCGTTGGTGGGATCCTTACAATCAGAGCATGCTGAAAGGGGACTATCCGATCAAAGGCAATGAGACGTTCCTTATTCTTTCTGCGGTAAGTACGACTGGGGTCGAGCAGCGCCGCGCGCCGACACCATCCGACGTGAGCAGCGCAAATCCGCAAAGCGCGGAATTCTTTGGCCAGCCTGAACAGTTCGCCACGAGCGAGACATTGCAGTTGACTTTTGAACTCTTTCACGGCGACACAACCTTCAAGCCCCGCGATTGGGCCATCAAGATCTCGCCGACGTTCAGCATTCCGAATTATGTCAACGCGCGCGAAAACGGAGTGATCAACATCGACGTGCGCCGCGGCACGAATCGCACAGACACACAGGTGTCGCTGGAAGAAGCATTCGGCGAAGTAAAACTCGCGGACGTCAACGCCAACTTTGATTTCATTTCCGTGCGGGCCGGCATTCAGCCGTTCGTTTCGGACTTTCGCGGCTTCATTTTTTCCGATAACAATCTTGGCGCGCGTTTGTTTGGGGCGTTCGGCAACAATCGTTATCAGTACAATGCAGCATACTTTTCGATGCTGGAGAAAGACACAAACAGTGGCCTCAATCGTTTCGATACACGGCACCAAAATGTTTACATCGCCAATCTTTACCGGCAGGACTTCATACGCAAAGGCTTCACAATTCAAGGTAGTTTGCACTACAACGACGATCGGCCGAGCATCAAGTATGATCGCAACGGCTTTCTGGTGAGGCCAGCGTTGATTGGCGACGTGCGACAGCACTCGATCAAGGTCGGCTATCTCGGGGTGAATGGCGACGGTCACCTCGGTCGGTTAAACCTGACTCATTCGTATTACTACGTGTTCGGTCGCGACTCGCGCAATCCAATCGCGGGCCGGAGCGTGCGAGTAAAATCTAACATGGCCGCGGTCGAGGCTTCGGTCGATCACGACTATCTGCGGTTTAAGGGCTCGGTGTTTTTCGCGCAAGGCGATTCGAATCCAACGGACGACAAGGCGACTGGGTTTGATGCGATCTTTGACGATCCAAACTTCGTGGGCGGCCAGTTCTCGTTCTGGAATCGGAATGGAATCAGGTTAACGCAAACCGGTGTTGGATTGGTCCAACCGAACAGCATCCTGCCGAGTTTGCGCAGCAGCAAAACGCAGGGACAGGCGAATTTCGTCAATCCCGGAATCTTTATCTACAACGCGGGCGTTGATGTTGATGTGACGCAGCGTGTCAAGGCGGTTTTCAACGTAAACTATCTGCGGTTTCATCGCACCGAGTCGCTGGAATACGTTCTATTTCAAAATCATATTCGACACGAGATCGGGTGGGACTACAGTCTGGGTGTGGCGTACCGGCCGTTCTTGATCAATAACGTGACACTCACTTTTGGGGCGGCGACGTTGCAAACCGGAGTTGGCTTCCGTGATATTTACACGAACCGCTCGCGCAATTGTCCGCCAAACGTCGGCGACTTTTGCGAGCCGGCCGTGGTCAATCCGAGCAAGCCTTTGTATTCGTTGTTTGCGCAGTTGAAGCTGGTGTTCTGAACGTTTACGTCAGGGTTGACTGAGATTCATGCTAAGACTCACCACAGAGACACAGAGAACACAGAGAGGAGGCACAGAGAAGACAGAATGAATCCTCACTTGAACCAGTTGAGCCACGAGATTATTGGCGCCGCGATTGAGGTTCATCGCACGCTGGGTCCGGGATTGTTAGAATCCTCATATCACGAGTGCCTTTGCCGTGAGTTGTTGGTGCGTGGCGTTCCGTTCGAGCGCGAGAAACCTTTACCACTCGAGTACAAAGGTATTCGACTAGAGTGTGGGTATCGTATCGACATACTGGTGGCAGGGCTTGTCGTCGTAGAAGTTAAATCCGTGGAGGCGCTGGCGCCAATTCATGATGCCCAACTATTAACCTATTTAAGGCTTGGTGGTTGGAAGATTGGGTTGTTGATCAATTTCAACGTAGTCCTGCTGAAGAATGGTATCCATCGCAGGGTAATGTAGATTGAGGTCACCTCTGTGCAGCCTCTGTGTTCTTTGTGTCTCTGTGGTGAGTTGAGGGTATTGTGACTCAAGGGAAGTGAGCTGATGCGCTTATCGATGAGGAAGAACAGTCGCGCTTTCCCTCTTGCGCTGGTGCTTTGCTTAGCGTCCGCAACATTGCTAAGCGTGCACTCGATCGCGAAGAACGATCGGGTGCCGCCAGCTCTTGCGCACCAGCCCCGATCGCTGTTGCTCTCGGCGAGACGAAACCTGCTGGCCTCTAACGACAAGCAGCAAACGCCCAGCGCTGCAACTACACCAAAGCTTGAAGGCTGCGTTTCCTGCCACGGCAAGATCGAGCCGATGCACAAATACGGCACCACCGAGACTTTCGACAAACTGAAAGATGGCAAAGATGCTTTCGGACTGACCTGCACAGCTTGCCACGGCGGCAATCCTGCGCCGCAAAAAACCAGCGACGACCGCGCTGACGCAGAACGCGTCAAGCTCGACGCGCACGTCCGGCCACGTTTCCCGAACGAATGGAAGCGCGACGGCAAATACACGGGCGCGAATCCCGAGCGCACCAACACGCTGCTGGCGCGCGAAGCGCTCGAGTTTGTCCGCTTCATCAATCCCGGCGACATTCGCGTGGCGGCGAAGACGTGCGGCAACAGCGGCTGTCACGAAGCCGAAACGAAAAGCGTCGCGCGCAGCATGATGGCGCACGGGTCGATGCTTTGGGGCGCCGCGCTCTACAACAACGGGAACTTCCCATTGAAAGACGCGCGCTTTGGCGAGAGCTACAGCGAATCAGGCGCGCCCCAAAGACTGATTCAGACGCCCGCGCCGACCTGGGAAGAGCGACGCACAAAGGGACTGCTGGCGTTTCTCGATCCGCTGCCGCGCTGGGAGATCTCGCAACCCGGCAACGTCTTGCGCGTTTTTGAGCGCGGCGGCAAGCGCAGACTGGAAGTCGGCATTCCCGACAAAGACGAGGACCCGGGCAAACCTGATAAGGGCTTAAGCCCCCGCGGCTTTGGCACAAACCAGCGCACGGATCCGGTTTTTCTGGGAATACAAAAAACGCGGCTGCTCGATCCGACACTCAACTTTCTCGGTACCAACGATCATCCGGGCGACTTTCGATCGTCAGGTTGTACTGCGTGCCACGTCATCTATGCCAACGATCGCGATCCTTCACATTCCGCCTCTTATCAAACGGCCGGCAACATGGGTTTTTCGCAAACTGCCGACACGAATATTCCCAAAGACGAATCGGGCCACCCCATCAAGCATCAGTTCACCAGCCAGATTCCCACGTCGCAGTGCATGGTCTGTCACATGCATCCGGGCACGAACATGGTCGCCA
>WNGK01001457.1_pt1 | contig 28149 bp, 29 predicted proteins | sample 5400601 | NCBI WGS metagenome assembly WNGK01 (sample SAMN13153376, study PRJNA577476) | soil metagenome | isolation source: 60 cm soil or saprolite under Garry oak tree replicate 1 | place: USA:California | collected 2016-06-15
TAACCACGGTAGACTAAAAACTAACAGTCTCATGTCAAAGAGCAACCAATCGAATCTTTCTTCAACTCAGGCGCCGCGGCGTCACGCTCGAACTCTGGACTTAAAACTCCTTGACTTCGCACGCCGCTTCATAGATGACTTCATGGGGCCAGCGGTGATCCTTGAAACGTACTGACTCTTGCGCTCGCGCGCGTGAAGTCGGATAATCAGCCAGACTTTTCGAGCGCGCGGAAGCCGGAGACGAATAATGGTCGCATTGAACGGGCTGGAAAAATTTTCTCACCTGGAAGATAAAATTTATCGCACGATTGAGCTGACCAAAACTCTACGCCAGGAAAAGGAAGAACTGGAACGAAAGCTGGCCACGGTTCGAAACGTCGGCGGAGATAAGCAGCAATTAGTCGCGCAGATCGAGCGGCTATTGGAAGAGCGTGAGGCAATTAGAGTGAAAGTCGAGGCGATGTTGGAAGCGGTCATGGCTGCCGATCCTGAAATTGCGGAGGCGATACGTGGATGAGTACTGAGGCGATTGGAGTAGAAAAAGGTGCCGAGGCGGTCGCGCCGAATATCAAGGTCGAGATTTACGATCAGTCCTACACCATTCGTTCGGATGGCGATTCGGAATACATTCGCAAGCTCGCCGAATATGTCGATCAGCGTATGCGCGAAATTTCGTCCGGGACCCTGACGGTTGATTCGCGCAAAGTGGCGATACTTGCCGCCCTCTACATTGCTGACGAACTTCACCAGCTCAGAAAGATTCACGAACAGGCCGATGCTCAACTGGCGACACGCAGCGCCGAGTGCTCAGAAATGCTCGACCGCCTGCTAAAAATTCCGCGCAGCCTCGATCGACCGACAGCCACTTCCTGAATAATTGACTGTAATCGGATCGTTTCCAGGAGCGGCGCGCCAAGGAGCTTGCCTCTGGCTACTGTCTGTCACCGCTACGCGGTGAAAATATGTTTAGCATGCGATCCAGCAACTTTCAACAAAATCTGAAAACCCGCTAACAGTCGCCTACTTTCTTATGTTACTATCCCCGCGGCAGAGGGAAGTTTCTGCTGGGTTCGTCACCGATTTATCGATGGTTGAGCCAACGTCGTTCAAAAGGGAGATCGACGCCGCGAGCTAGTGCGTTTCTTCATCGTTAAGAAATGCCGAGAGGTTGCGGCGAAAAAAAGGTCACCCACCTGTTTCACACAGGTTCAATTACGACTTCGGAACGGCTTGGCGGTTTTCCCTCTGTCAAAGCCGTAAATTGTAAATGGTAAATCGTAAATAGGCATTCTCTATTTACGATTCACGCTTTTCGATTTACGGTCTTTTTCTATTCACCATTTACGATTTACTATTTACTCTCTAATGAATCTCCTAATGATTGGCGATGTCGTCGGCAAGCCGGGGCGCGCCGCCCTCTTGGATCGCCTGCAAGACTTGAAAGAACAATCCGCGATCGATTTCACAGTTATGAATGCTGAAAACGTCGCCGGGGGATTTTCGATCACTCCGGCAATCGCCAATCTGCTCTTTTCCTCAGGCATTGACGTCATGACCTCCGGCAATCACATCTTCGATAAGCACGAAGTCATCGATTACATCGAGAAGCAACCACGACTGCTGCGGCCCGCAAACTATCCACCCGGTACGCCGGGCAAAGGAATCTGGATCGGTGAAGTAAAGGGCGTAGGCATTGCCGTATTCAATCTGCTGGGTCGGGTTTTCATGCAACCTTCAGACGATCCATTTCGTATTGCAAACGAACTACTTTCTGCTCTGCCTGATGAAGTGAAAGTGCGAATCGTAGACATACACGCGGAAGCAACTTCGGAAAAAATCGCGATGGGTTGGTTTCTCGACGGGCGGGTGTCCGCGGTCTTAGGCACGCACACTCACGTGCAAACCGCGGACGAGCGCATTCTTCATGAAGGCACGGCTTACCTTACCGACCTGGGAATGACCGGCAGTTATGGGGGCGTGATCGGGATGAAGAAAGGCGACATCATTAATCGTTTCACCTCGCCAATTCACCGCAAGCCCGATCACTCCAAGAGCGAAGTGCGCATCTGCGGCGCGGTCATCGACATCGATGAAGAGACGGGGCGAGCGCGATCGATTAAACGAATCAATCTCAGTCACGAACAATAAGTGGGCAGTGGGCAGTGGCAGTGGGCAGTGGGCGGTGAACAGTGTGCAGTGGGCGGTGGGCAGTGAACAGTGGGCGGTGAACAGTGGGCAGTGGCAGTGGGCGGTGAACAGTGGGCAGTGGGCGGTGCGCAGTGAACAGTGGGCAGTGAGCAGAAAATTAATACATTCATCTTGCCAGTGAAGCCATCAAGCCATTGAGCAACCGCCCGACTTCGCCTGCGCGCTTCATTACGTCTTCAAGTCTTACCTGAGCAATGTATTTCAGTCTCTCAGCGATTAGGATCTGAGTTTCAACTTCACATAGGGAGCCATAAGCAATTGATAAATGGCGAAGGAAGTCTGAAGTTGTTCTCCTACCCTGACCTTCCGCTATGTTTGAAGGAATTGAAACCGCGGCTCGTCTAATCTGACTCGTCAGTGCATATACTTCTTCGCGAGGAAAGTCTTTGGATGCTTTGTAAACATCTTCGACCAAATCCATCGCTTTTTGCCATGCGATCAGTTCTTGATAGTTTTTGAGTTTCATTGGGAGTCTCCTTTGTTTTGATGGTGAAGTGGAGTTAAGTGAATTCCAAAATGCTATTTACTGACTGCTCACTGCCCACTGCCCACTGCTCACTGCCCACTGCTCACTGCCCACTGCTCGCCGCTCAAAGAGGTGCTTCATCCTCGGGGACCCGTTCGCCCGACATCCCGGTCTGGGTCGGAGCAGACAGTAAGAGCTCAGCAAACCCAGGCGGCATTGAACGAACACGGCCGGTTGAATCGGTTACGACGTGGCCGGTTTCACCTTCAGCGATGATTGTGCCGTCCGGGTCTCGGACAATCTCGTAACCAAAGCGCAGTGAACGGCGGCGCAGCTCGGTGATATGAGTTCTGACGACCAGCACGTCGTCGTAGTAAGCCGGCGCTTTGTAGCGGCAATAACTTTCAACTACAACCAGAAACGCGTTTTCGCTCTCTTCCATGTCGCGATAGGAAAAACCGCGAGCGCGGCAAAATTCGGTACGCCCAATTTCGAACCAGATGAGGTAGTTTGCGTGATAGACTACGCCCATCTTGTCCGTTTCCGCGTAACGGACTCTGAGAGGCGCTTCATGCCATTCATTCTGAAGATCGTCTTGTTCCGGATTCACCGCCATAGTGTGAGTACCAATGCTCGACTTCGTTAGGAGTCAAATTCTATAGAACCATCGTGATCGAAATGATCTCGTTGCTTTAGGAGCGGATTGGACCGCCCGGACGGAGCTATGAAAAAAGGGATGACAGTCGTGACTATAAATATTTCCCTCCTACGGAAACTAACTTTAGAGACCAACCATCGTGTTAGTCTCAATTTCTGTATTGGCGTTAAACTCGTTGCGTTTAGCGGACTATAAGAGCGAAAGATGAGGATGTCAAAGCAAAATTGCCTGGGGCAGAGGCTGGGAGAACGCGCCTGCCTCTGTGCGGAACATAAGCATCCTGCCCGCACTCTGGTATTTTCGCTAGGCATTCTTGCAAGTCTATTCATGCTGTTTTGCTTCACGGGATCAGCACAGCGGACACCGCAAGGACCGGTCGCAACAGCCGCGTCTCCCAATGCCACCCTGATCGCGGCGACTGAGTCAGGGGCAATAGCCCGACCAACCGGGGTCCCCGCGCGGGCAGCCCGCGTGGGCTGGTCGATAGGGAGGGGGAGGGCTCAACAAGATCCAGTTGGGATTATGACAGCTCGCAACGCGGCTCTTGTCGCCGCGACCAACGATGTCTTGAAAGAGACCAGCGACATTCGTCAACTATCAATTCTTCATCCGGTGCAGAGTTCTACCCAATCACGCGCCGAGATCGAGCGCATGGTCATTAAAAATCTTGAGCAAGACACGACGCCCGCTGAGATGCACGCAGACGAAATCATGCTAGAAAGACTCGGGCTCGTGCCCGAAGACTTTCAATATCGTGCTTTGATAATTCGCTTGCTGACTGAACAAGTCGCCGGCTATTACGATCCGAAAACACAGCAGTTTCATCTGGCTGATTGGATCGATCTCGATGGTCAAAAGCCGATTATGGCGCATGAGCTGACGCATGCCCTGCAGGATCAGCATTTCGACCTGCGCCGCTTTGATCATTGGCCTAAAGGTAACTCCGACGCCGAGCTGGCCGTACACGCGCTGATCGAAGGCGATGCCACACTCGTGATGGCGCAATACATCTCTAACAATCCCTTGCGGGCGCTCGCCTTCCTCAAGTCGCTCGGCACAACCGGCATGGCTACGGCGGAATTGCAAAAATCTCCACGAGCGGTTCGCGAGACTTTGCTATTCCCTTATCAGGAAGGGCTCGGTTGGACGCGAACCTTATATAGAGAAGGCGGTTGGGACCGCGTGTCCAAAGCTTTCAACCAACTGCCGCAATCGACTGAACAGATCCTGCATTCGGAAAAATACTTCGCGCACGAAGCGCCCGTGAAAGTGACGCTGCCGGACATCGCGCGCTTGTTGAATAGCTCGGAGCGCGCGGCGGTGAGGTCAGTACCACCCGCGTTAGCGGGTGGGTCAAGCCTTCGGTCTATGATTAGTGGTGACGCGTTAACCAGGAGCGCGGGCGTGCGGGATCACCAGCGGGGCAGCCCGGCTGGGGCACTCGGCTCGCCCGCACCTGTTCGCCGCTCCTTACTCAGTCCTCATCACTCATTACTTTTTTCCCCGACCTCTGACCCCCGATCCCCGACCCCTACCTCTTGGCGGAGGCTCGCCTACGATGTCGAAGGCGAGTGGGGCTTCTATCTAATTCTCGATCAATTTTTGAAGTCGTCTGCCGAATCACGCCGCGCTGCCGCCGGCTGGGGCGGCGATCGCTTCGAAATCTACGAAGGGCCGAATGGCCAGGCCTGCTTCATTTCGCTTTCGGTTTGGGACACTGAAAACGATGCCCGTGAATTCTTCGATGCTTACGTGAAGCGCAGTCAAATCCGTTACCCGGAGGCGACGACTTTATCACCGGGCGATGGCGCAGCCCCGCAGTCCGAACTCAAAGTTCCGAACGCATTCACGTGGAAAACCAATGACGGCATGGTAAGAATGGATCTTCGTGGCTCGCGAGTGGTTATTATTGAAAGCGGTTCCGACCTTGGTGAGATAGGAAGTCTGTTGAAGGCGCTAGAGCGTTGATCGTCACCACCGAAATTGCCGCCGCTCAATCACTTGTGGTATTTTTTCCACAGCAAAATTCGAAAACACTAGCAGCAAGCCAGGAGTTTTAAGTCGGTACTCAGCAGGGACACGACCTGGCTGAGATAGAATCTGAAGTTGTGCCAGCTTCCGGATTCAAGTTGCGGTCGCCCTCCAAGCAGTGAGCGGTGACCAGAGAGCAGAAAAAATGTCATCGGAATCTGAAACGGTACAAGCCTCTCAGTTCACAGGGGGACCGCTATCCAAAATCGCAAATCGCGATGACCAGACAGAAGTAAACAGAAGGCAAACGGCAGAAAGCGATTCTTTGAAACCTCATTCTTCCCAGTCCCAAACTCAACCTTCCCGATTAAGAGAGCTCACGATCGAGTTGCGCGAGCTCGAAGGGAAAGTGCGTCTTGGCGGTGGGCCGGAGCGGATCGAAAAGCAGCATAAGCAAGGGAAACTTACTGCGCGTGAGCGGATTGATCTGTTACTCGATAAGGATTCATACAGGCAAGAGATTGGGTTGCTGGTTGCTTACGATCAATATAAAGCAGAAGGCAGTAGGCAAAGGGCAGAAGGCAGAGAGCAAAGCGCAGAAGAAATCGGAGCGGCACCCGCGGCGGGAGTTGTCACAACCATCGGCCGCGTTGGGGGCAGGGAAGTTGTCGTTGTGGCTAACGATGCTACGGTCAAGGCCGGGTCGTGGTGGCCAGAGACGATTAAGAAGATCCTGCGTGCGCAGGAGATTGCGATGCGCTCGCATGTGCCGATCATCTACCTGGTCGACTCGGCGGGCGTCAATCTTCCTTATCAGGGCGGCGTCTTTCCCGGCCAGTACGGCGCGTCGCGCATCTTCTATTACAACTCGATCATGCGGCGGTATCTGAAAGTGCCGCAAATTGCCGCGGTGATGGGTCCATGCATTGCCGGCGGCGCGTACCTCCCAGCGCTTTCGGACATCATTATCATGGTCGAAGGCACCTCGTTCATGGGATTGGGCGGCGCGAACCTGGTCAAAGGCGCAACGGGACAGACGATTGATAACGAAACTCTCGGCGGCGCACGGGCACATAATGAGCTGTCAGGAGTTGCTCATTATCGAGTTAAGAACGACCAGGAAGCGATAGCAAAGATAAGAGAGTTCGTTTCTGAGCTTTCGCCGAAGAATGTCGGCACAAGTGCCAACTCTAAACAAGGTGTTGAACCTAAGACTCCTCCAGAAAAGATCTACAAAATCATTCCTGAAGATCATCGCCAGCCCTACAACATGCGCGAGCTTTTGGATTGCCTGCTTGACCAGGGACATCTGGACGAGTTTCAGGCGGACTATGCAAAAGAGATCATCACCGGGCATGCGCGCATACGCGCGATTCAAGTCGGAGTGATCGCCAATAACCGCGGCATGTTTCGCGATCCCTCTGGCGGCGCTCCCAAATTCGGAGGAATCATCTATACCGAATCGGCCGAGAAGGTCGCTTACTTCATCGAAACTTGTAATCGGCATCAAACGCCGCTGCTATTTATTCAAGATGTTTCCGGCTTCATGGTGGGCGCGGAAGCAGAGCATTCGGGCATCATTCGCGCGGGCGCGCGCTTTGTCGAAGCGATGGCCACGGCCGTAGTGCCGAAAATCGTCCTGACGGTGAACCATGCGTCGGGGGCGGGCTATTACGCGATGGCGGGTCAGGGCTTTGATCCGGATTTCATTTTTAGTTGGCCGACTGGACGCATGGGCGTGATGGAAGGCGAATCTGCCGCGCAAGCTGTATTTGGAAGCCAACTGGAAAAGTTAAGGGCAAAGGGCGAAGCGCTAAGTGACGAGCTGGAAGCAGAAATGGAACAAGTGCGCGAAACCTATGAAAAGGAATTGGACGCAAAATATGCCGCCGCGCGCGGATTTGTCGATGCGGTGATCGCGCCGGAAGATACCAGAGACGCCCTGGAGCTTGCATTGCGCGTGAGCCTGAATTATTCGGGACCGCATCTCGGCCAGTTTGTTTTGCCGGCATCATTAGCTTAGGAATTTTCCGCAGATTACGCAGACACAAACTAAAGGAGGAATATCGTGAGAAGGAGCACTATCTATCTTCTTGTTTTGGGTTTCGCCGTTGTCATGACGGCGGCGCTGATGAGCGAAGGCTTGATCGTGTCCGCGCAGAACACGAACTCGTCCACAGCGATGACCAACACGAACGAGAGCAAGCCGAAGCCCAAACCTCGTAGGGGAACGAGCCGAGCGAAAAAACCGGCTGCGACGGAAGGCGCTGCGACTGAGACGGAAGCCATGCCTCAAGCGACGCCTGCTCCAAGAAAAACAGGTCGTTGCGATCCGAGTCAACAGGAACAGGCTGATCTCTCCGGAACGTACACCGGGAAGGTGAAGCATGGCGATCAGCCGCCTGCCGACGCGACGCTGACCATCACAGGCAACAACTTTACGATGACTTCCGGCACGGACACGCATTCCGGACGTATCACGGCCGTCACGACGTGTGGCTACACAGCAGTTACGATGATGATGGGTGACCTTACGCCGCCAGCAGCGGGTCAAAAGCCGCCGGCAGCTATGCCGGCAATGTCGCTGCGCGCTAAGAAGGTCGGCGACAGCTTAACGCTGACGAGCGTACCCGGCGAGCCGCAAATGATTTCGTTCACTACAGCGGGTGCGGCAAAGACCCCGCGGAGACATAGAGCCAAGAAGACGGGCGCTCCGCCAACGCCGCCGCCAACGCCGCCGCCAGCGACGCCGCCGCAGTAACAGTCGCAGACTGCGTGCAGGGAAGTGATCGACGCGGAGACGCGGAGAGAATGCCCTGAAAGGGAAGAGCTGGATTAGGGCGAGCTCGGCGCTGGAAGTAGGACTAACTTGGTATCCGCAGCCTGGCAAGGGTCCGCGGAACAATGAGTCTTGCCCCGTTCGAAAGTATCTCTGGCGCCCTTTCAGGGCGCATCCATATTTCTAACTTGATCCAGGGGCGGCGCGCTTCGCGCTTGCCCCTGGCTACTTTCTGCCGCCCCTTCGGGGCTCGGTTTTCGTAGGAATGAAATCGAAGATTCGCATCGCTGCGGGCCAGGGGTTTTGGGGTGATCTGCCGAACGCGCCGGTACGACAGATCGAAGGGGGTCCGATCGATTATCTGATGCTCGACTATCTGGCAGAAGTCACGATGTCGATCATGCAGAAACAGAAGACACGCGATCCGAAGGCAGGATACGCGCGCGACTTTGTGTCCTTGATGAAGCAGATTTTGCCTGCTTGCGTTGAGCGAGACATCAAGATCGTCGCAAATGCCGGTGGCGTAAATGTCGAAGCATGTGCCGCTGCCGTGCGTGAGATCGCGCGCGAGTTGGGTTTGAGCGGCAAACTCAAAATCAGTATCGTCACCGGCGATAATATTCTTGGTCGAATTGACGAACTAATATCGCGCGGCTTCGAATTGCGGAACATGGACACGGATGAGCCGCTCGCAACCGTGCGTGATCGAATTCAAAGCGCGAATGCCTATTTTGGCGCGGCGCCGATTGTCGAAGCCCTGAACAAGGGAGCGCAGATCGTTATCACCGGACGGGTTACGGATACAGGCCTGACGCTTGGACCGATGATTTATGAATTCGGTTGGGCGGCTGACGATTGGAACAAGCTGGCGGCCGGGACAATTGCCGGACACATAATCGAGTGCGGCGCGCAATGCTCCGGCGGGAATTGCCAGTATGACTGGCAGAATATTCCCGATCTTGCCAATATCGGCTTTCCTATTGCCGACGCATCGGACGACGGAACATTTGTAATTACTAAGCACCAGGGAACCGGCGGGCGGGTAAATATTCCTTCGGTCAAAGAGCAGCTCGTTTATGAGATGGGTGATCCACACGAGTACATCACACCGGATTGTGTTGCTGACTTCACTACCGTTCAGCTTGCCGACGATGGCGCCGATCGCGTGCGGGTGTTTGGGATTAAGGGACGACCGGCGACCGACTCTTTGAAGGTTTCGATAAGCTATTCGGCTGGTTACAAGGCCGTCGGTACTTTGGTCTATGCATGGCCTGATGCTTATGAAAAAGCGAAAGCTGCAGATCAGATTCTGCGCGCGCGCCTGGATCGATTGGGCCTGCGTTTCGAAGAAGTGCTGACGGAGTTCGTTGGCGCGAATGCGACCCACGGACCGTTGGCGGGGAAACCATCGGCCGATCTTGCTGAAGTCCAACTGCGCATCGGGGTGAGAGACAACAATAAAAAAGCGGTAGAGACATTCACGAGAGAAATTGCTCCCCTCATTCTAACCGGACCGCCGGCGGTAACCGGGTTCGCTGGTGGCCGGCCGAAGGTAGAAGAGATCGTCGCCTATTGGCCGGCGCTGATTCCAAAGAGTGAAATCACGCCAGTTGTTGATGTTATTGCTGCGTAAGCTAAACGCAAAGGGTGCAGAGGATTTCGCAGAGTAGCGCGGAGGTTCTTCTATAATCCGGAAGCGCCAGGATATTGTGAAAGTACAACTTACAAAAATCGCGCACGCACGTTCGGGTGACAAAGGCGACACGGCCAATGTCGGATTGATCGCGCTGAGCGACGATTTGTACCCGCTGCTGGTACGTGAAGTCACTGCGGCGCGCGTGAAGAATCATTTCCAGGGCATCTGCAAGGGCGAGGTGGAGCGATTCGAGTTGCCAAATCTTGGTGCGCTCAACTTTCTCCTGCATGAAAGTCTCGGTGGAGGTGGCACTCTTTCGTTGATGACTGATGCGCAAGGCAAAACATTTTCGACGGCATTGCTGCGGATGCAGATCGAAATTTCCGACGAAGAAGCACACAGCCTCGGGCTAAGACAAGTTTCACGCAAAGGCGCGACGACCTAAAGACGTAAAAGGGGCAAGGTCCAAAGGCGCAAAGAAAAAGCTTGCGACATGGTTATGCTCAGCTCGGTCGTATCCGCTTGCATTACGCCGAGTGCGGAAGCGGAGACGATTTAGTAATTCTGCTTCACGGGTTCCCGGAGTGCTGGTATTCGTGGCGACATCAGTTGCCAGTGCTTGGCGAACGGTACCGCGTCCTTGCGCCGGACATGCGCGGCTACAATCTCAGCGACAAGCCTCCCGGCGTGAAGCAATACCGAATCGAACTGCTCGTGGAAGATGTCGTCGATCTGATCCATTATTTCGGCAAAGAGAAGGCGGCGATCGTCGCGCATGATTGGGGCGCAGTCGTTGCCTGGGCCCTGGCGCAAAGGCGCCCCGATGTCGTCTCGAAATTAGTAGCGATGCAGGTGCCGCCGCCAGCTGCATGGCGTGCGAACTTCACCCTTCAGCAACTGCGACATAGTTGGTATATGTTCTTTTTTCAGTTGCCGCGTTTGCCGGAATGGTGGGCGCGCGCAAACGATTTCGCAAGGGTCGAGAAGATGTACAAGGAGACAAGCTTCAGGCGGGGGGCGTTCACGAATGAAGACATAGCAGTTTATAAGGAAGCACTGCGTCAACCAGGAGCCCTGACGAGTTCGATCAATTACTATAGGGCGAACGTTTTTCGCTCGTTGCGGCGTGAGGGCGTCGAAAAACGCAAAACAGAAGGGGGTATCCGAGTCCCTACACTCTTTATTTACGGCGAACATGATGTTGCCATCTTGCCGGAGACCGTGCGCGGTTTAGAGCGCTTCATTGACGCACCGTATCGCGAGATTCGTATTTCCGACAGCGGTCATTGGGTGCAGAATGAAGCAATCGGAGAAGTGAATGCCGCCCTGCTTGAGTTTCTTGCCGACGAGTCTCTGACGAAGAGCAACTGAAGTAAAGAGAGAATAATGTCGGAGAATGAGACAACAGTTCTTTACGCGGTCGACGGTGGAGTTGCCCGCATCACGCTGAACCGTCCCGAGAAGCGTAATGCGCTGAATGATGAGCTAATCGACGCGCTGAAAGAAGCGCTTCGGGTTGCGGATCAAGACGAGAAGGTACGGGCCATAGTTCTGTCGGGCGCCGGATCAGATTTTTGTTCCGGTGCTGATCTCGAAGCGTTGCAGAAAATTTCTAGCGCCTCGGTTGAAACGAATCTCGAAGATGCACGCTCGCTGATGGAACTATTCATGCTAATCCGCGAGGTTCGGGTTCCGATAATCGCCGCGGTGCGCGGTCGCGCCCTGGCAGGCGGATGCGGACTAGCGCTGGTATGCGACATAGTACTGGCGGCGCGCTCAGCGCGCTTTGGTTTTCCGGAAGTGAAGATTGGTTTTGTGCCCGCGATGGTCATGGCAATCCTGCGCCGCAACGTATCGGAAAAGAAAGCATTTGAGCTGGTCACGCTGGGCGAGGAAATCTCAGCTCTGGAAGCGGCGACTCTGGGTCTAATCAATCGCGTGTTTGAGGAAGGCGATTTTGAGTCAAAGGTGGAGACGTTTACGCGAAGATTCGAGACACTCAGCAGGTCGGCAGTGAGTCTCTCGAAGAGTTTGCTTTATCAAATGGCCGGTCTTTCTTTTCCGGCAGCGCTTGAGTCAGGCGTTGACATTAACGTAATCTCCCGCATGACTGACGATTGTAAGAAGGGTGTTGCAGCCTTTTTAGAGAAGGAGTAGCATAGCCGTGGCCTACATATAGAGAATTGCATATCATCCATATTTTTGGATTTTGCCACCTGGAAAAAACCAACTTTCGATCGGTGTTCTGCCTGATTTCTTAGCGATTTTGCGTAGTTATTCGCGCGCAGCCATGTCTAGAACAAGGTTTGCCTCAATTACGGTCAGACCACTAATATTTACGACCCCAAAGCTGAGGAGGCTTCCGATGAATACCCAGGAACTGGTGAAAAGATTTCAAAAGGCAAGCTTGAGCGTTCTGTTTTTGGCGCTTGGGATGGTGCTTTTAAGTAGTTCTGCGTTCGCCCAGGTGACCGCGAGCGGTGCTTTAAGCGGTACCGTCGTAGATAAGAACGGCGCTGTGATTAAGGGCGCCACAGTCACGGCCACGAATAAGGCAACAGGCCAAACGCGGACAGCGAGCACTGGCGATAGCGGAGAATACAAGATCGATCTGCTGCCAGCCGGTCGCTATGACATTAAGGTAAATGCCTCCGGGTTCGCTGACGCCACTTCCGAGAATGTCGAATTACTGGTCGGCCAGACCAATGGTCTGAACTTCACCATGAATCCTGGCGGAGTGACGGGAACCGTCACGGTGACTTCTGGTGAAACGGAATTAGTAAATAGGGAGAAGACCGACATCAGTTTGAACATCACTCCTCGCGACGTCCAGGACCTGCCGCTTAACGGTCGGGACCTTGCAAATCTCGCATACCTCGCGCCTGGCGTCAAACCAGTAGACTCGTATGATCCAACGAAAAACCGCATTGCCATTTTTGGCATCAATGGCTCGAGCGGTCGCAACGTGAACGTCACGGTCAACGGAATTGACAATAAGGACAACACCGTCGGCGGACCAGTTATGCAGTTTCCGCTCGAATCAATTCAGGAGTTTGTTATCAGCACGCAGCGCTTCTCAGCAGTCAACGGCCGTAGCGAAGGCGGAGCCGTTAACGTGGTTACGAAATCCGGCAGCAGAGATTTTCACGGTTCAGCATTCTTCCAACTTCGGGATAAGAAACTAAATGCCCTTGAAGTCGATCCGACTACGGGACAGAAAGTGACGACCAAACCGCCGTTTAATCGAAAGATATACGGCGGATCAATCGGCGGCCCCCTTTATTTACCGCGTTTCGGCGAGGGCGGTGATTCGGTTTACAAAGGCAAGCGCCGCACATTCTTTTTCTTCGCTTTTGAACGCCAGAAAGAAGCCACGTCAATCCCGGTTGTGGCAGATGCGTTTGCAGAATTGTTGCTCGTCACAAGCCTCGGCGCTGTGCCTTCTCCGATCATACCTCTGCCATACGAGGACACGCGTGTGAATGTTCGAATTGATCACACCTTCAACTCGAAGCACAGCATGTTCGTCAGCTACAGCGACCAGAAAAATCTCGGAGAAAACGATCAGTCTGGCAACAGAAATGATTTGACTGAGGGTAACTTCACGAAAAACAGACTCCAGCTTGGCAACTTCACTCTCAATTCGGCGTTGAGCAACACGGTAGTGAATGCCGCTACGGTCGGGTATCAATACTGGAATAACCTGATTGATACAAACGCAAAGGTTCCATTGTTTACCTTCCCAACCGGCATCAGCTTCGGCACGAATGCAAACGTGCCGCAGCAGTCTTACCAGCAGAAGTATCAGTTCAAAGACGATCTCTCGATTACTAGAGGCAACCATACCTTTAGGACTGGGTTCGATTATGTTTGGGAACGGAAGCTTGGTGGGTTCTTTGAATTCAATCCCACGCTCGAACTTGATTTCAACGATAAGCCCAGCGTCATTTTGTCTGACAAGGCCACTTACCCGAACGGCTTCTCGACACCGGGAGCCGTAGGCGGTATGACCGCTACGGCGGGTAATCCGTATTTCGATCTGCCGGGCGGCGCCAAGATGTTTGGCGTTTACTTACAGGATGATTGGAAGTTCCGCCGCAATCTCACCCTGAATCTTGGAATGCGCTGGGACAAAGACTTCAACCTTATCGGCACACAAGCTCAGGCCAAGAGCCGAACCTACCTCGAACTCAAAGCTATTAACCATCCACTTGCGGCAAGCTTACCTCACGATGACAACAAAAACTTTAGTCCCCGTTTTGGTTTTGCCTGGGACATGGGCGGCAACGGCAGGAATATTGTGCGAGGCGGTTATGGACTTTACTTCGGCCAGACGTTCCTGAACATTCCCCTATTCATGATTCAGCAGCAGAATCCCACAATCTTTGTGAGCGTTTTTAGCCTCAGCAGCAGCGACCCCTGCCCGCCTAGTTGTGTGCCTGGAACGAATATCGCTCTTGCTAACTGGCGCTTTGGCATCGATCCCTTGCCGACGATCCCGCCACCACCAACTCAGTTGCCAGCTAATTCGACCGGGCGAATCATGGATCCGACCTACCGTAATCCTTATACGCAGCAATGGAACATCGGCTATGCGCATCAACTTAATTCGTACTCAGTGCTCGAGGTTGATTTTGTTCACGTGCTTGCGCTTCGGGAATCGAAGACCCTCAATGTGAATCCCATTCGGAGATTCATTCTTGACGCTAGTGGAAATGAGATCACATCACGTCCGCTGACGGCTGCGTTCGCAGCCGCCGGCGTTCCCGTTCTGGGACGTATCGACGACGAAGCGTCAGTTGGCCGTTCGCGTTACGATGGCCTGAACATCTCTTATCGTCGTCGCCTGCATAACAAGATCAGTGTCAATGCGACGTACACGCTGTCGAGAGCGCTGGCCTACAATGGAAATGCTGCCGCCTTCCGCAATCGAGCCTCTGATCACTTCGACTATTTTGGTCGTTGGGACCTTGGTCCAGTGCCGAACGACACGCGCCATCGCTTTTCGATGGGCAGCGTGATTAATCTTCCCAAGGGTTTCCAGATTGCCCCCATAATGCAATTAGAATCGGCACGTGCCTACACTGCGTTCTACGATACGGATGTGTTGGGGCAGGGAGCCGGCCGCGGCAATACGCACGCGATCGTCTTCACCAACAACCCAACCGACTTGAAGGCGACGCTCACTGCTTTCGGTGATCCCACCAGTGCGACGAGTACGAGCGCGAGGAAGTTCCGAGACTGCCTAAGATCCGGCCAATGTCAATTTGCGTCCTTTGACAATCTTCGCGGTCAATCGTTTTTCCAGCTTGACGCGCGCGTCACGAAGAACTTCAAGTTCAAGGAACATCACAACCTTGCGACCTTTATTCAATTCTTCGATTTGACGAATCGCGCAAACTTTGGCAACAACTTCAGCGGTAATCTCCGCCCAGGTCAGGCATCTTCGTTCGAAAAACCGATCGCGTTTATTACACCGAGCGGAGTGACTCTACCTCATGCTTTTACTGCTGAAATCGGTGTGCGGTATAGTTTTTGAGGGAAGTATTTCGCACAATCTGATTTGAAGAAGGTGGCAGGACGATTTGCCACCCTTTACGTGTTCTGCAAGGGACGCAAGAATGTGAATAGGAATAAACAGAACTTTATAGTCCTGGCGATTAGTTTCTTCTTGTCAACTTCACTGGTCGCGCAAACCGGCGACCATCGGGTCAGCACCGTGTTCGCAGTGCTCACGAAGTCGCTCGACTCGAAGAGCGCCATTCCCGGTCAAACATTGGAGTTGAGAACTCTCAGCGATGTGGTGGTTAATGGAGAGGTAGTCATCCCAAGGGACTCCAAAATTCTGGGCCGGGTAATACAAGTCACCGCGAAAGGAAAAGATGGATCGCAGTCTGCGATGGCGGTAGTAATCGACAAGGCAGTAAAGAAGGACGGAGCTGAGATAAATCTGCAAGCCATAATAACTGCGGTGGCAGCGCCAAGGGATAGTTCTCTACCATCTGATCCGACTTACGGAATGATGCGTTCCAACGAACCAAAGATGGTAGGCGCGAGACCCTCAAGCACCTCCGGTTCTGGAGAATTGTCGGCCAGCAGCAAAGCCTCTTCCACGGCCGCGGTGGCAACTGCCGAGCTTAAGGGAAAAATGGACGAACCTCTTTCTCTGAATGAAGAATCACAAGGTGCAATAGGTTATGAAGGCCTTTCTTTGTCGTGGGGGTTGGCGTCGCCGCCTCCTTTAACGATCTTTACCAGCAAGAATAAGAATCTAAAACTGGAAGCTGGAACTCAAATGCTGCTACGTATGGTGCCGCCACAATTGCCCAAATAGGTTCGTCAGTCGCGCGCTTTAACGTTCCTCCGGAGAAACTCGACGATTTCCTGCGTGGAAGTGCCGGGAAGAAAGATCTCCGCAATACCCTGCTCCTTCATTTTTGGAATGTCTTCCTGTGGAACAATGCCGCCTAATATCACCAAGCAGTCTTTCATCCCCTGATCGCGCAAAAGGGACACAATTCGCGGGCAGAGCGTGTTATGAGCACCGCTCAAGATTGAGACTCCAACTGCGTCAACGTCTTCTTGCAGCGCCGCTGCAGCGATCATTTCCGGCGTCTGGCGTAGTCCGGTGTAAATCACTTCCATTCCTGCGTCTCGCAGTGCTCGCGCTATTACTTTCGCGCCACGGTCATGACCATCCAAACCGGGCTTGGCAACCAGAATTCGAATCTTTCGGGAAGATTGATCCATTAAATCATTGAACCATCTGAGCCAATCAATCGATGATCAAATCCTAAATAGCTGGCTCTTCGTAGACTCCGTAGACATCGCGCAACGCCGAACAGATTTCACCGAGCGAGGCATAAGCGCGTACTGCTTCGATCGTTGCTGGCATGGTGTTCTCTCCGCGTTGAGCAGCCAACCGCAACTGGTCTAGCCTTCGTGTAACCGCGCCACTGTCTCGTCGTGAACGTGTTTCTTCCAGACGCTCGATTTGCTGTCTCCTCACGGATTCGTCGATGACGAGAATTGGAACTTCCTGCGGTTCGTCGGCCATCTCGTACTTGTTAACCCCGACGATCGTCTGTTCACCTCGCTCTAAAGCTTTCTGATACTGATAGGCGGACTCCTGAATCTCGCGTTGCGGGAAACCTTTCTCGACAGCTTCAACCATACCGCCCATAGCGTCAATTCGTTCGAAATAATCGAGGGCGTCATCCTCCATTTTCTTTGTGAGGGCCTCGACGAAATATGAACCACCCAGAGGATCGACCGTGTTCGCGACACCGGTTTCTTCCGCAATAATTTGTTGGGTTCGCAAAGCTATAAGCGCCGCGTTGTCTGTAGGCAATGCCAGAGCCTCATCGTATGCGTCAGTATGCAGCGACTGGGTTCCACCGAGTACTCCGGCAAGCGCCTGGATCGCGACACGTGCAATGTTGTTAAGAGGCTGTTGAACTGTTAACGAAACGCCGGCAGTTTGAGTGTGGAAGCGCAACTTCAACGTGCGTTCATTCTGGGCTCCAAACCGATCGCGCATTACACGGGCCCAGATGCGCCGACCGGCGCGATACTTTGCTATCTCTTCAAAGAAATCGTTGTGCGCATTGAAAAAGAAAGACATGCGGGGAACGAATTGGTCGACATTAAGACCGGCCCGCAGCCCCCACTCGACGTACTCGATTCCGTCACGCAATGTGAAAGCAAGCTCTTGTAAGGCAGTGGCACCGGCCTCGCGAATATGATATCCGCTCACGGAGATCGGGTTGTAGCGCGGGATATGGTTTGTGCAGAACTCAAATGTGTCAATGACGAGTTTCATCGCAGAACGAATTGGATAAATCCATTCCTTTTGGGCTATATACTCTTTAAGAATGTCGTTTTGCAGGGTTCCCGAAATTCTTTTCCAATCCGCGCGTTGCTTTTCGGCAACAACCAAATACATTGCAAGAAATACCGAGGCCGGCGCGTTAATCGTTTGCGAAACCGTTACCGCTTCCAGCGGGATCTCCTTAAACAAAGCTTCCATGTCGGCAAGCGAGGAAACCGCTACGCCGCATTTTCCTACCTCGCCCTCCGCTAGTGGAGAATCAGCGTCATAACCCATTAAAGCAGGAAGATCATATGCAACAGAAAGCCCGGTCTGTCCTTCTTTCAGAAGGTATCTGAATCGCGCGTTGGTCTCTTCAGGGGTGCCAAAGCCTGCGAATTGTCGCATAGTCCATAATCGTCCGCGGTAACCAGTTGGGTGTATGCCGCGCGTATAGGGAAACTCACCTGGAAATGCCACGTCTCGTTCGAAGTCAATCTCAGAAATATCAATCGGCGAATAAAGGCGTTTGACTTCTTCGAGCGAGACGGTTTGAAAGTGCAGTTTTCGTTCCCCTTGCTCTAAAGCAGGCCGCAAAACATTCTCTTGCCAGCGCTCGTTCGCTAGTTGTTCACGCGACGGGTCTTTGATCTCTTGCATCGTCCAGTTTTATCCAACGAAGATGTGAAGTTAGTTGACTATGTCTCCGAATGGTTCGATGTTAGTTGATGGTTGTTGGAGTGTCAATTTAGCCTTTTTATGGCTCAGTAAAAAAGAAAGGAGCGCGGCTGTGAAATCACAGCCGCGCGATTTTCGGAGGGACCCTGAATGCGTGGACAAGGCAGCGGGGTCAAGCGGGTGCTGTTAGCGGACGGACGATAACGAATTCAAATCTGATATTGGTGGAATCAATCTAACGGGTACCACAACATCAGAAGCTCTGACCATCCCCAGTCGATTGCGAGCAGCCGATTCAATGGTCGCTGGGTCGCTGGTCATTCGGTTAATCTCAAGCCGGAGCGCGTCGTTGGTGCGACGTGTGGCGGTAACATCCGATGCCATCGCTTGATACTGGAAAAGGGACTCTTGCAACTCAACGCGCGTTCGCATAATGACAGTTGAACATATTCCGAGTGCCGCGAGCAGAATCATGCCGAGAATTACACCCGATGGAACGATCCGCGACCATCCGCGAATAAGATCCAGAGGAACGTCGATCGCAGGAGGTGCAGGCAGCGTATTAGTGGCGGCTCGCTGAGTCATCCGCCGATTGCTGAGCCAATAGGTAGTTCCGCGGTTAATCAAGCAACACCTCCAAATATTGAAATCATGACCGACGCGCGAATATGGGTCACAGTGCGTCGCGCTTGTCGTGCCACATTCTGTTGCCTACCCACGCCCTACAGGTCCGCCGTCCGAGTTGATTGACGGGCGATACCTTCGCTTTCGCTGCGCGCTTACACGCATGGACGCCATCTTGCGACGGTTGGTGACTCTGGAGCCGCCATCCCTTAAAGTCTTCGTCGTTGAAACTGTTCTCGTTCTCATCGTGCGTTTACCCCGCCGCGGCCTTAGGATTGGGTGAAGCACCAGGTTAAACCGACTGAGATACAATATAAAAGACGACCAAGTTGAAGAACCCCAAGATACAGTGGACCAATTGTTTTCAAGCCTTTGGCGGCCAATAGTTTAGCGCCAAGTTCTGCGAACTCTAGCATTTGAGGGATTCAGCCGCAAGGGCTTTTCTTGCAACAATTTAACAAGCTAACTTCAACATTTACATCAGCTACGTCGAATTAAGCGCTTAAATCGGCGTACACGCGGCGAACGGAAAGTCAGAATGGAATGGATTCCCCATCTGACTGAAGACCGCGTGAGTCGGCGAAAGGCAATAGGCCGGCGAGTCAGTGTCGGAAGAGCCCGCGCGTCGGGCAGTGGCTCGCGGTGACACAAATCTCATCCAAGTGAGAACTGCTTGATAACGAGTTAAGCCAATAAAAGCGGTGTGTCCCGAACAGCTTGATGGCGGCACAGCCATTGCCGAGCGTAAACGGGAGTTTTGTGTCAACGACTGGTATGAGGAAGAAGGACAGCGACAGATGAAGGCGATTAAACACGCGGAGAGGTGCCTGACACTATTAGCAGGCGGACTCTTCGATTCAATCCAAATAGTCAACAAGTACAAGCCGAACCCCTCATTCATTCCAAAATGGTCGGATAAGCCGCTATTGAAATCGTGGCAGAAGACAAAACCGACTCTCGGCTGGCCGCGGACGACTGATTCTCTTTGTCCAAGTTGCGTTATTGAAGCGCGCGAGGAAATCCTAAGCGGCGCGAAAGACGTTTCGGTTCTCCTTGATGAAAAGGTGGGCGAGATCAAGGCTCAAATCATCGAGCGCGACGGCGAAATCTGGATGATAAAGGACTGCCCGATTCACGGCCACTTCGAAGACATGATGGCCATTGATTCGAAATTTCTCCGGCACATTGAGACAATGTTTCCGGGCCGAGACATTCCCGCACACAACGATGAAAAGCTACACAATCATGGATCCAGCACGATTAAGTACGGTCGCGGCGCTGTCCTGACGGTCGACCTCACAAATCGCTGCAACATGATGTGTGATCCGTGCTTCATGGACGCCAATCAGGTGGGCTTTGTCCATGAGTTAAGCATGGAAGATATTAAAGAGATTTTGGATAATGCTATATCCATTAAACCTCGCCGGCAAATGTCTGTGCAATTCTCCGGTGGTGAGCCAACCATCTCTCCACACTTCATTAAAGCAATTCGCTATTCTCGTAAAGTTGGTTACAACTCGGTACAGGCGGCGACCAACGGGATTGAATTCGCTAAGAGTAAAGAATTCTGCCGCGAAGCAGCTGAAGCAGGACTGCGCTACGTCTATTTTCAGTTTGACGGAATTGGGAACGACGCAAACAGCCATCGTCAAGTGAGCAATCTATTCGATGTGAAGCTTCGTGCTATTAACAACCTTCATGAAGCAGGCGTTGAGATTGTTCTTGTAACGACGCTGGTCAACGGCATCAATAATGACCAGGTCGGATCGATAATCCGGTTTGCCCTTGAAAACCCCAAGAAGATTGCATTCCTTTCGTTTCAGCCAGTTTCATTCACGGGTCGTGATGAAGCTATTACGCCAGAGCGGCGTCTGCAACAACGCTATACACTTTCGCATCTTGCTCACGATGTGAAGAATCAAGTCGGTATTACGGAGCCCACTCGCGACTGGTTTCCGTTGTCGCTGATGGGTGCGTTTGCTGATTTCGCTGATCTTGTACACGGACCCAACTCAGAATGGGGCCAAGTCTCGTGCGGATGTCATCCGAACTGTGGGGTTGGCACCGCCGTGATGGTGGACAAGGAAACTAAGGAGATGAGTCCGGTACCAGCGTTTCTCGATATTCCGGGTTTGGTGACCGACATGCGAAAGATCACCGACGCCGCACGTGGCAAGTGGGCATCGAACGTCATGATGGGTTTGGCGCTATTAAAGAACTATAGAGCCTACAATGCGCCATCGCAGTTCAATTTGTATGAGCTTTTCAAGAAGTTTGACAAGTCGTTCGGACTGACAGGGAAGGATTATGGCAAGGTTAGCGGTGATCGCACCAACAATGATATTGCCAGGCGGCGCGCGGACCGCTGGAATTTCTTGTTCATTGCGGGCATGTGGTTTCAGGATCTCTTCAACTACGATTTTCGCCGCACGGAGATGTGCATCATCCCTTACGGCACGCAGGAAGGCGAGATCAGTTTTTGCGCTTACAACACCGGCATAGGCTGGCGCAATATCATTGAACACATGCACCAGAACGCCACTGTGGCGAAATGGTATGAGGACCACGGCAGACATGAGATATTCGCGCGGGGCAAGAGCGTTCCGCTTGCGGAGACGACGCACAACCTCATTCTAAATGAAGTCGATCTTACGCGGCCGAACAAACCTCATATGGAAGGACCAAAGACGGCGCACGAGGAAATGATGGCAATGCGCAAGCTCTATCAGGAGATGGTGCTTAAACAGCAACAGATCAAGTCGGACAATGGTGACAAGCCCGTTCAGATTCAGGGTCTCAGCGCCAAGAAAGATTTGGCTGTGGCGTCAGTCTAAGTCATTCTAAGCCTGTTAAGAGTGCCCCGCGAATGAGCGATCTCCTTCGCGGGGTTTTCGATGCCTGCTTGACCGCGATCCCGAGCGCCGTGTTTAATAGGAAATTCGATAACAGGATCTTTTCGGATCTGAGGATGGAATTGGAGAAAATTAATGGCAGTAGTGACAATTAACCCAGGCGAATCAATTGAAAGCGCGCTGCGACGCTTCAAGCGAAAGGTGATGACTGAAGAGATAATCAAGGACGCAAAGAGGCACGCTTTTTTTATGCCGCCTGGTCAGAAGGCAAAGCTTAAGTCAGCTTTAGCTCGAAAGCGCAACAAGAAGAAGGGTCGGCCGCGGCCGCGACCGACCAGTTAACTGCAAGGTTGGCACGTTTCAGACCGCGAGACTCACCCAAGTTGATCACAACTGAGTAAGTGAGGGTTTGGCCGAAATATCTCGAAGCGGCGAGCGCCCGTGTGCAAAACGGCTGAGCTAAGTTGGCCGAAAACCTCGGTGTAAAGCGAAGCAATGACGCGGATCTTATTAACTAACGACGACGGAATTCATTCCAATGGTTTGCTGACTCTGGAAAGAGTGTTGCACGAGATTGGTGATGTGTTTGTCGTGGCGCCGGCTGCTGAGATGAGTGGCGCCTCACACAGCCTAACCCTGGCCCGTCCCCTGCGAATCAGACAGATTGATGATCGACACTGGACCGTTGATGGCACACCGACAGACTGCGTAACGCTGGCCCTTCACAAAATTCTCAACGAGGATGAACTGCCGCACGTATGCGTCTCAGGCATCAACCATGGCGGCAACCTGGGTGATGATGCCACTTATTCGGGTACCGTTGCGGGAGCGCTCGAAGCTACGATCCTGGGAGTCCCCGGCATCGCAGTCAGCCTTGTCGCGCGGGAAAACTTTGATTTCACTGAAGCGTCGCGCTTTGCTTTGCTTGCGGTCAAAAAGATCTTAAGTGAGGGATTGCCCGAAGGAACGCTCCTCAATATCAACGTGCCGCTCGGTGAAATAAAAGGTGTACGCGTCACGCGTCAGGGAATCAAGAATGCCAGACCCGTGATCTCTGAACACATCGATCCGCGCGGCAAGCCGTATTTTTGGATCGGCGAACAGTATTTCCGTTCAAACGCTGAAGATGGTACTGACTATCGGGCAATCGAAGAGGGTTACGTTTCAGTCACACCACTGAAAAGCGACATGACTGATCATGGGGTGTTATCACAGTTAGAGTCGTGGAATTACCTGGCCTCTTCGGAAGTTTTGCAAAGTTAATTGCAATCTCGACCGGCCTTCGGCAAACAGTTGAACTTCACACCTTCACGCCCTAATGCTCTCCAAGCTGAATATCGTATACCTCGAGAGCGCATGGTCGACCGCTTGCGCGAGCATTACCGCATACAGGATGCAAAGGTACTTGACGCGATGAGGTCCGTTCCGCGTCACTTTTTCGTGCCGGACGCGCTGCGCGGCCGTGCATATGGCGATCACGCGTTGCCGATTAGCTCCAATCAGACGATCTCGCAACCATTCATAGTCGCTCGCATGACAGAACTGCTTGAGTTGAATAAGAACAGCCGCGTGCTGGAGATTGGGGCCGGTTCAGGCTATCAAACCGCGATACTCTCGCATCTTGCCGCGCAAGTGTTCGCAATCGAGCGTCTCGGTGAGTTGGCGCGTGAAGCACACGCACGTCTTCGCGATCTTGGAATCTACAACGTGACGGTCAAAGCCTTCGATGGGACGCTCGGATGGAATGCACATGCGCCGTATGACGCAATTGTGGTTGCCGCGGGCGGCCCTCGCGTGCCAGAACCACTAATCTTCCAATTGAAAACGAGCGGACGTCTTGTTATTCCGATTGGGGAAACGCGCGAGTCTCAGCAATTGGTGCGCGTAATCAAGACAGAGGCAGGCCACAAAGTGGAAGAGCACGGACCTTGCCAGTTCGTGCCATTGATTGGCCAGCATGGCTGGTCGGCAAACCATTGACGAGTGACAGACATTATGGGTAACAGTTTTCTTTCACTCGTCACTCGTGACTGATTCTAAGATGATTGGCAAGGTTATTGAACTGGTCTCCGCGTTTATCGTGGCCACGATTTCCACGCTTGGATATGCGGGGATTGTGTTACTCATGGCTATTGAATCGGCATGCATTCCTTTGCCATCCGAAATAATAATGCCCTTCTCGGGCTATCTGGTTTACACGGGACAGCTTAATCTTTGGATTGTCAGCATTGCCGGTGCCTTCGGGTGCGTCCTTGGATCGCTGGTCGCGTACTGGGTGGGGATGTACGGCGGTCGGCCAATGATTGAGAGGTACGGACGTTACCTGCTAATTTCTCATCACGATATCGACTTAGCTGACCGCTGGTTTGAACGGTTCGGCGAAGTGATCGTTTTTGCCAGTCGTCTGTTACCGGTAATTCGAACTTTCATCGCTTTTCCCGCGGGTGTGGCGCGAATGAATTTGAAAAAGTTTGTAATCTACACCTTCGCGGGCTCATTGCCATGGTGTTTGGGTCTTGCGTATGTTGGTCAAAAGCTGGGCGAGCAATGGGACACGAATCCAACGCTGAAGACTTTGTTTCGTCGCTTCGATTTCGTCATTGGGATCGCAATTGTCGCAGCGGCTGTGTGGTGGATTTGGCGGCACGTGAAGCATCTGCGTGCCGTCCCGGCAAAATAGTTCGCAAAATAAGTAGTGTCCTAACGTTGTGTGGCCTACAACAACGGCGCACTAGCCCGACCGTCAGGGAGGGGCTCCAGCGCCGAATCGCAACTGAGCCCTCCCTGACGGTCGGGCTAATGCACCGGCAACACAGCTTTAGGAGACTACTGCAAAGTAGGCTCGATTGACAGTGCTGATGCGGTCACCTAGAATCCCATACTGTTAGATCGGGGCGTGGCTCAGCCTGGTAGAGCGCTCGGTTCGGGACCGAGAGGTCGGTGGTTCGAATCCACTCGCCCCGACCAGTTTTTCGAAGAAAAAGGCCACTCGCTAGAGTGGCCTTAGTCGTTTGTGCCGTTTTTTGTGCCGAACCGAAAGAAAACCAACTAATTCGAAGGCGTCAAGCTTCGCGAAGCGGTCGCCACTAACGCGAGATTGTCCTGAAGTTCGACGGTGACGAGCGTGTCATTAAATTCCCAAAAGCCCGCGTGCTCATTAGGAAAGTTTGGATTCCAGATTGCATCTTCGGGGATCGACAATCTATGTGACGCGTCTTGCGCGAGGGCATTCAGATCACCGACATATGGAAAGCTGATTCGTACGGCGTAGATTCTTCCGTTGCTGACGAGTACGTTCATGCCCCGGCCATCACTCAGATCGCTGCCGTGCGGTATCAGAGCTGGATAAAGTTCACGCGCGCTCTCGGGCGAGTCGCCGGGGCGGATTGCATGGATCAGCATCCCATAATCAGGCTCAGATTGAGCAGCGACATAACCTAACTGATGAGGTTGAGTTGTCGCCGCGATTAGTGCGGTTCCTACTGCGTCACCGAGGAATCGCCCCGCCTTACGTTGTCGCCCTGAGCGGGTCAATGGGATGCCGATTGCGCGGGAAATCTTACCCTTCGTCGATGAGATTCCGAGTGCGCGTTTCCACGAAAATGAGAAGCCGAATTTTCGATGACGCCCCATGAGGGTTGCGAGTCTATCGGCCTAAAGGAAAAGCGGCAAGCCCGAAAGGCTGCCGCCAATCCGCCCCTTGGTTCTTAGGGCTGATTTATTTAAGTCAGACGACCAATTCCGCCTCTATTGGCCTATTCACGCGTTGCAGGAACGTTGGTTCTAAAGTGGCCGCGGCGTGGTTCAACGCTTGCCGTCGAATGTGTGAGTAGTGCTTCATCATGTCAGGCGAGACGTGGCCGACTTGCGCCATGATGGTCGCGTCCGGCAAGCCCGCCTCTGCTGGTCTCCGTTTCAACTTCCTCAACGTCATGAGTCACGCGCGTGATTTGCGCCTTTGCCACGGAGCTACCGAACCACAGACAGGCTAATACCCAGGCCAATTGCCACCCACCGTCCGATAATCGTGTCAAGGAATTTTTCGTCGAGGATGAATGTGGAGAAGAAGATTACGAGTCCGGCGACCACGTCGATAAAGTTCCAAGTTGATTTTGAAAATGAGACTGGTAGGAAAGGATTGAAAAGAACCATTAGAACAACGTGAAAGCCGACCAGAAACCACTTGTCAGAATCTTCTTGGTAGGAACGATACGCACCCCACAGAGCTACTAGAAATACAAGCCACCTTAGAATGACGTAATAATTGTGGGAGTGTTTTGCCAGTGCCCAGAATAAGAGAGCGGCGGCTATTAGCCTCAAGGGAGCAAAGAAAGGTTTCATGGCTCGGGAAAATACTGCCGTCTCCATAGCTACTTCAATTGCCAGAGAAGCGCGCGAACGGTTGACGCGGCGGCGCGAATCAAAGCACCCTGCGCCGCACCAAGCAAGTTGAGAAACACGCTCCCGCCGCTCGCGTCCAACGAATTGTTATCTGGCCCATTTCTTAGTCAGCGTCCGCGCGAAGAATTGTACGTCAGCACGAGCGCCGAACAGTTCACCGATGGCCGAACCACTTCTGAAATACAAAGCCGCGCTCCCATTTGCGAAAGTCCAAAGATGGGCTTCCTCCGCAAAGCTGCAATCCTCTCGAAGGTAGCGAGCCGCATCATTGCGATCGCGGAGATCCGCCATCGAATCCCTGGCGATTGATGGAGTTGGCACATAAGAAATGTAAATTGACACGCGGCGAGGGCTGCTTAGCTTGCGGTAATACATGTCGCCAAACGCGTACGCTACCTGAGACCGAACCAACGCAGGGCACGTGCAGAAGCCAAGGACCACGTGCCATTTCGGATCTGTGGCTTCGATCGATTGCTCGACCTTATCAAACAGCGTTGACCGACCCTGAGCCGCACTAGTTATCGGCACGGCCAACGCTACAAAGAGTACGAAAACAATTGAACGATGCGTCGACATATGAAGGCCAGATAACGCTGGGCATCAGCGGCGCGCACGAACCGCCGCCAGCGACAAGTCTTGCATGAGAGACATGCTAATTGCGCGTCCGCTGCATGCCATTGTTAGCTGGCGCGTGGACAGCACATACATTTAGCTTGCCTATTCTGCCCGATTAATTATCTCACTAACTTTTTGCGCCACATCCTCCTCTGTTTGCACACGCATATATTCAAATTCGAGTTCATCAAACGAAGTGGAAAAATCCGTAATAGCAACTTGGATGTTGAAAACTTCCGACTCTCTTATAGCAGCTACAGGTGGCGAGACTGGAGCTAAGGCGTCATCGAGGGGGGTAATACCCTTCAAGGCTAATACGGCTTGCCGTCCTACGAGGGCGTCACGCAATTTACGCATGGATTCTTGGATTTCAGATAAACGCTGTTTATTTTGCAGGCGAACTGTATCAATCTCTACGGATTTGGCACTATAGCTAAGCTAGCGTGCTGCCGTTTCAGAGTTTGAATACTAGCACTAAGCGTCTCGCGCACCTGTTGCCACTTTTCCCCACTACTTTGTTTCGCGCGATCTAGAACAGCTTTGACCTTCTGCTCACGCTCTGACAATTCAGAGATTCGCCGCTTGATGATATTTTCTTTGTATATGAGACCTTCTGGATGTGGTGCCTTACGGCTGGCAACATCACGCTCGCCAGACCTTCGAGACTTGTCAGATAAGACCGTGGAAATTGCGCCGCTTATCCCACCAAAGAAAAACATGAATATCAAGCCGACGGGTAATGCACAACAAATAACACCTCCAATGCCTGCTTGCGCTCCAAAATAAAGCGCAGGAATAAGGAGCGATGCAAGTATCGCCAGAGTAACGATTTATGCGCCGACCAGCAAGACATTACTTAGCGTATTCAATCGTTATCTGGCGCGCTTCTGAGCCAACCGTCAAGTTCAGAATTATCTCACAATGATCTCCCAAGACTCTTGGTGCGGCCCGGTCGCGATCGAATTTCCATTCGATCGGAATGTGGTAACCAGTTTCGCTAGGAGGAATAGGGTCGCTTCCGTAGATTTCTGCCTTGAAGGTTTCTTTGGCGGTTCGCAACTCAGCACTTCGGACAGAAATAGGTTTCGTGTTTTTGACGATTTGAAGATCAGGATCGACCCACCATTCGCCGATCAGGCCTCCGATACCCCTTGTCTCAATCTCAAAACTGTCAAATTGCTTAGACCATTTCTGATGAGGGCCGACTGACCAGCCAACCGGCCGCAACTGATACCCCGGATCGCAGCCAACTAAGAGCATGGCCGTTACAGAAAGGAGTGCTAGAACCTGTAGGTTCGCTCTCAAGTTGAGGCGCATAACTAATAGGATTCTTTCCGCAGTCTCGCCGGGAGTCAAGGAAACTGAAGGTCGAGTTGTCGAAAGAGTGTGGCGGATGCGGCGAGCAGTGCGGAAGGAATCAGTTGGACGAAAGCGCGGTCGTGTCTATGGAG
>WNGK01001323.1_pt1 | contig 28134 bp, 28 predicted proteins | sample 5400601 | NCBI WGS metagenome assembly WNGK01 (sample SAMN13153376, study PRJNA577476) | soil metagenome | isolation source: 60 cm soil or saprolite under Garry oak tree replicate 1 | place: USA:California | collected 2016-06-15
CATGGCGCAGCCGGGTAGGACCCAGCACCGACGCATATCCCGTCGCGTCGCGCAGAAATGCCAGCACGTCGACGCCGGTCGGGTGAAAGCCGACCTCCTGCAGCGCGACGATATCGGCGTGCAATTCCGCGAGCACCGCGGCGATGCGGTCAGGCGCAAAGCCGCGGTCTGCGCCTACCGCGTCATGGATGTTGTAGGTCGCAATCCTGAGGGCAGGCATTAATCCGCCTTGACTGCCGCCGCCCCACTCTTGCCTGGCCGCGATGACGGGGGATCGAGCCGTGCGCGAAAAACGAGCGCGCCGCCGACCGCGATGCCGGCGACGAGCGCGAGGAGCGCGAAGGTCAATGGCCCGGGATGGTGGATCGCGGCGACGATGCGGTCGACGAACACGACCAGCGCCAATGTTCCCGGGGCCATGCCGATGATCGTGCCGACCAGGAAATCGCGGAAACGTATATGCGATGCGCCCGCGATCAGGTTGATGATCGTGAACGGAGCGACGGGAAGGACGCGAACGACGATTACCGCGATGATGCCGCGCTTCGCGATCCGCCGGCTCAGCTCGTTGATGCGCTTGCCCGCCACTCGTCGCACGGTCGCGCGGCCGAGCTTGGCCCCGAGAAAATAAACGCCTGCTGCAGCCAGCGTCTCGCCCAGGAGCGCGTAGAAGAAGCCGAGCAGGGGGCCGAACACGATGCCGGTCGCGGCGATCATGACCGTCACCGGGATCATGATCAGACCGCCGAAGAAATAGGCGGCGATTACCGCCAGCGGCGCGAACGGGCTGTCCGCAAGCAGCGCAGCGTAATCGGCAAGCGCGTCTGCGCTGACATAATCGCGCAAAGGCGTGTAACGCCACGCGAGCGCGAGTGCGGTCAATGCCACTATCACGAACACGATGGCGAGACTGCGCCGCGCGAGCGGACGCTTTTCGCCCCGCGATACCACTTGTTCCATCAGTTGCTCGGCATCGATGGACTCCTCGGGATCGAGCACCGAATGATCGGGGACGAGCGAGCTCCACTCGTCGGTTTCGGCGGCGACGAGCGGCGTCATCGATCGTCCCGCACCGCGCAGCGCCTCGATTCCCGCGATGAGTCCGCCGTGCGTGCGCACGGCTTTATCGACAGCGGATTCGTCGCGCGCGAGGTGCTCTGCCAGCAGGCGGGTGCGCAACGAGGCGATCGCCCCGCTGATCCGCTCGTCGCTCCTGGCCTCGATGGCGAGATTGCATTCGGTATCGAGCCCCATTGAGCGGCCGCTCAAGTTGGCCGAGCCGACGGTCAGGAGCTCGTCGTCGGCGATAAGGATCTTGCTGTGAACGTTGAGGCACGTCCGCCTCGCGCGGCCGGCGTCGAGCCATGGGCAGTACACGCGATATCGCCCATGAGTGTCGGCGCGCACCAGATCCTGATGAATGCGCGAGCGCAGCACGCCCATGGTCGACGTCTCCAGCCAGCCGCTTTGCGTCGACGGAGAGACGATCACGATGTCGGGTGCGTCGGTCTCTCGCAGACGCGCTTCGAGCGCCGAGGCAATCGTTCGCGACGTGAAGTACTGGTTCTCGGCGAAAAGCGAAAACTTCGCCGCCGCAATCGCATCCAGATGAAGATCGCGGACCTCGAAAACGCCGGTCCGGCCTTCGAAGCGCGGCTCGGTACGCGCGATAGCGACGTCGACATCGACGATATCGGCATCGATACGATCCGGCCAGCGCGCCTCATGCGCGCCGGTCCCGAGCCGCCGCGCGTGCCGTCCCGTCGCGCCATACCATCGCTCGCGCGCGAGCTCGCCGAGCGAACGCGCGACGTCGCCGTCGACCACCATGCCGATGTCGTGGAACGGAGGATACATGCTGCCGTCCGAATTGCGGCGCCGGGAATCGTTGAGCATGTGCTCGGGAGTGTCCCAGCGGTTCCGGGTGAGATCGAAGCCGCTCACGAACGCAACCGCGTCGTCGACGACGATGAACTTCTGGTGATGCGATGCACCGGCCGGATGCCGGTCGTCGAGCTGGAAGTTCAAGCGTCGCTGGGTGCGTGAGGCAAGCCTGAGTTCGGTCAGCCATTCGCGCTCGAGGGCGAACAGGAACGCGAAATCCCAGCTCAGGATGTATGCGTTGAGCTGCGGACGCGAGGCGAGAACCGCAGCGAGAAAATCGCCGAGCGGTTCCGGGAAACCGTCGTTCGCGCCGGCCGGGACGAGGCACATGCGGCTGTCGATGTCCCAGCCGATGATGAAAATCGTGTCTTGCGCCTGCGCGAGCGCGGAGCGTACCGCGCTGAAATAGTCGGCGCCGTCGACGAGCCAGCTCACCTGCCGCGCGCGCTGGATGCGCCAGCAATTGCGTCCGGGCACGAGCAGGTCGGCGCGCTTATCGATGCGGCGTGCGCGGGTTCGGGAAGCCGTCGCGTGCTCCATGCCTGCCTGCGTACAATTGACGACGCGTTGCCGGGATCGACCGCGAGCGAAATCCATCGCTGCGGCCCGTAGGTTCGTTCTTCTGGCGACGAAGCAAGTAGAATGCCCAATGACAAGTGATTGTTAATGAAGACCAAACTTTCGGCCCGCGCGGGGCCTTTCTGCAAGAATTTCTGCGCCGGGTAAGATTTGCCGCGCTGCATGCCAGGGAAGGACCAACCGGGAGTGGAACACTCCGCCATGCGCCATCCTCAGCTTTTAGATGGGCTGGACAGTGCCGGTTCGGCTTCTTTTACAGCGCTGGCGACATCGGCTATCGTTCGTTTCCGGACTGCCGCGCAAGTTCCCTCGCTGCCGCATCAACTGCTCATGTCATGAAATTTCTCGCAGCGCTTGCTCTCCTTTTCAACGCCATGTTTGCGGCTGGTGCGGATGTGCAGCAACTCCCTTCGCCGCTTCGGGTTGTGACATTCAACGGCGGGTGGGATCTTCCGATCTGGGCGGCGCAGCGCCAGGGCTTCTTCGAGACCAACGGCGTCGCCGTGCAGTTGAGTTATACGCCGTCGTCCGAGGTGCTTGTCACCGGGTTGTTCGACGGGCGATTCGATATTGCGCTCGCGACCATCGACAACTTCATCGCCTACCAGGAAGGCCAGGGCGAAGCCAAGCTGCCTGGCGACCCCGATCTGTTCTCGTTCATCGGTGGCGACGGCGGCTTCCTGTCGATCGTTGCATCACCTGGCGTCAGGTCCTTTGCCGATCTCAAGGGAAGGACGTTGTCAGTCGATGCGATGACTAACGGCCTCGCTTTCGTGTTGCGCGAGCTGCTCGAGCGCAACGGTATCGGCGAATCGGACGTCAAGTTCGCGCGCGCGGGCGGCACGCCCAATCGTTATCGCGACCTTATCGCCGGCAAGCATGATGCGACGTTACTGCGCACGCCGTTCGAGCTGCTTGCGAAGAATCGAGGATTCAACCAGCTCGCCACCGCGGAGTCGCTTGGCGCGTACGAAGGCACCGTTGGCGCGGCGCGGCGCTCATGGGCGCGCAGCCACGAAGCGGCGCTCATCGGTTTCATGCGAGGCTATCGCGCCGGCGTCGACTGGGTCTACGACCGCGCGAACCGCAACGTCGCCGAAGCGATACTCGTCGCCAACATCCGCGACATGACTCCGGAGCTTGCGAAGCAGTCGTACGACTTGTTGCTTGCCGACAAGGGTGGATTGGCGCGAGACGCTGCGCTGGACATGGATGGAATCCGGACGGTGCTGCAGCTCCGCAGCAAGTTCGGGAGCCCGCAAAAGGCGCTAAACGATCCGATGAAATACGTCGATCTCAGCTATTACGACAAGGCGTTCGGCAAGCGATAGTGTGGTGTTTCGTTAATAATTCATATTACTTTCAGCCGTTCGTGGTGAGCCCTTCGACATGGCTCAGGACAGGCTTGTCGAACCATGAACGGCTCTGCAGACCGGCCCCTTCGACGCTGCTCGGGGCAGGCTTCGACGAGCTCAGGCCGAACGGGCTTTAGCAAATTACTTGCGGAACGCCACACTAGCATGGCAAAAAAACGCCAAGTCCCGACAGTCGTCCGTCCCGAAGACATCGATCCGCATTACAAGTGGGATCGGCCCTTGCAGTCGCCCGGTCACACGCAAGTCGATTTCGAGGAGCGCATCGATTTCCGCCGCATGCACGACTATCGCCTGGCACGCACGCGCGCGGCGCTTAGCACATCCGGCCTGGGCGCGCTGCTGTGCTTCGATCAGCACAATATCCGCTACACCACCAGCACGGTGATCGGCGAATGGGCGCGCGACAAGCTCACCCGTTACTCGCTGCTCACCGGCAACGGCGACCCGTACATCTGGGATTTCGGTTCCGCGGCCAGGCACCATCGCCTGCACGCGCCCTGGCTCGCGCACGATCACTGTCGCGCGGGACTGCTCGGTTTGCGTGGCGCGGTCGGTGGCGATATCACGCTGTTCCGCGACGCGGCGCGCGAGATCAAGGCGATCCTCGATGAAGAAGGCGTGGGCAAGATGCCGCTAGGGCTCGACGTCGTCGAGCCGCCGATGCTCTTCGAATTGCAGAAGCTCGGGATAAGTGTGCGTGACGGCCAGCAGACGCTGTTGCAGGCGCGCGAAGTCAAGAGCATCGACGAGCTGACGCTGCTCAACATGGCGTCGGCGATGGTCGACGGCGTCTACCAGGACATCGCCGAGGCGCTCAAGCCAGGTGTCAAGGAGAGCGAGATCGTTGCGCTCGCGACGTCGCGCTTGTATGGCATGGGCTCGGATTGCGTCGAGTCGATCAACGCGATCTCGGGCGAGCGCTGCAGCCCGCATCCGCACAACTTCACCGACCGGCTGATCCGCCCCGGAGACCAGGCCTTCTTCGACATCATTCAGTCGTTCATGGGTTATCGCACGTGCTATTACCGCACGTTCAACGTCGGCCGCGCGACGCCTTCGCAGCGCACCGCCTATCGCAAGGCGCGAGAGTGGATGGATCGCACCATCGATCTTCTCAAGCCCGGCGTGTCCACGGACAAGATCGCGCGCTCGCTGCCTAAGGCGAAGGACATCGGGTTCGCCAGCGAGATGGATGCCTTCGGCCTCAATTTCTGCCACGGTCTGGGATTGGGGCTGCATGAGCGGCCGCTGATCTCGCGCCTCAATTCGCTCAAGGACCCCATCGAGCTCAAGGCCGGCATGGTGTTCGCCGTCGAGACCTATTGTCCGGCAAGCGATGGAATTTCCGCGGCGCGCATTGAAGAGGAGGTCATTCTCACGCCGGGCGGCCCGAAGATCATTTCGCTGTATCCGGCGGAAGAGCTGCCGATCGCAAACGCGTACTGAGTCGAGAGCGCATGCCTGCACGCCAACCCGAGGACGTGGATCCGTTGTTCGTGCAATTGCTCAGCGCGGGCGATGTTCGCTTTAAGGTCGTGATCGACAATCCCTGGGACACCGAGGCGACGGGATGAGCGCAGGCGGCAAACCGGCACGCATCGGCTGGATCGGCACCGGCCGCATGGGATTCGAGATGGCCGCACGGCTCGCCCGAGGCGGAGCCGACGTCACCGTATGGAACCGCACTCGCGCCAAGGCCGAGCCCCTCGCAGCATACGGCGCGAAGATCGCGAGCAAGCTCCAGGAGCTGGCCGCGTGCGACATCGTGTTCTGCATGGTGTCGACGTGGGACGACGTGAGGCAGGTCGTCGCCGGGCCATCGGGACTGCTGTCGGTTGCCGGAAAGGCACCGCGCATGGTGATCGAGTGCTCGTCGATCTCGCTCGAAGGCTCGGCCGAGCTGCGCGCGCTGCTCGCCGCGCGTGGCGTCGAGCTTCTCGCCGCGCCGGTTTCCGGCAACGCCAAGGTCATCAAGGCCGGACGATTGTCCTTCGTCTGCTCAGGCAACAGGTCGGCGTTCGACGTGGCGCTCCCCTATCTGCGGATGATCGCGCCGGCCGCGAGCTACGTCGGCGAGGGTGAGCTCGCGCGCATCGTCAAGATCTGTCACAACGTGTTTCTGGGCGTCGTCACACAATCCCTGGCCGAAGTTACCGTGCTCGCGCAAAAAGCCGGCGTGCCGCGCCACGCCTTTCTCGATTTCATGAATCAAAGCGTGATGGGCTCGGTGTTCTCGCGCTACAAGACACCGGCGTTCGTCAACCTCGACTTCCATGTCACGTTCACGCCTTATCTGTTGCGCAAGGACCTCGACCTCGGCCTGGACGCAGGGAGGCGAAACGGCGTTCCGATGCCGCTGGCATCGATCACGCGCGACCTGGTGCAGACCCTGATCGGGCGCGGAATGACCGAAGAGGATTTCGCAAAGCTGCTTGTGCTGCAAGCGGAGGCATCAGGGCTCGAGCTGGCACCGGAAAACGTTCCCGTGAGCGACGGCTTGTAGGTCCGGATTCATACGGACGCGGTGCCGAAAACACGTAGCCCGTGCGAATGAATTCCCACCTACACCGGGTGCGATGTTGAATGAATTTCGAGGAGACAGGAATGAGATTCGTGCGTATTGCCATCATCTATGTGTTGTGGACCTGGGCATCGATCGCGTGCGGCCAGCCATATCCAAACAAGCCCGTGCACATCGTCGTCCCATTCACCGCGGGCAGCGCCACCGACATCCTCGCGCGAAGCTTCGGCCAGAAGCTCTCGGAAATGTGGGGGCAGCCGGTCGTCGTCGACAATCGGCCCGGCGCTGGGGGCACGATCGGCGCAGCCGTGGTCGCGAAATCACCGGCCGACGGCTATACGCTGCTCGTCCACTCCGCGGCGCACGCCTACAACCCATCGATCTACCCGAATCTTTCCTACGACACGGTGAAAGATTTTGTCGAGATTGTGCCGCTGGCCGGGCAGCCGAACGTGCTGATCGTCGCCCCATCGTTGGGAGTGAAGTCGGTCGCGGAATTGATCGCGCTCGCCAAGCAGAAGCCAGGGCAGCTCAACTTCGGTTCTGCGGGCACCGGCAGCGGAACCCATATCAACGCGGAAAAATTCCGGCTCGCGGCGGGGATCGACGTCGTGCACATCCCCTACAAAGGAACGCCGGAGGCGCTGAACGATACGCTGGCGGGGCGCGTCACTTATTTCTTCTCGCCGATCTCCGCCGCATTGCCAAATGTCCGAGAAGGCAAGCTCGTGGCGCTCGGCGTAAGCACGGCGAAGAGATCCAGTGCGCTTCCGAACGTTCCGACCGTCGCGGAATCCGGCCTGCCGGGATTCGACTACAACCTGTGGGTCGGACTGTTCGCGCCCGCCGGCACGGCGGCGGAGCTGGTGGACAAGATCAACAAGGATGTTGCACGCGCGCTGCAGGCGCCCGACATCAAGGAGCGGCTCGCCAATCTCGGCGCCGAGGCGATGCCCATGACCCCGGCGGAATTCAAGGCATTCGTGCACGCGGAGATCGACGAGTCGGCGAAGGTGATCAAGGCAGCGGGGATCAAGGCGCAATAACTCCAATTTCTGCGAGGCGCGCAGCAGGTCGCTGAGGCTTTGCATCGGGTGCCGAAGAAACGGGACTTGTCCGCCAAATGACAACTATATAGCGGCGGTGCGCCTACACTCCCGGCGGGAATGTGTAGCGGGTTCGGGGCGTTCGTTGCTGTGAGCCGATGCCGGGTATCATTGCAGTCCGCATCGAATGCCGGGCGGCGCCGAAGCGGTGCCAGGAGAAGGAGGGGCTGAACGTCATGCGAAGCGCGGACCAAGGTCAGGACAGGACATTCCCACGGTTACTGCTCGCGCATGCCGCAGAGCGGGGAGATCGCCCGGCGACCCGCGAAAAAGATCTCGGCATCTGGCAGACCTGGACATGGGGCCAGGTCGCTTCCGAAGTTCGTGCGCTCGCATGCGGGCTTGCCGCTCAAGGATTCAAGCGCGGCATGCATCTCGCGATCATCGGCGACAACCGGCCGCGGCTCTACTGGTCGATGACTGCGGCGCAGGCGCTGGGCGGCGTGCCGGTGCCGATGTACCAGGACGCGCCTACGGCGGAGTTCGTCTACGTGCTCAACGACGCCGAGATCATCTACGCGATGGTCGAAGACCAGGAACAGGTCGACAAGATGCTCGAGGCGAAGCCTCAGGTGCTGAGCCTCAAGCACATCTATTACGATGATCCGCGCGGCCTGCGCAACTACGAGGGCGTGACGAGCTTCGATCGCCTGCTGGAAATCGGCCGCGAGTTCGACCGCGCGCATCCGGAATTTTTCGACGCCGAGGTCGCGATGGGGCGGCCGGACGACATCTCGATCATGCTCTATACATCCGGCACGACGGGAAAGCCCAAGGGCGTGTGCCAGACGCACGCGGCGTTCATCGTTTCCGCGCAAGGCGGTTGCGAATTCGATAAGCTCGGGCCGAACGACAGCATCCTGTCGTATCTGCCGATGGCGTGGGTCGGCGATCATCTGTTCTCGTACGCGCAGTGGCTGGTCGCGGGCTTCACCATCAACTGCCCCGAATCCGGCGATACGGTGATGACCGATTTGCGCGAGATCGGACCGACGTACTACTTCGCACCGCCGCGCGTCTTCGAGAACCTGCTCACCCAGGTGATGATCCGTATGGAGGATGCGAGCGCGGTGAAGCGCTGGCTGTTCGGGTATTTCACGGCCGTCGCGCGGCGCTGCGGCGCCGAGATCCTCGATGGCCGGCCGGTACCGCTCGCCGATCGTCTGCGCTACGCCATCGGCAATGTTCTGGTGTACGGGCCGCTGCGCAACGTGCTCGGCATGAGCCGCATCCGAGTCGCGTACACGGCAGGCGCGGCGATCGGGCCGGATCTGTTCCGATTCTACCGTTCGATCGGCGTCAACCTGAAGCAGCTCTACGGCTCGACCGAGACCTGCGCGTATGTATGCCTGCAGCCGGACGGCGGCGTGAAGTTCGATACCGTCGGAGAGGCGGCGCCGGGAGTCGAGATCAAGATCGCCGATAGCGGCGAGGTGCTGGTTCGCGGACCGATGCTGCTCAAGGAGTATTACAAGCGTCCCGACGCGACCGCGGAATCGATCGACGCCGAGGGCTATTTTCACACCGGCGACGCCGGTTTCTTCGAGGAAAGCGGCCAGCTCAAGATCATCGACCGCGCCAAGGATGTGGGCAAGCTCACGACCGGCGCGATGTACGCGCCGAATTATATCGAAAACAAGCTCAAGTTCTTTCCGCACATCAGGGAAGCGGTCGCTTTCGGCAACGGCCGCGACAAGGTTTGCGCCTTTATCAACATCGACATGGGCTCGGTCGGCAACTGGGCCGAGCGCCGCGGGATTCCCTATTCGGGCTACACCGATCTCGCCGCGAAGCCGGATGTCTATCAGCTGATCAAGGAATGTGTCGAAAAGGTCAACGCCGAGCTCGCGCAGGAAGGCTCGCTTGCGGATTCGCAAGTGCGGCGCTTCCTGATCCTGCACAAGGAGCTCGATCCCGACGACGACGAATTGACGCGTACGCGCAAGGTACGCCGCAATTTCATCGCGGAGAAATACGCCGTGCTGATCGACGCGCTGTACTCGAGCAAACCCTCGCAATACATCGAGACACAGGTGAAATTCGAGGACGGCCGAACCGGGGTGGTGAAGGCAGACTTGAGGATTGTCGACGTCGCGTACCACGCCCCACTCGCGAAGGCCGCGTGAAGCCGACGGTTCGAACATGAGCTCCTATCGACTCGACCTCGCAGCTGACTCGTGGCCGACCTGACGCTCCAGGAGCGGATCATCTTCCACGACGCCATCGACACGATGGAAGTCGATTTTCGCGACATGACCTTCACGAGCGCGGAAGACGTCGACGCGTTCTACGACGAGGCGGACCGGCTGCTGGCGGCGACCGGGCGGCGCTGGTACTTCCTGGTCGTCTACGCGGGTTGCGTGATCGCGCCCGAGGCCTGGGAGCGCTTCGCGCTTCGCGGCAAGAAGACCAATGTCGCTCACAGCCTCGGCACCGTGCGCTTAGGGCCGACCGAGGACACGCTGCGGGCCATTCGCGAGCAGGCCGGCCGCGAGATGTTTCGCGCGAACATTTTCGCCACGCGCGATCAGGCGATGCAGGCGCTGGGCGAGATGCGCAAGCGCCGGGCGGACACCGGCGAGTCAGTGGCCGGAGCGTTCCTGCGCGCCGAGAACATTCATCTGCGCTTTGGCGGCGTCAAGGCGATCACCGGGGTGAGCTTCCACGTCGACCGCGGCGAAATATCGTCCATCATCGGCCCGAACGGCGCCGGAAAAAGCTCGATGCTCAATATCATCAACGGCGTGTATCGCCCGCAGACCGGAACGGTGACTTTTCTCGGCAGGACGCACCATCACATGCGCCCGCGCGAAGCCGCCGAGCAAGGCATTGCGCGCACCTTCCAGAACATCGCGCTGTTCAAGGGCATGACGGTGCTCGACAACATCATGACCGGCCGCAACCTCAAGATGAATGCCAACTTCGTGCTGCAGGCCGTGTTCTGGGGACCGGCGCGACGCGAGGAGCTGGAAAATCGTCGCAAGGTCGAGGCGATCATCGACTTCCTCGAGATCCAGCATATCCGCAAGGTGCCCGTCGGACGCCTTCCTTACGGCCTGCAGAAACGCGTCGAGCTCGGACGGGCGCTCGCCGCCGAACCCATCCTGCTGCTGCTCGACGAGCCGATGGCGGGTATGAATGTGGAAGAAAAGCAGGACATGTCGCGCTTCATTCTGGACGTGAACGAGGAGTTCGGCACGACGATCCTGCTGATCGAGCACGACATGGGCGTCGTGATGGACATCTCCAACCATGTCGTCGTGCTCGACCATGGCGAGAAGATCGCCGAGGGGACACCCGACGACGTTCGTGCGGACCCCGTCGTCATCCGCGCGTACCTGGGCGCGGGCTGAAGGCAAAAGGATCGATCGTCCATGCAGTTCTTTTTCGAAGTCCTGATCGGCGGTTTGCTCTCCGGAATCATGTATTCGCTGGTGGCGATCGGATTTGTTCTGATCTACAAGGCTTCGGGGGTGTTCAACTTCGCGCAGGGAGCGATGGTGTTCTTCGCGGCGCTGACCTGCGTGAGCCTTGTGGAGCACGGCCTGCACTTCTGGCTGGCTCTCCCGATCACGCTTGCCGCGATGGTGGTGCTGGGCCTGTTGACGGAACGCATCGTGCTGCGTCCGCTGGTCAATCAGCCGCCGATCACGCTGTTCATGGCGACCATCGGCCTCACGTTCTTCATCGAAGGCCTGGCGCAGCTGCTGTGGGGCGCACAGCCGCACGGCCTCGACATCGGGATCCAGGATGAGCCATGGGAATTGATCGCGAATGCGACCGGCATGAACATTTCCAAGTTCGACGTGTCGGTCGCCGGCATCGCCGCGGTGCTGGTCACCTCGCTGGCGCTTTTCTTCAGCCGGACGCGGATCGGTCGGGCGTTGCGCGCGGTCGCCGACGATCATCAGGCAGCGCTTGCCGTGGGCATCCCGTTGCAGCAGATCTGGGGGATCGTCTGGGCGGTGGCAGGATTCGTCGCGCTGGTCGCGGGCATGCTGTGGGGCGCGCGCAACGGCGTCCAGTATGCGCTGACGTTTCTTGCGCTCAAGGCGCTGCCGGTCCTGATCCTCGGCGGTTTCGAATCGATCCCCGGCGCGATCGTCGGCGGGCTGATCGTCGGCGCCAGCGAAAAGCTCGCGGAGGTGTATATCGGCCCCTACGTGGGCGGCGGCATCGAGGGATGGTTCCCGTACGTGCTGGCATTGCTCTTTCTGCTGGTTCGACCGGAGGGCTTGTTCGGTGAGAAACGCATCGACCGCGTGTAGCGACCCGTCGTCATTCCCGCGAATGCGGGAATCCAGCGTCTTCGCTACGAACGACACTGGGTCCCCGCTTGGCCGTTCCTCGAAACTTCGCCCTTCGGGCTCGTTTTCGCGGGGACGACGTTAACGACAACAAAGGTTACGAACCGTGTTGTACCGCGAAGCCGGCCAGTTCAAGGCCACCTACGCCGAAGACCAGCAGATCTTTCCGATCCGCCAGGACCGGATCGCGGTCGCGTTTCTGCTTGCGTTCGCGTTCCTGGTCGTGCCGCTGATCGCGAACGAGTACTGGCTGTCTGCGATCCTCGTTCCGTTGCTGATCTTTGCATTGGCGACGCTCGGCCTCAACCTGCTGACAGGCTACGCGGGCCAGCTCTCGCTCGGGACCGCTGCGTTCATGGCCGTCGGCGCGTTTGCAGCGTACAACTTCATGCTGCGTGTGCCCGGCATTCCGCTCCTGCTTGCCTTTGTGCTGGCGGGTGTGTGCGCTGCACTGGTCGGGATCGTGTTCGGATTGCCGAGCCTGCGCATCAAGGGTTTCTACCTCGCGGTGGCGACGCTCGCTGCGCAATTCTTTGTCGTCTGGGCGCTGACCAAGTTCGGCTGGTTCTCGAACTACAGCAGCTCGGGCGTAATCAACGCGCAGAAGATGACGATTCTGGGTTACTCGTTCGACTCGCCGGTCGCGAAGTATCTGCTGGTATTGTCCATTGTCACGGCGCTGGCATTGGCGGCGAAAAACATGGTGAGAAGCTCGGTGGGTCGTGCCTGGATGGCGGTGCGCGACATGGACGTCGCCGCGGAAGTCATCGGGATCAGGATCCTGCGTACCAAGGTGCTCGCATTCGCGATCAGCTCATTCTACTGCGGCATCGCCGGCGCGCTGTACGCGTTTGCCTATCTGGGCACGGTGGAGCCGGAGGGCTTCAACCTCGATCTGTCGTTCCGGGTCTTGTTCATGGTGATCATCGGCGGCGCCGGCAGCATACTGGGGTCGTTCCTCGGCGCGGGTTTCATCGTGCTGCTGCCGATTTTCCTGAATACCATCGCCCACCCGCTCGAGCTCGCATTGGGCGTGCAGCTGCCGCCCGGGCTGATGTCCAACCTGGAGCTCATTGTATTCGGCAGCCTGATCATCTTCTTCCTGGTCGTCGAGCCGCACGGGCTCGCGCGGCTCTGGCAGATCGGTAAGGAAAAGCTGCGGCTATGGCCGTTTCCCCATTGACACATGGAGCGGTCTGGCGAATGCTGTTAGGGAGCCTCTGCGTGAGCCCCGCGTGGTCGCGACGGAGGCTTTCCGGGATGAGATGCACGAAGCGACGCGAAGCCAATGGTAGGCCTCATTGGCGAGCGGCGCGACACAGCAGATCGCCCGGCAAGCCCCGTCCTCCGGGTTTCGCCGCAATGGCCTTATCTGCGTTGTTGCGCGGCTTGCGAATAGCATGAACTATTCGCTGTGCCGCGACGCCTAGCATCTGAAGCCATTGCGACAGAAACGCGACTCATGTGGGACTCTCGCAGAGGTTCCTTAACTCGAACTCCGTCATGGAGTTTTTCTTAGGAGGAGCATCATGAAGTTCAGTAAAGCGGCCCTGCTCGGTCTTGCGCTGTTCGGCGCGACGACCATGGCATCGGCCCAGAACGAGCAGTTCATTCCGATGAACGGGTACTGGGTCGGCCCATACGCCCCCGGAGGCTCCGGCATCTTCGGCGGGTTCATCGACTACATCAACATGCTCAATGCTCGCGACGGCGGCGTCAACGGCGTCAAGCTCACCTACGAAAAGTGCGAGACCGAGTACAACAATGCTCGCGGGGTCGAGTGCTACGAGCGCGAGAAGAAGAAGGGCCCCACCGGGGCGACGGTGATCCATCCCCTTTCGACGGGGATCACCTACTCGCTGATCGACAAGGTGGCCGCCGACCATATTCCGATGATCTCGCTGGGATACGGCCGCACCGACGCGAGCGACGGGCGCGTGTTCCCGTATGTGTTCCCGCTCATCACCAACTACTGGTCGCAAAACACGGCCAAGATCAAGTTCATCGGCACGAGGGAAGGCGGGATGGACAAGTTGAAGGGCTTGAAGATCGTGAATATCTACCACGATTCGGCCTACGGTAAGGAAACAATCCCGATCCTCGACGCGCAGGCGAAGAAGTACGGCTTCACCGTCACGCACATTCCGGTGGCGCATCCGGGCAACGAGCAGGGCGCGCAGTGGCTGCAGGTTCGTCAGATCAAACCCGACTGGGTGATCCTGCGTGGCTGGGGCGTGATGAATCCGGTGGCGCTGAAGTCCGCCGCGAAGATCGGTTATCCGCGTGACCACATCATCGGCGTCTGGTGGTCGGGCGCCGAGGAAGACACGATTCCCGCGGGCGATGCCGCCAAGGGCTACATCGCGGCGGGCTTCAACGTCGCGGGTGACAGCTTTCCAGTGATACAGGACATCAAGAAGTACATTTACACGAAATTCAAGGGCGAGATGGAAGACCAGTCGCGCATCGGCTCCATCTACTACAACCGCGGCGTGGTCCACGGCATCGTCACCGTCGAGGCAATCCGCACGGCGCAGGCCAAGTTCGGCAAGGGCAAGCCGATCACGCCCGAGCAGATGCGCTGGGGCATCGAAAACCTTCAGATCAGCGACGCTCGCTTGAAGGAGCTCGGCGCCGCCGGATTCATGCAGCCGCTGAAAGTGACGTGCCTGGATCACGAAGGCGGTGGAGCGGTCAAATTCCAGCAATGGGACGGCAACCATTGGAAGGTGATCACCGACTGGATCCAGCCGGATCGCGAGCTAGTGCGCTCGATGGTCGAGCAATCGGCCGCTGCGTACGCCAAGGAGAAAAGCATCACGCCGCGCGACTGCTCGAAGGATACCTGAGCCTGATATCGCAATGAGCGCCTCCCCTCTCCCGCTCGCGGGAGAGGGTTGGAGCGAGGGTCCAGCCCAGGATCCTCACTCCAACTTCGCAGGATCATCCGACTTCGATGACGCCCAGCATCGCCCCCGCCACGCAGGCGCAAGCCTATCTCACGATCAACAACATCGAGGTCATCTACGATCACGTCATCCTTGTGCTGAAGGGTGTTTCGCTCGAAGTGCCGCAAGGAAAGATCGTCGCATTGCTCGGCGCCAACGGCGCCGGGAAGACCACGACGCTGAAGGCGATTTCCAACCTGCTGCGCGCCGAGCGCGGCGACGTCACCAAAGGCACGATCGAATTCAAGGGCAAGCGCGTGGACCGGCTCACGCCTAACGATCTGGTGAAGATGGGCATATGCCAGGTGATGGAAGGACGGCATTGCTTTGCGCATCTGACGGTCGACGAGAATCTGCTGACCGGCGCATTCACGCGCAGCGCTTCGCGCGCCGACATCAGGGCCGATCTCGAGAAGGTATACAGCTACTTTCCTCGACTGAAGCAGCGGCGGACGAGCCTTGCCGGCTACACGTCCGGCGGCGAGCAGCAGATGACCGCGGTGGGGCGCGCGCTGATGGCTCAGCCGTCGATGATCCTGCTCGACGAGCCGTCGATGGGCCTCGCGCCGCAGATCGTCGAGGAGATATTCGAGATCGTTCGTGACCTCAACCAAAAGGAGAAGGTGAGCTTTCTTCTCGCCGAGCAGAACACCAACGTCGCGCTGCGCTTTGCGGACTACGGCTATATCCTTGAAAACGGACGCGTGGTCATGGACGGCGCCGCTGCCGAGCTCGCGCAAAACGAAGACGTGAAGGAGTTCTACCTCGGATTGTCGAGCGCGGGACGGAAATCGTTTCGCGACGTAAAGCATTACCGTCGAAGAAAGCGCTGGCTGGCGTAGCCGCGCCGATAAGCGGCGCCTGACGCACGCATACTTCGTTACGCGCCCTCGGCGATGCTCATGTACTACTCGTGTACACTCCGCTCGCCTCGGGTCGGGCGCCTCGTCTGCGCACGCCATGCTTGCCTCTCGGCGCGGCTACCTGCGATCGATTGGCTTATATGAACCTCGACGCCTTGCGCAAGCACTGCGCGACGCTGCCAGGCGTGACGCGCGACATCAAATGGGGCGCCGACGAGGCGTACTCGGTCGGCGAAAAGATGTTCGCGGTTTTCTGGATCGACAAGGGAAAGGCGCGCACCGCGTCGTTCAAGTGCGATCCGGAGCGGGTTTTGGAGTTGACCGATCAATCCGGTATCGTTCCGGCTCCGTACCTTGCTCGCGCCCACTGGGTGCAAGTCCAGAATGCCAAGGCGCTGACCGATGCAACAGCGCGCGAGCTCGTCACGCGCTCGCACGCGCTGGTTCTCGCGAAGCTGCCTCGCAAACGGCAAGCGGCCATCGTCGGCGCCGCGCCTGCGGCGCGCTGACGCGTCGGGTAATGTCGAAGCACTTCGATACGCTCGAAACACGCGAGCCCGCGTTGCGCGAGCTCGCGCTGCTTGCTGCGCTTCCCGCGCAAGTGGTGCATGCCAAGACGCATACGAGCGCCTACGCGACGCTCCTTGCCAACGTCGATCCGCGCGGCATCACCTCGCGTGCGGCGCTCGAGCAGCTGCCGGTCGTGCGCAAGTCAAGTCTGCTCGAGCTGCAAAAAGCAAACCGCCCCTTCGGGGGCTTTGCCGCCACCACGTGGGGTGCGGCGAGCCTGGTATTCGCTTCGCCGGGGCCGATCTACGAGCCGGAGAGCCGGGCGCCGGATTACTGGCGCATGGCCCGCGCGCTCTTTGCTGCGGGATTTCGCGCCGGCGACCTCATCCACAACTGTTTTTCCTATCACTTCACGCCGGGCGGAGCGATGCTTGAAAGCGGGGCGCTCGCGCTCGGCTGCACCGTGTTTCGCGGCGGCACCGGCCAGACCGAGCAGCAGGTACAGACGATGGCCGAGCTCGCGCCTCGCGGGTATGTCGGCACACCGTCCTTTCTGAAGATCATTCTCGACAAGGCCGACGAGCTGGGCGTCGCGCTCCGCAGCGTCACCAAGGCGCTCGTGTCCGGTGAAGCATTTCCGGCGTCGCTGCGAAGTTCGTTCGCCGCACGCGGAATCACGGCGTATCAGGCCTATGCGACCGCCGACGTGGGCTCGATCGCGTACGAATCGCCGGCCCGCGATGGCCTGATCGTCGACGAGGGCGTGCTCGTCGAGATCGTGCGTCCCGGGACCGGCAAGGCGGTCGCAGAAGGCGAGGTCGGCGAAGTCGTCGTGACGCTGCTTTACAACCGCGACTATCCGCTGATCCGCTTCGGAACCGGGGACCTGTCCGCAGCGCTTCCGGGACCTTCGCCTTGTGGGCGAACGAACATGCGCATCAAGGGCTGGCTCGGTCGCGCCGACCAGACCGCGAAGGTCAGGGGCATGTTCGTTCACCCATCGCAGGTCGCGGCGATCGCTGCGCGCCATCCGGAAATCGCCCGCGCCAAGCTTATCGTCGATAACGCGGAAGGAAGCGATCGCATGACGCTTCACGTCGAGGTCGCTGCAAACGCTTCGTCGAACGCCGATGCGATCATCGCGTCGATCCGCGACGTGACCAAGCTTCGGGGTGAAATCGCCTTTCACGGCGTCGGCGAGCTTGCCAATGACGGCAAGGTGATCGAGGACGTTCGCACCCTCGACTGAGCGGGATCCTCAGGCCGCTCCCGCTTTGGAAGCGGCGAGTGCTCCCCGTGCTCCTGCGCGACGCGACGCGCTTCACATGCTACGATTGCAGCGCACCGACTGCGCGACGTCATGCCCAAGACCGACCACCCCGGCGACCCCCTGGCGGAGGAAACGCTGCGAGCGATTGCCTCGACGGGCATCGTGCGCACGTTTCCCAAGAACGCGGTCCTCATCAACGAAGGCGATACGGGCGATTCGCTCTACATCGTGCTGTCGGGGCGGGTGAAGGTCTACGCCAGCAACGAGTCCGGCCGCGAAATCGTGCTGAGCTTTTTCGGTTCGGGAGAGTACGTCGGCGAAATGTCGCTCGACGGGAGTCCGCGCTCGGCGTCGGTCATGACCGTCGAGCCGACGTCGTGCGCGGTCGTCAATCGCGCGAGCTTCCGCGAGTTCATCCTCGCACATCCGGACTTCGCGCTGCACCTCATCGAGAAGCTGATCCAGCGCGTGCGCGCCACCACTGAAAGCGTGAAGAGCCTGGCGCTCTCCGACGTCTACGGGCGGCTGGTGCGCCTGATCATGACGCTCGCGGTCGAGCGGGATGGCGCGCTCATCGTCCCCGAAAGGCTCACGCAGCAGGACATCGCGGAGCGCGTCGGCGCCTCGCGCGACATGATCAGCCGACTGCTGAAGGACCTGGTCGCGGGTGGCTACCTCGCGATCAAGGAAAAGACGATCACCGTTCTGAAAAAGCCGCCGTCGGGCTGGTAGCAGACGCGCGCCGCGCGGCATGCGCGTCGTCGGCTACGGTTTTGGGATGACACCCTTCTCGCAGCTCCGGGCATCTCCGTAGAGCGAGACGTAGCCGACGCGCGCTCCGATGTGTTGCGCAAACCGGTGCAGTACTTCCTCCCATGCGGCCTGACTGGGCGCGACGAAGGCGAGATCGATGATCTGCACGGCCTCGTCTTTCGGAAGGCTGTGATCGCTCTGATAGGCAAAAAAGCTGATCTTGGACATCTGCGATTTGTTGAGGCCGAGCGCCGCCAGCACGGCGCCTTCGAGCTCGGCGCGCGGCATGAGCGGAACGAGCTTGCCGTCGACGTACACCTCGTATTTCTTGATGATCGCCGTTCCAAGCCCGTCATTGGCCAGCGACAAGACGACATGACAATGCAGTTGCGGGCGTTCGGGGTGCGTCGCTTCCACGGTGTAGCTGAACGGTATGTCGAGCATGGGGGCCGCCGAGAGCCGGTCGTGCGCTCTTCCGATCGCCGCCTGACGCGTGACATGCAAGAGCGTGACAAGCGCAACGATCAGCGCCGAAAGCGCGATGACGCTGGGCGCATTGGCGCCCAGCCAGCTCCAGATGCACGACAGCGAGGTGCAAGCCTCCATCGGTGACTCGTCTGTGGCCGCCGGTCAGCGATCCCGCGCCGGTATGGCTATCAGATTCCGCCCATGCATACGTATTTGATCTCGACGTACTCGTCGATGCCGTACTTCGATCCTTCGCGTCCGAGGCCCGACTGCTTGACACCGCCGAACGGAGCGACTTCCGTGGTGATGAGTCCGGTGTTGACGCCGACCATCCCGTACTCGAGCGCCTCGGCGACGCGCCAGATCCGGCCGATGTCACGCGAGTAGAAATACGAGGCGAGGCCGAACTCGGTTCGGTTGGCGAGCTCGACGACTTCGTCATCGCTCGCAAAACGGATCAGCGGCGCGACGGGACCGAACGTCTCCTCGTGGAAGATTTTCATGTCCGCGGTGACATCGGTCAGCACCGTGGGTTCGTAGAACGTCCCGCCGAGTGCGTGGCGCTTGCCGCCGATCGCGATTTTCGCGCCGTGAGCGGTCGCGTCGGCGACGTGCTCTTCGACTTTGTCGAGCGCCGCGCGGTTGATCAGCGGCCCCTGGGCGACGCCGGGATCGGTGCCCGGACCGACCTTGAGCGCCTGCACCTTGTCCGCCAGCTTGGCGGCGAAGGCGTCGTAGACCTTGTCGTGCACGAACAGGCGGTTCGCGCACACGCAGGTCTGCCCGGTGTTGCGATACTTGGACACGATCGCGCCCTCGGCCGCCGCGTCGAGATCGGCGTCGTCGAAGACGATGAACGGCGCGTTGCCGCCCAGCTCGAGCGAGATCTTCTTGACCGTGGGCGCGACTTGCTTCATCAACAGCCGCCCGACCGCCGTCGAACCCGTGAACGAGAGCTTGCGCACGAGAGGATTCGATGTCATCTCGCCGCCGATCGCGCGCGCGTCGCCGGTCACCACGTTGAGCACGCCCGGCGGAAATCCCGCGCGGACCGCGAGATCGGCCAACGCCAGCGCGGAGTACGGCGTCGCTTCCGCGGGTTTGATGACGACGGTGCAGCCCGCAGCAAGCGCGGGAGACACCTTGCGCGTGATCATCGACGACGGAAAATTCCACGGCGTGATGGCCGCGCAGACGCCGACCGGCTGCTTGATCACGATGAGCCGGCGGTCGTTGCCGATGGTCGGAATCACGTCGCCGTAGACGCGCTTTGCCTCCTCGGCGAACCACTCGGTATACGCGGCGCCGATGGTGATCTCGCCTTTCGATTCGGCAAGCGGCTTGCCCTGCTCGCTGGTCAGGATCAGCGCCAGGTCGTCGGCGTGCGCCAATTGCAGCTCGGCCCATTTGCGGAGGATTGCGCTGCGTTCCCTGGCGGTTTTCGTGCGCCAGGCGGGCCATGCCTTGTCCGCGGCGTCGATAGCGCGGTGCGTTTCGGCGGCTCCCATTACCGGAACCGTGCCGATGCGCACGCCGGTGGCGGGATTGTTGACGTCGTGCGTCGCGCCGCTGTCGGCGTCGGACCAGCCGCCGTCGATGCAACACTGCTGCCTGAGCAGCGCGGGGTCTTTGAGGGCAAGCGGCGCTCGCCGCTCGAGGGTGTCGGGGGCCATGGAGATCTCCTGCAGGATCGGACAAGCGCGGGACCGAAGCGGTTCCGAGTACAGGATATTGTAATCGGAAGTGCCTATCCCGCGAAAAAGGGAAAAAGCAAAAAAAGTAGGGTCAGACTCTAGACTCTAGAGAAAAAGTAGGGTCAGACTCGATTTTTTATACCGCGTCCTGTAGAGGCGTTGGCGAGAAGTCGAGTCTGACCCTCCTTTCCCTCCGCGTCCTGTAGAGGCGTTGGCGAGAAGTCGAGTCTGACCCTCCTTTCCGCTCCACGGATCGGTAAGTACTTTGAAAAGTCAACAGATACAGTTGATAATTCCAGGTCATGAAAATCGAGCGTCGCTGGCATGTGGACTGCATACACCGTCTGCTATCGCGAAACCCGATTGTTGCGATCCTTGGTGCGCGGCAAGTCGGTAAGACTACCCTGGCGAGGGATGTCGTTGCCTCGTGGAAGGGGACGACCACCTTCTTCGACCTCGAAGATCCCGCCGATCTGGCCCGGCTTGCCGATCCGACGCTCGCGCTCCGACCGCTCCGCGGTCTCATTGTGCTTGACGAGATTCAGCGCCGACCGGACATTTTCAATGCGCTGCGGGTCCTCGCAGATCGGCCGCGGCGCCCCGCCCGGTTCCTCGTGCTCGGCAGCGCATCGCCGGAGCTCCTGCGGCAATCGTCCGAGTCGCTGGCTGGGCGCGTAGCGTTTCATGAGCTCGCGGGCTTCTCGCTCGACGAGGTCGGGGCGCGCTACGTCGGCAGGCTCTGGCTGCGCGGCGGGTTTCCGCGTTCGTTCCTTGCACCCACGGTTGCGAGGAGTTTCGAATGGCGGCACGATTTCGTGCGCACATTTGTCGAGCGTGATCTGCCGCAGCTCGGCGTCACCATTGCTTCGGCGACGTTGCAACGCTTCTGGGCGATGCTCGCGCACTATCACGGCCAGATCTGGAACGCCTCGGAGTTTGCACGCTCCTTCGGGGTTTCGGACATGACGGTGCGCCGCTATCTCGACCTCCTCGCGGCGACGTTCGTCGTGCGGGTTTTGTCACCGTGGCACGAGAACCTGAGCAAGCGCCAGGTGAAATCGCCCAAGGTTTACCTCTCAGACACCGGACTCTTGCATGCATTGCTCGGCATTCGCGCAGAGGATGACCTCGAGCGCCACCCGAAGCTCGGGGCATCCTGGGAGGGGCTCGGTGTCGCCACGGTCGTCGAGCACTTGCGGGTGCAGTGGAACGAGTGCTTCTTCTGGGCCACCCACGCGGGAGCAGAACTCGATCTACTCGTTGTTAGAGGCCGAACGCGCATCGGCTTCGAGTTCAAGCGGACCGAAGCCCCGAGCACAACGCCATCGATGAGGGTCGCAATGAAGGATCTCAACCTGAATCGACTTGACGTCGTTCACGCGGGAACCCATACATTTCCGCTGGCGCCGGGCATTCGCGCAGTCGCGATGTCGCGCCTACTGAAAGACCTGGCGCCGCTGCGCTGAATCGTAAGCCTGCGCCGGCCGAGCCCCGCTATTCCCAAGGCAGAAAGATCATGACTGGAGCGAGTGCATTACGGCGTTGGGGGTGTACTCTCGCGACCGTCGCGGTGGCACTCGGACTCGCCGTAATAGCGATGCCAAGCGCGCGGGCGCAGGAAAAAACCGAACATTCTCATCCTACCGCCGGGCGCGGCTAACTTCCAGGGCCGTGCTTGGTCCGAGCACCGGCCCAAGGATGCGGATAAAAAACCGCGGACAAAGCAAACGCGGGCGCACGCGCGAGCCTTGCGAGTCGGATAGTCAAATCAGTTCGATTTGTGCGTGATGCCCTCCAGCCGACGCCAAGGCCGCATCGCGCGTGAGGAGTGGCGCGGCAAGAGCTTCCGCCAAGGCTATGTAGGCTGCGTCGTAGGCGGTGATGTTGTGACGCAATTCCCAGATTCTGGGCAGCAACAGATCATGCGGATAGCGGGTCAGGGGGAAGTCTGCGAGGTCTTCAAGCGCCTGGAGGCCGCGCGTCGATTTGAGGTCGCCGGTCAGGGCGTAGCGGCGAAGGACTTGCGCAATTTCGAGATCGACCAGGTGCGGTGCGTGAAGCGTCTCGTTCTCGGCGAACAGCCGACGGGTGACCAGAGTTCCGGCGGATGTGTTGAGCAGCACTTCGAGCAGGGCCGAGGCGTCAACGACGATCACCGGCTCTCTCGCTCGGCTCTTATCGCTTTAGCCGGTGGAACCTTGGGACTCACCGCGGTCCGATGCGCCAGCCGGCTTCTCAACTCGGCGACTGTGGGGCGCTCGGCGACGCGCCGGACCTCTTGAAGAAGGTAGTCGGACAATGAGAGCCCCGAAAGAGCCGCTCTGGCCTTCAGCTTCCGGTGGAGGTCCTCCGGGACGTGGCGGAGTTGGATCATCTTGGACATGTGCCTAGCATAGTTGCATGTGACATGTGCCGAGCATAGTTGCATGTGATCCACATGTCAAACGTACGACGAGTGCCATCTCTCCTGGCTCTTGCGGAAAGGACGGCAGGACAGCGGCTGGACCTACGGCGCGCTGGCCAACCACGTCTGGTCGTTCGCGGGCGACGATCGGCGTTCCTCTGTTAACGCCACGTTCATCCAACCGTTCCTTTCTTTCACCACGAAAACCTTCACCACCTTCGCGTTGAACACCGAGTCCACTTACGACTGGCAGGCCCGGCAGTGGACGGTACCGATCAACGTGAGCGTGAGCCAGTTGGTGAAGATCGGCACGCAGCCCGTGAGCTTTGCCCTCGGCTACCGGGAGTATGTCGACCGCCCGGAAGGCGGACCGGATTGGGGGCTCAGGTTCACGCTGACGTTCCTGTTCCCGACGTAGGCGTGGCGTCATCACCTGCCCGACAAGGGGCGCGCATTGAACGAGGCAACGGAGAGAGCAATGAAACCGATGATGCAAGACTCGAAAGACACATTGAAATTGACCGCCTCCTTCAATATGTATAGACTAATGTTTATACATTTACGCAAGGAGTGGTGTCATGGCCGAAGCCGTTTTGGATATCAAACAGTGGGGTAATAATCTGGGTGTTCGCTTGCCGGCTGCGGTGGCACGGGAAGCGCACCTGCATGTCGATCAGCGCGTGCGCGTATCGGTTGAAGGTGATCGGGTCGTCATCACGCGGGTTGATGATTCGCGGTTTACCCTGGAACAACGCCTGGCTGCCTATGATCCGAAGCGCCACGGCGGCGAGCAGATGGCCACGACAAAGACGCTGGGAGCCGAACGTTGGTAGCCGCCAGACCAGCGGCGTCGGGCAAACGTAAGCGTTGGGTGCCGGACCGGCAGGACATCATCTGGATCGATTGCAATCCGCAGGTCGGGCGCGAAATGCGCGATGTCCACCCATTTCTGGTGCTATCGCCGCGCATCTTCAACGAGAAGACATCGCTGGTCATCGGCTTGCCCATGACGACAGCGGAATACAACTCGGACAATCCCTTTGCAGTTGCCGTGGGCAAGACGCCAGGACGAAAGACCGGACAAACCAGCTATGTGCTTTGCCACCAACCCAAGTCATTCGACTGGCGCTTGCGCAAAGCCAAGACACACCCTCTCGGCGGTTTATCCAACGCTTTGTTTGTGCAGGTCTGCGAACGGCTCAACCAGATCATTCAGGTTGGCTGAAGAATTAGTAAGCCGTACTCACATATCCGCGATCGCTTCGGGCGCTCGGTTGCCCTTTCTCGATTGCGTGACTCACCTCGACCAATGGCTATGACCGCGCCCGATGTCGGCCAGACGCTGAACGCCTGATGCAAATTGTCGGCACCCTGTTGATCGTGGTCGCTGCGTCTTTGACACGCACACAAGCCGCGGAGCAGGCGGCCCTTCCGGTATTTGTCGGCAGCGCGCATGCGCAAGCTGTCACGCGAAGGCATACGGCGCGTGGCAGGGCTCGCAGCACCGGCTCGCCATGCAGGAGGCGAACGAGAAGACGGGAGGCAGTCTATGAGATCTCCCGTGTTGGTCATGGCATTGACGGTGCTGACGTTTGCGCTGGGCGCGTCCGCAGCACGCCGCAAATAATCGACGTCCGTACTCGGCGATTAGGACATTGATGTCCGACGCCGCGCGCATGAGCCATGCGACGCTGACTCTCATTGAGCAGGAATGCCGCACACGAGAATGATTACAACATGTTGTGGGCGTGAATGCGGCGCATCACACGTACGCGCGCGATGACGATGAGGCGCCGACAGATGCACGAGCGCTGAGTTGCACGCCCGAATCTGTTAACGCATTCGGGTTGAATCAATGTAGCGTACACATCTGACGTCATCTGCTGAAAATCGGCTATCGATGGCGTCATCACAAACCTTTTCCGGCACACTCCGACGATGCACGGCAGTTGCGGCCTTCATTCGTCGTTAATTGCTGTCGCACGGCACGCGCCAGCGCCGCCGTTGGTCAGTTTGCGTGATGCCGTTCAATCCATCCGGACGGCTTTTGTCGATAACAAGGTACGAGTATTGCTTTATGACGATAGGATTTTAACCGTTGAGTCGCAACGATTGATCAGAACAAAAAGACACATGTTTGCTGCACCCGATATCACATTAAACAGGCTGTAGAGAACACATGCACAACCGTGGCTTCAATCTTATCGAACTGGTGATCGCGATGGCAGTCGTCGGGATACTCGCGGCGGTTGCGTTGCCGGCTTACACGAATCAGATTCGCAAATCGTCGCGTGCCGATGCGCAGTCGTTCATGACCACGGCTGCAGGCAAGCAACAGCAATATCTCCTCAACAAACGAGCTTACGCATCGTCATTCGGCGATCTCAGCACCTCGGTGCCGGCCGACCTCAACAGCAAGTACACGTTCATTGTTGCGGCTGCCGACGGCCCGCCTCCTACGTTCTCGCTGACCGCAACCGCGATCGGCGTCCAGGTGGGGGACGCGTGTCCAACACTGGTTATCGATAACGCGGGCAACAAGACTCCCGCGGCCTGCTGGTGATGAGAAAGCCATGCACAACGAGGACCTCGCCATGCTGAATATTTCTTCCAGGATCCGTGGCTTCACGGTCGTCGAGCTCGTCACCGTGTTCGCCATCGTCGCCGTCCTCGCGGCGATCGCGTTCCCCGATCTCTCCAATCTGCTCGTCAACCAGCGTTTGCGTGCGGCGGGCACCGATCTCATGTCTTCGCTGATCGTTGCGCGGAGCGAGGCGATCAAACGTAACGGTCCCGTCGAGGTCCGTCCGGCGAGCGGCACGGACTGGACGCAGGGTTGGATCGTGAACGCAACGGTAAGCAACGAGCAGATCGACAAGAAGAATCCGCTGGGCCCGAACGTCGCCGTCAGTTTCGCGCCCGCTTCCATCGTCTATCAGCGCAACGGACGGCTGACCGCTACCGCGACGAACAAAGTGCAGTTCAGCGATTCCCGGTACGGCAGTGCGTTGTCTCCCCGTTGCCTCGTCATCGACCCCAGCGGGCTGCCCAAGCTGATCGTCGGAGCATGCGCATGAAAACTCGTCCTCCACGCCGTGCGTCAGGCTTTACGCTTCTCGACATCCTGATCGCGCTCATCATTTTTGCTTTCGGAATGCTGGCGCTGGCTCGGGTGATGGCTCAGTCCTCTTTGAGCGAGGTTGAAGCGTCGCAGCGATCGCAGGCGATGACGCTTGCGCAGGACATGTCCGAGCGCGTCAATCTCAACCGCAAGAATGCCGCTGCGTACGTCGGCGATTACGCTGCAACGTGGGGGCCCAACGGCGCTGCCGACTGTAGCGGAATGGCGGGAGTCGACAAGGACAGGTGCGAGTGGCAGAACCTGCTCGCCGGCAGCACGACGCTGGACGGCAAGAGCGCAATCGGCGCCCCGATCGCCGCGCGCGGCTGTGTGTTCAATCCGGCGCCGAACATCTATGTGATCGCGGTTGCCTGGCAGGGATTGGTTCCCACCACGGGCTCCGACAGCGCCTGCGGGGCCAATGCATTCGATCGCGAGGAAAATCGACGCGTGTTTTCGACCGTCGTGCAAATTGCGACGCTGGGGACATAGGCCATGCCTTCCGAAATTCACCCATCTCTGCGGCTGCTTTCACGGCGGCGCGCTGCCTTGTCGGTGCCGCCGTGTGCCCGCGCGAGCTGTCCGCACGGCATGACGCTCATCGAGCTGATGGTCGCGATGACCCTCGGCATGCTGGTGCTCGGGGTGGTGACGGTTACCTTCAGCGGCACGAGCGGCAATCGTGCCGGCCTCGAGCGTGGAGGACGGCTTGCGGAAAACGCGGCGTACGCCATCGAGGTCCTGAGCGACGAGATCCGGATGGCCGGCTTTTTTTCCGAGACTAATTTTACCGGCGTCTCCTGATCTATTCCAGCGACAAGAGCAGCTTCATCCTGCACAAACTCGACTGCGCAACCATCGCCGACATCCGCGAAGGCGTCGTGCGTAGCTACTACGTCAGCACCTGCAGCGAATGCGGCAGCGACAACATTCCGACGCTCAAGCGAGCAGAGCTCGTTGGCACGCAAATGGCTGTCACGTCGCTCGTCGAAGGCGTCGAGAACCTGCAGATTCTCTATGGATTCGACACCGATGGCGACGGTAATGCAGACATCTATCGCGCCACCTTGAGCGGCGTTGCGGGTGCCGCGGACAACGATTGGTCGAACGTGGTCGCGGTCAAGCTCTATGTGCTCGCGCGCACCACGGATCCGGAACCGGGCTACGTCGACAGCACCAAGACGTTTGATCTCGGCCCGGCTGGCATTACGCAACCCGCCGGCGATGCCTACAAGCGCATGCTTCTGACGTCGATGGTGCGCCTCAACAATCCGGCCGGCGCGCGGGAGACGCCATGACGAAAACGACCGAGCACCGGCAACGCGGTGCCACGCTGCTGGTCGTCATGGTGATTCTGATCGTGATGACCTGGTTCGTCCTCTCGGGATATCGGCTCAGCAGCCAGCACCTGCAGATCGTCGGCAACACCCAGGCCCGGCAGCAGGCGCTCGCGGCGGCGCAGCGCGCGATCGAGGAAACGATCAGCTCCAACCTGTTCACCAAGGACCCGCTCGCTGTGGCTGCCGCTCCGATCACAACGGACATCGACGGCGATGGAGTTGCCGACCTGAGCGCGGTGCTCTCGCCTGCACCCGGATGCTATCGCGTGCGCAACGTCAAGACGTCCGAGCTCGATATATCGAACGCAGGAGACCGCATTTGCCTGCAATCGACCAGTGGCGGCGGAGGCGTGGTCGTCGCGCAACCGAACCTGCTCCCGACTTCTTCAGGCAATTCATTGTGCGCGAAGACCGAGTGGGACGTAGCGGCGAAGGTCGACGACGCGCGTTCCGGCACGTCGCTCACGGTACATCAGGGCGTGGCGATTCGCACCGAAGCTGCGAACGCCACCAATTATTGCAAGTGACATCCGACCAAGGCGGCGCGATGAAACGTATCCGTAACCGCATTCAATTCGGCATGTTTGCAGCGCTATGCATGTTGCCGCTCGCGGCCCATGCCGACGACATCGACATCTTTGCCGGAGGTGCGGCGACCGGCGAGGTGCCCAACGTGCTCATCATCTGGGACAGCTCCGCCAACTGGAGCTCCAACATTCCGGTTCCCGACTGCAGCTTCAGCGACGGAACGGGCGGGCCGAAGGCGTCCAATCCGAACAAGGAACAGGGCACGAAGTTCGCGATCGAAAAGTGCGCGATCTACAACGTGATCGATGCGCTTCCGACCGGGCCGGGCGACACGGCACTCTACAACGTCGGACTGATGCTCTTCAACGAGTCACCCGCGCAGAACAGCGGAGGCTACCCGCGCATACAGTTTCTGCCGGTGACGTCCGCGAACAAGACGACGATGAAAAACGTCGTCCGCAA
>WNGK01002244.1_pt1 | contig 28122 bp, 26 predicted proteins | sample 5400601 | NCBI WGS metagenome assembly WNGK01 (sample SAMN13153376, study PRJNA577476) | soil metagenome | isolation source: 60 cm soil or saprolite under Garry oak tree replicate 1 | place: USA:California | collected 2016-06-15
CGATTGTATCGTTGTGGACGTCTTCCTGAAGACAGTCTTCGTGTAGCTAGTCCTTGCGACGGGCGTGTAGGGAGTAGAAACTTCGAACCTCCGCGATTTTCAGGTAAAAGTCCATCCGGGACTTCGCGGAGGTCGGATGATGTCATCTTTCTTATTCGTTTGAAGCCGTCTTCGTCTTGACGTGTGATCAGAGAGAGGGCAATACCAGGTTTTCCTGCGCGGGCGGTTCGGCCGATTCGGTGGAAGTACATCTTGGGCTCCTGGGGCATGTCGTAGTTTACGACGTGGCTCACTTTCGGTATGTCCAAGCCTCTCGCTGCGACCTCCGTGGCTACGAGCAGGTTTGTCAGGCCGATGCGGAAGGCGTGGACAGCGCTGTCTCTTTGGTACTGTGAGAGATCGCTGTGCAAAGCCAAGGCCTTGTAATGCTGATCCTGTAAAGCCTGCGCCAGCGCTCCCGCTCTTGCCTTTGTCTCGCAGAAGATCAAACCCTTCGTGATGTGCTCGTTGTTTAAGAGCGCACGTAGGGTAGAGAATTTTCCGCCTTCGTCTACTCTAACAAATTTCTGCTGGACAGAGTCCACAGTCGGCTCGTCTGAGTCAACGAACACTCTTAGTGGGTTTTTCATGTACCGATGAGCGAGTTTCACTATTTCATTGGACATGGTCGCTGAGAATAGCGCAGTCTGGTGGTTTTTCGAAATGTGACTTAGGATGATTCGTACATCGTCGACGAAGCCCATGTCTAGCATCCTATCAGCTTCATCTAGAACTACGAAACTCGTTTTGTCCAAGGTCACGGTTCGCCGGTCGAGATGATCGATCAACCTGCCAGGGGTTGCGATGATGATACTGCAAGAGCGATTCCTTAGCTTCTCCATCTGAAGCCTCATGCTCGTGCCTCCGTAGATGGCGGCGATCCTGACCCGAAGGTGCTTGGCGAGCTTCTCGAACTCCCGCGCCACTTGAAGCGCTAACTCTCTTGTAGGAACTATTACCAATCCTTGGATTCCCGGCAGTTGATGATCTATTTTCTGAAGCATGGGCAGTGCGAAGGCAAGAGTCTTGCCGGCTCCAGTATGAGCCTGGCCCATGAGGTCTCTGCCCTCGAGAAGGGGAGCGATGGCCATGGCTTGTATGGGGAACGGCTCACCGAAGCCCATTTCCCGCACAGCCTGGACCAATGGAAGCTCCAGGCCGAAACTTTCGAACCCAGCTCCCATGAATCCTCTACCTCCTCAGCTCGACGACTGATAAAGACGTTACAAACGGTTGACTGCGCGAAATTGTCTCATGGGGCATCTTTGGATATAGATTGTCCTAACGAATATTGAATTACGCAGGGAGACGCTTGGGCGTAGGAAGGGGAGTGCGACGGGGTGGCTCGGTGGGGCTTGCCGATTCCTATTTCTGCCCCGTCGAAAGCTCAGGCTATTGGAACAGATACACATCACTAATAATGACGATAAAACCTATTGTGGTCGAATAGAACTATGAAGGGGGAGGCCAGGAGTAATCCGAGCACTAGTCGTCAGTCTTCTCCTGAACTCAGTCCTCCCACTGGAGTTGAACCGGTAATGATGGCTAAAGAAGTACAGGTTCGTGTAGCTGACGCTAAACAGCGGGACGTCGGGCACGGTAAAGTCCGCATCGATAATGCGACAATGGAGAAGCTCGGGATAACGGCCGGCGACTTCATAGAAGTACGCGGCAAGCGCGCTACAGTCGCCATTGCCTGGCCCGCTTATGCCGAAGACCAGGCTCAGGAAATCGCACGGATCGACGGGCTCCTGAGGAGAAACGCAGGAGTAGCCCTCAACGAGTTCATCACTATCAAGAAGGCGGAGGTACATGATTCCCAGACAATCGTCTTTGCGCCCACCGACGTCCGCTTGAGCGTGGACGACGAGTTCGTCAGCTTTGTCAAACGTCGATTCATGGACATGCCCTTCATCGAAGGAGACATGACCCTTCTGAGCATATTCGGCAGCTCAGTGCCGCTCATCGCAACCCGGACCCGGCCCCACGGTCCTGTCAAGGTCACAGAGTCCACCGTTCTCCAAGTGATGAGCGAACCTTCACCGGAAAAGAAGGGCTTACCGATCGTCACCTATGAGGACGTTGGTGGCCTCCGGGGGGTGATTCAGAGAATACGGGAAATGGTGGAGCTTCCACTCCGACACCCCGAGCTATTCCAGCGGCTCGGTATCGAGCCTCCGAAAGGAATCTTCCTGTACGGACCGCCAGGGTGCGGCAAGACGCTGGTGGCGAAAGCTGTAGCTAACGAATCGGACGCCAACTTCTACGTTATCTCCGGCCCTGAAATCATGTCCAAGTTTTACGGAGAATCGGAGGCGCGGTTGAGAGAGATTTTCCAGAAAGCTCAGGAGACTGCTCCGAGCATAATATTCATCGACGAATTGGACGCCATCGCTCCCAAGAGAGAGGAAGTGACCGGTGAAGTGGAACATAGGGTTGTGGCGCAACTGCTCTCCCTGATGGACGGCATGGGGGCCAGGGGAAACATCATCGTGATAGGTGCTACCAACCGGCCCAACGCCATTGATCCGGCGCTGCGACGCCCGGGACGTTTCGATAGGGAAATAGAGATCGGAGTCCCTGACAAAATTGGCAGACACGAGATTCTGCAGATTCACACGCGAGCTATGCCGTTAACCGCTGATGTGAACCTAGACCGGTTGTCTGAGATTTGTCACGGTTACACCGGCGCTGACATCTCAGCACTCTGCAGAGAGGCCGCGATGAAATCATTGAGACGCTATCTTCCTCAGGTTAACCTGGAGGACGAAAGGATCCCGAGCGCGATGCTTGAGAAGATGGATGTGAACTTGGACGATTTCATGAACGCTTACCGAGAAATTACCCCCACCGCGATGCGGGAGGTCTACGTCGAAGTACCCTCCGTCCAATGGGCGGATGTAGGGGGGCTGACCGAGGTCAAACAGGAACTTCAGGAGGCAGTCGAATGGCCGATCAAGAAGCCTGAAGTTTTCAAGAGGATTGGAATAAGGCCGCCAAAGGGCATCTTGCTTTTCGGGCCTCCTGGATGCGGTAAGACTATGCTAGCGAGAGCTGTTGCAACTGAGAGCGAGGCTAACTTCATCTCGATCAAGGGTCCTGAGCTCTTCAGCAAGTGGGTTGGGGAATCAGAGAAGGGCATCCGCGAAGTCTTTAGGAAAGGTCGTAGCGCCGCTCCATCCATTATTTTCTTTGACGAGCTCGACTCGGTTGCTCCCCCGAGAGGAATGGGCTCCGATGACGGCACTGCGTCGGAGCACGTGATTAGCCAGTTGCTGACTGAGATGGACGGCATCGAAGCACTGGTCAACGTGGTCGTCATAGGCGCCAGCAACAGGCCCGATATGATTGACCCTGCCATCTTGCGACCTGGCCGGTTCGATAAGCTCATCTTCGTGCCAGCCCCGGATCATGCTACCCGTCTTCAGATCCTGAAGATCCATACTAGAACTATGCCCTTAGCCAATGATGTTGATGTGGACCAAATTACCCGTCAATCCGCAGGCTACTCGGGAGCGGATCTAGAAGCTGTTTGCCGGGAGGCGGGGCTCATCTCTTTGAGGCGAGATATCGAGACGAATAGTGTCACGATGGCGGACTTTCGAGGTGCTTTGGAGCGTGTCAAGCCATCGATGACAGCTGATATGGAGAACTGGTATCAGGGATTCATTAAGAGGTTCAAAAAGCAGAGAGCCCCGATAGCAGTAACATAGACCTCTCTAGACATAGCTTTCATTCTGATCTGGCGTTGAGCAAGATATGGAGCCCTAGGCCTATGTCCTTGACCATCGTGGAGATCTTGGAAAAAAAGGGCTCGATGAGCGACGTTGACCTGCAAAAAGAGGTAAAGTCAAACTTCGGGGAGGTCAGTTTCAGAGAACTCAACCGGGAACTCATGAAGCTGGAGCTCGGAGGGGTCCTCTGGGTCTCCCGGCTCATGAAAGGTAAGAGGCTGGTCGAGCTGACAGGGAAACCAATGCTCGGCTAGAGCAATGTTAGCGACAAACTCGAGCGAGAAAATCAGGAGTCTAGGTTAACCTCAAGCAAAGGTTATACTTGCCTATGGCTAAAAACGATTCATGCAAGCCCAGGAACAGCCTCCTTCCACAGAACAGGTCAGGGAGTTCGTCATCGCTGGACACGGAAACCTAGAGAAGGTGAGACAGATGCTTGCAGAGAATCCTAAACTCCTCAATATATCATATCGATGGAACGAGAACGATACTGAAACAGCGGTACAAGCCGCGGCTCAAGTTGGAAACAGCAATGTCGCCCAATTTTTGCTCAAGCAAGGCGCTCCGTTGGAGATCTGTACTGCTGCCATGCTGGGCATGAGAGACGAAGTGGAAAATAGACTGAGTGAGGATCCTCGGAATTTCAACGCTACCGGGGCTCACGGGATACCGCTGTTGCCCCACTCAGTATGGAGCGAAGACTTGCGGTTGGTTCAACTGGTCTTCGAACGAGGTGCGAAATCTGGGGCGACCCTCGCGCTACACAATGCCGTATCGAGGGGCAATTACCAAATCGTCGAATGGTTGCTTGACAATGCGGGACCCGACGTCACGGCGAAGAACTTTCAAGGAAAGACTCCGCTAACCGTAGCTTCAGAACGCAGCAACGACAGAATAGTCTCGCTTCTCAAAGTACACGGTGCTATTAGCTAGGTTCTCACGCGTTGCCAATCGCCTGAACCGATCGGAGAGTTTCAGCACCGCTAGTTTACGGTTTACACGGGGGATTTTGATCTTAGAGGATGTTGACCCTATTCGACGTGCTGACCAGAGCCTGAGTGGCGAGATTCGATGAGCCTCGCCGCCTCGATCACTCTCTCTAGCCTTGAGCTTACTAGGTTTTTCTTCGCGATGGTCCTTCTACTGTTTACTGCGCATTCCTTCGGTTTCTTGTTCTATGAGGCCAAGCTTCCCCGAGTGATTGGCGAGATTTTCGGAGGATTGATTCTTGGTCCGACGTTTCTCGGCTATTTCGCGCCTAAGGTAGAGAATTGGGTCTTCAGTGCCTTTCCGTCTGAGGGCGCGCTAATCTCCGTAATCTCCTATTTTGGTCTGGTTCTTCTGATGTTCATCTCCGGCTTTGAGGTCCAGAGATCTTTCTCGAAGCAGGATCGTAAGATCGCAATTTCATTTCTACTAGGGGCAACGGTAATCCCGTTCATCATCGGCGTTCTGACACCATACGTCTACAATTTTGCGCCATATTCGGGACCGAACGGGAACATGCTCTCCCTCGCCATCATCGTGGGCATCGGTGTTTCAGTCACATCGATCCCGGTGATCTCGAAGATCTTCATTGATCTGGGGATCATGGACACTCGGTTCGCAAAGATCGTGCTAGCGATTGCGACTGTGGAAGACGTCATCCAGTTCGGCGCCTTGGCTATCGCTACGGGAGTTGGAGCATCTGCTTCGGCGTCCCTATCGCTAGTTGTCTTTACTGCGCTATTAACGGTCGCCTTCTTCGCTGCAGCTCTTCTGGCTCTTCCCAGAATGATCCGTTACACGATCGGATCCAAGTTCAATATCCTGATTCGGACCCACCCTTCGAGGTACGCCCTCTTCCTATGCTTCTCACTCGTCGCGCTAGCAAGTCTACTCAACGTGAACATCATCTTCGGCGCCTTCCTCGCTGGCATCGCGATCGGAATGATGCCCGAAGAAATCTTCACTCTCGCAAAGGCCCAGATCAAATCAATATCACTCGCACTGTTTACGCCAATCTATTTCGCCGTAGTCGGCTTGAAGCTCGATCTCATCCATTCGCTCGACATTCTCTTCCTTCTCGGCTTCCTGATTTTCTCCACGTCCCTGAAGGGTGGCAGCGCGCTGGTTGTAGGAAGACTGATCAGGCAGAAGAGGCTAGCGAGCCTCAACCTTGCGATTGCCCTAAACGCTAGGGGAGGCCCGGGAATCGTCCTCGCAACTGTCGCGTTTGATCTAGGGCTGATATCTGAAACGTTCTTTGTAGCTCTCGTTCTAACTGCAATTATCACATCACTGATCGCCGGGTTCTGGTTGAGATACGTGAAAAAGCGCGGCTGGGACCTCCTCTAAGATCTCTCATAGCAACAATGCGCCTTCGGAGAAACGCGACTGGGCTGGGTATCTACTTGGGCATCGGTACACTAATTTAAAAAACGGGTTGTTTGGAGATAGGTGTCGAGAGGAATGGCAACGCTAACCCAACCGAAACGCGTCCGCAGCCTCGGAGAACGGTATGAGATGCTCAGGAAGACATTGGCTCACTACCTTCTTCTCCAGGTAGGCACGTTCGTCACCGCAGCAGGCTTCGACGCTATTGCGCCCGCGATGAACATACTGACGGATATGAAGGCAAACCTGAAAGTTCAGGATATCAAAAGTAAGAGTCAAGGGAGCAGGGTGGAGGCTCTTTCCCAGAATTTGGCTGACAGTATGGGCGAGACATTCAATAGCGACTATGAGATTGAAGCGGAAGATGGATCCCGGACGGTCAGGCTGGACCGGTGCGGATGCATAGAATCCGTTGTCGCACAAGCAGAAGCATACGGGCTGACGAAACCCCAAGCGAGATCGATTTTCTGCGCCACATGCATAGGGAGCTACAAGAAAGCTGCTGAAACTCTGGAATTAGGCTTCAAGGGAAGACTTCGTGGGGACCACGGCTGCTCCATGAGCTTCTCCGAGAAATAGTCGAGTGAAAATAGCCACAACCCTCTCCCTTTCTTGGATCTTGTAGGCAGCACAAACGCCTCAAGTTGAGGATTCTCGTTACGCCCATGAGTGTCGCTCGTGCCGGGTCAGACCGAGATCCGGACTTTCAGGGAAAATATCCGGAGAAGCCTCTTATACGCTGGAAAATTGCTACAAAACCTGAATCTTTACCTATTGAGACATGGAGAGGCTGGCAACCGGACAGCTATTCCTGTAAAGGACGCTGAAAGATCCCTCACCGTCGCGGGTCGGAAGGAGCTCGAGGAAATAGCCGCATCCATGTTGAGCCAGGGAATGAGGTTCGACAGAATTCTTGCAAGCCCACTGAAGCGAGCCTACGAAACCGCAGCTACCGTCTCAAAGACTTTCAAGACTCTAAACTTGCTTGAACAGTGGAACGAACTTAGACCGGAAGCAAATAGACTAAACCTCTATCGGAGGCTCTCGAAGCTCAAACAGGATTCGGAGATTCTGCTTGTAGGTCACGAACCATACTTGGGCACAATGATCGGCGAAATGATCTCTGGAAATGGCAATAGTCACATCGCGCTAAAAAAGGGAGGTCTGGCGAAGATCAGAGTCACTTCCTTGTTGGCTTTTGACGCCGAAGCAGATTCGGAAACTCTCTTAACGAGTCGAGTTGTATCTTTAGACATCTAGGTCGCTAACGCAGTTGGGCTTCAGGTCAGTGCGCACATGAAAATCTCAGTGATCGACTTAGGATACAACTCGCTAAAACTCGTCAACTATGACGTTCGAATAGACAACACCTTCTCAGCATACTCCCAACATTCTATTCTCGCCAGACTAGGCGAGGGTTTGGATAAAACAGGGTTTCTGAACGACGACTCGATCATTCGAACAGTAAAAGCCCTGAAACTTCTTCAACAAACGGTCAAGTTTGAATCGTCAGCGCAAGTGCTACCAGTCGCGACGAGCGCGGTTCGAGAAGCCGGAAACAAGGACCAATTTCTAGCGTTAGTAAGTGGAGAAACCGGTTTCGACTTCAAAGTCCTCTCAGATCGTGAGGAGGCCCTCTATTCTTTCGCGGGCTCCTACACGGCGACGAACGTTCCAGCCGGGCTATTCTTCGATCTGGGGGGAGGCACCCTTGAGATGGTCATTGCAGAGAAATCCAGAGTCAGGAGAGTCTTTTCCACTCCGCTTGGAGGTTTGAGACTTACTGACCTTTACGCGACGGGTAATGGAAGATTCACGAAGAAAAATTACGCGAAGATGAGCGATCGCATTCTCGAACTCCTACCTGACAGGAAGGAACTCCCTCAACTAGGGAAGCTTGGGCTGGTCGGTGCCGGGGGCACAGTGAGAGCAATCGCAAGATATCATCAGATGATCGTAGACTATCCGCTCGACAAGCTTCACAATTATCTAATGGACAAAAACTCGGTCGAACTGATCCACCGAACCCTCCGAAAGATGAGCCCCAAACAGATTGGAAATATTCCAGTAATCGGAGAGGACAGAGCCAAGTCAATCATCGCGGGCTCGCTGGTGATTCAACTGATGATGAGGAAACTGAAGATTCCCCAGCTTGTCGTAAGCACTCATGGGCTTCGAGATGGAGTCCTGTCTGCTTTTCTGAAAGATCCGACAGCCTACGAGAAAGGGTCCGTCGATTCGATTCTGCCTCGCCTTACGAGTGACAAGCCCGTCTCCCTATCGGCGACCTCTTCAAGAATCATCAAGGCATTTTCATCTCGCGAGCTACTCAACCCGCCGGAACAGTACATCCTGGTCCGGGCGCTTGAAGAAGCACAGAAGCTTCCCCTCTATGACCCGGATACTTTATTCTACATCATTGCAAACAACGACAGCGTCCTAACCCACTCAGAACAGTTGCTGCTCGCTCTTTCTCTAGTCCGGATCCGAGGGTTGAGAGGCGCAGACTGGCTCTACGCAAAGTACAAGGACATGCTGGAGAAGGATGCCAAGAATACAATCAAGAGAATATCATCGATGATAACGCTAATCGAGATCCTCGAGAAAACCGGCTCCGGCCTACAGGTAACCCTCAGTGGACACCAGATTCGTCTCAGAATAAGCCCCGGAAGGCAAGACTTTCCGACCGCACTCTTCAAGAACATACTGAAGGATTTCGAGAACGCTTTCAAGCTAGAAGCACAATTCTCCCTGACGCCTATGTCATCGCAGAAATTGGAGCCTGAAATCCTGTCGTCGGAGAAGTCTTGAAGAAATGCAACGGCCGAAATCCGGATCACCGAAGAAATTCCAGATTACAGGAAAACTCCTCGTCGTCGAAGGCATAGACGGGAGCGGTAAGTCGACGCAGCTCCACCTGCTGGACAGGTGGCTTAGAGGTAGAGGACTTCCAGTCTTCACAACCGAATGGAACTCGTCGCAGATCGTCCGGGAAATAACGTCCAAGGGTAAGAAGAAGGGGCTTCTCACACCCACGACCTTCAGCCTACTTCACGCTACGGATTTTGCAGATCGATATGAGAGAAATATTCTTCCTTTGTTGCGGGGAGGTTACATTGTTCTAGCAGATAGGTATGCGTACACAGCCTACGCTAGAGACGTTGTTAGAGGATGCTCACCGGACTGGGTTCGGAAAGCGTACAGCTTCGCTGCGACGCCTGACATTCGCTTTTACTTCCGAGTACCTATCGAAGTTGCGATGAAGCGGATTCTCGTGAGCAGGCCGAAACTGAAGTTCTACGAAGCAGGAATGGACCTTAACTTGAGCAACGACATCCTTGAGAGCTACAGAATGTTCCAGGCGAGAATCATCGAACAATACGAACTCATGGCCGAACGGGAAGGATTCACGATCATTGATGGTTCCCTTGACATAGAGGAGCAACAGGAGAAAGTAAGGGAAACAGTATCGCAACTGCTCCCTGCCATAGCGAAACAGACTGTGCAACCGGTGATCAGAGCTTGAGCATCGTCTCCCGTCGGACCCGAAAAGCACCAGCAAGACTTCTCGAATTCTACGGCGAGGGAATACCGTATCTCAAGGACGTAGACATCAGAGGAAGACTCATCGTTATCGAAGGCCCAGACGGCTCCGGTCGAAGCACCCAGATCGACATGATAATCTCGAAGCTGGAGGCAGACGGGCACGGAGTATTGAACACAGGCCTTAAGCGATCCGACCTCATCAAAGAGGGGATTCTTCAAGCAAAGCAGATGCTGCCATTGGGAAAGAGAACCCTGGCATTATTCTACGCAGCCGACTTCGCAGACCAGCTCGAGCACAAGATAATCCCAGCACTGGAAGCAGGCGAGATCGTTCTCGCAGATCGGTACATCTTTACCCTTATCGCCCGAAGCACAGTTAGAGGGATACGGACAAAGTGGTCTGAAGACCTATTCGGATTCGCTCTCAAAGCAGACTTGGTATTCTATCTCGACGTTGACCCGAACGAACTCTTCCATCGAGTAGTCCAGAAGAGTCCCTCGCTCGACTACTACGAATCTGGAGCGGATATGGATCTGTCCGACGACCTCTTCTCCACATTCATGACCTACCAGCAGAGAATGGCACGAGAATTCGCAACCCTAGCCAAGAAATACGGACTAGTCCGGATCGACGGAAACAGACCCATCCCTGAAGTCCATATTGACCTGCAGCAGAGAATCGACAGATACCTCGCCTCCCTCTAGTCGGCTCTGTTCGCTTTGAAAGCATCCTTCAGCGCAGAGTACGCGAGGGCGAGAAAAATCCTCACTAAGCGAGTGAGAGCGTACCTCAAGGAATCGAACTCAGAAAATGTCCGGAGCCTCCGTATCGCCATGCGGAGAACGAGCCTCTGCATCGAGCTGCTTCCAAAGAAGATACGGAAAACAAAGGCGACCCGAACGTTCCTTACTTCCCTAGATGAGGCGTCCAAGGCGAATGCAAAGGTCAGAGATCTCGACATTATCCTCTCGAAGTTATCTACATACAAACCTGACCTGAGCATGGAAGAGCGGATCTCGGGAATCAAGGAAACCCGTGAGTCTCAGCTACAGGCGGCCAGACGGCAGACAATCGTGCTCCAGAAGGAGCGCATACCGAGGATAAGAGAGAAGGATTTGTCAGTCCCGAAACTTCAGAAACGCCTCAACAAGATCACGAACCAGCTCATCGCCGCGATCAACGGTCGACTGCCGATGGTCTTGAAGGACCCCAACAATGACCGAGACCTACATCTCTTGAGAATCGATTGTCGACGACTCCGCTACCTAGCTGAACTATTCCGATCTAAGAAAACTGGAAGGTTGTTGTCACGACTTCGATCTTGGCAATCCCAGCTCGGACTCATCCACGACAGCGATCTGACAATCGACTATTTGCGAAATCTAGGAGATGCTCCAGAAATGCAGCCCATTCTGAACGACATGGTGACCAAGAGAAGGCAAAGTTACGAGAAATTTAGGTCGATCGCAAAGCAGATTTCTCCAATTAGTCTTCTTCCCTAGAATTCTTTCTTCAAGTAGCGCATGTGATGAGAACTGGCTTGGATTGCACTTTTATAACATGGAGCGACCGTGCGATTGCGAAACGATGGTGGAGCAGGCCCATGTGTCCACTAAGACTCTCTTCTCCCAATATCCGGGGGCCTAGATTCTGGGCACGAGGGTCCAAGCCACGAATCATCCGAACCATCGAGGGACTTGTCATCGTTACAGCTCTCTTTCTACTATTCGTCGAGGTAATCGTGAATGGCGGCCTAAATTCTATCGTCAAGAACCAACTTACACCCGAGCTACCCCTTTTTGCGGTTTTCACTCTGGGCCGAATGACTATCGCCTACGCCTTGGCCCTAGCTTTCGCCCTATCCTATGGAATCGCTACGGCGATGAGTCATCGAGCCTCACACGTCCTTCTACCCTTGTTGGATATTTTCCAGTCCGTCCCGGTGCTAGGATACCTGCCGATCGTCTTTGCGCTATTCCTCGGAAGGGGTTCGCAAGCCAATCCGGTTGGTCTTCAGATCGCTGCCATCATACTGATCTTCACGGCGATGGCCTGGTCGCCCACATTTGGGGTGATAGCGGGGATAAACGCCATTCCGGCTGACATCAAAGAAGCGTCACGCGCCTACGGACTGAGAGGTGTAAGGTATCTACGACAAATAGTACTCCCCGCGGTTTATCCGGAACTCATTTGGACCAGCATATTGGCTTGGGGATCAGGCTGGTACCTGATCCCGATTGAAGAGTATGTTCCGTTTGGAGGAACAAAAGTTTCAGCAATGGGGCTCGGCTCATACATTGCTCAAGCATCTGCGAATTCAGACATCGCTTCCGCTCTCTTTGGACTGATCATCCTCGTCGGCATCATATACGCGATCGACCAGCTTGTCTGGAGACCCTTGGGTGCGAGAGCGGAGAAGTACAAGTATGAATCAGTCGCTGCTCCGAGAACAACAGCAACTCAGAGAAGCGGTGTTTCCGAAGGAGTCAAGAAGTACGAGGATCGTATCGTGGCGCCAGTTCGCACTTTCTACAAGTCGCAAAGGTCGATTGTCACGAGGGCTCTGGAAGTTGTAAGAGTTACAAAGCTCCTCCATGTCACTGAGAGGCTGAGGTTTCCTGAACGCATTAGCAGGATACCTTTCTGGGGACGACTGCTGAGCTATGCTATCTTCCTAGGACTGGTGGCCTTCGGCCTCGAACTCCTGATCGCGCCTAGATCCGAGTCGATTCTAAACGCTCTCACCGTTTTGGCTGATAACGTGACGGCGTTTCAGCTGATCGGGTTGACCCTCTTTTCGCTCTCAAGACTCGTCACAGCCTACTCCATCGCGCTCGGCTGGACCCTAGCGGCAGGCATATTGATTGCGAGAAGCCAGAGGCTGTCAAGGTGGCTTGTTCCTATATTCGATATCGGCCAGTCGATTCCAGCGACCGCATTGTTTCCTCTGGTCGTAATAATACTCGTCGATCCATTCAGGAACACCCCCTATCTGGGTGTGACCCTCAACCTTGCCTCCATTATCCTCCTTCTGACAGGTATGCAATGGTATCTCCTGTTCAACATAGTCGGCGCAGTCAACAGCGTTCCGAATGACATAACGGAAGCAACTCAGGCGTACAGAGTCAAAGGAGGACGATACGTGAAACAGATTTTGATTCCCGCCGCCTTCCCAGCGATCCTCATAGGTAGCATACAAGCCTGGGGAGGGGGATGGAACGCACTCATCGTCTCCGAATACATTGACGCGAACGCGAACGCGCCTGGGCTCGGTTCGTTTCTAGTAGAGGCGTCAAATCTGAAGAACTTCCTCCTCTCCTCAGTAGAAATCTTCGCAGCTCTGCTCGCCATGACAGCAACAGTACTAGCCATCAACAGGCTCGTCTGGAGACGATTGCTCAGAAAGGCTGATCGATACAAGTTCGAGGCTTAGCAATCTCTTGACACAGTCCACAGAGCCGGCCGCTGACATCAAGAACATATCTCAGTCCCGTCAGCCCCTCCTCGAAATCAAGGATGTCGCCAAGATCTATCCTGGAGAAGGAAAGAGCACTACAGTGTTTGAGGATATCAGCTTCAACGTCTACAAGGAATTCCTCTGTATCGTAGGACCTTCAGGATGCGGGAAGAGCACACTTCTCCGAATAATCGATGGCCTCGACCAGCCGACATCGGGACGGGTCCTATTCCACGGCCAACCGATTACCACGCCCAGTCCCAAGATCGGCGTAATATTCCAGACCTTCGCTTTGATCCCCTGGAAGACGGTCCTCGGCAATGTGGAGATGGCCCTTCAAGCTACCACAGTTCCCAAAGACGAGCAGGTGAAAATTGCGAAGAAGTACATTCAGGACGTAGGCTTGGAAGGATTCGAAACCGCCTATCCTAAGGAGCTATCAGGAGGAATGAAGCAGAGGGTAGGCATTGCGCGGGCTCTCGCGCTCCAGCCTGAGGTGCTGTTGATGGACGAGCCCTTCTCTAGCCTCGACGCTCTTACTGCAGAGAATCTTCGACAGGAAGTCTTGGAGATATGGAGGGATCCGGTTTACGCAACCAACTGCGTCGTGATGGTGACTCACAACGTGCAAGAAGCGGTCTATATGGCTGACCGGGTCATAGTCTTGAATCATCGTCCCGCGAACATCGTTGACGATGTCCAGATAACTCTAGAGAGGCCTAGGAACCAACGGGACACGGCAATGTTTGACTATTCTGACAGAATAATCTCTAAGATCAGTTAAGACGGTTCCCGTGGCGACAGACTCTCGGACTGACCATCATACCTGAATAGTCCAGCAAACACGCCCCAGCTTATTAGAACGTTGATGATAGTGGGAAGATCGGTTGTGTAGCCGAACTTCGAGCTGAGAAACCTGGCCAGCTCAAACCTGCTCAATTGCTTCTTCTCATGAACCATTCGGACCACGTCGGCAAACGGCTCAAGACTCACGAGCCTATCGTGAACTATCTTCTTCCGCTCCGGAATCTTACCATTAAGCGCCTTTTTGCCAAGATCGGTGAGGGAGATGTCTCCTTGTTGCACAGCGACGAGCGCCAAGTACTCGGCGGTATCTATTATGGGGAGCAGCTCGTCAAGGGCAATCCTGAGGTCGATTGTGAGGTTCGCTACGTCCGTCTTGCCGTTATACGCCCTTAGCAGGTCCAGTAGGCCAAAGACTCTGTTGACTCCCGCGGTTGGAAGCATCTGGTGATACGGCTCAGACGCGACTCATTACAGGTTAAAGAACTTCCGAAGAGCCGCGATTGATTTCAGAAATGAAAATGGAACTCCCGAGACTGAAAGACATTGAAGCTGCCGCCGAGCGAATATCTGGCGTCGCTTCTAGAACTCCGCTGATCGAATCGCCAGTACTCTCCCGAAGATTCGGGCGAGAAGTCTACCTGAAGCTTGAATGCTTCCAGCCAATACGCGTCTTCAAGATTCGGGGAGCCTACAACAAGATCTCGCAATTACCCGTCAAGAAAATAGTTGCCGCATCATCCGGTAATCATGGCATCGCAGTGGCCTATTGCTCACGATTGCTGGGAAAGCAATGCTCTGTCGTAGTGCCCGAGGCTGCCGTCAAGGAAAAAGTCGATGTCATAGAGGAGTATGGGGCGGGGGTTGTCAAATTCGGAAAATACCATTCTGACAGAGAGGCAAAAGCTCGTGAAATCGCCAGTGAGACCGGCGCAACCTTCGTTCCTCCATTCAACGATCCCGAAATTATCGCAGGCCAGGGAACATGTGGGCTTGAGATAACACAACAACTCGACGACTTCGACTCGGTCATCGTTCCAGTTGGTGGAGGAGGACTCATCTCCGGAATATCTATCGCCATAAAATCGCTCAGACCCTCAGCACGAGTCTTCGGAGTCGAACCAACCGGCGCTGCCAAGATGCAAGCCTCCCTCAGTGCCGGAAAGATCGTTATGATCAAGGAGCCAAAATCGATCGCTGACGGGTTAATCCCCGCTTCTGTCGGCAAACTAACCTTGGAGGCGTGTCAGAAGAATGTCGACGGAATGTTCAGCGTCTCTGACGATCAGATTCTCTCAGCAATGAAACTGCTGATACAAGAGACTCACATCTTTCCAGAGCCATCGGGATCTGCCCCGCCGGCAGTCCTCTCGAAACTAGAGAATCGGAGCAAACTGGGCGATCGAGTCGTCCTTGTCATATCAGGGGGAAACGTTTCTCTCAGCCTCCTAAACCGACTACTCTCGTAACCGTTCGTCCCGATCAGTGGCTAGTAGGGGTAGCTTCTCTTGTATTCTTCCGAGTTCACTATGTTGCGAGGGCGGAGCCCTTTCAAATATCGAATAGTGTTCTCCACCGCGAGCTGAACCGGCCGACCGGTGGCGAGGCCTGATGGCCCCGAGACATGTGGCGTGCCAATGAAATTGGGCAATGAGAGAAAGGGGTAGTCCGTCTTGAGAGATTCTCGATTTTCCCTGTACCACCATACGTCAGTAGCATACCGGAAATTTGGATTGGCCACGAGGTGTTCATACATCGCCTTTTCGTCAACGAGTTCTCCGCGAGCTACGTTGACGAGGATCCCGTCTTTCCTCATCTCAGACAACCGCTCAGCGTTGATGATCCTTGCGGTTTGACCTGTCAACGGAAGCGCCAGGACTACAGCATCGGAATTCTTCAGAAGAACCGACAATCCACTCGTACCTACGAAGAACTTGACGCCTTTTGCCGCTGACTTCTTTCTCGAATACACATAGACGTGCATTCCAAATCCTCTGGCGACCCTGCCCACGACCCCACCGATTCCACCGAATCCGAGTATACCGAGGATCTTCTCCCTCAAAATGGTGATCTCGCTCCCTTCGTCGAGGGTACGTTTGAGGGTCCACTTCTGTTCTCGGAGCGACACATGGAGTTCTACAACTCTCTTGGCAGCCGAGAGAAGCAAGGCCCAAGCATACTCTGCAACCTCGTCTGAGTAAGCCCCGGCGTTACTACTCACGATAACATTCTTGTTTAGACCGGCGAACGGGATATGGTTGACCCCTGCGAGAATGCTCTGAATGAAACGCAGGCTAGTCATCTTTTGGAGCCTGTCGCTTGTCAGTTGGTTTGGCCAGGAGAATACTACGAGACAATGAATCGAGGGCAGAACTTGGTTCAGGCGATCCTCTGTCAGATCAGCGAGCTTGTAGACCCTAGAGTATCTTGAGAGTGCCCTGATGCTCTTCTCGTCAACGACATCTGTGCCTACCAGTACGTTCTGATTCATCCCCGTCACGGCGAGGGACAATCTGGGAAACCGTCATCCTAATAACAAGTAAGTCTTGAGGGATATTCAAGTTGGACTTTACGGAGATAATTCCAGAGAGACTCTGGATCGGGGCAGCTCCCTCCAAAGATGACCTAGTTGAACTCAAGCGTAAGCTTGGGAGCGAGCTTGTGATAATGGACCTGACTGCAAGTCCCGAAGAGAAATCGGTGTGTCGTGAGCTAGGCATAACATATGATGAGAGGACTCCACTGGTGCCTGAGTCAGGTCAGCCTATTCCCATAAGCCGTCTCAAGATAGTGTCCTCGGTCATCGGAGACAATGTCGACTCTGGCAAGAAAGTTGTTCTCCATTGCTTTAAGGGAAGAGGCAGAAGTCCCACCTGCGCCGCGGCATATCTGATGCTGTCAGGAATGTCAGCGGCAGACGCGAAGAATACGATTACGAGTAAACGCCAAGTCTGGGCTGGAGCTGACGAGAATTACGCAGGGCTCTTGAATGACTTCGGAAAGATAATGGAAATGACGCGATCAATCTTCTAAGAGAGAAAATGATGCCCGTTTGGAGACGGGTCCTTCCTCATTATTTCCGACGCTATTGGGCTCTGCTCTTGGTTGCCCAGAGAAACTTTCTCTGCAAAGTCTTCGGATATATCGATGCCCAGTCGAACTCTGCCTTGTTAGCCCAGTTCTTGTACACTCTCGGGTCGATGTAGTTGCGGAGAGAAGTATTCAGATTGTAATCTCTGGTCCGCCGTTGTAGCTCAATATCGAATTTGAGCTTCCTCATCCTCTCCGCTAGCCTCTCCCTTTGCTTGTCGGTCTTCGCAGGCCGCTTCTTCAGCTCGGCCAGCCTCTGTTGCTTCTTGTCTAGACTACCCTCCCAGGTCTTCGGGGGAGTCCGCTTATGGTTGCACCGGATCGCCGCCTCCAGGTTCGCAACCCGAGCATGGTACAGCTTAACGAATCCTGGATCGTTAGGTTGGAACCCGTTGTGTCGACCGAGGTAAGTCTGCACTGTCTCAGTGGCATGATGAGTTCGGAAGACTTTGGCGGTTAGGCCCCGCGCTGCCTTCCCGAGAAACCGGTTTACGTGGGCGGAAGTGATCCCGTCGAAGACGAGGTCTTCAGGCTTCTTGTTTGACACAAACTCCTGGAGGTTTCGCCGTATCGGACTGTCAGCGCCATCTATCTTGAGCGTCTTCTGCCATCGCACGCTGTCCTTTCCGAGAAAGTCAAACTCGACGCCTTGTGGGAGGAACTTGACGTGCTCGACCCGAAGCGTCGATGCGCCAACAGTATCAGCCTCGTCCTCCTCCTTCTCGTCACCGACCCTCATGGCCAGGTTGTCGATCAGGTATGAGACGGTCGCCAGCTTCCGGACCTTAACATCCGGCGAGTGAAGGTTCTTCTCGATGAAATCGCGAATATCAGAAAGCTTTCTTCGAAGCTTTTTCGCATTATCGTACTTCATCTTATCCCGTTCCTGACGCAGATCGGAGACATCAGAGGGCCAGACATACTTCCTAACCTGGCTCAGTTTGTCGACCCAGTATGCCAGCCAGATAGACTCGTGATCGTGAACAATCTCCTTCCATCGCCTGGGTGGTACGGGCGCATCCTCTGAGAGATTCAGAACCACATCCTCAGGAAATATTCTTGGCTTCCAGCGGCCACGCATAGGGTGACTCCCCCGCCCCATGAATATGCTCGGCGGTTCAACCATGTAGTTTGCAAACTCAGTCTTCGTCCCATCGATGACCGCGTAGCCGTACTTCTCTTTCAATTGAAGACGGAGCTCCTTTCGCTGAGCAGCCACTTTCTTCTTCAGTTCCTTGTCTGACTTGAGAAGCTCTTCTTTCGAGAGATACTCGTAGACTGGTGAGAAGTTGACCTCAGAATATTTCGCGCCAGCAAACTTGGCGGGGAGTACTTTCACGAAGTCGGAAAGGAAGTTAATCTGGAAGATCGGATCTTGAACGTATGGTGTTGTCCTCTTCTTTCCCCACGCGTAAGCCATCTCTTCAGCATCGGGCGAGAGTCGGACCGTCTCGCCCCTGATGTTGATCTGGAGCCCTCTAGGCTCGTAGGCTGGTGGAAATGCGACGCCATTGTGTCTAAGATCCTTCCACTTCATTGCAAGACACCAATAGTCACAGGCGTTTCACTGAAGACGGTAGAGAGGTAATGCTGGTCTCGCCTTTGTTTAGAACTTTGTTTTTGCTTAGCCTCTAAATGAGGGTTTTCTTCTCGATTACCAGAATCAATAATGTGACCGGATAGGTTAAAGAGAATGAGAATCGTATCGAGTTACTAGAATGAAGCGGGCCGGAGCCTTCCTTGGCCCTGTTGGGCTATTCTTCGTCTCACTAGGCTACACGGTCTCGGCCGGAATCGCGCGTCTGTTCGTCGCCCTGGAATCAATCTGTACTCAACACTGTCCCGTCCTTAGAGTTGAAGGCTTCAGATTTCACCACATGTACTATGGCGTTCTTTTGCTGTTGGTCTCTACTGGTGTGATGATCTATGCTTCAGACGCACGGGCAAGATGGGACAGTGCGCTCGTCGCAGGCATCGGACTGGGACTCGTAGCAGACGAGATCGGTTTGCTCATTATCAAACTGTCCTATTGGAATCCCATATCAGTGGGCATTCTGGCGGGCGGCGGGCTCCTTCTCTATCTGGCCACCGCACTCAAGTCCTGGAGAGCTGGGGTGTCCGATTTCCATTTCGTAGACAGATACCAATTCTTTGCCCTGATCGGACTCTTGCTCGGATTAACAGGATTCCTCTACTTCGATCGGCCCGTCCGGTTGGTCGTTGAAGCAACCGCTTTAGGGGCCTGGCTGGCAAGCGCCGTCCTAGTGACCAAGTATGGGCGAAGACATTTCTTCCTTCTCCGGAACGCTCCGCTCAACTACCCTTCACCGAACCGTTAGAAACTAGTGACGCGCGTCCATATTGCAAGCCTTGCAGCAGGTGGGTATTGAAGCTAGAGAGTATCAGAGAGCTATTGCGAAATCCGCCCTGGCCGCTAACACTCTTGTGGTTTTGCCGACCGGGCTCGGGAAGACAATTGTGGCGTTGCTCGTAGCTGCCGAACGCCTATCCGCCCATCCGCAAAGCAAGATCTTGATCTTAGCACCTACAAGGCCGCTAGTGCTTCAGCATGCCCAATTCTTCAAAGAGCATTTCCAAGATCGAGAGGCAAAATCGACTGTCCTTACTGGCGAGACCCCGCCCCCATTAAGGAAGATAGCTTTCGACGACTCAACAATGGTCTTTGCTACGCCTGAAGTCATCAGAAACGACGTTTCAGGCGATCGGTACAATCTGCGAAACGTCTCTCTTATCGTGTTTGACGAGGCTCATAGATGCGTCAGAAGTTACGCTTATTCTGAGGTAGCCCAAGCGTACAAACTACAAGCCGGCAACCCCTTGATTCTAGGCTTGACCGCGTCTCCAAGTGCAAAGAAGAGCCGCGTCGAAGAAATCTGCGAAAAACTCGCCATAACCAATGTTGAGACCCGAACTGAAGCTGACGAGGACGTTACGCCGTACGTCAAAGACGTTTCCCTGAACTATGAGCGACTAGCGCTACCCGAGAATTACAAAGAGGTAAGCAAGATTCTGCGCACAGCTCTTGACGAGAGGATAAACAAACTAAGAACCATGCATCAGCTCCCATCCAACGCGAGGATAAGCAAACGGATCCTACTAGACTTGGGCGAAAAGCTTCACAACAGTTTGAGAAGAGGCGGGGGCGGCGCATTATTCGGCGCGGTACAACTCCAGGCGCAAGCTATGTCGCTGAACCACGCTATCGACTTGTTGGAGACACAGGGATCGCAGAGTGCCAACAGATTTCTCGCCAAGCTAGACCGGGCTAGCACGAGGTCAGCTCGTGGACTGGCTCGCGATACCCGGGTAACCGAAGCCCAGAAGCTCAGTGCTTCTCTCTCAAAGACCCCGCATCCGAAGCAGACGCGACTCCGAGAGCTAATCTCCGCTGACCTTCAATCAAATCCCGATTCGAAAGTCATCGTATTCACCCAGTTTAGAGACAGCGTCGAGTCTATTGTCGAAGACCTTGGCATGATAGATGCCGTCCGGCCGGTTCGATTTGTTGGACAGGCCAGCCGAAGCACAGAGGACCTAGGTCTGAGTCAAGGTGAGCAGATGCAGATTCTCGAAGACTTCCGTGATGGCAAGCACAACGTTCTGGTGACCACGAGCATAGGTGAGGAGGGTTTGCACGTGCCGGATGTTGATCACGTGATATTCTATGAGGCTGTCCCGTCTGAAATTCGAATGATTCAACGGCGGGGAAGAACTGGCCGAACCAGGCCAGGTAAGACGACAGTGCTGATGACTGAAGGAACTATAGACGAGGCGTATTACTGGACCAGCATAAGGAAGGAGCAACGAATGCACCGCTACTTGGCGACGGTCAAGAGCAGGGCCCCGAGACCCAGGCGGAAGATCACGCTCTTAGACTATGCATGAGGACAATCTGACTTTAGAGTAATTTCTAGTTCGTAGGTTAGACCGCAATCCTCAAAACTTTCGGTTTTGGAACGAACGGCTATGATCGGATTTGCGGAAAGCGTCCTGACTTGGGTGGCGTCGACCCTCTTCCCCGCCTTTGGAGGATTGTTGGTAATTACTTGGGTGGGCAAGAAGATTCCTGTATTATACATAGTAGCGTTCGCCTTCGGTATTTTGTTCTGGTTCTTTGTTGACACTATTAGTGGTTCTGCGGTTCTCGATGTCAATAGTGGGTTTGGAGGCGGCCTGGCTCAGATCGGTGTATTGGTTCTCTTCTTGGCTGGCGTGATCTTCTTCTTCTGGGTCGATCGCAAGCGTGAGATTCTATCGCCGCAATCTGCGGTCGGAAAGTACGGCTTGACTATCCCTCTGCTTGTGGCTATCGCCTTAGGAATACACGGTCTGGGCGAAGGAGCCGCTTTCGGCGCCACCGCTTATTCGGCATCGAGCACGTCGCTTCTGACCGCGTTCGGGGGGCTGTCTGTGGGTGTGGCCTACACTCTGCACAAGGCTCTGGAACCGATGATGATAGGTGCCTGTTATTCTGTGTACGCCGAGCGAGAGGAGGGTTCTGTTGGCGGGTGGCTCCAGAATATGTTTTTGATTAGCGTTGTATTCGTGGTTCCTTCTCTTCTGGGAGCCGTGACAGGTTACTTAGTCGCCTATGACACCACATACTTCTTCGCCCTCGGCACTGGTGCCACAGTCTACGTGGTCTTCAGGCTTGCCGGGCCGTTATTCGTTCCAGGTGGAGCCGCGACGAACAGAGACTCAATCAGAGTGGCTGTGTCTTGGATTCTTGGAATCATGGCGCTCTACTTCTCCGCCCTCTTTCACTCCTAGAGAATGCTTCAATATCCTACTCTTCAGAAGTCTTGGTGATCCATCTTGGTAAGTTCTCCGCTGAGAAGCAATCGAGAGGGATCATCTGATGCAACTGTCAAGCGTTGGCGTCTAAGGTCCAGAAGAACATCCTTGGCGGGTGCGACCATCGTGATAGTTGGCGCAGCTTTTTTCGTTGCCGCTTACGGGTTTCATTTCTTCGGCTCACAGGTTCCGGATTGCTGGACCCGTCCTCAAGATCCGCCTAATACGGCAGTCTTTAGCGTAGTGATGGCGAACGAAGGCGCTAAAGTGGGGTTCAATGGAAGTGCCTATCATTCATCTCCCTGGCCGGTCATGAACGTCACACTTGGACAGAACGTTATCCTCCATGTCATCAATAACGATACAGTGCAAGCTCACGGTTTCCAAGTTATCCACTACTTCGACAGTGGAATCTTAGGAGGGCTAGCGCCGGGGAAGTGCTATGATGTCAAGTTCACTGCGAACCTTGCAGGAAGCTTTGCAGTGCAATGCAACATAGGCTGTTCTATCCATATCTTAATGCAATCCGGTCGGCTCAACGTCAACTCATGATGTTCCGTTGAAGGTCGAATAATTGACCGACACCAGCGAGAGTTGGAAAGATAATGAGAGAAATCAGGAGCTCTCAATCACTTAAGGGATCCCTTTGCATGCCTGAATCGGGAAAGAACCAAGCCCCGCACGGCTCTCTGTTACCATTCACGGTTACCCGATCCGTTACCAGCCGAGAAATGTCAATTGCACTTGATCCTCGCGACGCGAAATTCGGATCTTGGGAATTAGCAAAGAAGTAATCCTTTCTCCGTCCCGCTGCTCCGGGTAAGAAATCCGCAGACTGTTCCGCTTGGAGTTGGACAAGCCCAGAACAAGCCCTGATCCGGAATCTGGGAGGAGGTTCGATATGATGCCGAGTTTGCGCGCGCTTGATGCCGTCATTACGCAGATTGAAAATTTCCGATTCGGCTGTTCTGCGCGAAAAATCGATTATCTCGCCTAGAAACGGTTTCGGACAGGAAACGAAGTCGGTTCCCATGATATGCAAAAAAAATCTTTTCCCGCGACACAAAACTCGCAGTTCGGAGGGAATTAACAATCAGTAACTCTTCACTCACCCCGGCTTTTCGAATATAGAAATCCGCAAAACTGTTCGGTTTGAAAGTGGACAGGCGCAGAACAAACCCTGATCGGAAATCTAGGCAGGCAATTTTTGACCTAGGGAAGATTCACGCTTGACGACCCGGAGAAATCCATCCTAGGAAAATGCTTGACTTGCATGTTCTAAGCCCTAAACCGGGAGACTTGCCCAGAATAGTTTCAACTGGCAAGAGGCCTCCGAAAAAAAGGGGGGTAGGAATATGATCCTCGCGACACAAGACAGGTCTTCGGAAGAGTTGACCAGTATGAAGAAGTTCGACCGGCAAGACGCGTCACACATCCGCATGCCACGAGGACGGCCCCAGTAACTCGTCCTTCTTGCCCGCCGATGTTACTAGGCTGGTTCCCACAGAGTGACGACACAGGCTTGAGAGACGCTTAGAATAGAAGTGCTCGAACGGGGTTCGGTAGACAGCTAATGCTATACAGACACTATGACCGGAAGGGACTCGACACCATCATCGCCACCCTCCTACTCGTAGTCATAGTCGTAGTCATGACAGTCATCGTCTACTCATGGTCACTCGGCGTATTCGGAGCCATACTACCCACACCACCCAGCGGCAGGGAGATACTAACAATCGAAAACCAGGGCTTCGACGCGACTAATATGAAGCTCACTCTATTCTTGAGAAATACCGGCTCCACGCCAACCACCCTCGCCAGCTACTACGTACAAGACCAGAACGGCAATCAATACGCCAGAACCACATGGTCAGTGCCTCCCACCTCTCCCACAAACATAGTAAACGCGACCGGAGTATTCCTCCCCATCAACACAGCATGCCTCAGCTGCACCCATACCGGAAGCCCGTTCCAGTTCCAAGCTGGAAACAGCTACACGATCACACTCATCACACAGAGAAACAACCAGTTCTCCTTCACCATAATACGATAGACCTGAGACTAATCACCTGAAGGGAACCACCCTATTCAGCTCGACATGGGGACTGCTGTCACGAGCCCGCGATCTACACCACGCCACAGAACATTGTGGAAGGCTCCGTAAGTCCAGCACCCGGTCCCCCCTAAAGTTATAAGCCGATCAAGACCAGTCCTTTCCAAAGAAGAAAAATGCGAAAAGGTAGACTCCACGTCAATATCGCCGATTTCGCACTACCTACAGTAATGGCAATGTATCGTCGAAGGTCAAGGGCAACACATGCGCTTTGACTTGATCGATAGTCTGATCCAAAGGAGGAATGAAGACCAGTAGACCACACGTTGTAGTCAGGTGGACGAAGCCTGCAACGAGAAAGAACACGATTGAACAAGTCGCGGTGGAAAGCGAAGCTTGTCCTATCTATCATGATCACGATCACTCTTCTAGCAGGGGTCGGAGTCTGGTCCACCTACAACTATCTTTGGCGAATCCCCTCACCGCAATCATCTTCGCATAACAGGGCTCTTGTAGTGGACCAGCTCGCGCTGAACTATCCAGATCCATCATTTGTTACAAACGTTACTAGCGCTTTGAGAGCCGCGGGATATGGAGTGGACTACTCTGGACCCAGCGCAACAGCAATCGACTACTTCAAACACCTCCCGGAGCAGGGATATGATCTGATAATCATAAGAGCGCACCAAGGATCCAGCCAAGCGATTATCACAACTGAATCCTATAGTAGATCTGAGTACTTGGCGGAGCAGCTGGACGGGAGACTAGTTCCTGCTCAAGTTGGGAGCGGTCCAGTGTACTTTGCCCTGACGCCAAGGTTCGTGCACCAGGATATGATTGGTAGCTTTCCCGGATCGACAATAATAGTCATGGGGTGCGCGGCTCTTCAGGGGACTCACGACATGGCAGCGGCATTCCTTGACAAGGGAGCCAACTTCTTCGTCGGATGGGATGGACTCGTCAGCATCATCCATACCGACTCCTCAACAGTCACGCTGGCGCGACTGTTATCCACTGGGAAAAGTGTACCTGAAGCAACTAGTCTCGCTGGCGGAGCGGATCCTGTCTACGGAGCGAGGCTGGGATACCTAGACTGGAACACTCTGGCTCAGAGCCGAGCGAACCGCGTTCTCTCCGAGGTAATGCTTTCGTCCACAATCGCCGCCATACTCATAGCCGGACCTCTCACCGTCTTCGCAGCGCCCAAACTAGTCAACCTGATAGAACACTTGAAAGAATTGACGTCTCGCAGAAAAACATAGGCAGAAACCTCAGGTTGACTAGCTCTCAATTTGCCTAGCTTGAAGCTAGGGAAATGTCATTGGACAGTTCGAGATTGATTTGCTCGTTCACCTTTTGGAAATCCCATAGACCCACTTGACCGGATGCACTCTTCAAATGTTCAAGGTGACCTCCGAGCCCAAGCCTATTCACTAACCAAGCAGCGAAGGCGGGAGATCCTGTTGCTCCAGGAGAATTGTAATTCGTAATATGGTATGAGCGCGATCCATGAAGTTCGATAGCTTCCTTGATGAAATTCCCCTTACGGTCTATCGCCTGAGCTCTAACTCCAGCGATTCCGGGCTTCGCAAGGTATTGTACTTTCAGCTCGGGGATGAACTCTCGAGCTCGTCGCGCCATCTCGCCTTTCGAAATGGAAGAGAGCCACTCCTGGCCGGCTAGCTCAATGAAGTCCCGGTTGTAAAGCAAAGCTATCTTGTTGGCGATCGGCTGTTCGAATATCTTCTTTACTGCGTCCGAAGGGTTCCTGAAGAATCCTCGGTATGTGTAAGGGCCAGCTACTGGCACCGCGTTCGGTCCGATCTCTCTCCTGCCGTCGGCTCGCACAATCCAGTGGGGATCCAGAAACGGAAGCTCCGGATGCTGTGCTACAGTGTAGATGTTTCTCGTTGCCAAGTATGTCCATTCATTACCTATTTCCCAGTATTCACCTCTGAAATTCAGATCGCAATATTGAGTTCCTAAGCCCAGCATGTGAGCAATGCGGAGTGAGCTGCCTCCGGCACAGTTTATGAGAAATCGAGCTCGAACGGGTTCAATGGCATTTCTTGTCGGTTTGATCTCCAGTAAATCTCCTGCAACTTTGACAGATCCCACTTCGATTCCTGTTAGGAACTTGACACCTTCGCTCTCCGCATCCGTTCGTAGAGATTTGGTGAAAGCGCGATAATCTACAGAGGTATCCGTCTTTGACCAGATGGCACCATGGCCTCGAACATGAGGTTCGAGCTTTCGAACCTCTTCGGAAGTGAGAACCTCAAGCTCGTCCTCTCCCATTCCATTTTGGACCCCCCAGTGATAGTACTTTTCGATTCTCTTCAAATCTTCAGGTCGACTAGCCACTTCTAGGGTCGTGACGGGGTTCCAAGGCAGATTGCGTTCCTTGGCGTAGGATTTCCACATCCCATAGGCGGCCTGTGAGCATCTGGCGAAGATTCGTCGCTTGACTGGGTCAAGGTAGAAGGGACGATGAACCACGCCAGTGTTCCGTCTGGATGTGTGTACCGCCACGTCCTGTTCCTTCTCTAAGACTGCAACTCGTCCCTCGTACTGGTTTCCTATCCAGTAAGAGACGGATGTCCCTAGGATCCCCCCGCCTATGATTACAACATCCCATGGTTCCATGCCGATTGACCATTTTCACGCGTGACTAGTTCACAGGTCGTAGTTGGGACGGAAGCTCTGGGTATTTCTGGTGTGCCGCGGATTTTGACGTGTGATGTATTAAAGTGATAATGGAAGACCTAACTCGGTTGCTACTTGTTTCAATGATTCGACTACCGCCGTTCCAAGTGGAACTCCTTCTCTCCTGTGCTTTTCCATCCTTGCATAGCTCTTCTCGCCGTGGACGTAGATCCGATTTTGTCCCTGAGCTTTCGGCGAGTTCTTCAGCTCTTGCGACAGCTGGTCCATGTCTCGCTTGAAATCGTCCAGTGGACGGAAGGCTGCCGGATCTAAGGCCATGAAGAAGTGGCCAACGTTGGGCTTTGCCTTGTCTACATCCACCCCAAGCGCAGTGGCTGAGCCACTTAGAACGCCGCAGAGCACGTCGACCATTAGGGCCAGTCCGTAGCCCTTGTGGCCAGAGTGTTCTTCTCCCTCTCCGCCCAGTGGAAGGATTCCCCCACCGAGTCTCTTTGAGAGTGCATCAAGAACAGAGTGGGGATCGGACGTTCCCTTCCCGGTTGCGTCTACTGCCCAGCCGAGAGGCATTTTCTTTTTGAGCCTATCATAGACTTCCAGTTTTCCCCTGGGGACGACGGATGTTGCCATGTCTAATACGAACGGTTTCTCTTTGGACGCTGGGGCTGTGAGGCTTATGGGGTTTGTTCCGAGAACGGCTGTTCGGCCAAATGTGGGGACAACTAGGGGCGCGGCGTTGGTCATGCTTACGCCAATAAGATCGTGTTCTAGGGCCATAAAGCTGTAGTATCCGGCGATTCCATAGTGGTGTGAGTTTCTTACCGAGACGATTCCTATCGCCGTTTCTTTCGCCTTCTTTATTGCTAGTTCCATTCCTCTACGCCCGACGACTTGGCCGAGGCTCTGGCCGCCATCGATTAGCGCGGTCGCTTTCGTCTCTCTAACGACTTCGCTCTGATCTGTGGGCTTTGTCCAGCCATTCTTTAGGTCCGTATAGTATCGGGGGAGTCTCGCTACTCCGTGAGATTCGACTCCTCTGAGGTCTGCGAGTACGAGAACGTCGGTTGTCACTTGCGCGTCCTTTTCTGGGACCCCGAGTTTGGTCCAGACGCTATTGCAAAACACCTTGAGCTTCTTCTCTTGAACAGTAACCTGGTTGACTGTTAGCTGATCCAAAGTCTTCACGTCTCCCTGATAGCAAATCCTTTCGAGTCAAGGGAATTCTTTAAGATTGGTACTGATTCCAACATAGATACGGAGAGAAGAAGATGGATACCTACAAGGTCATTCTGAGCAAACTGGATATTCGCCAGTACGATTCGAAGAAGGTTCCCGCTGAGGTAAAGCTGAGAGTCCTCGAGGCAGCTCGGGCCACGGGGACGGGCTTGAACAAGCAAGAGTGGCGATTCATTCTAGTCCAAGAGAAGGAGACGTTGAAGAGGTTGGCGGAAGATAGTACTTCCGGAGGATGGGTTGCGGGTGCTAACTTTGCGGTAATTGTTCTCTCAGATCCGACTCTCGGTTTTCACGGGATTGACGCCGG
>WNGK01003423.1_pt1 | contig 28113 bp, 24 predicted proteins | sample 5400601 | NCBI WGS metagenome assembly WNGK01 (sample SAMN13153376, study PRJNA577476) | soil metagenome | isolation source: 60 cm soil or saprolite under Garry oak tree replicate 1 | place: USA:California | collected 2016-06-15
GCGAACCTTTCGCATTACAATGCTGTTGTTTTTCTACTTACTACTGGAAACATTTTAGATGACACTCAGAAAGCTGCATTTGAACGCTATATTCGGGCTGGCGGCGGCTTTGTAGGCATTCACTCGGCCAGCGACACTGAATACAATTGGTCATGGTACGGCGGACTGGTGGGTGCCTACAACAACCAGCTCAATAAACACTCAAGGGTTACGCAGGCAACCATTCACGTGGTGGATCACACCAATCCATCGACCAGTATGTTACCAACGCTGTGGGTACGCACCGATGAGTGGTATAACTTTGCTACAAATCCTCGTGGGCGAGTCCATGTACTGATGACTGTAGATGAGAAGACTTACATAGGTGGAACGATGGGGGCGAACCATCCTATGGCCTGGTATCACGAGTACGACGGCGGACACGCGTGGTATACTGCATTAGGTCATACCTCAGAAAGTTATTATGAACCTTTATTCTTAGCTCATTTATGGGGAGGTATTACCTATGCTGTTGGATAAGATCAATAACAGGGGTGCAGGGGACAGAGCCCACTGCCGGAGCGCGAGGTGTCCTCGCACCTTCTCTCTTCTCTACGTGGGCCGCAGGTCCACCAGAAGCATTATGAGTGAATGTCAGCGGAATTTAATATAGGAGAGAATAAAGATGGCAAAGAAAGCTGCAACAAGAGAAACTTCAAATTGAGTTCGTCACTTTTTGCGAGTAGCCCTCAAGAGCAAGATATGGATGTCGAGTTGGATGAAGTGCTCAAAGTGGGACAGAAATTTTTCCACGAATATGACTTCGGTTCCACTACAGATCTTTCACTACGGGTAGTAGCAGAACGCGAAGGCGTTCTGCCAGAAGATGAGGACGGAGATGCTGTCCTTGTCCAGGTCATGGCCATGAATGAGCCTCCCGTCATACCCTGTCGTGCCTGCGGCAAACCCGCTACTAAAGTAGCTGCTGGCTATTACTATGTTGGAGATGGGGCGTTGTGTGATGCCTGTGCTAAGACCAATAGGAATGAATACGAAGATTCGTTCCTGCCCATCGTCAACTCCCCACGTGTTGGCGTGTGTGGCTATACAGGAGGACAGGACTATGTATATTGGGACGAAGACGAGGATGAGGAGTACGAGGATGAGGAAGACGAAGAAGATGCCGAAAAATAGGAAATATGGAAAAACTCTTGACAATGTGGGCAGATGCATGCTATATGTTAACAAACACAGTTACAACCGGATAGAGCAAAAGCCTCGAAGGGACGAGTAACAGTTGTTTGTTGCGTCCAGAGAATGGGCGGCTGGTGGAAAGCCCATACGTCGACACGCTGTGAAAAAAAACCTGGAGCTGTGAGAAGAAATCGCATGGCGCGAAAGTAGACCTTTGCCGGATGCCTCCGTTAGCGGGCTGGAGTATGTTAGTACTCGACGAGGTTGATGTCGCAAGGCATCAACGCAAGAAGGTGGTACCACGAGAGCCGTACATATCGCTCTTCGTCCTTCCCTATAAGGAAGGATGAAGGGCGTTTTTGTTTGTCTCGCAATATGCAGTCGAAAAGGAGGAGCACAACACATGGCACACTGTCCGGAATGTGAAGCCACAATTACTGTACAAGATCTCCTGATCGGAGAAATTATCTACTGTCCTGATTGTAACGCGGAACTGGAGGTATTGCGCCTGGAACCACCCACTGTGGCCCTGGCACCCCAGATTGAAGAAGATTGGGGAGAGTGACGCGATGCGCCTGGCTATTCTCACATCGCGTATTCGCGTGGAAGAGAAACTCTTGATCGATGCGCTAAGAAAGAGGGCAATTGCCTTTGACATCATTGATGATGGGGAATTGCTGCTCGATCTGTCACATTCTGCTGAGCGATGGCGTGAATATGATGCCGTCCTGTGCCGCAGCCTGAGTCAATCGCGTGGATTGGCAGTGCTCCATGTATTGGAGTATTGGGGCGTGCGTGTATATAACCCGGCAGGGGTGACTGCAACGTGTAACGATAAGTTGCTCACGACGCTGGCGCTGCTGCAGGCGGGTATCCCGACACCGCATACACTACTGGCCTTTGATCCCCAGGTGACTATGCGCGGTATAGAGACGCTGGGTTACCCGGTAGTACTTAAGCCCATAACCGGTTCGTGGGGACGTTTGCTGGCGCGCATTAATGACCGCGATGCGGCGGAGGCGGTGCTCGAACACCAGGAGACGCTTGGCTCCTATCAGCATCATATCCACTACGTACAGGAATATATCGACAAGCCACAGCGTGATATTCGCGCTTTTGTCGTCGGAGATCGCACAATCTGTGCCATCTATCGCACCAGCGAACACTGGGTCACAAATACTGCTCGAGGTGCAGTGGCCAGCAATTGCCCGGTTACTCCCGAGCTTGATAGCCTGTGCGTACGTGCTGCACGGGCAGTCGGTGGAGGTATCCTGGCCATCGACGTGCTGGAAGACCCGCAGCGCGGCTTGCTGGTCAATGAGATCAACGCTACGATGGAGTTCCGCAATAGCATTGCTCCTACGGGCATTGATATACCCAATGCAATGCTTGACTATGTACTCAGTGGCGTACAGGAGGAGGCTATAAGATGAAGCGTCTGCGTGTTGCTATTGTCGGCGGATCTGGCTATACGGGAGGAGAACTGGCGCGGCTCCTGCTCTTTCACCCGCAGGTCGAGTTGGCTCAGATTGCATCCAGCAGTCATGCCGGGCACTACTTGCATAGTGTCCATCCGAATTTGCGCAAACTCAGTCCTTTGCGTTTCTGTCATCCCGATGACCTGACATCATGTGACGTGCTATTCCTTTGCCTGCCCCATGGTTTAGCTGCCAGGGAGATCGAACGCTACCGGGCAGTGGCGCCACGCGTCATCGACCTTTCAGCCGATTTCAGATTGCGCTCTGCCGGACTTTACGAGCAATGGTATGGTGAACCTCATTGCGCATCCCATCTCCTGGAAGAGGCTGTCTATGGCCTGCCTGAACTGCACCGCGCAGAACTGCCTGGCGCCACGCTTGTGAGCGGTACCGGGTGTATGGCAACCGCGGCCATCCTGGGATTGGCTCCGCTCTACCGGGCAGACCTCGTGGATGGCGCCCTTCCTCTGGTGGTGGAAGCCAAAGTTGGCTCATCGGCAGCAGGGGCAACTCCAGGTCCCGGCAGCCATCATCCAGACAGGAGCGGTGCCGTACGCTCATTTCAACCTACCGGGCACCGGCATACTGCTGAACTCATACAGGAGCTTGGTCGGGCAGCCGGGGCCAGGTCGAGCGGCGAGTTTTGCCAGCGCATAGCCTTTTCTGCTACAGCAGTCGAACTAGTGCGTGGTGTACTTATCACTGCCCATGTCTTCTTGAATGAGAGGGTGGATGAGCGTGCTTTATGGCGACTCTATCGCGAAGCCTATCAACATGAGCCTTTCATTCGCCTGGTCAAAGAGCGCAGCGGTGTTTACCGTTATCCCGAACCGAAAATTCTGGCGGGAAGCAACTATTGCGATATCGGCTTTGAACTCGATCCTCATCAGCAGAGAGTGGTGGTCATGGCAGCGCTGGATAATCTGGTGAAAGGCGCTGCCGGAAATGCTGTGCAAGCGCTCAACTGTATGTTCGATTGGGACGAGTCGTTAGGATTGACCTTTCCCGGTCTGCATCCCAATTAGTTGCAGTGTCCTCGAGGCGGATCGTAACAGAGAGCAAGCCCTGGCCTCGCGCTGCACCTCTAGATGAGGGAGTCCAAAAGGTCAACTGGTTATGCATTTAAGAAGGATGGAGCTTTGCAATGACGCTTGTGGTAAAGGTTGGCGGTAGCGCCGGTATCATCACCGGCAATATTGTGCATGAGATAGCCCAATGTGTCGCTGAGGGCCAACGTATTGTTGTATTGCATGGAGGGTCTGATCTCACAAACTCGCTCTCTGAACAATTGGGACACCCGGTTCGTATGATTACCTCACCGGGTGGTATGGTCAGTCGCTACACCGATAGGGAAACGCTGTGCATCTATGCAATGGCTGTGGCTGGCCAGATCAATACCGAGTTGGTGGCGTGCTTGCAGCAGCAGGGGGTCAACGCGCTTGGGTTGGCGGGAGTCGATGGGCGGTTGCTGCTGGCCCGGCGCAAGTCAATCGTGCGCTCACTAACTCCAGAAGGGCGCCAACAAATACTGCGCGACGACTACACCGGACAGGTCGAGCAGGTGAATGATGCATTGCTGTGGCAGCTCCTCGATGCTGGCTATACCCCCGTTATCGCGCCGCTGGCATTAAGCCGGGAGGGAGAGCGCCTGAACGTCGATGGAGACCGTGCCGCCGCTGCAGTTGCCGTCGCACTGCGGGCCGATACCCTGGTCATTATGACGAACGTTCCCGGGCTGCTAGGCAATCCGGAGGACAACACGACGCTCATCCCTACTATCCCTGCTGATCACCTGGCTGACTACATGCAATATGCTCGGGGTCGTATGCGCAAGAAGCTGCTGGGAGCGCAGGAGGCCCTTCAGGGCGGTGTGGCACGAGTCTGTATTGGAAGCACCTCGTTGTTGAGGGTACTCAATGGAACGGGAACGACGATTGAAGCCTCCTTGCATTGCAAACTATCTTAAGAGAAAGGATCAGTAAATGATCGCAACAATTGACCTGGAAAACACCTACAGCAGCGGCGTGTACAGTAAGCGTCCTGTAGCTATCGTACGAGGATGTGGGGCTTCATTGTGGGATGCTGAGGGGCGCGAATATATCGACTGCGCCGCAGGCCATGGCGTAGCGAACGTTGGGCATGGGCGGCTAGAGGTTGCTTCTGCTATCGCGGCGCAAGCACAGCGTCTCATCACCTGCCCCGAAATTGTATACAATGACGTGCGTGCTCGCCTCCTTGAGCGTCTTGCGCATCTCACGCCGGAAGGGCTCACACATATTTTCCTCTGCAACAGCGGTGCCGAGGCTGTGGAGGGCGCCCTCAAATTCGCTCGTATCGCTACAGGACGCAGCGGAATAGTTGCCACGTTTCGTGGCTTCCATGGACGCACGATGGGCGCGCTTTCAACAACATGGGAACCGCATTATCGTGAATCTTTTGCGCCACTCGTCCCTGAGGTCAGCCATATTCGTTACAACGACCTTGAGGCAGCGGAAGCTGCAATCAACGAGCAAACAGCAGCGGTTATCATTGAATTGGTGCAGGGGGAAGGAGGTGTGCATGTGGCTTCTGAGGAGTATGTGCAGGGTCTTGCCACGCTTTGTCGCGAACGCGGAGCCTTGCTGATTGTTGATGAAGTGCAGACAGGTTTTGGACGTACGGGGCGTCTCTTCGCCTGCAACCACTATGACCTGCAGCCGGATATCCTCTGCCTGGCAAAATCCCTGGCCGGCGGCGTTCCTATGGGGGCGATCTGCCTGGGTCCGCGCGTGATGGAGAGCGGGCATATTACCAGGGGGATTCATGGCAGCAGCTTTGGCGGCAATCCATTGGCCTGTGCAGCTGCACTGGCTACCCTCGATATCCTTGAACGGGAAGCTCTAGCGGATCGTGCAGCTGCCCTTGGCTCACTTGCCCTGGAGCGGCTCAACGCGCTACGTACTCCACTCATCCGCGAGGTACGTGGGAAAGGATTGTTACTAGGGATCGAACTCAAGCGGCGTGCGCAGCCGTACCTTGAAGCCCTGCTTGACCGAGGAGTGCTCGCCCTCCAGGCCGGGCCGAACGTCATTCGCCTGTTGCCACCCCTGGTAATTACGGAGGAACAATTGGAACGCGTACTGAATACCGTGGAAGAAGTGCTGCTTGAAGAGTTACCTGCAGGTCAGGAGTCCACGAACCGGGTATCTGCAAGGGGGCTTTACCTGTCCCCCAGGCAGGACCCTACATCTCCAGGAGATGATCAGAGCAGAGAGGTTGGTCTTCTCCACCGTATGCTCAATATTCCGAGCTATTCTGGACAGGAGCGGGAATTAGCCCGCTACCTGGTTGAGCAGGCGGAGCAAATGGGGTTGCAAGCCTTTACAGACGACGCTGGAAACTTCATAGCCACCACGAATCTTTCTGAAACCGGTGCGAACCTGCCACCTGTTATCCTGCTCGGTCATATGGATACCGTGCGTGGTTATGTTCCGGTGAAATTGCAGGATGGTGTGTTGTATGGCCGGGGCGCGGTAGATGCCAAAGGCCCACTGGCGGCTTTCCTATGTGCTGCTGCCAGGCTGGTACGTCGTGGACGCTTAGATTCCTTACGGCACCCGATTGTTGTGATTGGTGCTGTTGAAGAGGAAGCGGCGACCTCGCGTGGAGCGCGTGCAGTCGTGGAAGGTTACAGCCCTTATTCCTGCATTATCGGGGAACCAAGTGGAAGCCAGTCGGTGACAATTGGCTACAAAGGAAGGTTGCTGGTAGAGTACTGTGTAACGCGCCCGGTACGGCATAGCGCTGGAACACTGCCTGGGGGGCAGGTAACGCAGCAAAATAGTAGTGAAGCGGCTGTGGCTTTCTGGAATCGGATGCGTGAACATGCCGTCCTTTGGAATGAGGAGCACGCAGCAAACTCCACATTTGCTGCGCTCATGCCATCGCTGCGTAGCATGAGCAGCAGTCAAGATGGCTTAGAGGAACAGGCGCAGCTCCTTATAGGATACCGTTTACCACCCGGCTACGATAGCGCAGAACTGCGTAGCCAGCTGGAGCAATGGGCTTATGAAGATGAGGCGCGCATCAGTTTTTCAGGTGAAGAGGCAGCCTTTCAGACGACGCGCACAACGCCTTTATCACGAGCTTTCATATCTGCTATTCGTGCTAGTGGAGGACAACCTGTCTTCAAGCACAAAACAGGGACATCAGATATGAACGTCGTGGGGCCGGCCTGGGGGCAGAATATCGTCGCATATGGGCCGGGTGACTCGCGCCTCGATCATACGCCCCAGGAGCATATACGTATCGCCGAGTATATGCATGCCATAGATGTGCTTGAGTTGGTACTGGGGGAACTCGCCACACAAGGAGAAACGACACAATGAGATCACTTGCTATTCTCGACTCGACGCTACGCGAAGGTGAGCAGTTTACCAGCGCCTTTTTTGACCTTGAACAACGACTGAAGATTGCGCGCTTACTTGATGCCGTTGGTGTAACGTTCATAGAGGTCCCTTCACCTGTCGTCTCGTCGGAAACACAACGGACAGTCCACACGCTATGTGAACTTGGCCTGCGCGCGCGCGTTGTCGCACATGTGCGTTGTGTTGAGGCTGATGTACAGGCTGCACTGGATACACCTGTTTTCGGTTTGAATCTCTTTTATGGAACATCGGCAGAGCTGCGCGCATTCAGTCATGGCCGCGGTATCGATCAGATGCTTGGTGATGCTGTGCCCCTGATTCGACTCATCCGATCCGCAGGACGCTATGTGCGCTTTTCGGCTGAAGATGCATTTCGCAGCGACCTGGTTGACCTGCTGACCGTCTTTGATGCCGTCGTCGATGCAGGAGTGCAGCGCATTGGCCTGCCTGATACCGTTGGTATTGCCGCACCCCGTCAGGTTGAGCAGCTTGTCCGTCTCTGCGCTGAACGCTATCCACAGGTTGGCATTGAGTTCCACGGACATAATGATACCGGATGTGCCATCGCTAATACTGTCGCGGCGCTGGAGGGTGGTGCAGACTGCCTCGACGTTACCGTCATGGGTATAGGTGAACGCAATGGCATCGCCTCGCTTAGCGGCCTGATCGCGCAACTCTATATTCATTACCCAGAACTGCTGGAGGCGTACGATCTCACGCAGCTGATCCAGCTCGATCGCTTTGTGTCTGAGTGCCTCAATCTTCCAATTCCCTTTAATATGCCAATCACTGCACCAGGGGCGTTTACGCACAAAGCCGGTGTGCATATAAAAGCAGTGCTGCGCAATCCTCGCTCGTATGAGGTTCTAGTTCCAACCGATTTTGGACTGATGCGCAGCATCGATGTTGGATCACGCATTACGGGGCGGTATGCCGTTGGGCACCGCGCCGAGACCTTGGGATTGAGCCTCAGCAATGACGAGGTCAGTCATCTTACTCAGGCTCTTAAAGAGCATGCCGAGAACGGTTCGCTGAGCCAGGAAGAAGTTGATACATTTATTCATTCATGGTACCAGGAGAAAGGAAGTGTAACATGGGAACTTTAACCGAAGTAATCTTTAGTCATAAGCTGGGTCGCACTGTATCACAGGGCGAGACTGTCGTAGTGGACGTTGACCACGTCATGAGCCACGATACGACGACTCCCCTGGCAATCCAGGCCTTTCGCAAGTTGACAAATGGTGGGCGCGTCTTCAATTCCCAGAGGTCGCATATTGTGTTTGACCACATTGTACCGGCGGCGACCATCGCGGCGGCCACCTTGCACCGCGATGTGCGCACGTTTGCACAGGAGCAGGACATTACCATCTTGCAAGAGGGCATTTGCCACCAGGTGATGCCGGAGCGCGGTTATGTTAGTCCAGGTAACATCATCGTTGGAGCTGATAGCCACACCTGCACCTATGGGGCGCTGGGAGCCTTTGCCACGGGCATGGGCTCTACCGACATCGGGGTTGCCTATGCAACCGGGCGCACCTGGTTTCTTATCCCGCCAACAATCAATATCCGCATAATGGGAAGGCTTCCCTTTGGTGTTTATACCAAGGATGTGACTTTTGAAATGGTGCGCACAGTAGGGGTTGATGGTGCCAACTATCGCGCCATCGAGTATACGGGAGAGTTGGTCGAGCAAATGTCGGTGAGCGAGCGTTTCACCCTCTGCAACATGGCGATTGAGATGGGCGGCAAAGCTGGACTCGTAGCCCCTGATGCAACCACGCGGGCCTGGTTGAATGGTCGTATTGACCACCCATATCCCATGCTGGCGCCACACAATCCGCGCTATGAACGGGTGGTAGAGATTGATGCTTCGCAGCTGTCACCGCTGATCGCCTGCCCTCCCGATGTCAACAATGTTGTCCCGGTCGAGGAGGTCGAGCACGTGAGGATCGACCAGGTATTTCTCGGCACCTGTACGAACGGGCGCCTTGACGATCTTGCTATCGCCGCAAACATTATGCGGGGTAAGACGCTTCATCCTCAGACGCGCATGGTGGTTGTTCCCGCTTCTCGCGAGGTTTACCTGGAGGCGATGCGCCTGGGCTACCTGGAAACGTTCGTTCAGGCTGGCGCCTCGGTCGGCACTCCCGGTTGTGGTCCCTGTATCGGTCGGCACCATGGTGTACTGGCGCCTGGTGAACGCGCCTTGACGACGATGAACCGCAACTTTACGGGGCGCATGGGCGACCCTACTGCCGAAATTTACCTTGGCAGCCCCGCTACGGCTGCCGCGACCGCGCTGAGCGGGCACATTAGCGATCCGCGCAATTTTTTGTAAAGGGCCGGTTTATCGCGCCCGACCAACTGAAGAAAGGAACAGACAATCATGGGACGTATATGGATGCTTGGTGACAATGTGAACACAGATGTAATCATTCCGGGACGTTACAACGTGACCACTGATCGCACACAACTGGCTCGTTACTGCCTGTGCGAGGTGCTGCCGGAGTTTGCACAACAAGTACGAGCAGGTGATGTGGTGATGGCTGGTCACAACTTTGGATGTGGCTCATCGCGCGAACACGCTCCCGCCGCTTTACAGGCGTGCGGAGTGCAGGTTGTAATTGCTCGTAGCTTCGCTCGCATTTTCTACCGCAATGCTGTAAATATTGGCTTGCCGGTGCTCGTCTGCGAAGAGGTAGTAGTAGCCAGCGCTGATGGACAGGATATGGAGATAGACCTGGCGACCGGTGTTATTCACAATATAACGACCGGGCAGAAGTTTCAGGCTGAACCCTTGAACCCCTTTGTGGCGCGCATCGTCGCTGCGGGTGGAATCATCGAATATATCCGCCAGGAAGGTGCGCTAAGATGATTCCGGGATTCCTCAGGCGCCAGCAATCACCAGCGGAGCCAACAACTGTCTGTGTGATTGCTGGAGATGATGCAGCCCCCGAAGTAGTGCACCCAACCGTGGATGTGTTGCGCCTGTTAGTACCGAACATACGCTTCGTGGAGGCGCCTGGTGGACGCGAGGCATCTGAACGCTACGGTGATGCCTTTCCCGACGAGACCCGCATGGTGATAGATGCCGCAGCCTGTACACTTTTCGGTGCAAGTGGTGGACCAAGCAGGCCGATCTTGTGGTATCTCCGGTGGGGCAAAGAGACATATGTGAATGTACGCCCTGTGCGCTGGTGCCCGGGGTACCGCAGCCCCATGCTTCACCCTCAGCATATCGATTACGTGATTGTACGCGATAATCTGGAGGGTATGTATCCACCTCGTGAAGGAGGCATTGCAGAGCTAGGCGCATTAGCAAGTAGCAGGTCATGGTGGCAGGCCCATCCTGCAGAAAAACGGGGAGCCTATGCCTTGCGTATTTATACTGATGAGCAGATGTATCGCCTGGCGGTTGCTGCTTGCGAACTCGCCCTGTTCCGCCAGGCGGCCGGCTACCCTGGCCGTGTCACCCTGGGTGCCAAATACTCGATAATGCCGCGCACCGATGGACGCTTGCGCACGATTGTAGCAGAAACTGTGCGTACCTATTCAAGTTTGAGTTACCAGGAATTTCTTATCGACGACCTGGCACGACGGCTGATTGCCTCTCCAGAGACGCTTGATGTGGTAGTGCTCTCCAATGAGCATGGCGATATCCTCGCCGATGTTGCCAGTGGCAGTATTGGAGGCCTGGGCCTCTCACCCAGTGCCTGTTTTGGTGAACGCTATGCATACTTCGAGCCAGTGCATGGTTCTGCACCGGACCTGGCTGGCAAAGGAATCATCAATCCCACGGCGATGCTGCTCTCGGGGGCCATGATGCTCGCTTATCTCGGCTATACCCAGGAGGCGCAGCGCTTAGAGCGCGCGATCGAACAGGTCTACTGGGAGGGGGTAAGCTTGAACAGCGATCAAGGAGGGAGTGCAAGCACATTGGAATTTGTAGAGGCTGTCGTTGAGTCTGTCGTATCTATGAAATAATGACCAGGAAGGACTGTTTTGTAAAAATCCAAAGAGGAAGGGCGAGCCTGAAACTTGCCCTTTCCTCTTATCCGGATCACGCTTAAACAAAGACCAGGTGCATCTATGGGTTGCCGGGCTACCGTGTGAGAACCTTGAAGGCCAGGTGACGTCCCTTGCCTTGACCCAAAGCCAGCGCGAACCACAGCCCCGCAACTGCCTCTACCAGGCCAACCTGCTCGACACCGCCCAGGTACATCGGACGCAGTCCAATATCTGTAATCAACTGTTCGACTACCGTGCGAGCATCGGCTTCAGGACCACAGTAGAAGAGATCTGCTGGTCCTCCCTCAAACTCTGGATTGGCAAAGTTTTCCCAGCCGAACGTGTTAAAGGCTCGGAAGACGCGAGCGCCGGGCGTGTGCTGCTGAAACGTGGCAAGGCTGTTCAGCGGACCCCCTCCCATACGATTTGCCGTATCGAGAATGATTCTGCCGTCAAGCTGATTGGCATACCCTGTAATGGTTGCATCCATTGCCGTGCCGGGTACAGCCATCGCTACTACATCCGGATTTGAGTTCAGCGCTTCGCTGACCGTACCTATGGTCACCTTGTCGCCCAGGTCGCTACGCAGCGTCTGTGCATGCTTGCCGTTGGGGTCATTCACGCCAAAGGCAACCTGGTGTCCAGCGCCAGCCCACTTGCGCCCAAGTGTGCCGCCAATATTGCCAGCACCGAGAACTGCTATTCTCAGTTTCCCTGTTGTCATTCTATTTTCTCCTTCAGTAACTACTATTCGGGACGTGAGAGCACTCTCAGTGCGAGATATCGTCCCTTTTCCGTACCAATACCAGGTCCGCCCCCAAAAGCGGCAGTAAAGCTATTTACCTTTCGCTCTTACGCACATGCATCCGACAGGGCATAGTCAATGGCTTGATCGTGTGTGAGTCTTGCACCAATGGTCCACTCCTCTCCAAAGGTAGGCTCGTCCACCGATGCCTTTGCAGTGGCAAGCGTCTGCTCAAACGGTTCGCACTCGGCAGGTGGCAGTGGGGTCTGTGACTGCTCGCGTAGTGTGGATGCCGCGGCACATAAGCGGGTTGCCTGTGCATAGTATCCTTCTGCGCAGAGAGTGGCGGCAAAGCCCTCCAGGCACGTTGCGGTGTATGTAGGACTGCCGAATGTGCGGTAGAGAGCCAGCGCTTCCCGGTAACGCGCTCTGGCCAGGGCATAGCGCTGCTGCTGACGGGCCAGATGGCCGAGCAGAGTCGAAATGATGGGGATATCCCACGTTAACCCGATGGCTTGTACGGTGGTAAGGGCTTCTTCTAAGAGCACAGTGGCGCGCGCAGCGTCACCCCGCGCTTGTGCCAGTTCCGCAAGGTTGGACAGGGCACGGCTCATGAGGCCCCTATGCTCTATCAACCTGGCCTGCGTATAACTCTCGGTAAAGGCCGCCTCCGCCTCATCGAGCTTTCCGTTCGCCTGCGCAATCATACCGAGAGTCGCGAAGGCGCTGCTGATGCCGTGCAGATCACCGATGCGCTGAGCCAGATGCAAGGCTTCTTGCGCAAAGGCTTCTGCACCTTGCTCCGCCTTCCCGTGGCGTACCAGGGTTCGTCCTAAGCCATAGAGTTTCTCTATACGTATTGTGAGTGGCGCAGTAAGCTCTCCCTGCTCTCTCGCCTGGAGATCTAGCGCAAGCATGTGTTCGAGCCATCTCTCTGCCTCGCTCATCTGACCGCGTACATGCCAGAGTCGTGCGAAGCCTGTCAACCGCAGCCCCAGTTCTGCCTCGTGTCTCTCTTCTGCCCAATGCAGCGCTGCACGAGCATTGGGCAATTCCTGTTCCAAGGCAAATTGTGCATTGCGTACTCCCTGCTCGGGCCCAAAGTGAGCGGCGACTATCCCTGCCAGGCGAGCGTAATAGGCGGCGTGCCGGCGTCGGCACTGCTCCTCCTCCCCTGCCTCGTGCAGCCGGGCCAGGGCATATTCTCGAATCAGCTCCAGCATGGAAAAGCGTACGACGCCAACGGCCACCATCTCCGCCCCGACGAGACTGGCATCGACCAGCGCGGCCAAGGTAAGGAGAGGCTCCTCGGAGGCCGTCTCTTCCTCCGACCAGCAGATTGCCTCCGCAGCCTCCAGCGTCCAGCCTCCTACGAAGACGCCGAGGGCACGAAAACAGCGCCGCTCCTGCTCCGTGAGCAGCTCATAACTCCAGGCAATAGCGTCCTCCATACTTTGCTGGCGTACAGGCAGGTCTCTGGCCCCGCCACGCAGAAGCGCCAAACGATGAGTAAGCCGCTTCCGCAACTCAGGTAATGAGAGCACCTTGACATGCATCGCAGCCAGCTCAATCGCCAGGGGTAGGCGATCCACCTGCTCGCAAATGGCTTCCACCTCGCTTGTTGCATACGCTCTACCTGGTCGTACGGCCTGGACTCGCTCGCAAAATAGCGCTACCGCATCTTCTAGTGGCAGCGGGGCCAGCTGTAACTCCTGCTCGGCACGCACTTGCAGGCGTGTCCGGCTCGTCACGAGGATAGACAGGCGCGGGCATGTTGCGAGCAAATCAGCGACGAACGAGGCGGCATCCAGGACCTGTTCAAAATTGTCGAGCACAAGCAACATGTGTTTCTCTCGCAAGTACGCATGCACTTGCTCAGCGAGCGAGGAGGAAGTCACTTCGCGAATCCCAAGTATCTGGGCAAACACGCCGGGAACGAGCGTAACATCGCGGGTGGGTGCCAGAGGAACGTACACCACACCATCGACAAAGTCTGGAGCCAGGTCCTGGGCGAGCTGAAGCGAAAGCCGCGTCTTGCCGGCACCACTAGGTCCTGTCAGGGTAAGTAGACGTGTATCACTGCGACGTAACAAATCAACGGCGTAGGAGCGTTCCTGCTCACGACCAATCAGTGTATTAGGAGGAAAAGGAAAACCAGGTGAAAGGGAACGTGGAGGAGTGTCAACAAAGGTGGCAACCTCCGGTCGTGCAGAGGCCAGGAGCAAGGTACGCTGTTGGGCTGACAAGGAGAGGGCGCCGGTCAGTAATTCAAGTGTATCAGTGCGTGGCGTGCCATGAATGCCACGTTCCAGGTCTGAAATCGTGCGTGCGCTCAGGCTAGCGCGGGTTGCCAGCGCCTCTTGTGAGAGACCTGCCGATAGGCGATAGCGCCTGAGGAGTGTTCCGAAGTTGCTCTGTTCCTGCATACATACCTTTGCTAGTGTGCCATTTCCTTTCTGCTCTATGATAGCACATCAACCGGAACTGAGAAATGTGTGAGGAAGATGTGCTTCTTCCTCATGGTGGAAGGAAGCATAATCATCTATACTCTCATCAGGAACTCCGTTCCATGTGTATGTATGAACTACTCTAACAGGGAATCGCCCTGAAGGAGGACCTATGGCTGTGTGAAAGGAACCTGACATGATCTTGATCGTTGGGGCCAGTGGCCGTCTCGGCAGCGTTGTTGCTGAGCATCTGCTTGCGCAAGGCAAACCAGTACGCGCGATGACCAGAACCCCGCTCAACCTTGCTCAGCTGAAGCAGCAAGGGGCAGAAGTGGTGAGCGGCGATCTCCGTAATCCAGCATCCCTTCTGAGTGCCTGCCTGGGGGTCGAGCAGGTGCTGGCGGCAGCCCATGCGCTCGTCGGAAAAGGCGACAACAATCCCCAAACAGTTGATGACGCGGGCAATCGTCACCTGATTGATGCAGCTAAAGCTGCTGGCGTGAAACACTTCATTTTTGTCTCCGTTCAGGGCGCAAGTCCCGATTCTCCACTGGAGTTCTTCCGCATCAAATACCGTACAGAGGAGTATCTGCGAGCCAGTGGCCTGAGCTTCACCATCCTCCGCCCCGGTGCTTTCATGGACCTTTGGGCCCAGTTGATCGGTCAGCCCATCATGGAGCAGGGCAAGACCACCATCTTTGGGCGTGGCAACAATCCGATCAATTTTGTGGCGGTAGAGGACGTGGCTCGTTTTGTCTGCACCGTGTTGGACGATCCCCGTGCACATAATCGGGTGATTGAGGTTGGTGGGCCAGAGAACCTGACGATGAATCAGGTAGCGGAGATCTTTGAACGCACAAGCGGACGCCAGGCGAAAAAGCGCCATGTACCTCTACCGATGATGCGCGTCATGTCCATCCTGATGCAGCCAATCAATCCAGCCTTGAGTCGTCAGATACGTGCTGGCATCTATATGGATACTGCGAATCTGTGCTGTGATATGACCGAGACCGCCCGCGCCTTCGGAATCCAATTGACTCCTCTGGAGGAGTTGGCGCGCCGGGTTACCGCGAGTGCTGGATCGTTTGAAGAGATGAGCTCTGAGAAGAGATGAGCTCCATACAAGAAAGAGAGGATATTCCATGTCTGTTGAACAAGTAAAGGATGCGCAAACGCATTCGTCCCCCAAAGTAGTATTCGAGCGCATGATTTCGGCCCTGAATCGCCACGATCTGGACGCGATGGTGGCGTGTTATGCTCCAGACTTTCGCAGTGAGCAGCCTTTCTACCCCGAGCGTTCCTTCACCGGACAAGCAGGGGTGCGGAAAAACTGGAGCTTCTTTTTCACTACGGTTCCAGATATACAAGTAGAGATCCTCAACGAGGTGACAGAAGGGGACACCGTATGGGCCGAGGTGCACTTTCATGGAATGCAGACCGATGGAAAGCGGCACTTGACCCGGGGAGTGACCCTCCAGGGTATTCAAGCAGATCAGATCATCTGGGCCCGGTTGTACATCGAGACGGTACAAGAGCCACACTAGGTGAAGTTGTGTTCGCTTCAATGCGGCTTGATAAAATTCCAGATTCTCGACAAGTGTGTGTCCGTATGCTACACTCCTCAACAGAAATCGAACGGGTGGCTCGTGTAGTCCAATCAGCAGAGCTATGAAATACTTGCGGGCTTTCCCACCAGGAATAAACCCGGAAGCTCACCCGTTTATATAATCGAGATACGATTTTGAGAGATGCGATTATCTCATAAATAACGTAATAAGAGGTAGCTATGGCAACAAAGCCGAAGACCAATGTAACTACAAAGGGCGTATGTAATTTTTGTAATGACGAATTTGACAAGGCGAAAATGACCCAGCATCTCAAGCATTGCAAACAGAGAGTGGCTGCTTTCGCTGTCATTACAGGAGATGAAGCCAGGCAAAAACAGAAGCTGTTTCATATTCTAGCAGAGGGGCGATACAATCCCCAGTACTGGATGCACCTCGAAATACCGGCCTCGGAACCGTTGGTTACGTTAGATGGCTTTTTTAGGGATATCTGGGTTGAATGTTGTGATCACTTGAGCGGTTTTGAAATTGGTGGGACATCTTACGCAGATGAGCCGGGAGACTTTGCCTTCGAAATAGTCGGAGCAGAGGTGCAGGAAGAGGGAGATGAGAAGCAGGAAGATGAAGTGGTTGAGGAGGAGGAGGAGTATGAGGATTTGAGCCCGGAAGAACTCGCCGAGGAGATAGGAAAATTCCTTGATGAGGAGCCACCTGAGTACCGTAACAGGATTCCTGACGAGTTGCAGGTTGAACTCAGGAAGCCTCGTTCAAGAGATGATCTTGTCACTTTCTTGAAAGAAAAGCTGAATTCTATGCCCAAAAGAACCAGACTGTTCGCTTTAGAAAACCTGGAGGAGCAGCGGAATCTCTACTTTCAGAAAAGCACACTGCAATTCCTGCTGGATATGGTTGAAGACCGGAGCCTGGAAGTCCCATTGGAGAAAGTCGTGAAAGTAGGGCAAAAGTTTACCTATGAGTACGACTTTGGGTCCACCACAGAACTTAATCTAAGGGTCGTCTCGGAAAGAGATGAAGTGATCCAGGAAGGAGAAGAGGACGATCCTGTAACTATTCTTGCCAGAAATATGCCGCCCGTCATTCTTTGCAAAGTATGTGGAAAACCTGCGACGAAGGTGGTTGCTGGCTACTTCAACGTGGAGGAGAACGCGTACTGTAACAAATGCGCCAGGCGCAGCGAGGACTCTGATATGATGCTGCCTATAGTCAATTCTCCACGCGTGGGAGTATGTGGATATACTGGGTAGACGAGGGATTTTAGAAAACTGAAAACTAGGAAACGTGAATACCCAAATGCGTATGAGCGTGGCCTTCTTCACTCCACGCTCACGTGCTATAGCCTCTAATTCATGGTCGGTTTCCGGGTCAAATCGTACCTGCACATTTGCGGAGAGGCCGTGCGTTGTACGTACCTTTACTGCTTCGGTTTCTTCTGCAAAGTCTGTGATGCTGTGAGTATCCCAGAAATTGGCTTCTTCTTCGTAGCTATTGAAAGCTGGAATTGAGCCGTGTGCTTCTGTGGGATACTCTGGCCCTTTGTAAGCTGATGTATCGCTCATTGTTGTGTGCCTGCCTTCCATTCGCGGTATTCGCAGCGTCCTTTCCTATCTGCTGGCCGCGCACTGACCGGGTAGTATTTCCCTGACTCCTTCCAGGCTCACCCTGGCACATATTTCAAAATCATATATAATGGAATACACCTGGATAGAAAATTAGGGACATCTGAGGAGAAAAACTATGACAGAACAAACTAAAGTAAAACCGACTTATTCAGGTCTTTGCAAATTTTGCCGGGGCGAATTTGTGAAGGCTAAAATGTCACAGCATTTGAAAAATTGCAAAGAGCGTGCGGAAATGGAAGCGGAAACAGCAAAATCACCCAAACACAAAAAGTTTCTACGGACAAAACTGTTCCATATTGTGTTAGAAGGAAAATACAATCCACAATACTGGATGCATATTGAGATGCCTGCCGATGCGCAGCTTATTCACCTGGATGATTTTATCAGAGCCGCCTGGGTAGAATGCTGTGACCACCTGAGTGCCTTCCAAATTGGTGAGTTCAACTATAAGTCAGAGCCCCCATATTTCGACTCCTCCAGTATAAAGATCATCGGTTCGGATGAAGCAGCAAGCATGGAGATGAAAGGCTCAGCAAGCGAAGATTCTGAGGATGATGAGGAGGACCTGGAAGACTCTGAGGATGATCAGGACTATGACAAGTTCGACCTGGAAGAGGAATTTGATCCTCTTCTGCTCGAAACGATTCCCGCCGATATAGTGGCAAAGTTGCGAACAATCAACTCGAGAGATGATGCCTCTAAGTATCTGCGAGAGGAACTGAAAGTGAAGATACCTGCGCCAAATGATAAAGATCGCGAGTCGGTGATGGAATACTTTCAACGTCGTGATCGGCAGAGGGCAGTAAAATTTCTTATTGAGATGATTGAGGATCATAGCTTGTATATGGAATTGGGGAAAGTGCTGAGTGTTGGGCAGAAGTTCTTCTACACGTATGACTTTGGTTCCTCCACTAATCTGAACTTGAGGATTGTTTCTGAGCGAGAGGGGCTGGCGAATCCTAAAGATGCGGTAATGTTGCTTGCTCGCAACCTTGCTCCTGAGTTCAAATGCAGCGTGTGTGATGCACCAGCCACCCTTATATTTGGCGGGGTCTGGGGTGATGGAAATACGTATTGTAAGAAGCACGCGAAAAAGTATGAAGGCGAGGGGTTGCTGTTGCCCATTGTCAATTCGCCAAGAGTGGGGGTATGTGGGTATGATGGGCCTGGTCGCAAATATGCGCATGAATTTGAGGTTTAGAACGCTTGTTAGTTGGGATATTATGAAGTAACCCCAATAAGCGTCAAGTTAAGCTACTAACAGTGTCACCCCTTCGTTCCACTCAGGGCAGCGAGATCCTTCGCTGCGTTCAGGATGACAGGGCGGCCCTTCCTGCCGCGCTCTGGCCAACCCAGGCTCATGCGCGGTTTAACTTGATGCCTCTGCCCACCAAATGCCTGAGCACCCTCAGCGGGGAGTCTGGATCGCACTCTGCTTCCTGGGCAAGTGTGGTGATGCTCCTACGGTGTGAGCGGCTTGCCCACCTCCCAATGATGTCCTGATGGGTCGGCGACACGGCCGATTCGCCAGCCGTGTCCTTCGGCGATAGGCGCGACTTCCCTGGCTCCGGCACCGACGGCTTGTGCGAACACAGCGTCGGGGTCCTCTACGGTCAAGATCATGCGGACGGGCGATCTGTCGCCTAAGGCATGCGGGTCGGTCTCTCCGTCCTGCTGGACCCAGAAGTCGGCTCCTCCAATCGAGAGTTGAGCGACCACCACACTCCCCGCTTCGTCTTCGAGACGCTCCAGCTCGACACATCATTGTACCAGTTTCGCCCATGGAATTCTACCATATGAAATGTGTGTCTCTTCAGCGCGTAAGTAACCAGGTCCATTTGCCGCCACTCATAAGTGCCCTCGGCGACCAGGCTGCGCCGGCTACCAGTCGTTCGTCAACTCCACTACCGTCCGTTGGAGACGGGATGCTGCCGAAAAAGAGAACCAGGAGTAGAGAAAATAGGTAGGAGAAAGTCGGCCTTCAGGAGTGGATGGACGGTGAGGCTGGCACAGCGGGAGCAAGGCTGCCAACGCGTTCAGCAAGCTCGTACTTATTGGCAAACATTCGGTTGCCGCAGAAGATGTTGCGCCCGGCAAAAGCAGTGGGTGTCTCTTGTATGAGCCGTGCCTGTATCTGGGGCTTGTGAGCGCCCAGCCCGGTGAACCAGGGGTCGGACAATGTATATGTGGGTTGAAGGACCCAGTCCGGACAGGGAACACTGTAGCGTCCGCACAAGTACTCCACTGAGGCAGCGCAAAAGGCCGCCCATCGATGGAGGTCAGAGGTTACCTGCGTTGGCTCCTGGATCGGTTCTGTCACCAACTCTGCTCGCCGGTCGGTGGCATACCCAAACCAGTAGTTAAGAAAATCACCCAGGGCGTTCCAGGGCCTCTCTCCCTGGACGATGAGCTGGTATGTTGTGCGCATAGTTTGCAATTCGGGCCACGTCATCGCATCACCATTCTTGCTATAGCTTTTCCTGCCTCTGCTCTCAATTATAGCATATTTAAAATAGCGCATCGAGCGTGGCCTGCAGCATACATTCCTGTTGCCAGCCCCGCTCCGCATAGCGATCAACAAGTGCCTGTGCTTGTTCTCGCGTCTGAATAGCAAGCTGAGCGCACAGGGCGGCTATATCTTCAGCATCACGTTCGCGACCTGCGAGGAGCTTGAGGGCCAACATACAATCCGCCTGCGGGACATAGATCTGCAAGTTGGGGGAATCACGCCAGAGCATGAGGGATTCGGCAGGGAGGGGTGGAGTGAATGCTGCCACAACATCGTTCATCCAATTGCGTCGGAGCCGGAAGGTTTTAGCGATGGCATTGATGGCCGAGCGAAAGACTTTTGTCTCCCGGTTTGGGTTTGTGGAATCAGGAAAGTCCAGGGGCACAATATCGACATCCTTCGTCGCCGCTCTGTTCCTCAGGAAAAAGAGCATGTAGACACCACCGACCACCACGATGCGCACGGGCTTTCTGATGGGACGCTTCTCCAGCTCTTCGTCCAGGGCGCGCAGGTAAGTGTCAATTTCGCTGCTATCCATTATCCCTCCCGTGTGGTACCAACCGACAGACTCAAACCGTTCAGCGTGTGTCTTTTACTATCTCTTTCTGTTTGGCTCTCATGAATCTGGCAATCCCTGTGGGAATTTACCAGTAGCGGAAAGGGCAACCATACAGGCGTTGTTTTTTACAGCTGTATGGGATGCGCCAGTGTTTTGAATGCGGACTTTCTCTCCATCCTGTCAACTTCTAGGACTGCTTCATTAGTTTCCATGAAGCTGATTGAACTCAAGCCAGCTAGCAAGCTCATTACTCTTGCAGTAACTGCCAAAAAGCAGTTCCAGCCGATTGCCTTGTAGAGCTGACTGGAACGAAACTAACGAAGCAGTACTAGTGGAATTGGTTTTACTCCTGTGGCAAGGTTTCCGATGAGTTGTAGGATACCAACGTCCTCTGCATTTTCTGAACGCCAGTGCCCTAGTAGAATTCTGGCTTCGCGTCGCTCTTCAGATGCCTGAAAAACAAGCATCACACTCTCTGGACATGGCTCACTAATAATTTGAGCACAGTTTGCGATCAAACCATCATTGGAGACGACAAAGCCCGTACCGATCGGTCTATCAAAGGCATCAAGTACACAAGCTATGCCGTCGATGAGCGAAATAGACATAGGTCTTTCCTTTGTACGCCCTCTCGACTACTGTAAATCCGAACAGGTCTTATGGTAGGGTTCATTGCCTAAATACTGCTTCCATTCAGCGGAAGTGAGATTACGTGTTATGCGAGAGCAAGCTTTGTTGATGAGATCATCAGGTTTCCAAAGCCAGAGACGAGCAGTTTTGTCTTCGCTTGCAGTGGCAAGATACTTGCCGTCAGGGCTAAAGAGAACTGCTCTTACACTTCCTTCATGTATAAGGCGGGCTAGTTGACGGTCACTTGCCCACTCCCATATCCCAACAGTGCGATCTTCACTCGCTGTCGCCAAGAAAAACCCGTCTGGGCTAAAAGCAATGTCGTTGATAGTTCCTTCATGTTTAATGTAGGCCATCTGAATTCCTTCAGATGTCTTCCATATAGCTGCCGTTTTATCGTTACTTGCGGTAGCGATATAGTAGCCATTAGGGCTAAAGGTTATGGCGTTTATTTCCTTCTTATGAGGAAGTTCTAACAAAGTGCGACCACTAGGGACTTCCCATATTCTTGCGGTATTGTCAGCACTTGCGGTCGCGAGGAGATGGCCGTCGGGACTGAAAGCCAACGCTTTTATCTTCTTGTTATGAACAAGCTTCACCACCGGATGGCCACTTGGCACATCCCATATGGTTGCCTGCTTATCTTCCACAGCTGTGAAACCTGTCTCGTCACCAGTAACCGTAACAATATAGTGTCCATCGGGACTGAAGACGACGAAGCGTACCTCGTTTTCGTGCTCCAGGACAGTAAGTTCTTGAGCGCTTGCTACGTCCCATATCTTGGTGGTGTTGTCACTGCTGGCGGTGGCAAGATATTTCCCGTCAGGGCTGAATGCCATTGCATTGACTCCAGCTCGGTGGTGCAAGTTAGCCACCAATGTTCCTTCCTCAGTCTCCCAAATTTCTGCGCCTCTAAACTTGTTCCCTGTGGCGAGAAGATGCCCATCAGGGCTGAAAGCAATGGAGGACGCGTTTTTCTTTTGCTCCAAATAGATCTGCCGTACGCCGGTAGCTGTTTCCCATACCTCAGCTGTATCACTCATACCATAATGTCTGTTCCTGCTGATAGTGACGATGTAAAGCCCATCCGGACTGAATCTGATTAAGTCAACACCTGCGTTATGTTCTAAGACAATAACATCCTGTGCACCAATAGTTTCCCAGACTCTAACTGATGCTACTTCTGTTGTGCATTTCGACTCATCTTGTGTTGATGTTGCTCTAATAGCCGTTAGTAGTTCATCCAAGAATTGCTGACGTATCTCAGTCTCCCTACAAAGGGTATAAAGTTCTTCAAACTGATCAGCAATCAAGAGTAAATGCGTGCTAATCAGTTTCTGTTTGATCGTCTTTATGACGTCTTGTAGTGGCAGTTCCCCTTGCTGAAGATGTTGGGCAAGTTTATTGATTTCAATAAGTCGATCAGTCTCGCTCCTCTGAGGTTCTAAAAAGGGCATCAATGCGGCTGCTAGGGAGTGGAAAGGGCGATCACCTGGACGAAATGAAGTGATGAGCCAGGTTCCCTCTTGCCTTAGGCGCGGGACGAGTCCAGCAAACACTACCGAAGATTTACCACTCCCTGATGGTCCGACGATAGCGAATAGCGGCTTTCTGCGCACTGCGTCTACCAACTGCTGTATAAATGCCTCTCTTCCAAAGAAATATGGAGCATCCTGCTCCCGAAATGCATAGAGCCCCCTATAGGGACAGGAAGGAATCATTTGCTGCCTCAACAAAGGCCAAGCTTGGACTAAAGTATCAGTAGGAATCATATAAGCAACAGAAGCAGTCATATCTTTTTCCACGGCAACAACCATACCTACCACGCCATCGAGCTGGTTATCCCAAACAGCAGCACCACTAAAGCCGCCTCGTACCCTGATTGGACCACCAACGTCTTCAATCTGTATCCAGCCTGTTGCTTCGCGAGCACGCAGTCTACCAGAAGCCCATACCCCTTGATCGTGCCTATCGGGAAAACCGAATGTCCGAAACGTATGATCCCATAGGTCTTCAGTAAAGACTAAGCGAGCAGTTTCTGTTCCATTAGGTGGAGTGTGCTCTAAGCGCAGTACAGCTATGTCACCACTGCCATTGACCTGTACTGGTTGCCAGAAGATGATCTGCGCAGTCAGTGTATATCCAGAAGCAACAAGCGGGAAGTCCAGACACACATGCATTTCTGGTATCGTCAGTGTATTTTCGCTGATTTCCAATGCGGCAGCAATGACATGAGCACAAGTGAGTATGGTGTCTTCTCCAACGAGGAAACCTGTGCCGACAACTACACCATTGGCGGTGAAAATGCGGACGACAGAGGCTTCGGGGTCGTTGTACATATCTAGCTTTACCTCCCTATAACAAATTCGGGCAAGTTTTGCGGTACGGCTCATCGCCAATATACTGCTTCCATTCCTCCTGCGTGAGATTCCGAGTCAGCCGCGACTGCGCCTCGGCAATGAGGTCTTCGGGTTTCCAGAGCCATACTCCGGCAGTACCATCTCCACTTGCTGTGGCAACATATTTACCGTTTGGGCTAAAGGTAATGCAAGTTACTCCACCTTCGTGTGTTAGGCGGGCTATTTGACGATTGCTACTTAGCTCCCAAACTCCCGCAGTGTGATCCCAACCTGCTGTGGCCAAGAAACACCCATCGGGGCTGAACGTAACAGACTCAACACCATTTTCATGTGTGAAGCTGGCTACTTCACAACCGCTAGCCACCTCCCACACTCTTGCAGTGCGATCCCAACTTGCTGTGGCCAAGAAGCACCCATCGGGACTGAAGGAGATAGCATTGACCATACTATTATGAATAAGTCGAGTATATTGACGACCGTTGCTCACTTCCCATAATTTCACCACACCATCCTCACTGGCTGTGGCTACATAGTGTCCATCCGGGCTGAAAACAACATCTCTTACTTTCTTCTTGTGAGTGAGGCGAGCAAGTTGACGACCACTACTCGTTTCCCATAATCCTGCTGAACGATCATAACTGATTGTAGCGATGTAGTATCCATCAGGACTGAATATTACTTTCCATACTCCCTTTGTATGAGTGAGGCTGATTAGTTGGCGATTGCTCTGAACATCCCAAATCCTTGCTGTACAGTCCCAACTGGCCGTAGCCAGATAGTGTCCGTTCGGGCTAAAGGCAACTGCTCTTACTTTGTCTTCATGAGGAAATTGGGCAAGTTGATTACCACTGCTTACATCCCATATTGCTGCGGTGCGGTCCCAACTAGCCGTAGCTAGATAGTGTCCATTTGGGCTAAAGGCAACTGCCCAGACATCATCTTTATGGGTTAAACAGGTAAGTTGGTGTCCATTGGTTGTCTCCCATATTTTTGCTGTGTTGTCCCTACTGGCTGTAGCAACGTAATGCCCATCAGGACTGAATATTACAGCCTCCACACTCACCTCATGAACGAGGCGGGTACGTTGACGGTTACTACTCGTCTCCCACACATTTGCAATACCATCACCTGCGGTGACCAGGTAGTTCCCTTCACGGTTGAAAGCCACATCATAAACGCTATTACGTTGAGGAAAGCGAATGATTTGGCGCCCACTGTTTATCTCCCACATTCCTGCGCTGCCATCCCAACTTGCTGTGGCCAGGTAATGCCCATCAGGGCTGAAGGTCACGTTATCAATACTTCCCTGGTGAACAAGGCGAGCATGTTGACGAGCAATATCTATGTCCCATATGATTGCAGTACTGTCATCACTTGCTGTCGCAAGATAATGACCATCTGGGCTGAATGCAACACCATATACTATGTCATCATGAATCAGACAAGCGATCTCCAAGGTGGTCAGGGTTTCCCATATTCTTGCGGTGTGATCCTCACTTGCCGTAGCTACATAGTTACCATTGGGACTGAAGACCGCTGCATTCACTGCACCATCATGATGCAGGCGAGCCACCTCCCGACCACTTATTACTTCCCATACTCTTGCCGTATGATCATCACTTGCTGTGACTACATAACGTCCATCCAGGCTAAATGCCACATCCAGTACAGCTCTCTTGTGAGTAAGGTCCGCAAGGAGGAGCCAACTCGTTGTCTCCCAGACCTTTGCTGTATGATCACTACTGGCCGTAATTAAATATCGGCCATTGGGACTAAAAGTTACTGCCAGCACAGCTCTCTTGTGAGTAAGATTTGTAAGGAGGAGCCAGCTAGATGTCTCCCACACTTTTGCCATACCATCCCAACTAGCTGTAACTAAATACTGCTCGTCGGGACTGAAGGCCACATCCCTCATTGGGCCTTTGTGAGTTAGGTGGACAATGAGGCGCCAACTGGTTGTTTCCCAAACCCCTACAGTACCGTTTTGACTAGCTACAGCTACATAGTTACACGGCACTTCTCGCTTTTCTCTCACCCTCAAGGATGCTTTGTGACATCCTTCGACTCAGAAGGACCTCTCTGTGCCTCTCGTTGCCATTTCATAGTGACGGTGTAATTTGCCTCAGAACTGGCCTTCGCAATCGAGGCACCAATTTCAGCATTCATTTTAAAGCCGAACATGACCTCAATTTCATTGGGTTGATCACTGAGGTTGCGAAGTCTGGTGATAAGCCTTTCAGTTGAAGTGCAGACCTGGTTGAGTGCTTCATCGAAGGTTACTTTGGCCTGCACTTTTTTAAACATGTCACCGAGACGTCCAGCACGTACGGTGCCTCCTTCTGCTTCTGGCTCATCGACCTCTACCCAAATAACGCCATCACCATCTAATGGGAACTCTACCAAACTTGTCATGGTGTCCTCCGTCAAATTTTTCCTTATTATACAGATTTGATTGGATAGAGGCAATCACTATTGAATTTTTCAAGGGGAATGTCAGGACCTCTTATCCACAGCATTTCTTATATTTTTTCCCGCTCCCACATGGGCAGGGAGTATTTCTATCTCGACCTTTCATTGATTGCACCGGTCGTTTGTTCGGCTCCTGGGCTGATTCTCCAGGTATGGAAGGATACTCTTGCTCAACGCCAGCAAACGTTGTTACATCAGTCAGTATACCTAGATTCTGTTGAAGCTTTTGTGCTTCAGCCTGTTGCTCTTCTGTCCAATAGCGTGTATCGAAGTAAAGTGCATCTTCGGAACGATGCTCATTCATCACTGATCCTGTTTCAGTCGCGATGCCAATAATATCTTGTGCGTCTGGATAGACGAGCTTTGTGACCATACAACAAGCCATGAGAAAATGTTGACGCATGATTCGATACTCATCATCCGGCTGTTTCTCAAACTGGGGAAGCAGGAGAAAAACATAATAAGGATCGCCCTCACCTGATGGTTGAATAACGCGAGTTCGTCTCATGGAAGAAGGAGTTGTCTCTACTATCGAAAGGAGTGATCGTGCTAGCATCCGTCGCCGTGTTCGCGACTCTCGTGCAAGATGGCGCATGACTTGCTCTGCTTGTTCGACATCTGGATGTGTTGAGTAATATTGTGTCCCTCCTAAGATATGCTTATTGAAACGTTCAATGAGCATGTCCCAGAAGTAGCTCACCTCATTTGCTCTCACCTGATGTTGCCGTTGAGAACTTCTTGTAAAGAGATTCCAGAAACCTTCCTCAATATAAACGTGACTGGCATTCTCTGGAACAATGAAATCATGTTCGCCTTTACTATTAATGTCTTTCAGATAGTACCCAAGCAGATCATCTTCTCCTGACGCCCAAATAGTTTTCTCGCCCTGAAGAAATTGTTCCTTTTTCGTCAAATAGGCAACAAAATCCGTGATTGTATCGAGCGTTTGCAGGACGACATCTAAAGACCTATCATCAAAGATATGAACATACCCCTTGGTAGGATCGATTTGTCCAATGGTAAATGGCCTGCCACCATCAGAACGGCTCGCTGTATGCATCGGTCCAATGAGATCCGATGCGATCATGAGACTACCGCTGCCACCAAGAATTTCTTTGCATTTTTCTGATATCCCATGTGCAACGAGAACGCGGTGAAAGGTTGCTTTTGCGGGATCAGGGAGCGCAATTGGAAAGCGTTGTGTACAGGCAGTGTCGAGAAAGAGTCGCTGCGGATTACTTTTGATCCAACGCTCTGCACCCCAAATTTGCTTTGCTGATTCTTGTACCGCACGCTTAAACCATCGCTTCCAATTCAACTCCTCTGCATCTCCTGTTGGATACATACAGTCCTTGTCGGAAAAGATGATCATGTGGTCTTGGAACACGACAAGGAGATCACAAACTTCCTTGCCTATTTTTGCTGTTGGAGAGTCCAGCTGATTACGGTGTACTCCAGAGTAACTCCAAAGTGATAAAAACGAACGATTACAGAGCTGCTTGAGATACCGCTCGGCATTGGTGACGCCATCACGCCGATGAACTGGTCCTGTATGATTGTAATTATGAGTGGTGCTGCTCTCCAAGTCACTTCCACTTCTTTCGAGCCACAGATAACCCTTTCTGTGGTTCCTATCGTAAAGGTTGACTCCCCGTAAACGATTGTTCTTTAATCTTTACTTTCATAAGACACATTTTGAGTAATGTGTGCATTTACCCGATTTAACAATCTGGTGAAAACGCACATATGTTTTCACCAGATCGCTTCCCAGGGCTCATTACTCAGTACCTGAGTTCCAAAACTTAGTCCGAACTTAACACTCACTATGCCCGCAGCTATAGCACTTGCGGCAGCCCTCCTCGTGGACCATCGTGTTACACCCGCACTTTGGACAGAGATTACCCGTCACGCTTAAATGGCTCAAGCTGAGCGGGGCTGCAACTTCAACGTGTGCTCCATTGGCACTTCTACTATCGTTGCTTGCCTCCTTGCTGTCTAGCGCATGCGATGGAGCCGCTTCCTGCTGGGACTCCAGTGTTTCCAGGTGCATCTCCAGGGCACGAGCGACGGCGTCGGGTAGAGAACGTACTTGCTGCATACCAAAGCCCACGGAGCGACTGCCAC
>WNGK01001158.1_pt1 | contig 28111 bp, 27 predicted proteins | sample 5400601 | NCBI WGS metagenome assembly WNGK01 (sample SAMN13153376, study PRJNA577476) | soil metagenome | isolation source: 60 cm soil or saprolite under Garry oak tree replicate 1 | place: USA:California | collected 2016-06-15
GGAACTGCCCCGCTTTCTCCACTGGCTGGGGCCGATGCGGACGGAATTCTTCTTTGGCCAATTGACCGGGCACGAGTTTCTACTGAACCCGTCGGGGCCCGTCGGGCAGTACGGTCAGCCAATTGATCCGCAGCCCTTTATTCACGGACAGCTGATCAGTTTTAAGCCGACGCCTAATTTTGAGTTCGCTTTTTTCCGAACCACGATCTACGGTGGCCCCGGTTATCCCCTCACGTTCCACCATCTAATCAGCAGCCTTTTCACGACCGGCAATGAACTCGCCGGCGGCCCTTCAAAACCCGGAGACCGCCGCTCCGGATTGAGCTTTAGTTATCGCCTGCCCCGCATGCGCAATTGGCTGTCGCTCTATGGCGACGGGTTCACTGATGACGAGTTTTCGCCCATCGCGTATGTAGACGTTTCTGCGTGGCATGCCGGTCTATATCTTTCACACTTCCCCCGCGTCTCGCGGCTTGATCTTCGAGTCGAAGGCGTTTACACAGATGTACCGGGGGGAATAAGCGCTAACACGAAAGATCCAGGCAGTTTCTATCAAAACACTACCTGGCGGAACGGTTACACAAACAACGGAGACTTGATCGGAAGCTGGATCGGTCGCGGTGGACAAGGCGCGCAGGCTTGGTCAAACTACTGGTTTAGCCCGCGCAACCGGTTGCAGTTCCTTTTCCGTCATCAAAAGGTCAGCCAAGAGTTCATTCCCGGAGGTGGCTCGCTCACAGACGTGGGTGTCCGGACCGATTATTCGTTGCGTTCGAATCTCAGCCTTTCCGTTTCGGTGCAACACGAGCGCTGGCTCTTTCCTGTGATTCAGCCGAACGTTTCCAGAAACGTGACGGCGGCGGTGCAAATTCTGTTTGAGCCGCATAAATTGTTCCAGCATTCTCCCGCAAACGCGCAGGGAGCCACGTTGGGGACGGGAGACCGGCCGTGAATTACGCAGCAGGCAGCGCTCCAGTTCGCCAACCTGTACCCGAGTTGCCGGAACACGATCTCCCGCCCGCTCCTGTGCAAGAAGAAACGACTCAGGGAAGCGAGAGCACTGTCGTACATCTGCAGCTGCTTTGGCAGCGTCGTCGGCTGCTGGCTCGCGCCGTCTTTTATGGATTCCTGGCCAGTGTGCTTCTCGCATTTCTCATCCCGGCGCGATATGACTCAATGGCGCGGCTCATGCCTCCCGATAGCAGTCAGACAGGGGGACTGGCCATGGCAGCGGCCGCTCTCTCTGGCGGCGCCGGCGGCCTCGGAGGTATTGCCAGCGACATGCTCGGTCTCAAGAGCACAAGTGACATTTTTGTTGGCATCCTCTCGAGCCGCACTGTCCAAGACAAACTAATCCAGCAATTCGACCTGAAGAAGCTCTACGGTAACCGCCGCATGGAAGATGCGCGCAGAAAACTGGCCGAGCGCACCGGTATTTCCGTGGACCGCAAGAGCCAGATAATTACGTTGACTGTCACCGACCGTGACCCGAAACGCGCTGCCACTATGGGCGAAGCGTATATCGCCGAACTCAACCGGCTTGTCGCAGAATTGAGCACGTCCTCTGCAAGGCGGGAGCGAATCTTTTTAGAGGAGCGACTGAAAACCGTTAGCCAGGATTTGGAGGCGGCGGAGAAGGAGTTCAGCCAGTTCTCGAGCAAGAACACTGCGATTGACATCAAGGAACAGGGCAAAGCCATGGTGGAAGCGGCCGCTACCCTGCAAGGGCAGTACATCGCGGCTCAATCAGAACTCGAAGGGCTTAAGCAAGTGTACACCGACAACAACGTGCGCGTCCGCTCCGTGAGAGCGCGCATTGCGGAGCTGAAACGCCAGCTCGAAAAACTCGGGGGAAAGGGCGAACAAGCCTCTGACTTATCCAATCAGCAGGCGGACTTCCTCTATCCCTCAATACGCAAGCTACCACTGCTTGGCGTCACCTATGCGGACCTCTACCGGCGGACAAGGGTCCAAGAGGCGGTCTATGAGTCGCTGACCAAAGAATACGAACTGGCCAAGGTTCAGGAAGTGAAAGAGATTCCAACTGTGAAGGTGCTCGACGAGCCGAACATTCCGGAGGGAAAATCCTTTCCTCCACGTCTGCTCATTGCATTGATGGGAATGACATTCACTTTTGCCGCTACCACGGCTTGGGTGTTCGGCAAAACGGCTTGGGATGGGACAGATTCGAGTGATCCACGGAAGTTGTTTGCTCGGGAAGTGTTCGCAACATTGAAGGCGACGATTCCGCATTTTTCGCAAAACGGTAGCGGTGAGCTTGCCCCTGCGGAGAAGTCTCGGCGTTGGTTCGGCCGCCGTGGGCAGGAAACGGCACAGAAATAAGAGTTTTTGTCTGGAACTTGTTTAATCTAAATGGGTTAGGTCGCATATGCCCCTGTAAGTGACGGGGCGAAGCTGTATACAGCAGGCAGGAGCGAGTTTGAGATGGAAACGCAGACACTCAACGTCGGCTCGTCGGCAGAGCAGTTCGGTTTGCCTCTCGACTACCTTGAGCCAAGGTGGTACGCGGCATATGCGAGCGCGAACCATGAGAAGCGCGTTGCGGAGCAACTCGACTTGCGGGAAGTGGAGCATTTCTTGCCGCTGTACGCGTCCGTGCGACGCTGGAAAGACCGCCGCGTCCAGCTTCAGATGCCTCTATTTCCAGGCTACGTCTTCGTGCGTCTGGCGCTGCGTGACCGCCTGCGCGTGTTGCAGATCCCGAGTGTTGTTCGCTTGGTAGGTTTCAATGGCCTGCCCGTCGCCCTCCCCGACGAAGAAATGGAGATCTTGCGGTCAGGCCTTTCCCAGCGCCCGCGCGCCGAGCCTCATCCGTTCCTCACCCTCGGCCGCCGCGTCCGGATTAAATCAGGGTCGCTTCAAGGGCTTGAAGGTATCTTGTCACGAAGGAAAAGCAACTTGCGTGTTGTGTTATCTGTTGCCCTAATCCACCGATCCATTGCAGTAGATGTTGATTCAACCGACTTAGAAGAGGTCCTGTAAGCCTGGTTTTTTTGTCTGAGCTCGATCGGCTGAGAATCAATTCAACCAAGGAGTTCAACGTGAGCTGGGAGAACTTAAGAATGCTTGTCAGAGGTGGGGATTCTTTCATATCTGCGGCCTTGGTCGATTTACTTGTGGGTCGTGGAACAAAAGTCCGGGTTGTGGATGATCTATGTCTTTGACAATAAGAATTGCGCTAGCGCAGGTAAACTGTACCGTCGGAGACTTGTGCGGCAACGCCGGGAAAATCTCTGAACACATTAAGCGGGCTCGAAACGCCGGTGCACAACTGGTGGTATTTCCAGAGATGGCCGTTTCGGGTTATCCCCCGGAAGACCTGTTGCTGAAACCATTCTTTGTTCAATCCTGCTTGAAGTACGTTCAAGAGATTGCAGCAGAGTGCAGCGGAATCATTGCTGTCATAGGTTTTCCCGAATCGCATAATGACCTATACAACTCGGCTGCAGTTATTGCAGACAAAGAGATTGTAGGGGTGTCTCGAAAACATCATCTTCCCAATTATGGAGTGTTCGACGAAGACCGTTACTTCCAAGAAGGCCATGAGACTGTCGTTTTCTCGGAGAATGGGTGGGCATTTGGTGTGAGCATCTGTGAAGACATCTGGTATCCCGAGGGTCCCCCTGCCGTGCAAGCTCTTTACGGTGACGCACACTTACTTGTCAACATCTCGGCTTCTCCATATCACGTCGGGAAAAGGCAATCTCGAGAATCCATGCTTGCTACACGGGCAAACGATAATGTTGCAGCAGTGGCTTTTTGTAACGCTGTTGGAGGGCAGGACGAATTGATCTTTGATGGTAGCAGTGCCGTTTTCGATTCTCGTGGAGCCTTGCTTGCACGCGGTTGCCAGTTTCGGGAAGAGTTAGTTCTTGCTGACATATCTATCGACGATGTCCTCCGTCAGCGCTTGCTAGACCCAAGGCGCCGCAAACTGAAGAGGCAGGGACCACCTCTAAAGACTCCCGTTCGGCGAGTTTCGGTTTCCGTTAAAGATTCCTTGGCAACGGTGCCCTTAAACGGACTTAGATGCGCCGAACCGCTGAGCGGGATCTCGGAAGTATACCAGGCTCTATTGATCGGCACATATGACTATGTGTGTAAAAATGGGTTCAAGAAAGTGGTTCTTGGTCTGTCTGGAGGGATTGACTCATCACTTGTAGCATGCATTGCCGTCGATGCACTCGGCGCCGACAATGTTGTAGGTGTCTCTATGCCATCAAGATATTCCTCGCAGCATAGCCAAGACGACGCCGCACGACTCGTAAACGCTCTCGGAATTCGATTCTTCACGCTTGAGATCGACCCGATCTTTCGGAGCTTCTTGCAGTTGCTGGACCCCGTCTTTCAAGGCAGAGAATCCGATCTCACAGAGGAGAATCTCCAGGCGCGAATCCGCGGCACCGCTCTCATGGCTTTGTCGAACAAATTCGGATGGCTCGTTCTCACAACTGGAAACAAGAGCGAGACAAGTACTGGCTTTGCCACTTTGTACGGGGATATGGCTGGAGGCTTTTCCGTTATTAAAGATGTGACGAAGGAGATGGTCTACGAACTTGCAAGGCATAGGAACATGATCGCTCCTGTGATTCCAGAAGAGATCTTCATCAAACCTCCATCTGCCGAGCTGCGGCCTGATCAAAAGGATTCCGACTCTTTGCCCGAATACAGAGATCTCGATCCTATCCTTGCTGCCTACGTAGAGCGGAATCTAAGCATTTCGGAAATTGTTGCTGGGGGCTTTGGGCGCGAAACGGTTCAAGAGGTCGTTCGAATGGTGGACCGAGCAGAATACAAACGGCGCCAGGCGCCACCCGGCATTAAGATCACTCCGCGTGCATTTGGTAAAGATCGCAGGTTTCCGATTACAAACAACTTCAGGGAGGCCTCTGAATGACATCCGTTTCTGTTGTTGGCCTGGGGAAGCTTGGCGCATGTATGGCGGCATGCATTGCAGCAAGAGGTCATACGGTTGTGGGCGTCGATTGTAACCGTTCCACCACCCAGCTCGTCAACTCTGGCCAGCCACCTGTATTTGAGCCAGCGCTGGCGGAAAAAATGAGAGGAGCGGGTTCACGGCTAAGCGCAACGCAGGACTATTCACAAGCCATTCTTAAATCTGAAGTCACGTTCGTTGTTGTTCCCACCCCGAGCGAAGATCACGGTGGCTTCTCGCTGCAGTACGTCGAGGAGGCCATGCAAGAAATCGGGAGAGCGCTTAGACAGAAGAGGGACTACCACCTGGTTGTTCTGACAAGCACTGTACTGCCGGGATCGTGCGAATACCGTGTTCTGCCCCTACTTGAGGATGCGTCTGGAAAGAGGTGCGGGCGAGATTTCGGTTTCTGTTACCACCCCGAATTTATCGCGCTTGGTAGTGTGATTCGCGATTTCCTGAACCCCGATTTCGTTCTGATCGGCGAGTTCGACGCCGCATCAGGAGAAAGGCTCGCTGCCCTCTACCATCAGGTTTGCGAGAACCAGCCTCCGGTTGCCCGACTGGGTCTGATAAATGCAGAGCTGGCAAAGGTTGCGGTAAATACCTTCGTGACCATGAAGATCACCTTCGCAAATATGCTAGCAGCGCTATGCGAGCAGCTCCCGGGCGGTGATGTGGATGAGGTGGTCCGAGCCATCGGGCTCGATAGTAGGATCGGTTCGCGATACCTCAAGGGAGCGCTTGGCTACGGTGGCCCTTGCTTCCCACGCGACAACCTGGCATTGGCATACCTGGCGCGCAACCTAGGCCAGCGTGCCCTGCTGGCTGAGGCCACGGATGAATATAACCAAACCATTGTGCACCGACTGGCTGAGCGCATTGCGGCTTTGGCGACTCGGGGCGCAGTCGCTGTTCTCGGGCTTGCCTACAAGCCGGACACTACCGTAGTAGAGGAGTCTCAGGGGCTCGAGCTCGCACGGCTACTGGCGGCGAAGGGGTTGGACGTGCTCGTCTATGATGCCCTAGCGCTGGAAAATGCTCGTCGGACGTTGGGGGATACAGTGCGCTACGCTGTGTCCGTGGAGGAATGCGTACGGCAGGCCGATCTGCTGGTTCTCACAACCCCGGACAAAGAGTTTGCCAGACTCCATACGGAGCAGTCCCCGCTGCGGCCAGGCCAGACTGTTTTTGACGCCTGGCGTGTGTTGCGTCGTCAATTTGACAACAACGGAAAGGTGGCCTACGTGCCCCTTGGCGTGGGGGACCGGAACGATCCCCTTGTGGCACGGCTTCAGAATCTGTGGGCCAAACGGCTGGAGGCGACAGCATGACGCATCCCGGCCAACGTACGCTCGCGCACGTCCGAGAATTTTGGGACCGGCGGCCCTGCAATATCAGACATTCGGCAAAGCCACCCGGAACCCAAGAGTATTTCGAGGAAGTGGAACGCAGAAAATATCTCGTCGAACCACACATTCCGGAATTTGCGCAGTTTCCCCGCTGGAAAGGAAGAAAGGTCCTTGAGCTTGGTTGCGGAATCGGCACTGATTCGGTTAACTTCGCCCGGAACGGCGCACATCTCACCGCTGTCGACCTATCGGAGCGTAGCTTAGAGATTTGTCGCCAGAGGTTTCAGGTGTACGGCCTTCTCGCGGACTTTTACTGCGGAAACATCGAGGATTTGAGTTCGTTCCTCCCGGCGCAGCGATTCGATTTGATTTATTCGTTCGGCGTGATCCACCACACACCGAACCCAGAGAGAGTCTTAGCGGGGATCCAGAGGTTCTGTTCGACGAACACGGAAGTGCGGGTCATGCTGTACTCCAAGTGGAGTTGGAAGGTTCTGTGGATTCTCATGACCTGCGGGCACGGTGCCATCTGGAAACTACAGGACTTGGTCCGCACCTATTCGGAAGCCCAGAGTGGCTGCCCGGTCACGTATTATTATTCCTTTCGAGAGATCGCCCAGTTGTTCAAAGGGTTCGAGATTCAGTCAATCCGGAAAGAGCACATCTTCCCGTACGTCATCGAGAAGTACGTTCAATACGAGTACGAGCGCGCATGGTATTTCCGAGCGTTGCCAAGGCAAGTGTTCCGATGGCTGGAGCACCAGTTGGGGTGGCACACACTGGTGGTTGCGAACTTGAGGAACGGGGGCCTCGCTTGATGCAGAACCGCAAGATCCAGGAGGAGTTGCTAGCGCGGCATTGCGCCCTGGAGGTAAACAAACCCAGAAAAAAGTTGCTGGATCAGTTCCTGCCGCAACTCTTCCGCTCCCATGACCTGCGGATCGCGTTGGATGCTGATCAAAAGACTTGGTTATTATACGAATAGTTATGAGAGATCGCGCTTTTCTCGCAGTCGGCCAGCGAGTCGAATTGTTCGCGGGCCGTTCGAACGCATCGAAGGAATCCTCAGCCGCAAGAAGGGCTTACTTCGCGTGGTCCTCTCCATCAATCTCATCGTGCGATTCGCTTCTGTGGAAATTGAGCTGACTGATTTCGAACAAATCAGGTGAAGAAGCCCATCCCATCGCAACGGTTGGATTCGCAAATGCGCATCTTTGCCTCCAATTCTTGCCGAACTGAACAGTCCACGTTAGAGGGCGCTGTGGTGTTTCCTATTAGGAAGGTTGTCCAACCGGACCGATTCCCGTGACGAAACCACATCTTGAGATCGCGAGCCCTGCCCCGAATCCAACGCCGACGTTCGGTTCTCGTACCCCGTCCATTCTGGATGGTTCACTTCGCTCGATGGCTAAGGCTTGGGTGCAGTCAAGAATTGGCAGCATCGCCTGCGGCATTACGGATCAAGGTATGGCGGCTGGCGCCATCTTCCTAGGTAATGTTGTGTTGGCTCGCATTCAGTCCAAGGAGGAGTACGGGCTGTTTGTCTTGTCCTATTCCGTTTACACGTTCCTTTCGGGACTGCACAATGCCGCCATTCTCGAGGCCTACACAGTATATGGATCAGGCAAGTATTCTCATCACTTTCGCGAATATCTGAAGGTAATGCTCAGCAGCAATGTAATTGCCTGCCTGAGCCTGATGGTGCTTCTTGGACTCGGGCTTGTCGCGCTTCTAGCCATTGCTCCGCATCTCGTTTCGAAGGCAATGTTGGGCTTGATGCTGACAGTTGGCGTATTGCTGAGCGCAGCATTTCTGCGCCGAACATTCTACATGCTCAGACAGCCATATCGAGCTGCATGTATGTCGCTGGTTTTCATTTCCGCGGTGTGCGGCGGCCTGTGGCTTACGGTGCGGATGGGTTGGCTGAACAGTTTCTCGCTCTTCATCGTCTTCGCAATAGGTTGGATCATTGCAGGACTAACGATTGGGCGACCTCTGATTCTCAAGGAAGCCTCTGGCAACTTCACAAATTTGCAGCCTAACCACTGGGAGCAACATTGGAAATATGCGCGATGGGTCCTGGCGACCAGCTTCGTTTTCCAGTTGATGACTCAGGGCTATTACTGGCTCGTGGCAGGCGCCCTCTCCGTCAAAGGAGTTGCCGAACTCCGGGCCATGTACATCCTGGTGAATCCAACAGATCAGATTTTCATCGCCCTCTCTTTCTTGGTGCTCCCCAGGTTGGCGCATCACTATGCTTCCAAGCGTCGAGATCAATTTTTGTCCTTGTGGAAGCGCTTCGCGTTGTTTACATTCCTGGTAACCGTCTCGCTCTTTTTCGGGATTCGAGTTTTGGGTGCGCCCCTTGTGTATTGGCTGTACGCCGGGAAATTCGACAACGCACTCAGTCTGCTCTACGTTCTTGCAGGAGTCCCGATTGTCATGGGCATCGGTAACACGATGAACGACGCGTTGAAGTCCATGGAAAGACCCCATGTGGTCTTCTACGCGTATCTCGCTAGCGGGGCAATGACGTTTGCTGTGGGTCTACCCCTGGTGAAACACCTGGGTGTGCAAGGCGCTGTGATCGGCATGTTGCTGTCGGCAGCCGCGTACACCTCCCTGCTCGCGGTGGGATTTTTCTACGCGGTTCTCGGCAAACCCTTCGGCATGGCAAGGACGCAAGACGTGCTGGCCTTCTATCCCACGCTCGCAGTCGGAGACGAAGATCGCGCCCGCTCACCACAGAACCGAGAAGAGTGACAACCAATGAAAGTGCTTATAACAGGCGGGGCTGGGTTTATCGGGTCGGCCTTGGTACGCCAACTGATTCATGAGGAGCCCGCCGCGACGGTCATCAACGTTGACAAGCTGACCTATGCTGGCAACTTGGAGTCGCTGGAATCCGTGTCACATTCTCCGCGTTATCACTTCGAACGCGCGGATATCTGCGACCCCAAGACTATTCGACGACTTTTTGACCACTACAAGCCCACTGCGGTTATCCACCTTGCATCAGAAACCCATGTAGATCGATCTATTGAAGGGCCCGCGCTATTTGTTCAAACCAATATCATCGGTACGTATTGCCTGCTAGAGATCGCTCGCGAGTACTGGACGAATTCATGTGGCATAGTCAGAGAAAACTTTCGGTTCTTACATATCTCCACAGATGAAGTCTTTGGTTCCCTGGGCCCGACAGGATATTTCAGCGAGGCTAGTTCGTACTCTCCGCGTTCCCCGTACGCCGCTAGCAAGGCTGCTGCGGACCACCTGGTTCGTGCTTGGCACGAGACATATGATTTGCCGGCGATGATCACAAATTGCTCGAATAACTTCGGTCCGTTCCAGTTCCCGGAAAAGCTCATTCCGCTAATGATCCTAACTGCCCTTGAGGAGAAGGATTTGCCAATCTATGGCGACGGTCAGAACATTCGAGACTGGCTCTACGTGGAGGATCACTGTTGCGCCATACGGCGGGTGCTCGCTGCTGGCAGGATCGGACAGAGCTACAACATCGGCGCAGGCTGCGAAAAAACGAATCTTGAAGTGGTGGGTCAACTGTGCGTCCTCTTGGATCAGCTTCGCCCGAGAAAGAACGGCAAGAGCTATCGAGACCTAGTCAACTTTGTGCAGGATCGGCCCGGGCACGACCGTCGTTATGCCATCAATCCTTCAAAAGTTTCTCAGGAACTCGGCTGGACGGCACGCGAGAGCTTCGAATCGGGATTACATAAGACTGTCCAATGGTATTTGGCCAACCTTTCTTGGTGTGAAAGAGTAATGGATGGTAGCTACCAAAGAGAGAGATTGGGGGTCATTTCGTGATTCGAAAAGGCATCATTCTGGCCGGTGGTAACAGTTCGCGTCTGTATCCGGTCACTCGCAGCGTGAGCAAGCAGCTCATGCCCGTCTACGACAAGCCAATGATCTATTACCCTCTCAGCACCCTCATGCTCGGTGAAATCACTGACATCTTGGTGATCACTCGGCCCGAAGAGCAGGGCCTTTTTCAATTTCTGTTGAGCGACGGCACGCAGTGGGGCATCCACATTCGCTACGCCACTCAACCTGAACCGCGCGGGCTGGCCGATGCCTTCTTGCTCGGAGAGGAGTTTATCGCTGGAGATCCAGTCGCTTTAATCCTCGGCGACAATATCTTCTACAGCGAAGGGTTGAGTAAACTGGTGCGAAGTGGGGCGTCTCTGGAACGAGGGGCATGCGTCTGCGCCTATTACGTGAAGGATCCTTCGCAGTACGGCGTTGTGGAGTTTGTCAACGGACAGATCAAAAGTATCGAAGAGAAGCCCTCAAAACCGAAATCCAGCTATGCCGTCACTGGGTTGTATTTTTATGATTCGGAGGTATGTCAGATTGCGAGCGAGTTAAAACCCTCCGCTCGCGGAGAGCTGGAAATCACAGCTGTGAACCAAGTCTATCTTGATCGGGGTTCACTCAAAGTCGAAGTCCTCGGTCGGGGGACAGCGTGGTTGGACACTGGCAACCATGACTCACTTCTTGAGGCGAGCAATTTTGTCGCGACCATCGAGCGCAGACAGGGCTTGAAGATTTGCTGCCCTGAAGAGATCGCCTATCGCCAACAATTTATCACCCGGAAACAATTAGAAGCGCTGGCCCAACCGCTCATGCATACAGAATATGGTCAGTACCTTATCGGCCTCCTCAAGGAAGATAGGGAATACCGGAGCGAAATCGGCAGTGACCTAACTCCGGCTCAAATGAGCGTGTCGGCTGGCTGAACCAGGGATCGCAAGCCCGAGTTTAGGCCGATCTTCGGCAATAGGCAGACAAGGTCGTGAATAATCTAGAGAGGGTGGCTTCCATCAATCTCCCCACTTATCCCGAGCCTGCAAGGGGTACCTTGACGGTGGTCGAATCCGGCCACTCTATTCCTTTTTCCATTGCTCGAATCTTCTATATCTATGGTTTAAGGAACGATTGTGAACGCGGTGCGCATGCACACCGCGAGACAGAGCAGGTGTTCATCGCCGTTTCGGGGAGTTTTTCGCTGAGTGTGACCAATGCCCACCAGACCCAGACCTACGCGATCAAGGAGCCAAGTCGTGCGGTTTATGTTCCTCCCATGATCTGGGCGCGACTATACAACTTTAGCGATGATGCTGTTTGCCTAGTGCTAGCGAGTTCTCCCTACAATCCAGCTGACTACATTCACGATTGGAATGAGTTTGTTTTGGCAGTCGGAAGAGGGACACAATGAAGACGCCTTTTCTGGAACTCGCACCCACCTACCTCGAGCTAAGAGCAGAGATTGACGCGGCCATCTCCAGAGTCTTGGTCAAGGGCTGGTACATCCTGGGAGAGCAGGTGGCCGCTTTTGAAGAGGAGTTCGCGCGATATATTGGAGCAAAACACTGCGTCGGCGTCGCGAGCGGCCTGGACGCCTTGGTCCTGGCCTTGATGGCGAGCGATATCGGTCAGGGCAGCGAGGTGATAGTTCCTTCGAACACATATTTCGCTACAGCACTGGCAGTTAGCCGTGTTGGCGCGAAAGTGGTTTTCGTCGAACCCGACATTGAAACGCACAATCTTGATCCTGCTAGACTCGAAGCAGCTGTCACTGACCGCACTGCCGCCGTGATCCCCGTCCATCTATATGGACTTCCCGCGGACATGGACCCGATCAATGCCCTAGCCCGTAAGTATGGTTTTCGGGTGATTGAAGACTCGGCTCAAGCGCACGGATCGAAATACAAGGGTCGTTGTGCAGGTAGCCTTGGTGATATAGGGGCGTTCAGCTTCTATCCCGGCAAGTGCCTGGGAGCCTTTGGCGACGCGGGGGCCGTGGTCACGAACGATGACGCTGTCGCAGACAGAGTCCGAACCCTTCGAAATTACGGGTCTCGGGTGAAGTATTTCAACGAGTACAAAGGGCTGAACAGCCGGCTCGACGAACTTCAAGCCGCAGTTTTAAGAGTAAAGCTGCGTCATCTGGACGAGTGGAACAGTCGCAGGAGCAAACTTGCGAACGACCTTCAAAGCGCCCTGCGCGAAATTCCGGGGATCGCGATGCCGTTGGAACCGGATGGCTTCCAATCCTGTTGGCACTTGTACGTCATTCGAACATCACAAAGAGATCGCTTGCAGCAGGCCCTGGAAAAACAAGGGATCGGAACGATGATCCACTATCCTCTGCCCCCGTATCGCCAGAAAGCCTACGCCGAGCTGCGCTTGCCAAAAGGTTCTTTCCCAATCGCGGATCACTTGGCGGCCGAGGTTCTAAGCTTGCCAATGGGTCCGCACTTCGCGGAACGCGATTGGATCCCTGTGCTGCGGGATACGATTCTGGAAACGCTTGGGACCGGTGCCCCCGTTGATTCTGAGCAGAAACCACGTGTTTCCCATACGAGCCCTTCTTGAATCATGCCTCTGCAATCGCAAGCACTAAGGAACATGGCCCGAACGCTACTTCAGCGCTCTCCTGGCCTCGAGTCAGCACTTCGCGGGCTTCATCTTACATCTCAATTCCGCACCGTGCCGCCCGGCGAACTCCGTCGCGTTAGTGACAAGCTTTCCGGGTCTTGGATGAACGATGAGATACCGGCGAAACAACGAAGCATTGTCGAGCGGGAGCTTGCTGAATATCGGGCTGGCAAGCCCAGCCGAGTGTTCGACGCTATTGTGGACATCCTTCTCCATAATATTCCCGCGCTCGAGAATAGAAGACTCCTGGAGATCGGCTGTTCCAGCGGATATTACTCCGAGGTGTTGCGCTGCAGAAGAGTGGCGGTGACATACCGAGGTTGTGACTTCTCCGCAGCATTTGTCCATCTCGCTCGGGAGAAGTACCCGTCGATTCGATTCGATGTCGAGGATGCAACCTCGCTGAGCTACGACACAAACTCCTTCGACATTGTAGTTTCCGGCTGCTGTCTTTTGCATATTTCCCAGTACGAAATGGCGATAGCCGAAGCCACCAGAGTTTCGCGAGAGTATGTGGTCTTCCATCGCACCCCTGTCCTGCACATGACAGGACCTGTGTTCTACACAAAAATGGCGTACGGGGTTGAGATGCTGGAGATCCATTTCAACGAACAGCAACTCGTGCGGATGTTCGTGGCGCACGGTCTTAACGTCATCGACATCAACAGCCACATTTCCATGACGGAAAGCGGACAAAGGGACCGCTTGTACCACAAGACTTATTTATGTCGAAAATTAAAGTGACAAACAGCAGTAAGTTCGATATGAACAGCCAGCCTTTGGGCAACCCTGCGCCACTCTATATCCAACTCACTGACACATATGCTCCTGCTTGGGGGCACGGGGGGCCCGTCCGGTTGATGTTTGACTACGCCAGATGGTTAAGTTCCGACTTTCGGGTGACGGTATATACCAGCGATGTGCATCACGACTTCACTCGAATCCCGATCCGGCGAGAAATCATTGGCGGTGCTTCCGTCTGCAGGCACAAGCTCTTTTTTCCGGAGCTTGCAAAGAAGAGCATATATCTGCTTTCTCCTTTGATGTGCATTCAAGCAGCAAAACAGATTTACCGTTCGCGCGAACCAGCGATCGTACATTTCTCGGTATTTCGAGGCTTCGTTCCTCTTTATGCCATACTGCTGAAACTATTGCTTCGAAAACGCGTGACCCTTGTCCATTCCGCGTTCGGTTCCCTGCATTACAAACGGGCGATTCTCCGGAAAATTTACGACGCAATATTCATGAAACTTTTCATCCGGCTGGTTGACCTCCGCTTGGCGCAAAACGATCATGAACGGGAGGTGTATCAGAGAATCTGCCGTGAAAATGGAGCAAGCAACCAGTCGCAAGTCGTTCTCTTTCCGCTTCATCTGGACGGAGTCCCATTCGATAGCACGCGTTTCACCGAATCAGGGAAAAACCAAACCGCAGTGAGGGAGGTGAGGAGAGCATTTGGCATTCCGGAGGATGCCGTCGTCTTCCTGTTCCTCGGTCGCCTTCATCCTGCAAAGGGCATTCTCCGGATGATCGACGCCTATCTCGAGTTTTCCAGGTCTTGTGCCCAAGAAACGTTGCTCCTCATTGTGGGTCACAACGATGGGTTTCAAGGAGAGGCCGAACAACACATTCTCCGCAAAGGAATCCAAAATAAAGTCCGGATCATCAACAATGTCTACGAAACCCGATTTGACTACTATTTCCTAGCGGATCTCTTCCTAGGCTTTCCGACTATCTTTGAGGAAACAATGCTTGCCTCCCTTGAGGCCATGGCTTGCGGAACGCCCATCGTAGTTTCGCGAGAAGCAGACGTTCCCTTCGTGGAAGAAGAGCGGGCAGGCTTAGTCATCGATTTCGATGTGCGATCTACAGCCGAGGCCATGGCCGGAGTCATGCAAGATCTAGCTTCTTTTCAGGTGAACGCTAGGAGCGCCGTGGCGCGACATTTCAGCGGGGCTGCCGCCTCGAGGAAACTCAGCACTCTTTTTCGGATTGCGATCTCGGGGAATCTCGCTCCTGAGAAGCTCACCGAAATGGAACCTCTTGGACAAGCATGGCCCGCCGAGGAATCCTCTCCGGAACGCGTTTCCTCAGTGGCGTCCGGGAAATAATCGCATGAAGCGAGTCTGCATCATCCAGCCGATTCTCACGGATTACTGCTTGCCGGTATTCATGGAAATGTCGAGCTGTTGCCAGGTGGATCTCATCTACTCTCCCTTGGCTGCTAAGTCAGGGTTTGGCGATGTCGCAGCGCCGAAAATGCCAGGCATCCGCTGCTTTGTGGTTCCGACGCTCAAGCCTTTAGGCGAACGGCTTGGAATGATCCAGTGGGGGATCGCAAAATATATTTTCCGCGAAAGACCGGATGCCGTCATGATCTTCGGCAATCCACGTTACCTGACCTTCTGGACGACACTCCTCTTGGGAAAGCTGCTGGGCATTCCGACGTATGCTCATGGACACGGACTCTTCAAGAAACACGAGATCGGCGTTCTCTATCGATTAATGATTAACATTCTCTTGAAACTTGTCACTTCGTACATCTGCTATGCTCCGATCGTGCGACAGTCTTTCATCGACCATGGATTCCCCGATGAAAAGCTATCCGTGGCTCACAACTCGATAATCAACCGATTTCCCGTGCCGCCGGAAGAGAAAACTGGAAAAGAGCCAGGGATCCTCTTCATCGGCAGGCTCCGCCAAGGCAGCAACGTGGACTTGCTGGTACGGGTAATGGAAAGAATCCGCCGAGCGGACGGTCTTCCGCTCAGGCTCCATGTGATCGGGACCGGCGAAGAAGCTCCACTCTTGCAGAAAGAAGCGGCCGACCGGCCCTGGATTATCCTGCACGGCCAGGTTTACGATGCGGAACAAATTCAGCTGATCTCACGGGATTGTTTCCTGGGCTGCTATCCAGGAAATGCCGGTTTGAGTGTCGAGCATATGATGTCGCTCAGCCTCCCGGTTGTTACCCACGATGATTTGCCCTCACATGCAGGACCCGAGCCTAGCTTCATTCGAAATGGTGTCGGCGGACTGCTGTATGACCACAGGGATCCGCAAGAATCGTTGTATCAGGCGATCAAGTCGCTCGCCACGGATCCTATACGCTTAGCCAGGATGCGGCAGACAGCGTTCGAGGACTACCAACATCTTGTCAACCCGCCGCTTTCGGCGAGATTTTGCTCAATCCTTGGTGCTCAGCACGGTGCCCCTCGGAGCGATGTGGCGAGTTGCCCGGGCATGGATTCTGAGCCCTCGCGCAGAGAGTCAGCCTCAAGCCGATGAAGCTGAGCAACTGTTCGAGAGAATCACAGATACTCTAAGCGTGCTGCCGTGGGCGTGTGAAGCCTGTCCTAATTTCGCTAGCGGCCGTGCTGAATGAGAATGGAAATGAATGACCCCACGAGTGGTTTCAGGCAGCGAGCCCTCTTGATTTTCAGTGTTCTCGCCTTTATCGCCTGCTACCAGTGGGTATATATACATTGGTTATATATAAACTTCAGTTATCTCGGATACGACTATAATCCACGTTCCATAGGGTATATGTTGCTCGCATGGATGTTGAGCGCATTACCCAGCCTTTGGATGCCACTCACTCTTGCCCGGCCGTCCCAATTAATCTATTGGGTGTTGTATTTAACTGTGTTCATTCCTTCCATGTTCGTTCCACTCTTCGCTGGTATTAACCCCCCAACCGAAGTCGCCAAGCTCATGCTCACGCTCTTCGTCGGCTTTGCGATAACGGGCATAAGCTATCGGCTTCCCCTTCTAAAGCTACGCTCACCTCGCCTCCCTAAATCTCTTTTCTGGTATGGATTTATTCTGGTTACTAGCATATTCACAGTGTCGCTGATTGTAGGCTTTTGGGGACACCTCCATATCGTGTCATTTTCGGACATCTATGACGTGCGAAATGAAGCCGACACCGTGATGGAAGGCACCTTACTAAACTACCCGCTGTTGTTGCTGTCCTGCGCCATCAACCCCTTCTTAATGGGTTGGGGACTGTATCATAGGCGTGCTTCGCTATTCGTCACTGGCATGTTGGGGCAGGTCCTGGTCTACAGTTGTTTTGGGACTAAGGCTTCGGTCTTGGCGGTTTTGTTTGTCTTAGGCTTTTACCTTCTTTTCCGCGTGGGGCGTATTCCATTTGCTCTGAAACTGACATGGGCCCTTGTCGCGCTCTTCGTTGTATTGAGTTTGTCCTTTATCCTTGCAGGAGACGAGCCGGGCCTGATCTTAACCGCCACTTTGACTCTGGTCTTCATGCGCACATTTGCTCTCCCTGGGCTGTTGACAGCAGAGTACTACTACTTTTTCCAACACAATCCGCTGACCTACTATTCGCACCTCAAAGGAATTAGTTCAATTATTACATATCCGTATAACCACTATTTAGGTACAGAAATAGGATATTATTTCTATGGCATTCTTAATGATACTACGGCCCATCTCTGGGCCATGGACGGCCTCGCTGCCCTCGGCCTGCCAGGTATATTGTTGGTATCTGCCTTCTGCACTTTTGTTTTTTGGATGTTGGATTCCTTTGCGCAAAAGCACGACCCGCGACTCGCAGCGCTGGTGATCACCTATACAGCGTATAACATGGCGAACCTTTCTATGTTTACGACCCTGCTTTCTAGAGGTTTCGGTCTCCTGATGGTCATTCTTTACCTGATGCCGCGCGAAGAATCCAAGGTCTCTCTCGAACCAATGATTTCGGCGTCGGTCGCACCGGCGAGCTGAACTACCAGATGCTCGCACTCTTTGAAAAGCTCCGCCGCAGCACTTGGTTTGCTATGTCTAGCGATCATGCAAGGTTAAAAGAAGCCTGGAAAGGTCCCAGATGCGTCAGCGCTTGGACCTTTCCGAGTCCTATATCGTCTGCATCTATATGGGCCGATTTGTCGAGGACAAGAAGCCGTGACGAAATGAGGTCCTCTAGAACTCTTGTGGATGATTCTGTTTGAGGCGAGCCCCCATTGCGCCAATTTCGGCACTGGACACCACGTTACATCTACCACCGACTGGGCCTGATGATTTATGAGCGCAGGTGTCCGAGTGCGCCCTGGTTTACTCGCGCGATGGTGGAAATCATGGAGAGTTGGTTGAAGCCCGTAGATCGGGGGATCGAATGGGGGTCGGGGCGAAGCACGATCTGGTTCGCAGAAAGGGTTAGAAGCCTCGTCAGCGTGGAACACAATCCCGACTGGTACGGCCGGATCAGCACAGAACTTAAGGCAAGAGGCTTGAAGAACGTGGAATACCATCTCTGTGAGGATGCCCAGGAATATTCAAGATTGGCTGATAATTTCCCTTTGGAAAGTTTTGACTTCTGTCTTGTGGACGGCGAGGCCAGGGACCATTGCGCGCTGAAAGCGATTTCCCTGGTTAAGCCTGGCGGTATCGTCATCGTGGACAACTGCAACTGCTATCTCCCGACCCCTAAGCACAGCACCTCTCCCTTCTCGCGCCGACCAGAGCAGGGCCCTTACACAGGAAAATGGGCTGCCTTCCTCGATGGCGTACAAGGATGGAGACGAGTCTGGACGACGAACGGCGTTACAGATACCGGTTTCTGGGTGAAACCCGCCGCGACAGATGAACCGAGGCGTCAGCAGGAAGCGCTCGAGCAATTTTCCTCGAGGCATCAGCCGTGATCTCAATTCCGTTCTAAATGAAATTCACATCTCGACAGTGAGAAAACAAATATAAAAAGGGCATTGATCACCGGCATCACCGGTCAGGATGAAGCATACTTTGGCGGAGTTCCTGCTGAACAAAGGTTACGGGGTACACAGGGTTAAGCGGCGCAGCCCGCGCTTTTCAACACCGACGGCATCGATCACTGTACCAGGATCCACACGAGCCGAAGCGCCGTTTCACGCTCCTGATGTCTCTCTTTCAATTAGAGCAAGACTGCAGAATCCATGACGATGAGACCTGAATCAGTAGAGAGCCCCGCTACAACTCGACAAGCTGTCGAAAAGTATACGGCGCCCGAAAAAAAAGGAGGATGTCTCCTCTGCGGAGGCACCGCGACAGTTCTGCTGCCAGGTGTGACTGACACCCGCTTCGGGATCGCCGGGAGCTACGATGTATTGCGGTGCACAGCCTGCGGACTTGAACAGACGTATCCGATTCCTTTGCCCGGCGAGTTAAAGGCGCTTTACGAGAAGCACTACAACTTCGGAGGGGAGCGAGATACCGCTTATACCCGGATACGAGAGTGGTTCCATTTCTCCCCTGTATATCGTCTGTGGCTCATCCTCGACGGAGACATTTCGTTCCACCGGGCAAAGGGAGCCGGGCGATTGCTCGATATCGGCTGCAATGAGGGGCGCGGCCTAAAGATATACAGCAGAAATGGTTTCCGGGCAGAGGGATTGGAATTAAATGAAACTGCCGCCCGCGTTGCACGTGAGAGGGGTTTTACCGTTCACACATGTCTTCTCCAGGAGTTTCTGCCGTCCCATCCTTATGATGTGGTCGTGCTTTCCAACGTGTTGGAACATTCGCTCAATCCAAGGGAGATGCTGGCGGATGTTCGACGGATTCTTAAGGATGACGGCCAAGTCTGGATCAGTTGCCCCAATAACCAGAGTTGGCAGCGCAAGATGTTTGGTCGGGATTGGGCCAATTGGCATGTACCATTTCATACCGTCCACTTTTGTATTACTACTCTGAAGCGGGCCCTGCTCCAGTCAGGGTTCACGAAGGTTGAGATCAGTCAGATTACCCCGGCCTTGTGGGTCGCCGCTAACCTGATCGTAAGCGTATTTGCCCGACCCAATAGAGTCACAAAAGAACTCAGGAATGCTCTCCTCATGATGTCATTGATGCTGTTTGTAAGGGGCCTGCTCTTTCCCATCTTATGGCTGGGGAATCTGTTGGGCCGCGGCGATTGCCTTGTTGTCATGGCACGAAAGACTTAGCTCGTGCGCATACTCATTCACGGCCTAAACTTCTTCCCCGAAGTCACGGGCGCTGGCAGATCTACCGGGGAAATGGCGAGTTGGTTGGCGTCTCGGGGTCATCAAGTGCGCGTGGTAACGGCGCCTCCTTACTACCCAGATTGGCGCGTCCGGCGGGGATATTCAGCATGGCGATACAGTACTACCCTCAATGGTCATTCTCGTGAGAATTTGGGAGTCATCCGTTGTCCGCTTTGGGTACCCAAGACCCGATCCGGGCTGCGGAGATTGCTTCACTTGGCGAGTTTTGCGACGAGCAGTTGGCCCGCCTTGCTCTTGCATGCTCTATGGCAGCCCGACGTGGTAATGGTGATCGAACCAACTTTATTCTGTTCGCCGTCCGCCCTGGCAGTTGCCCGGTTGGCTGGTGCAAAGGCGTGGCTGCACGTCCAAGACTTCGAAATTGATGCCGCCTTTGAGCTCGGGCTGTTGAGTTCTCCATCGATTCGTAAGTGCGCCCTCGCTCTTGAACGGTTTATCCTAAGACGATGTGACAGGGTGTCCACAGTTTCCGAAAGGATGCTTGAACGCCTTGAGAAAAAAGGGGTCGCCTCCTCCAACTGCGTGCTCTTCCCGAATTCGGTAGATACTCAGACCATTTTTCCACTCCCCACGGTCAGTCCTATGCGTCGTGAACTCGGCATCGACGACTCTGCCATCGTCGCCCTTTACTCAGGAAACATGGGAGAGAAACAGGGACTGCACCTCCTTGCAGAGGCTGCCCACCGCCTCGTTGGCCATTCCGAGATTCGCTTTGTATTCTGCGGAGCAGGAACCTACAGGACAAAGTTTATGAGTCTTGTGGGTGCACTCCCTAATGTCATTTTTCTTCCACTCCAGCCGGAGAACCGCTTGAACGATCTGTTCAACTTGGCGGACATACACCTTCTGCCTCAGCGGGACGACGCTGCTGATATCGTAATGCCCGGCAAGTTAAGAGAAATGCTAGCTAGTGGGCGCCCTGTGGTCGCGACGGCACGGCCTGAGACGCAAATAGCCACTTGTGTTCAAGACCGCGGTCTAGTGGTTCCACCGGGCGATTCAGCTGTCATTGTTTCCGCGATATGCCGCCTAGCAACCGACGCAGATCTAAGAAGACGAATGGGAGAGGAAGCCAGGAAGTATGCCGTGACGCACCTGGGCCGGGATCGCCTAATGCAAGAGTTTGAGCAATCTTTGACCGCGGTATGCGAGAGGGCATGACTCTGACCCGCGTCGTGAAGGCGACGACACTCCCTGTTCGCAATCTGATCTATTTCCTTGAGTTTTTCTGAAGACCTCTCGAAATCTCAGAGCCTAGTTGTACTCACGACACAATCAAGGGGGTTGAAACGGTGTCCTTACAGGGGACTGCAGCAGCGCGCGCAGCAGATACTTCTCTTTGCCCAGCCGAAGCGGATATCAGACGGAAAGACGAGCCTTTCGCCATGGCACGAAAGTCGATTTGTGCCCTCGCATTGTTTGGCTCAGACTTGGTGACGATAAGCTTTGCACTGCAATTCGCGATTATAACGCGGGTCTATCTGCTTCCTCGCTTCGGGCTCATCACTCCGCCGATTATCTTCAATTCTAGGCACTACATCATGCTAGGTTGGATACTACTGCTCATTCCACTCTTCTACGCCGTGGAGGGCCTCTATACACAGCGGAGGACGATGTGGAAGGAAATAGGATTCCTGACGAAGGCAACCTGTCTGGGACTTGTTGCTGTTCTTGCAGCGACGGCTCTTGAAAACCGCAGTGGAGATGTATCTCGCATCACCATCTTGTTGCTCGGCGCAAACCTACTCATCCTCATGCCAGTTTCGCGATACATGGCCAAGCGGTTCCTTGGTACTTTTGGCCTCTGGCGGAAGCGTCTCTTGGTTCTCGGGGCGACTGACACTGCACAGTTGGCACTGCGTGGACTTGATGCAGACCCCATCCTGGGATACCAAGTAATTGGCCTTCTGGACGACGACGGCAGAAAGCACGGCCTCTGCGCCGGGACGAGTTGCAAGGCTCCCGTCTACGTCTTGGGCCCACTCTCCGAGGCAGCTGACCTGCTGCGACGAAATGAAGCCAAAGACGTTTTAATCGCCATGCCTGGTCTTGATGAAAGTAAATTGCTGGCGCTTGTTTACCAACTCCAGGGCCTCACTGAGACCCTCTATGTGGTTCCCAATGTCTGGGGCCTGCCGATGATGAATCTCCAACTGGACGGCTTTCTCGACCAACAGATTCAAATGTTGAAGGTCTCGAACAACTTAGCAAAGCCTTGGAACGAGTGGCTGAAGCGGGGACTAGATTTTGTATCCGCGAGTCTGCTGGCAATCGTCATGCTTCCTCTCATGGGGTTAATTGCGCTGTTGATTCGGCTGGACTCGCGGGGCCCAGCGCTTCTCCGGCAGACGCGCCTCGGCTACAGGAACAAAGACTTCGCTTGTTTGAAATTCAGAACCATGTACGTAGATGGGGACCAGAAACTAACAACGTATCTCCGCGAAAACCCTCCGATGGCAGATGAATGGGAAAAATTTGCCAAACTCAAATCTCACGATCCCCGACTCACTCGCCTTGGGCGGATTCTGAGGCGATGGAGCTTGGATGAGTTCCCACAGATCATTAACGTCTTGAAGGGTGAAATGAGTTTGGTCGGTCCTCGACCTTACCTTCCTCGCGAGCGTGATCGGATCGGCTCTCACCTTCCGACGATTGTCGAGACACGCCCCGGAATGACCGGATTCTGGCAGGTGAGCGGCAAGAACCGGCTGACCTTCGAGGACCGTGTTCGGTTGGAGGTCTGGTACGTACGGAATTGGTCGCCCTGGCTCGACTTGATAATCCTTGTTAAGACATTGAAAGCTGTCTTGAGCGAAGACCATTCCGGCTGACACAGTGTCCCCCGATTCCGGATTTGCTCTCTCTGCGAAAACCCTCCCTGCGAAAACCCGACTCTGCCGATCACGGGATCGGTTGTCAATGGAAGGTCAACTAGATGCTTGCATCGCGACTTTGATGCATTACTACTGACAACGCAAAGCACCCTTTTCGATTCCTTGGGGTTTGTATGACGGCCGTGTGTGTATTTCACGTAGTCACTAGGCGGCGTCCCGTTCCTCATTTGAACTCGAAGGACGATGCCAACCAAAGACTCTGGAGGTTGATGCCTTGACAAGAGAAAAACAGAATCTCATCGTCGTCACTGGGGCCGGCGGTTTTATTGGGGGAAGCCTGGTTTCCGCCCTTCGCCAGCAGGGCCATAAGTGCATCCGGGCAATCGACATCAAACCACGCGATCATTGGTATCAAAGGTTTGACGACTTCGAGAATCTTTCCCTCGATCTGAATCTCAAAGAGAATTGTGAGGTCGCGGCCAGGGATGCTCACGACATTTACAACTTTGCTGCCAACATGGGTGGCATGGGCTTCATCGAGCACAACAAAGCGCTCTGTATGCTCTCGGTCCTCATCAACACACACATGTTGCAAGCCGCCAAGAAGTATGGCGTGCAACGGTACTTCTATTCCTCTTCGGCGTGCGTTTACAACGGGGACAGACAAAAGAACTTTGAAGCGCCTTCACTGAAAGAAGAGGATGCTTACCCCGCTCTCGCGGAGGATGGATACGGATGGGAAAAACTGTTTTCTGAACGCATGTGCCGGCATTTCCGCGAAGACTTCTGCCTTTATACGCGCGTGGCTCGTTTTCACAATGTGTACGGTCCCTGGGGCACATGGTACGGCGGACGCGAGAAGGCGCCTGCGGCGATCTGCCGAAAAGTGATTGAAGCGAAAGTCTCTGGCAGGCACGAAATACAGATCTGGGGGTCGGGTAACCAAACCCGGAGCTTCATGTTCATCGACGATTGCATCAAGGGAATCGATTTGATCCTGAATTCGGATATCCTCGAACCCATCAATCTCGGTTCGAGTGAAGCGGTGACTGTCAATCAGCTTGTCGATCTCATCGAGGAAATTGCAGAAGTTAAACTAAAGCGTAACTACGACCTCAGTGCACCTAAGGGAGTAAATGGCCGGAACAGCGACAATACCCTCATTAGAAAATACCTCAACTGGGAGCCGAATACCTCGTTGCGGACCGGGCTCGAGAAAACCTACCGGTGGATCTACGACCAGTATTTCGCTCGCGAGAGAGGTGAATCAGGAGTTGTCGCAGAATCAGCTGCCGCAACGTAGAACACCAAAGCAATTCGGAGAATGTGCACGCCTACTGTAGAGAATCGCCAAGTGCCCGAGGCGGGGATATCAAGGCGGTAGGAACTCTCACTGCCGATGAATTCATCGCATGCTGTGGAGTACATTTGTTTCTACCGACGCCCTCCGTGACATTTGCCATGACAACCGACGCAAAGCGTGATCAAGTTGTGCATCACATCGCCGCCGAGCCGGCTCCTGGCTTTCACGTGATGGACCTCCAAGCCTTTCATGGAACCGCACTCTTGACACCGCCAGCCATCTCGTTCGAGCACGCGTGTCCGGACGATTGCGTATTCTTTCGGATCTAGTTTGAGTCGAGGTCGTTTCTGGCGTAGACGCACCGAATTTATTGAACTCTGCATAATCAATTCTATGGAAGAGCCTCAACCAGGTTGGCCCCCGCCAGAAAATCAGCGCAAATCATCTCCAGGCAGTAACCCCTACATTTATCGGTTCCAAGCATCAGGCCGGCAGTTTCGAGCGCCTGTTCGATTACAGGCAGCTGGCTCTTGTACACCTTGAAGTAAAGGATCTCGTGTGGCTCGGTCTCTTGCCCGGTCAGGTGCCGCTCGACCTCTTGCTTGAATTCCTCCCTGGGCATCGAGCTGGCCATGTGCACCCAGGGTGCACAATCAAACTCCTGCCCGTCCCTCCGGGCCACCTTCACCAACTCCCTCGCTTTGGTCCATCCCATCAACCTTAGTTCCGGTTTCGCGATCCGCGGTAGATGCTCGTGGATCGCCATCAGGTAATAGGCTTTTCGCCGCGATTCAGGGAAACGCTTTGCTAGAAACTCATCAAAAGACTTCAGTTTCTCTAACCTCCAGTACTGCTTCGACCTGACCTCGCACAAATATTCTCCGAGTTCGACAAACCGCGTGTCCTTCTCTTGCTCTTTGGTCTTCTCCCAGCTCAAGATCTCATCGATCTTGCCCAAGACGAAGACTGCCCGCCGGTGATTCAATTCCGGTGCCACGGCAGTCCGTCCGTTAATCCACAAGCTCGTCAAGCCAATCAAGGTCGCTCGCTCCTGCCTTGCGCACGAGATTCGTGTCGATTAACGGCTGGTTGTTCAGACAAAGCCCTAGATGTGGGCAGCTGAGGCAGCCGTTTTGGGGAAAGCGGATACCGCTGTGGGAAACAAACTGAGCCGCTTCGATCTGGCCGATCGTTGTCTGCACGAGGCGCCCGAACTCTTGACGCTGCTCTTCCGAGATCGACGCTCTCAAATATTGAATTTCGGGAGCATGCTTCCGGACGAAGACAACCAGTGCTACTTCCGGAATCCCACTGATCCACGAATAACAAATGAGTTGCGGATCGAGTGAAAGCAATCCCTCGGGCTCCGTCGAATAGCGACTGGTTGTTGTCTTCCAATCGATCAGGCAGTGCTGGCCATCGACCTCTCCGAGGGCATCGAGATAGGCAACGAATTCGCTTCCTCCCGGCATTGTCCGAAGGATTTTGATTTGTAGATTCTTCTTCGGACTGCGAATCCGAATGCGATTATCCCGCGCAAATGTTTCGAGTAAATGGACCCCCTGATGGAAGAGGCGGTCCCAGGACTCTCCTTTGCGGTATTCAAATGGAGCATCGCGGTATGCTTCCCATTCCTTGAAAAGCACAGCAGCGCTATCCTCCTGACAAAAGTAGGCACCAAGAGCCCTTTCAAAGCAGCGACCGAAGATCATCGCTGCCCGTGTCTCTTTTTCCTGCCAGCCATCCAAATAGCGGTAACGATAGCTACGAGGGCAGCGAAGATACTGGCTAATTTGCGTGTAGCTATAGACCATCGCTGCCTCCCAGCCCGGCGCTGTGGGCGAGTGACGTGCAATCAAGCGCCTCCCAGTCCGCCTCAGGGGCGAAGGCATCGAGGTTTTGATAGGAACGTCCATTCAAGGTTGTATAAGAGGTTCGGACGACGCCGCGAAGATTGGATAGAGCCTTTTCGTCGACCTGGTCATCCATGAGTAGCTGCGTGTCGTAGCCAAAATCACGAAGAAACCAGTTGAGTTTCCAGAGAGCTCTTTCCGTGCAGTACAACCGTCCGGAGAAGAGTCGGGTTTCGAATGTTTTGGGTTCCAATACAACAAAGCGGATCTCTACGAATGGCTTCTGTGGATGCCAACGGTAGCGAGCCCCATCCACGCGAACAAGAAATAATCCTTCAAGCTTGTTTTCGACTCCACGTTGATTCAAATGCAGCCCTTGAATCTGCCGCCTCATGGCTTCACCTCCACAGGTTGAGCGTAGGAATTGAGTTTGCACACCAAGCCATCCCTGTTTTCTTTCGCGGACGTTGCTAGATGAGAGATAAAGGACTCAACTAAATCGCGACTGGCGTCTTTGAGGGTCGGTGTGCCGCAGAAATCCGTGGCGTACGCTTTGACCAGTATTGGATCGAGGTTGTACTGCCGGATGAGCACGCACAGCCTGTCTCGGAGCTTGGGTTGCCCGTTGCTTGAACCATTCGGGTTAGGTGGCTTTACGGACTGGCTCTGTTCTCGTGCTGGATTGGGAGAATCGGTAAGCCAGCCCAACTCCTCGACAGAACAGAGTCCGATTCCGTAGGCCTTCCGTAGGGCCCGGTTGACGGCCCTCGTTTCGGCGACGCGCATCTCCGCGCCGCGGACCAAGGGGGACACGTTTGTGGGGTCAGCATCGCCATAGCCGACAAAACCCCTTGAGCCGGAGGTCTTGTAAACCGTAGCTCTGAAAATCCAGCGGTTCGATGCAGAGTCAGAAAGATCCTTCTGCAAGGTCGTTCTGATTCCCGAACAGCGTCTGCGTTGGGCGATTCGCAGTAAGCCGGCGTGTGTTACGTACCAGCGACCGTCGATAAGCTGAACATCTCCCAAGACCACAGAAAGCCCATACCCTGTTGTTAGCTTTTTAAGCCCATTTACCGCTTGCTTCGAGAGCCCTCCAAAGAGGGCCTTCGCGAATCTTACGTTCACCCTTGTTCGATTTGGTCTGCAGTCCATTGGCGACCTCGTTGGTCAAGTTAATGCGTAGGCGCTTACGCATAAGTATCATGCGTGCACGCCTACGCATTGTCAAGTGTTTTCTGCTTGCTTTGTTAGGCCACCTCAGGGCATATAGGACTTGCGAAGGAAAATGACCGAGAAGAATCCGCATGCAGTTGCACTAGGTAAGATGGGGGGCTCGAAAGGAGGAAGGACTCGAGCCGCAAAGCTAACGCCTGAGGAAAGAAGCGCCAGCGCTAGGAAAGCGGCTCTCGCAAGGTGGGCAAGAGTGAGGAAGGCAAAGGACAGAAAAAAAGAACACCAGACGGGCTGAGTTGTTTGGACTGTGCTGGAATTGAGTCCACCAAGAGCTTCTCGCGGAAAAACGCAAACGATGGCGTAAAGCACAGACCATTAGTGATTGTTAGGTATTCGGATAAGTCGGTCTTGACTTCCTCGACGACCCCAGTAGTATAGGTGAAGAAAAGGCGAATGAAGGCCGACCAAGGAACTGATTGTGCAACCCGGTTGCACAGGTTCCTGGATGGAGTCTGAAGCTGGATACCTGGGACCCCATAGGGTCCTGGCCACAGTTTGACAGGTCAGGGCCTCGTAAGTTTGGCTACCTAAGAGCGGGCGATGTTCTGCCCGCCCTTTTGTTTTTGGAGGGGACGCGATGAGGATCGAAGGCCAAGCAGAAGGCGCTGAATTGCGGGAGCCGGGCGCAGAGCATTCTTCAGGGAAAGGCTCGGGCTCAGCGAACGCCAAGGAATCTCCAACGCTTGCTATCGAGCGATCTGTTTCGAGCGCAAAGGGCGGAAGCAAAGCCCTTGGCCCTCGAACGCAGCAGGGGAAACAGAAGTCCAGCAGAAATGCCACCAAGCACGGTGTATTCTCTAAAGTTATTATCCTCGAAACTGAATCCAAAGCCAGATATGAGGAATTGTTGGCAGGACTGCGGGAAACCCTGCAACCCAAAGGCGCGCTCGAAGAACTCCTGGTGGAAAAGCTGGCGACCACTGTATGGCGCCTGCGGCGCCTGCTTTTAGCGGAGAGCGCCGAGATCCGGAAGAATACAGAATTTGTCGAATCAGATCAACGCGATCAGGAACGCGAAGCGGCGGAAAGGTTCTGGAGCATGTCTGGCCTCCTATGCGGCCGCGGGCTGATCGGGAACACCCACAATCGCCATGTGCT
>WNGK01001575.1_pt1 | contig 28105 bp, 27 predicted proteins | sample 5400601 | NCBI WGS metagenome assembly WNGK01 (sample SAMN13153376, study PRJNA577476) | soil metagenome | isolation source: 60 cm soil or saprolite under Garry oak tree replicate 1 | place: USA:California | collected 2016-06-15
ATAATCGGAACCAACCGGCTCGCTGTAATCTTGGCATCCGCTGAAAGCCTGACTTCGAGCAACGCTCCGTGGTTCCACGAAGCAACCGTTGGCGCGCCGTCGAAGACAAGGTTGCCTAACGAATACGCGACTGGGCAGCGCGGATGCGAATACATTCCCATTATCCAGTTGGGCGCATCAATCCGATCGTCGCCGCGCCGCGTGCTCACATTCGTGTAGCGCGGGAAAATCGCGCCATGCAGCATCAGCATGTCGTTACCGAACATGAACATTTTGCCATACATCGGCGTGGAATCCGGGACCCACGATGTGCCCGAGCTTTCGCGGCTCATCGGATCGGCAATGTCCACAGACGATTGCATCGACATCTGCATATGCGACATGTCGTGCGATTCGTGCCCCTGCATGGCCTGCATTTGATGCGATTCATGCGGCATCGCTTCATCGCCGTGATGCTGATGCATGTCGCGTGATTCGCGGGCGTTGCTTTTCGGTTTTGCCTTAGTTTCCTCTTTCTGGGGAACCAACTTCATCCCGTGTCTTTTCTCATGTTCGTGCTCGTAATCGTGATCGTGCTTGGGGTGCGGACGATTGGGGTCAACCGCCTCTGGCTGAGCAATTGCGCGCGTGGCGAGTGAAATTGCGCAGCTCAAAATTAGAATTCGTTTTTTCATGTCGATCTTGGAAATTAGTTTGTAGGGCAGGCGCTTCGCCTGCCGAAGACGGGAATGGGTAACCAGAGCGGCTACCGACAATTGAGACGCAAAATTCGCGTCTAAACGCGCGCCGGCGGACCGTGGGACGGACAGCTCCGCTGCAAAACTAATTCGGCGAAAGAGTGCGCGCCCGGCGGTCCCGTGTCGAGGAAGAATGGCGTCAGCGTCGCTTGCGGAGACGCGATAAGCGAACGCTCGGCACTGTAAAGATCAGCATCGCAGAATTTCGCATCGTCGCGCGCCCAGTTGTTCGCTTTCGCGAGAGCAACCGCGCGCAGGACTTTGCAGCACTGCACTTGCGGGGATTGCTCTTTTTGCTTGGCGGGTTTGGAGTGAAACGGACATTCATTTTGCGCGGAGCTTTTTGTCGCCAGCGCACCGAACGCACAATGATTCGAGATCGCAATCCAGGAACAGATCGCAACCGCGACAACAACGTAGCGTCCGCCTGCATTCATCAGTGTTTCAATTCGATGAACCACGGCAAAGACTCAAATATTTTCTTCTGACGGATCGGTGAGGGGTGCAACCGAGCCGGAAGAGATTCCTCCAGGCGGTACCGTTTCGCTTGGTTTGATTGTTTGCTCGCTCGGCTGGCCATACTCCGGTTGCTCGACACGCGTTGCCAAGAGCATCGCTGTGAACAACAACGCGGCTGCGAGATAATACGGCGCGCCCGGCACGTAGAACGAATGTTTCGGATTAATGAACCAACCGAATATTCCCGAGAACAGGAACGGCCCAATCACGAACGCGATTGAGCGCAAGCTTTGGATCGCTCCCTGCAATTCGCCCTGCTCTCGTTCGCTCACGCGGTGAGTCATCATTCCCTGCGCTGCCGGAAAGGAAATGTTCCACATCGAAATCACGGGGATCGAAGCAATGTAAAGCCCGCCGGTTCTGGCCAGGCCGGCGATAACCATTCCGACTGCGCCGAAAAATTGGCCGATGTAAAGTGTGCGCCGTTCACCGAGCCACGCGACAATTCGGCCGGTGAGTCCGCCAGAAATGGCCGCCGTAAACACGCCTACAACTGCAAGAGAAATACCAATCGTGGTTTGGTTCCAGGCGTATCGATAAATCGCATAAAGCGCCCAGATGACGAAAACTTCGTGCGAGACGTAGGCGAGAAATTGGAGCGTGGCGAGCTTCCACAATTCGGAATGCGATCGGAGTAGGGCGAGCGAGCCGATCGGGTTGGCGCGGCGCAACGTGAATTCTTTGCGGTGTTCGTGTCGCAGCGATTCCGGCACGAAAATGTAGCCGTAGAGCCAATTCGCCAGGCTAAATCCGGCCGCAACCCAGAACGGTAGACGCGGACTGATGTCTGCCAGCGGCCCGCCGATTCCCGGACCCAGAATGAAACCGACACCAAACGCTACGCCGATCATGCCGAAAGCGCCGGCGCGTTTTTCTTTCGGAACGACGTCGGCAATATAAGCCATGGCAGTTGGAATGCTGGAGGCAGTAATTCCCGAAATGACCCGACCAACAAACAGCCAACCAATCGTGGGCGAGAGCGCCATCACAATGTAATCCAGTCCCAGGCCGAGATTCGACAACAAGATCACTGGTCGTCGTCCAAACCGGTCGGACAACACGCCCAGGACCGGCGAAAAGAAAAATTGCATCAGCGCGAAGACAGTGCCGAAAACGCCAAGCCAAGTGGCTGCGCTAGTCGCGTTGCCGCCGAGAAAGTTCAGGATGAGCTTCGGCAAAACCGGCGCGATCAATCCTAAGGCCAGCATGTCGAGCATGACCGTGATGAAAATAAATGTGATGGCCGCGGGGCGTGATTTCATTGCGAGATTGCTATTTTCTGTAGCAACCGGCCTGTGGCCGGTTCGGTCAGACTTCGCACAGCGACGTGGCTACAACTATTTGCGAGGTTGTCAATTCGAGCATGAATTGATCGATGGGAGCGCTGTGTTATCGATCTGCTAAGACCGAAGTGCGTGACAGTAAAATCCATGGACGTGGGCTGTTTGCGGCGGCCGATATCGCCAAAGACGAAGTCGTCGCGGTGAAGGGCGGACACATTGTTGATCGCGACACGCTGCGTCGGGAGATCGTGCCCCGGCTCGGCCACGTGGAAATTCAAATTGACGACGATTTATTCATCGCGCCGGTGACCGACGAAGAGCGCGAGTTATCGATGTTATATTCGAATCACTCGTGCGATGCGAACCTCGGTATCCGCGGCGAGATCACATTTCTCGCGATGCGTGACATCCACGCCGGCGAAGAACTCACTCACGACTGGGCGATGACTGACGATAATGATTACTCGGTTGAGTGCAAATGCGGCGCGCCGAACTGCCGGAAAATTATTACGGGCAAAGATTGGCAGCGCGCGGAATTGCAAAAGCGCTACAGGGGATATTTTTCAGCTTATCTCAGCCGAAAAATCGCCATGCTGTATCGTAGATCTTAATTACTAGCAGGCTGGGTCGAGCCAGGCGACAGCATGGTCAGCCGAAAGCAATCTGTGTAATCCGACGTTGAAGCGAGAGATTCCTCGACTTCGCTCGGAATGACAGACTCTCAGTACCGATAGTGCTCGGACTTGAACGGCCCTTCAATCGGCACACCGAGATAATCGGCTTGTTCTTTTGTGAGCTTGGTCAGTTTCACACCGATTTTTTCCAAATGAAGGCGTGCGACTTCTTCGTCGAGTTTCTTTGACAAGACGTAAACGCCGACCTTGTAGGTATCTCGATTTTTCCAGAGATCGAGTTGCGCAAGCACTTGATTGGAAAACGAGTTCGACATCACGAAGCTTGGATGGCCGGTGGCGCAACCGAGATTCACGAGCCGGCCTTCGGCGAGCAGGAAGATCTCGTGGCCATCGGGGAAAGTGTATTTATCTACCTGCGGTTTGATATTGGTCTTCTTCACACCTTTTGCTGCGTTGAGCGCATCGACCTGAATCTCGTTGTCGAAGTGGCCGATGTTCGCGACGATGGCTTGATCTTTCATTCGCTGCATGTGCTCAAGCGTAATGATGTCGAGATTACCCGTGGCGGCGATGTAAATGTCGCCGCGGCCGAGCGTATCTTCAATCGTGGTGACTTCATAGCCTTCCATCGCAGCTTGTAACGCATTGATCGGATCGACCTCGGTAATCACGACGCGTGCGCCCTGTCCGCGCAATGATTGCGCGCAGCCTTTGCCGACGTCGCCGTAACCGCACACGACCGCGACTTTACCACCGATCATGACGTCGAGAGCACGGTTCAATCCATCGACCAGCGAATGGCGGCAGCCGTAGAGATTGTCGAACTTCGATTTCGTGACGGAATCGTTGACGTTGATAGCGGGAACAAGCAGCCGATTCTCCTGATGCATTTTGTAAAGGCGATGCACGCCGGTGGTCGTCTCCTCCGAAACACCTCGCCAATCCTTTACGATTTCGTGCCAGCGATATGGATTCTCGCGCTGGATTTCGAGTAACAAATCTTTGATGACCTGTTCTTCTTTGTTCGCCGATTTACTCTTGGCCCAATCACTGCCTTCTTCGAGCTCGTATCCTTTGTGGATGAGCAGCGTGGCGTCGCCACCATCATCGACTATAAGCTGCGGACCTTTGCCGTTCGGATGGGAGATCGCCTGGTAAGTGCACCACCAATAATCCTCAAGACTTTCGTCCTTCCACGCGAAAACGGAAACCCCTGACTTGGCGGCCGCTGCGGCGGCGTGATCTTGCGTGGAAAAGATATTGCAACTCGCCCAGCGCACACTCGCGCCAAGATCGACAAGTGTTTCAATCAAGACGGCAGTCTGGATCGTCATGTGCAACGAACCGGTGATGCGGACACCCGCGAGCGGTTTCTGCGGCGCGTACTTTTCCCGGATTGCCATCAAGCCGGGCATTTCCTTTTCCGCAATGGAAATTTCCTTTAGACCCCAATCCGCCAGATTGATGTCCTTTATTTTGTAATCCGTTTTCGTGCCTTCAATTGTCGCTGATTTCATAGTCACTATTTGACCGCTTTCTTTAACGCGTCGGCTTTGTCGGTTCGTTCCCACGTGAGTGAATCAAGATCATCAACACGACCGAAATGACCGTAGTTGGTGGTGTTGCGATAAATTGGCCGCAACAGATTGAGCTGTTTGATGATCTCGGCCGGCTTGAAATTGAAAACTTCCCAGATGGCGCGCTCCAATTTTTCTTCGTCCACTTTGCCGGTGCAGAAGGTATCGACACTCACGCTCACGGGTTCGGGATGACCGATGGCATAAGCGAATTGAACCTCGCATCGATCCGCCAGGCCGGATGCGACAACATTCTTTGCGATCCACCGGCCCATGTAAGCTGCGCTGCGATCTACCTTCGTCGGATCTTTTCCGGAGAAAGCTCCGCCACCGTGTCGTCCCATTCCGCCATAGGTATCGCAAATGATCTTACGGCCTGTTATACCGGCGTCGCCTTCGGGACCACCGATCACAAACCGGCCTGTTGGATTGATTAAATAGGTTGTCTTCGCATCCAGCCATTCCGCCGGGATGACTCTCTTGATGAGAAGTTCAGCCAAGGTCTCGCGAACTTCTTTTTGTTTCACATCGGCGGCATGTTGTGAAGAGACAACCACGGTTGTGGCTCGTAGCGGCTTATAGCCGTCATATTCGATCGAGACTTGCGTCTTTGCGTCCGGGCGCAGCCAGGGAATTTCGCCGGACTTGCGCAATCGCGTGAGCTCGCGTCCGAGTTTGTGCGCGAAAGAGATGGGCGCAGGCATCAGCTCCGGGGTTTCATTGCAGGCAAAGCCGAACATCAGACCTTGATCGCCTGCGCCTTGCTCCGCAGTGGCTTTTCCGTCGGCCGCTGCTTCATCGACACCTTGCTTAATATCACGCGACTGCTCGCTCATTTCGCAGATCACGCGGCAGGTGTCGGCGTGAAAAATGCAATCGCCGTTCACGTATCCGATGTCGCGTATGGCGGTGCGGACCTGCTCCTCAAAATCGAACTTTGCATTGCTAGTAATCTCGCCAGCGAGCACAACGAGGTTGCCTTTTGCAAGGGTTTCGCAGGCGACGCGACTCAGTGGATCTTGCTCGAGACAGGCATCGAGAACGTAATCGCTGATTGTATCGCAAACTTTATCGGGATGCCCTTCGGTGACGGATTCAGAGGAAAAAATGTAGCGACGCGACATGGTAAAAAAGATGGTTCGTTAAAAGATTACAAGGTTACAACGTTAAAGCGGATTAGCTGTGCGATTTCATGGGTCAACAGTTGTAACGATGTAACATTTTAGCGACGTCGTCACAAGACATATTGACCAATCATGATGCGTCGATATATCGTTGGCCAGTACCATGGCGTCAACCATTAATTTGTTGCGTTTGTTGGCCGACCCAACCCGTTTGCGTCTGCTCCTTCTTCTGGAGCAGGAAGAGCTTTCGGTGGCGGAATTGCAGCAAATTCTGGGGATGGGCCAGTCGCGCATCTCCAGTCATCTCGCCCAATTAAAACGTGCCGGCGTTGTGGAAGATCGGCGGGTCGGAAAAAATGTTTACTATGGCGCGAACCACCGTGAGCAGAGCGCACAGCGAGAGCGCGTCGCTGAAATAACCCAGCTGCTGGCGCGCGAATTACCGGAAACGTCGCGTGATCGGACCAGCCTGAAACTGGTTCTGCACAAACGTCAGGATAAGGCGCGGAAATACTTCGACGAACTCGCCGGCAAATTTGGCCGTAGCTATGTGCCGGGCCGGTCGTGGAAAGCGCTGGCGCATACGCTCATCACTTTGCTGCCGCCGCTGACAGTAGCCGATCTTGGTGCAGGCGAGGGGACACTTTCACAATTGCTGGCGAAAAACGCGCGCAAAGTCATTGCCATCGATAATTCCCCGAAGATGGTCGATTTCGGGTCTCAGCTCGCGAAGAAACACGGATTCAAGAACCTCGAATACCGGCTGGGCGACATTGAAGATCCGCCGATTGCGAAAAACAGCGTCGATCTTGCGATCTTGAGCCAGGCGTTGCATCACGCGATTCATCCCCAGCGCGCGATCGGTGCGGCCCACCGGATTTTGAAGCGCAGCGGTCGTTTAGTGATTCTCGATCTTTTGAGCCATCGGTTCGAAAGGGCTCGCGAACTTTATGCCGATCACTGGCTCGGGTTTAGCGAATTGCAATTGCACGAATTTCTGGAAAAGAACGGCTTCCAGCAAGTGGAAGTCAGCGTCGTCGCGCGGGAAAAACAGAGCCCGCATTTTCAAACTGTTTTTGCTACTGGACTAAAATAATTACGGCGCGTCGCTCGCCTTATCTTTGAGCAGCGATGCGGAACGAAGGAACCTCGCGGCGCTTTTTCCGGCGATACGCCCAGAACTGAGCGCGAAACCGCGCGCGCTTCCAAGCAAATGGGCGCAGTAAGTTTCGCCCTCCCAACCACCGGTGATGACTCCGGCTGCATAAAGGCCAAGGATCGGCTTACCAGCCTGGCTTACCACCTCCATTCGCTCATTTATTTTAATTCCACCGATCGTATCGAGGAAAGCCGAACTGCATTTCAACGCGTAAAAGGGTGGCGTGCGCACAGGGATGAGGTTCTCCGGCTGTTTGGCGAACAACCGATCACAGCCTTCGTCGCAGGCCGCGTTATATTCATCGATCGCTGCTTTGAGGATCGCCGGATCGACACCTATCCAATGCGCGATTTCTCTGAGAGAATCGGAAATTTTCATCCGGCCTGCTTCCGCCTGGCACACGAGCTCTTCGTGAAGATTCGGCAAAGGACTCTGTTGCGCTGCAAGTGGGGCGTTCCGCAGAGGACTGCCGCGCAGCCCGCCACGCTGGGTGATTCGCTGAACTGTCGCAGCATCGAAAAGAACGAACGCGGTATTGTCCGGTTGCATAGCAACCGCATTGCCGCCATTAAACGGACCAGCATCATCTTCGGTGATGAACCGTTCTCCGTTCTTGTTGACCCAGAGCAAGGTCGGTTCCCAGGCAAGCGCGACCAGCGGCACTTTGATAGGCTCGCCGCCTTTACCAACGATGTTCAGCAGAATCGATGTCGAGACGAGCGGCCCTTCCAGAAGGAGCGTACCCGCATTTTCGACGGCAGCGCCGACTTCCGTTGCCATGATTAATCCGTCTCCGGTCAGCAACGGCACACCATGGTACTCCATACCTTCGCGATAAATGGGGCAATACTTCTTGAGCAACTGCTTGTTATCACCGTAGCCGCCAGTCGCGATGATCACGGCGCGTGTCGCTACGCGGATGGCGTCGGTTAGCGACGAGGCGAGGACACCAGAGATTCGGCCATCATTATCAATTAGAATCTTCTCGGCCTTCACGTTCACTAGAATGCGCACACCGCGTTTGTCGCAAGTTTGCCTAAGCATCTTCATCATTGTTGCCCCTTCGCCCTCGGGAACATGATAGGTGATTGGCGGTTCCGTAATGAACGATGCTAGTGAGCGCCGCATCACCTGTGGCGTCGCCTTTGAAACGTCCGCCGCTGCAGCTGACGGTGAAGGCAGCGGCTGGAATTTTATTCCCAATTCCTCGAGCCAGCGGATGGTATCCCCAGATTTGTCCACGAACGCACGAACGATCCGGGGATTGATCTTCCAGTTGGCAAAACTCACCGCGGTCTTGAAATATTTGTCCCGCGGCGCATCGATACCCTGCCTCCTTTGCACGGGGCTTTCAGCGGCGAAAGGCCCGCCGCCCATCGCCGAATTTCCGGTCGCAGAACTTCTCTTTTCCAGAACGACGATGTTCTCGCAGCCGTTCTCGGCCGCAGCAAGCGCGGCGCAAAGTCCGGCCCCGCCGCCGCCGAGAATAACGAGATCGGCTTCAGAATCTGCGTCAGCTATAGCGTTCATGCCATTCCCCGATCTGAGTGATCAGTCTAAAACACAAAGATCAGGCCACGCTTCGGGAGGTGCAACCAGCAGAACCTTGCCCGGCCGCTTAAGATCGAGATCGTAAAGTCTCATGAGCATATCGATCTCGCCATTGCCTCATTGTTAGCGAATTTTGCATTTGTTGCGCCGTATGTCCGCCCAAGCCACAGGTAATTAACGAGCAGAGCGAGTGGCCGTCCAGCGAAACGAGCTCGTTTCGCACGAGCGACAGAATCCACATTTTCAAACCGTCTTTGCCACGGGCATAAAGTGAACGCAGCGCTCCATTTTCGTGTCTATAGTTTCGCCGTTGAACTATAATCCGGGCGAATCCAAATCTGTTGCTATGGACGGTTTCTTCGAGGAAGTGAAACGGCGAAAGGTATATCGCGTGGCGGCGGCCTACATCATCGCTGCCGGCGGTATTATACAACTGGCATCAGCCGCATTTCCGGCATGGGAATTGCCGAACTGGGCGCTGCGTCTCGTGATTGTGCTGTTACTGATCGGTTTTCCAATCGCTTTGATCCTCGCCTGGGCTTTTGATGTCACACCGCAAGGCATTCGAGCCACACCCGGCGTGGCTGCGCCTCGAACACACCGCCGTCGCAACGTGATTATGCTTGTTGTAACCGGCGTGATCGTCTCTGCAATCGCGGGATTTTTCCTCCTCCCTCGTATTTCTTCCGCGCGCAAGATCGACAAGTCGATCGCCGTGCTTCCTTTTGAAAACCTGAGCGATGACAAGGAAAATGCTTACTTCGCCGATGGCATTCAGGACGACGTGCTGACGAATCTGTCGAAGATCAGCGATCTCAAGGTTATCTCCCGCACTTCGGTGATGCAGTATAAAGGTGCGGCAAAGAACGTTCGCGAAATAGGAAAGGCGCTTGGCGTTTCAAATATTCTCGAAGGCAGCGTTCGGCGCTCCGGAAACAAAGTGCGCGTCAACGTGCAGTTGATCGACGCAACCAGCGATAAGCACACTTGGGCGAACGATTACGACCGCGATCTGACCGACGTCTTTGCTATCCAAAGCGATCTCGCGCACGAAATAGCAAATGCGCTCCAAGCGAAACTGTCCGACACGGAAAAAGCGCTCATGGAACGCAAGCCTACGGAAAATGGCGAAGCGTATCTCGCCTTTGTCCAGGCACATGATCTCCAGTGCGCCTTTGAGGATCTCGGGAAACTCAAACAAAGCGAGCAGCTTTATGCGCGCGCCATCGAGCTGGACCCGAAATTTGCGCTTGCTCTTGCGCGCTATTCACAGTTGCAAAGTTGGCTCTTTCATACCGTCGAGCCCACTCGGGAACGGCGCCAAAAAGCCCGCGCTCTCGCCGAGCAAGCCCTGCAATTACAGCCTGACCTCCCAGAAGCCCACCTAGCCATGGGATTTTCTTATTATTATGGCGACAACAATTACGACGCGGCACAGAAAGAATTCGAAATCGCCCAGCGCGGATTGCCTAACGAATCCGAAGTTTATCTCTCCCTCGGCGCGATCCAGCGCCGCCAGGGCAAGTGGGCAGAATCGACCGCGAACTTTGAAAAGGCCGCCAGTTTGAATCCGAAAGAGAGCTGGCCGCTGCAAAATCTCGCTCAGAACTACCAAGTGCTGCGAAACTTCGATGCAGCCAACAAAACGGTCGACCGCGGGCTTAAAGTGGATCCAAGCGGCTTGGGACTTTGGGAGATCAAGTCCAAGCTGGCGATCGCTGAAAAAGGGGATCTGAGCGTTTCGGAGCAGGCATTTCAAGCGGTGAAATCGATGCAGATGAACAACGAGCAGAAACTTAGGACTGCCTTCTCGCGCGCGGACGTTTATGTTTTGGAACGGAAATACCAGGAAGGATTGCGCGAAGCGGAAAACCTACCGGACGATCTCCTCGCAGCAATTCCAAAGTCCTTAAGTGCCAAATATTTTCTCATCGGCTTTGCGCGAAGAGCCCTTCAGGACGAGGCGGGCGCGCGTGCCGCGTTCCTGAAAGCAAAAGACTTCCTCGAGGCACAACTGAAAGAAAGCCCCGACTCACCGGACATGCGTATTCTGTTCGCGAAGGTTCTCGCCTGCCTCGGAGAAAAAGATGCCGCGTCAGCTGAAGCGCGGCGCGCCACCGAATTGCTTCCGGAAAGCAAAGACGCCTTTGGCGGCCCGGAAATTGCGGCCGACGTCGCTGAAGTTCACGCCCTTCTTGGCGACAACGGTCGGGCGATTGAAATCCTGAACCGATTGTTGAGCCAACCGAGCGCTGTCACCGTTCAGGGGCTGAAAGTAAATCCAATTTGGGATCCGCTGCGAAACGATCCGCAGTTTCAGGCGTTGTTGACCAAATACGGTGGCAAAACCTAAGGCCGCGGTCTGTTCTTTTGCCGCCGTGGGCATGGCTTCCTGTTGTAGGGGAAACTTCTCGCCGCGCCGTAGCGCTTTGGCCAAGGCGGCTCAACTTCCCCTGCGGTGTGCGTTGTTTTCCTTGGCGGTTGCGGCGACTGCGCAGTCGGATTGGAAAATCATTTCGGCCGATTCGGAACCGGGAAACGCCGGCGTCGTGCATCGGCAGGTCGTTTTGCAAGATTCTGGAAGGAATGAGAACGCGACGATTGATCTTGCATTGTTTTCGACCAAGTCGTGCACCCTCCGAGTAATCGATCAGCCACCAGCATCACGCAGCGACCTTGCGCGCGTGATGCAGCAGCAAAAATGTCTGGCCGGCGTTAATGGCGGCTATTTCGATGCGGACTTCGCGCCAATCGGTTTGCGAATCGTGAATGAGCAAATCACGGCGCCACTTCAACGCGCTCGCTTAATTACGAGTGTGCTTTTTGCGTCGCCGCGTGGAGTGCAAATTGTGCGCACCCGTGAATTTTCACGGCGTGCAAAAGTTACTGCCGCAATTCAGTGCGGACCGCTCCTTGTTGATTTGGCCCAGCGCGTCCGCGGATTGAACGATTCCCATCCGGCGCGACGGACTTTTGCCGCAACAGGAACGAAGGACCGCGCGTTGCTCGGCGTTTGCTCTGAAGTTTCGCTCGCGGAATTGGCAACGATTCTTGCCACAACGCAATTCGCTGGGGATTTGAAGATTGAACGTGCATTAAATCTCGATGGCGGATCATCGAGTGCATTCTGGTTCGCGCGTGAGAACGGCAGCGCATTTTCAATTCCGGAGCAAAAAACGGTGCGCGATTTTGTGGCGGTCGTGCCGAAGTAGTTCAGGGGTCATTCCGAGCGGAGCGAGGAACCTTCCATAAGCTGATGGATCACACTAATTAGCTTGTATATTTTAAACATCGATTGTGAGGTCCCTCACCGTCTGCGCGGTTCGGGATGACAATATTTGTTATGCGCATGTTCGGCGGTTTCAGATCTAGCGATAAATTTTTCTACGGAGAATTGCGCGGCGAGGAGGTGCACGGGCTGTCACGGCCCTATTGGATTCAAGTCCAACCGACAGGCGAAGTGTTGCCGCTCGCAAATGTACAGATCGACCTTCCTGTTGCACCGTCGAAACTAATCGCGGTCGGTCTGAATTATTCCGATCATATCGCGGAGATGAAGCGGACGCCGCTGGGTACTCCGTTGATTTGGTTCAAATCGCCCGGCTCGCTTTTGGCGCACAACGGCGCGATCGAAATTGCGTTTCCTGAACATCAAACTGATTTCGAAGCGGAGTTGGCCGTCGTCATTGGCAAGACCGCGAAAAATGTGACCGAGGAACGCGCACTCGACTTTGTTTTCGGTTATGCGATCGGTCTCGATATTAGCGATCGAGATTTGCAAAAGAGCGAGAAGCAATTTGGCCGCTGCAAATCGTTTGACACCTACACGCCCATCGGGCCGTTTGTGTACGCCGATGTCGACGTGAGCAATGTTTCGCTGGAGTTGCGGCAAAATGGCGAGTTGCGCCAGAGCACGCGCACGAGCCGGATGATATATTCGGTTGCGCAAATTATTTCCTTCGCAAGTCAGTCAATGACATTGGCAGCGGGAGACGTGATTTTAACTGGAACGCCTGCGGGCGTCGGTCCGATCCGCGCGGGGGACCAATTGGAAGCAGCAATCGCCGATTGGCCGCCGCTGCGGAACAGCGTTGCGCATAGTGCTCCGACCGCCAGGGCTGAAGGAATGTCGCCAACAACAATTTGAAAGACTTGCCTTACGTCCTTGCAGCAGAGATATTCCGAATTAAAGATGCGAACCTTTGCATAAGGACGCATCGTCAAAAAATGAAAAGTTCTGCTCGACTCGCAAGCAATTCGTCTGCGATAAGAGAAAACCTGTACCGAAATCGAAACAGTCACCAAATTCCTGCTTCAACTATGAAAACATTACTTACCACGTGTCTATGCTCACTCGCGTTTGCGCTGGGTTCGCTCGCGCAATCTCCCGCGCCACAACAAACAGTGCCCGCCGGCGCTCCTCCAGTTGCGAATCCGCCGGGAGCTCCTGCAGCTGCGAGTCCCGGCGCTCCGGCAGCGGCGAACCCCGCCGCACCGGCACAGATGCCAGCCGGAACCGCGCCTCAAGCGGGAGCGACCGCGCCCGGCGCGGCGGTTACCGCTACGTTAAGTCCCGCCGGTGCGAGTCCCTCGCCAGCTGCCGAAGCGCAACCCACAGGTTTCCTGGCCAGCAATTGGTTGATCGACAAATTCCACAAAGGCGGTCCAATCATGTGGCCGATTTTGATTGTATCGATCATCGGACTCACTGTGGTGATCGAGCGAATTTTTTGGTGGGGTGGCCGGTGGTTTCGTCGTGACCCCAAACGGATCGAGAAAGTGTTTACCGCGATTGAGAATGGCGATACTGCCGAAGCTTCCCGGCTTTCCCGCGGATCGCGTGATCCAGTTTTGCGCATGATGTGGAATGGCCTCAATCACCAACACGCCTCGCTGCAAGGCGCGTTGCAAGTCGCTGCCGGCATCGAGATCAAACGCGCCGGCCGGTTTCTTGTTGTGATGGATACGCTTGTCACGCTGGCGCCCCTGCTAGGTCTATTGGGCACGATCACCGGTTTGATTCGATCGTTCAGCTTTCTCGGTAACGAAGAACTCGCGGTACAAGCCGTCACCGGCGGTATTGCCGAGGCGCTCATTGCCACGGCCTGCGGTCTCGGCATTGCCATCTTCGCTCTGATTCCGTTTAACTTTTTCACTTCCCGGGTGTCTAACTTGGAGTTCGAATTACAGACGGCAGCCACAAACCTGGAAGTGATGTTAGGAGCACAAACCGCGGCGCGAGAAATGGAGTTCGCGGGGCAAGCCCCAAGGTCTGGGAAGGGCGCGTCGATCTAAAAGCATCCAATGTACGTAAGCTCACCAATTCCGAAAAAAAAAGCGCGCATCGAGATCATTCCGTTGATCGACATCATGTTCTTTCTGCTCGCCAGTTTCATGATGGTGAGCTTGAGCCAGGTGCACATGAAGGGTATTAAGGTGAACCTACCCACGGGCAGTTCGGGCCAGACACAATCAAAACGGGATTACATCAGCGTCTCCGTCGATAAGGATGGTCATTACTTCTTCGACAAGAATGAAATGAGCGACGCTGATTTGCAGGCGCGCTTGCTACAGGTGCACCAATCGGATCCCGAAGCGAAAGTGTTTGTGCGCGGTGATCGCGACACGGCTCATCTAAACGTTAGCCATTTGCTTGATATGCTCCGTTCGGCCGGCTTCTACAAAATTTCATTTGAAGTAAAGAGCGAGGCGCTCAAAGGGGTTCCGGGGCCCCAAGGGTAAATTTTGATATGGCCGCAACGCAAGTAAAACCCTTACTCTTCCGCCCGCCGCCGCGATGGCATTGGTGGGCGGCTCTGGGTGGCGCAGTGGCAATTCACCTCACCGCGGTTGCACTGGCTCAAAAGCGCGAGGCAGCGCCGGTAGAGATTCCTCCTGATGCACCAACGGTCGTCGAGGCGACATTGATGCCACCTGAGGCCACCCCGCCGCCAGAGGATATTCCGCTGCCAGAGCCGCCTCCGCCGCCAGAGATCAAGCCGGAGTATGTCGAAGAAAGAACACCTCCACCGCGGCAACCAACGGCGCAAAAATTCGCGCCAATCAAAAGCGCTGAGATGTCGATGTCCCGAGCGAAAGCCCTCGCCTTATACAATCCGCGCCCCCAATACCCGTACGAGGCGCGTTCGCGGCACGTTACAGGCAGTGGAGTTTGCATCGTTGACGTTGATCCAGGGAGCGGGAGCGTAACTAGCGCTTCAATGGCGCAAAGCATTGGGAGTCCAATACTGGATAACGCCGCCGTCAGCGCGTTCCGGCAGTGGCGATTTAGACCTGGGACAGTTTCAAAGGTCAGAATTCCCATCACCTTCACCATGACGGGCGCCTCGTATTGAATCCTGCCTAACAAATACACATATGAGATTGTCTTCGCCAATTCCGCATAAGAGAGCGCGCATCGAGATCATTCCATTAATCGACATCATGTTCTTTCTGCTTGCCAGCTTTATGATGGTGAGCCTGAGCCAGGCTCACATGAAAGGTATTCGGGTCAATTTGCCGGCTGCCGTGGGGCCTCCACCCAGCGGGGTAAAGGATTTTATTTCCATAAAAGTGCTGGAAGGTAACGCTGTGTTCTTCGATAACCAGTACGTAGCAGATGACCAAGTCCTGCCGCAGCTTTATGGACTCCACCGGGCAAATCCGGACATCAAAATCTCAATCAGCGCAGCCCCGATGGCAATGTACGGTGATGTCATTGGAGTCCTGGACAAAGTTCGGTCGGTCGGAATTACCAAGGTCGGCTACCAGATCAGAGCGGCGGGAGCTCCGGGTGGTCAGCCGCCAGGCGCTCCGGGTGCTCAGCCACCGGGCGCTCCTCCTCCACCTCCACCGGCCCCAAAGCCCTAGGCACTCTTCCACAGAGCGTCGGCAGTCCAGCTTGCAATTTGGAAATCGCCTTGGCCCGGTGACTGATATTGTTTTTCACTTCTGCGGGCAACTCAGCAAAAGTTTCTTCGAATCCATTTGGAATAAAGATCGGATCGTAGCCGAATCCGTGTGAGCCGCGCGGCTGTTCCGCAATTTTTCCTTCTGTAACTCCGTCGAACGTCGCGAGGACCTTGCCATCACGGGCAAGCGCCAGGACGCAACGAAATCGCGCGTGCCGCTGATCGCCTTTTGCGTCAACTTTCGCAAGTTGCCTCAGTAACTTCGCGATCTTTTCCTCGTCCCTCGCACTGCCCCGTGCGTACCGCGCAGAGTGAATTCCGGGCGCGGCACCGAGCACATCAACTTCCAATCCAGAATCATCTGCGACGATGAGGCCCGGCAATTGCCTGGATACGGCGACGGCTTTCAGCCTGGCATTTTCTTCAAATGATTTTCCGCTTTCGTGTATTTCGGGGACCTCATCATTACCCGAGAGGCCGCGCACCTCGAATTTTGGCCCGAGAATCCGCTGGATCTCGTGGGTCTTGTGCGCGTTGCGTGTGGCTACAATCAATTGCATGCTCGGAATAGTAGCATCGACTTCCGGCTAATGTTTCCAGACTTCATCGGCAGACAGATGTCGATGCTGCATATTCGTGTCCATTAGTGTTCATTCGTGGTTGTTAGTTTCTAGATCAGCATGAGTAACGAGCGCCGCAAACCGTATCCATTCGACCGGATCGAACCAAAATGGCAGAGCATCTGGGAGGAGCGGCAGCTTTTTCATGCGCCTAATCCTGGCGAGGAAGGTTTCGATCCTACGAAGCCAAAATTTTACGTCCTCGACATGTTCCCTTACCCAAGCGGGGCGGGCTTGCACGTGGGACATCCCGAAGGTTATACCGCCACCGATATTGTTGCGCGGTACAAACGGATGCGTGGCTTCAGCGTGTTGCATCCGATGGGCTGGGACGCATTCGGTTTGCCCGCTGAGCAATACGCGATCAAAAGCGGCCAGCATCCTGCCATCACCACGCGCGAAAACGTGGCGAAATTTAAGAAACAACTAAAGCGCATCGGTTTTTCCTACGATTGGCAACGGGAAATCAACACGACCGATCCGCGCTACTACAAGTGGACGCAATGGATTTTTCTCCAGATTTACAATTCCTGGTTCAATCCGCGGACAAAACGGGCCGAGCCGATTTCGACCTATCGCGGGACCGATCCGGACAGCGTTCGGCTCGCTTATGTTGCTGATGTTCCAGTTAACTGGTGCCCGGAGTTGGGCACGGTTTTGGCCAACGAAGAAGTTGTGGATGGAAAAAGCGAAGTGGGCGGCTTCCCGGTTGTCCGGCGACCGATGCGTCAATGGATGTTGCGCATTACTGCCTATGCGGGGCGATTGTTAGATGAACTCGACGGACTTGATTGGCCCGAGGGAATCAAATTACTCCAGCGCAATTGGATCGGGCGAAGCGAAGGCGCGGAAATCGATTTTCAGATCCATAACAACGGACAAAAGATTCGCGTTTTTACAACGCGGCCCGATACACTTTACGGCGGGACCTACCTGGTGCTCGCGCCCGAGCATTCACTGGTTGACCTCATCGTCACCGAGGAACAATGGCCTGCGGTGCGCGAATATCGCGAAAAGACTGCGCGCAAAAGCGATTTGGAGCGCGCCGAGCTCGTGAAAGAAAAGACCGGCGTGTTTACCGGCGCGTTCGCGATCAATCCGGCGAACAATGAAAAGATTCCGATCTGGATCGCTGATTACGTGCTGGTTGGGTATGGCACAGGCGCGATCGGGGGGGTACCCGCGCATGATGAGCGCGATTTGGAGTTTGCGCGCAAATTCGATTTGCCAATTCGCGAAGTCATTAGGCCGCTAGGCGATGGCGATCCAATTGGATTCACTGGCGAAGGCATCGCAATCAATTCGCCAATCATCAATGGGCTGAGGACGGCAGAAGCGAAAAAGAAAATTGTTGCCTGGCTGGAAGAACGCAGCCTCGGCAAGCGCGCAATCAATTACAAACTGCGCGATTGGCTCTTCTCGCGTCAGCGTTATTGGGGCGAGCCGTTCCCGATTGTGTGGGAAAACGGAAAATACCGTGCAGTAAGCGAAGGAGAATTGCCGGTCGTGCCGCCGCCGCTCGATGATTACAAGCCAACTGGTAGCGGCGAACCGCCGCTGGCAAAAGCGAAAGATTGGGTTCGTTATTCCGACAAGGCACTGCGCGAGACGAACACCATGCCGCAGTGGGCAGGTTCGTGCTGGTACTACCTGAGATTCTGCGATCCGCATAACGACCAGCGTTTCGTCGGAAAAGAAGCCGAGCGCTATTGGACGGGCGGAGATAAACCTGGCGCGGTCGATTTGTACGTTGGCGGCACCGAGCACGCCGTGCTGCATCTGCTTTATGCGCGTTTTTGGCACAAGGTGTTGTTTGATCTCGGCCACGTATCAAAGCCGGAACCGTTCCAGCGATTGGTAAATCAGGGAATCATCCTTGGCGAAGACGGTCAGAAAATGTCGAAATCACGAGGAAACATTGTTAATCCGGATGATGTGATCGACCAATACGGCGCCGACGCATTTCGCTGCTACGAGATGTTCATGGGTCCGCTCGAGCAAATGAAACCGTGGAGCATGCGCGGTGTCGAAGGCGTTGCGCGTTTTCTTGCACGCGTCTGGCGCTTGTTCATGAGCGAGAACCAGACGGGCGAGTGGGAATTGTCGGAGAAAATTAGAAATGTCGACGTGAGCAAGACGCAGCAAAAAGTTCTGCATGCCACGATCAAGAAAGTCACTGAAGACATCGAGTCATTCTCATTTAACACGGCGATTTCACAGATGATGATTTTCGTGAACGCATTTACGAATGCGGAAATGATTCCTTTGTCACCGACGCGCGCCTTTCTAATTCTGCTGAATCCATTTGCCCCGCACATTGCGTCCGAGTTATGGGAAAAACTGAATGCGAGGTTCAGCGATGCATCCGACTACATCACGAAGCAGCCCTGGCCAGCGTACAACGAGCAGTTGCTCGTTGAGGACGAAGTGGAAATCGTTCTGCAAGTAAACGGGAAACTGCGTGACCGAATGAAGATGTCGATTCTTGCAACGGAAGAAGAGATGAAAACCGCCGCGTTGTCGAATGCGAAGATTCAAGAGCGCATCGCTGGCAAAACTGTGCGCAATGTTATCGTCGTGCCGAAGAAGCTCGTTAACGTCGTCGTATGAAGAAGATCTGGAATGAATTCAAGGAATTCGCCATCAAAGGTAACGCTGTCGATCTGGCTGTCGGCGTAATCATCGGTGCGGCCTTCGGTTCAATTGTCAATTCGCTGGTTAAAGACATCATCATGCCGCCAATCAGCCTCCTCGCCGGCGGACTCGATTTCTCAAACAAATTTGTGATTGTCCGAGCAGCCAAAGATGGTTCGACGGCATTCAACACTCCCGCAGACGCCGCCAAAGCCGGAGCGATCACTTGGAATTACGGCAACTTCATTACGCTCTTAATCAATTTTCTCATTGTCGCGGCCGCGGTTTTTCTTCTGGTCCGGGCGATTAATCAACTCAGAAAACCGGCTGCAAAAGTACCCGACATGAAAGATTGCCCGGCGTGCGCGATGAAGATTCCTATTAAGGCGAGCCGCTGTCCTCATTGCACGAGCGAGCTCTCACAGGCGGCCGCGCGTTAACATTTACGCTGGCATCGCTGAAGTCGGCGCGGAAAGCTCACTCTCAAAATCAGCTGATCAGCCATTCCGCCCCTAGGGAATTTCTGTAAATTATCGCTTGCCCGTGGCCGCCTCGGCTGCTATGAAGGGCGCTAGCCAATGCCGAAGTGCCTTAACCTTACGGTGGCAGCAGCTAGCGCGTGTTTAGTCGTTGGCTGTGCCACGCAGTCAAATCAGAGCGTTGCCGGCGCGCGCCACATACCAAACGTCCGTACTACGGCCTATACGCATACTGAGGGAGGCGGAGTCCACAATGCGATCGGCAGCTATCTCTCCGGTCGCCACGTGATGAGTGCCGCGTCTGATTGGTCGCGCTATCCGCTTGGTACCCGGTTTCGAATCGCCACCACCAGCGAAGAATTCATCATCGATGATTACGGGACGGCACTAATCGGGACTGACACTATCGACCTTTACAAACCCAGTCGGCTTGACATGAAACGGTGGGGCGTGCGCCACGTGGACATCGACATTTTGCAATGGGGATCAGAGGAACAGAGCTTGAAAGTGCTCGCTCCGCGCTGCAAACACCATTGCGTGAAGAAGATGATCGCGAGTTTGCAGCAGAAAAAGACGCAACAGAAAAAGGAGCTCGTGGCCAGCGTGGACCCCAAGAAACCGCAACAAAAAAAGAAAGCCTAGCCGCTTACGCCTGCTTTTGACAGGCGGGTCAGGCACGCCGGAATTTCGGCGCATGAAAATTTTCGTCGTTGGCGGCGCCGGCTACATCGGGAGTGTTTGCGCCGAGCTGTTGCTGGACCAGGGGCACGAAGTTGCCATCTTCGATAATCTCAGCGAAGGCCATCGGCGCGCAGCCGATTCGCGGGCGAACTTCATTCAAGGCGAGCTGGCCGACCGCGCGCAAATCCAAGCTGCACTTTCCGAGACGCGCCCGGATGCGGTGATGCATTTCGCAGCAAATGCGCTTGTCGCCGAGTCAATGCGCGATCCGTCCAAATATTTTCGCAACAACATTTCCAACGGTTTGAACCTGCTGGATGCTATGGTCGCAACGCGCGTTCAGCGGATCGTTTTTTCCTCGACCTGCGCGATTTTTGGACTGCCCGAGCGGGTGCCAATCGAGGAAAGCGCACCGATGTGCCCTATCAATCCCTACGGCGAATCGAAACTCGCTTTTGAAAAAATTCTGCGCTGGTACGACCAGATACATGGTTTGACGTTCGTTTCGTTGCGCTACTTTAACGCGGCGGGCGCCACGGAGAACTTTGGCGAAGATCATCGGCAGGAGACGCATTTGATTCCCAACGTGCTCAAGGTCGCACTGGGTCAAAAACCGAATGTCGAAATCTACGGCACTGATTATGAGACGCCCGACGGAACATGCATTCGCGACTACATCCATGTTGTAGACCTTGTGCGGGCGCACATTTTAGCTCTGGACGCAGCTAACAGCGCATTTTACAACCTAGGCACGGGAGGCGGCTCCAGCGTTCGCGAAGTAATCGCGGTCTCCAGCAAAATCACCGGCCAAAAGATCGGCACGATTGAAAAGGCACGCCGACCTGGCGATCCGTCACGGCTTGTCGCTTCTTCGGGAAAAATTGAAAGCGAACTTGGCTGGCGACCACAGTTCCAATCACTTGACGCAATCATTGAGAGCGCCTGGAAATGGCATAAGAAATTTCCACGTGGTTACGAAGACTAAGAAGCCACAGGCCGGCCGCGTTGCCGTCGATTTTTGGCGCTGATCAAGGCGCGAACACAACTCGCGCTTCCGGACAGTTTTATGTCACAGATGTGTCACGAAGTTGTCCGCGCACCGCCGAGTTCGCCGGGCGTATGTTTCTCGTTTAGACAGCTGCGTAAGGCTGCAACTACAGCAGATTCTACCGGCGCGATTCCCAGGTCATTGAGTCTGCCGCTCTGCGCGCTCAGAACTTGAACGTTCTTATTCCTGGGCGCCCAGATATTGGGATCAGTCGGACCGAATAGCAAAATGCAGTTTGCGTCTGCGGCCGCGGCAAGGTGCGAGATACCACTATCGTGTCCGACGAAAATTGAGTGTTCAAGCACTGCGGCCAGATGAGGTAGCGGCAAACTTTTTGCGAAACGGACATCTCCACCTTTCCATTCGCGTTCCAGTTGCGCAGTCTGTGCTTTGTCCGCCTCACCCGAAATGACGATCAAGGAGGGGCGCTTTCCCTGGCGCCAACGTTCCCCCTCGACGCTTGGCAAACCACCGCTCCCTGAAAACAACGCAACCCAATTTTGCAGCGGCCAGTTCTTTTCTTCGCTACCGCTTCCCGGATGAATCGCGATAATTGGCCGCGATAAAGTGCGCAGGAACTCCTGGGCGAACTGTCGATCTTCTATTGAAGGGAAAATTCTTTCCGCAAGATCGACAACTCTGATTCCCAGCTCTTCAATCGGGCGTGCGAGCTGGCGCGCGGCATGGTCAGTTTTCTCGACGATCTTGGCTGGTCCGCAAAGGAGGTTTTGCACACCGCATCGGCGTAGATTGCTCCGAAAAATTCCGTCCGGATCATACAGGTAGCTGATGATCAAATCGAAACTCGCAAAATAATTTACTAACTCCGCTGGCAGTTCCGAATTTCTCGCGAAGAAGCTGGAGAGTGCCGCGTATTCGATCGACCGGATGGCTCGTGCATAAAACCGATTTTCCGCGACCACCGCGATATGCTTGTAGCCAAGAATTTCGATGTGCGCATGAGGGTATGCCTCACGGAGCGCCTTGAGCGCTGGCAAGCTGAGAATAAAATCGCCGATCGCGCCGCCGCGGATCACCAGAATCCGGTTCATGCGCATCGGAACATAGACTTGTAGCTGTGCGGCTGATCGGTTTGCAATCCGCCGGAGCGGCAAACAGCGGACAAGATGTCGCGCTGGCCGCACAGGCAGAATGCCTGTGTTCCGTTAATATCGCGTAAACGCGAATGTCAGAATCACACCACCGTAAACGAATGCGAGGAGGTGCAGAAGGCGCCAGCGAAAAACGCTCCGTGTGCTCCAGTTAATTTGATCGCGCAGCACGTAAGGGATGGCAACCCAAAACAAGCCGGCGATGATCAGCAGGTAGGCGAACACAGTTACCAGCAACCTGCTCGTCTCGTAACGTAGAAAGGCTGCATCAAGCAACGGTTCAGCCGCCAGCAGACAAAGAATTCCAAGAGCCCGCACTGCGAGGAATTCTCCGACGAAATACAGGACCAGGCCGTAACCAATCGGCAGTGCGATGAGAAGCGGGCGCCGGAATGCTGAGAATTCTCCCATCTGGATCGTCGCGAGCAGCCATAACGTCCAAACGAGGGCGATAGTCAGCAGCACAACTCCTATGACCTGAGAACGTGGAAAGCGTTGCGCAACGGCGGCGAGGTCCGGCTTTAATAATCCGGGCAAACTGATCAAGATGAGAAATGCGCCCGCGATAATTCCTGCGGTTTGCAAAGAGAGTTGGTAAATCATGTTTGCCGCCGCGAATCCGTCCTAAGGCGGCCGCGATCGCCGTTGGATGCGCGTGAGATTGGCAGGATCGGCGTGCCATACAAGCTGAATCCATTGGCGCGCTCGATCCGGACGTCGACAAGTTCTCCAACGAGTTTATCGTCGCCTTTCCCTGCCCGCCGTACCCTTTTCGAAGGTAGGAACACCACAATCTTGTTCGTGCGTGTTCGGCCCATCAATCGCGCCGGATTCGTTTTGCTTGGGCCTTCGCAAAGAACTTCGACGCGCTGGCCGACTAATCTCTCGCCAGCGCGTCGTGCTGATTCATTTACGATCTGAAGCAAATCCTGATTGCGCTCTTCCTTTACGCACTCGTCAATCTGCTCGGGTATTTCTGCCGCAGGCGTCTCTCGTCGCGGTGAATAGCGAAACACGAACGCGTTATCGAATTCGATTTCTTCGACCAGTTCTCGCGTTTGTTTGTAGTCGTCGTCCGTCTCGCCGGGAAAACCGACAATGATATCGGTCGTTAGGGCAATTCCAGGACGCGCGTTGCGGATGCGCTGCACAAGATCAATGTATTTCTCCGCCGTGTAGGCGCGGCGCATTGCTTTTAGGATCTTGTTCGAACCGGACTGCAGTGGCAGATGCACATGTTCGACAAGTTTTGGCAGGCGCGCGAATGCGTCGATCAAGTCGTCGCGAAATCCGATCGGATGCGGCGAAGTAAAACGGAGACGCTCCAGTCCTTCGACTTCGTGGACCGTCTCGAGGAGTTGCACAAAAGGACTTTTGCCATCGCGCTTCGGAAACTCGTGACGACCATATAAATTCACGATCTGTCCGAGCAACGTCACCTCTTTCACTCCACGCGCAACGAGTTCGCGCACCTCACGGACAATTTCGACAATGGAACGGTTGCGCTCTGCGCCACGCGTCTGCGGCACAATGCAAAATGTACAATGCATGTTGCAGCCCTGCATGATGGAGACGAAAGCGGCCGCCTGCCGAGGCGCTAGCTGCTGGCTTCGAATCGTCGATTGAGAGCCGGGTTCCTCCGCGATATCCACAATGGAGAGGCGGAGATCGTCGACCGCTCGTTGCGGCGCGCCAAACGCCAATCCGGCTCGGACCGATCGCGCCCTACCACACTTTTTCTCCGCGAGTTCATCGACGTAATCTGCGACGCGGTGAAATTTCTGCGTGCCAACAACAAGATCGACATGGGGCAAATTCTTCAGCAGAGACTCGCCGCGCGCCTGGGCCATGCACCCAAGAAAACCAAAAACCACGTGAGGTCGCTCTTTAGCCATCCGGCCGAGCATTCCCATTTTGCCGAGCGCCTTTTGATCAGCCATGTCGCGCACACTGCAGGTGTTCAATAGCACCACGTCGGCTTCTGCTTCGTGCGCGACCCGCTCGTAACCCCGGGCGATGAGCGAATGCGCGACCTGTTCCGAATCGCGCTCGTTCATCTGGCAGCCGTAGGTTTTGATGAAAAATTTCGGCATGGACGGGCAAAAATAATACATGCCCAAGCCGGCTTCGCCACGTGGAGATTATCCGCTTTCCATCCTGTCGGTCTTTCGGATTAAATCCCGAGGTATCGGAAATGAAAAACGAGTCTCCGGCAGTAGGGATCATCGGCGGCAGCGGCCTCTATCAACTAGAAGAATTACGCGATCCGACCGAACACGAGATCGATACACCGTTCGGTCCGCCGTCAGACACGCTTGTTGGCGGAAAAGTAAGCGGGCGTCAGGTTTATTTTTTGCCGCGCCACGGCCGCGGGCACCGGATTCTGCCTCACGAAATAAATCACCGGGCCAACATCTATGCGCTCCGTTCGCTCAACGTCCGCTGGATTATCTCGGTGGCGGCAGTAGGCAGTTTACAGGAAAAATATGCGCCGCGAGACGTGTTGTTGCCCTCGCAGTTTTACGATCGGACGAGCCGACGCGACGTTCATACGTTTTTTGGAGAGGGTATTGCCGCACACATCGCGTTTGCTGATCCGATCAGCACAAAACTGCGTAACCTTGTTGCAGAATCAGCAAGAGCCCTCGGTGTTACTGTCCACAATGGCGGTACGTATGTGAACATGGATGGCCCCGCGTTTTCCACGCGCGCGGAATCGGAATTCAACCACCACAGCGGATTTGACGTGATCGCCATGACGAATCTTCCAGAGGCGAAATTGGCGCGCGAAGCGGAGATTGCGTTCGCGACAATGGCGATGATCACCGATTACGACTGCTGGAAAGTGGAAGAGGAACCGGTCTCGGCAGAGATGGTGCTCAGTCACTTAATGGCGAACGCGGAGACGGCGAGGAAAGTGTTCCTGCGTGTAATTCCACAAATTCCGACCGAGCCGAACTGGCCGGAACATTTCGCCCTGGATACCGCACTGATCACAGACCGCAAGCTTTGGCCAGAAGGTACAATCGAAAAACTGAAGCCGATTTTGGAGCGGTTATCCGAATGACAAAGCATGAAGGGAGACTGAGGTTGCCGCCGCCGTTTCGTCATTCGTGCTTCGTCATTTTCCTGATCGCCTGACCGAGCGACCGGATTTGATCTTTTTCGTGTGAAGCCGTGACGGTAATGCGCAATCGCGCGGAGTCTTTCGCCACGGTTGGATAACGAATCGCCGGGACAAGAAACCCTTCGCTTTGGAGCGCGAACGCCAAATCGAGCGTCGCCTGCTCATCGCCCACGATCCACGGGAAAATCGCGCTGCTGGCAGCGTTGCTCTTTCTGTTCAAACCGTCGCCGGGGAGAAGCTCATGCATCAATGTGATTTTTTTCCAAAGCAACCGCCTGCGCTCTTCTCCTTTTGGCGATGAAAGAAAATCAACCGCAGCCAGAGCTGCGGCTGCGATTGCGGGTGGCGGCGCTGTGGAATAAATGAAAGAGCGCGCGCGATTGATCAGCCATTCAATTAGATCGCGGGAACCGCAGATGTAGCCGCCACTTGCGCCGAGCGCCTTGCTTAGGGTTCCCATCTGAACATCGACGTCATCGTCCAAATTTTCCGCCGCGGCCAGACCGCGGCCATTTGGGCCGATCACGCCGATTGCGTGCGCTTCATCAAGCATTAGGAGTGCGCCGAAACGCTTTTTTAGTTCAACCAAATCGCCTAACGGCGCGCGATCGCCGTCCATCGAAAAGACAGATTCGGTCACGACGAGGATTCGCTTGCCAGCATGTTCGCGCTGCGCCCATTCAAGATGACTCTCCAGCTTACCCATATGATTGTGTGGAAATATCCGAAGGGCCGCACCACTCAATTTTGCCCCATCGATCAGCGAGGCGTGGCAGAGTTTGTCGAGCAGGATCACGTCATTCTTGGTGACCAAGGCCGGGATCGTGCCAAGTGCTGCGGCATATCCGCTGCTAAAACAAAGTGCGCCTTCTGTTCCTTTCCATTTCGCCAAGGCGCACTCCAACCGCAGATGCCGCGATTGGGTCCCACTAACTAGCCGCGAAGCCCCCGCACCAACGCCAAATTCGTCGATCGCGGAAATCGCTGCCCCGCGCAACCGAGAATCGTTCGCAAGACCGAGATAATCATTTGATGAAAAATTGACCAGCCGCCGGCCGGCAACTTCGATCTCCGGTCCCTGCGCGCCACCGATTTCGCGAAGACGTCGATCTAACGAACGCGCACGGAGCGCCTTCAATTGCTCTGCGAAAAGGTTCTGCATGATATGTGTGTTCGATGATAGCCCAGCCCCGAAAGCGTGTCTGTTGAGCGTGATTGGAAATCTGGGAATGCAGAGGCAAGCCGGCAACATGCCAGTTTGGGCGAGCACTATGCTCGCGCTCCCCTTCGTGTAGTCAATTTGGATGTCTCTGGGACCGTTTGATTGGCGAGTTTTGGGAGCGCAGGCATTCTGCCCGCTCCGGCCGGCATGTTGCCGGTCAGCCTTTTTAACGCTTGTTAGCTCTCGCACACCAAACACATACCGAAAGCTTTAATCGGCTGGGCTATTTTCGAGCCGGTGGAAGAACGATTGAATTGCTACGCGAACTAATTGAGAATCACAAAATGAAAACGCGTTGCTTAGATCACATCGATTTACGAGTGAAAGACATGGAGATGGCAAGGAAGTTTTACAGGAAATTTTTGCCGCAGCTTGGATTTGTTCACGAAAGTCCGGGCGACGATTTTCATACCTTTTATTCTGCCGGTGGCGATAGGCCGTCGGAATTTTTTGGTTTCACGGAAGACAAGAATCATCAGCCAAACGGCACCCGCATCGCATTCTGGGCTGATACGCGCGAAGAAGTGGATCGGCTCGCGAAGTTGATCCGCGAAACGGGCGGCAAGGCGCTCGAAGGGCCGGAAATCTGTGTCGATTACAGTCCCGGCTACTACGCATTTTTCTTCGAAGACCCAGATGGCAATAAGCTGGAAATTTGCTGCCGGGAAAGTCCGATCATTGCGAAATGACCGAGTCTCGGCGAAGAGTTGAAGAATGAGTAATCCGGCGCACGAGCCTGCGATTCTGCAGGAGCCGCGTCGCCATCGCTATCTCAAGCTGATCGCGCTCTTTAAAATCGGCAAAGGCGTCCTGTTGCTTCTGCTTGGCGTTTCGCTGCTTTTCCTGAACGCGCGGACCCGGTGGATGGATGCCCTGTCGAACTGGACCGCGGACGAGATCTTGCTGGAGCACAGCAAGACAGTGGATTACCTGCTCAATAGACTGCAAGCCGTGCTCGCCGGCGGCACGTTGCGTGCGACGGGTTTTCTGGCGCTTTTTTACACGGCGGTACTTTTTACCGAAGGAATCGGCGTTTACATGGAGCAACGCTGGGCAGAACTACTGATGATATTTGCGACAGCGGCCTTGATTCCCCTCGAAGTGCGTCACATTTGGCATCATCCGGGAGTCATAGGCGCGCTCATTCTGCTGGTGAACTGTTTCATTGTTTGGTTCCTCTATCGCGTGCTCAAGCGCGACAAGGCAAAGCCGCACGTCGCGGAGCCGCGCGAACTGGCCGAGACTCGCTAGGCGAATTTTCAAAGCCCCATTTGCGGAGACAGTTTGTTTAAAGCGCGCCAAAGAGATCGAGGTACTGCTCGACGTAGCGCGTAAGCAGAAATTTCTCGCGCACAATCTCGCGACCTTTGCTTCCGATTTCTTCGCGTAATTTTTTGTTTTTGAGCAGTTGCACCATGCGTTCGGCCGCTTCTTCGACCGATGAAACGAGAAAACCATTCACGCCGTGTTTGATCTGGTAGCGGATCCCGCCCACGTTTCCGCCGATTGCCGGTGTGCTCTTCCACATCGCTTCGGAGACCGTCAGCCCGAAACCTTCGCGCAGCGATTTTTGCAACACCACTGCGGCCCGCGTCTGTAACGCATTAACTAACGCGGTGTCATCGCCGGCTGTTAAAATGAGAATGCGCTCGTCGCGGCAGGCGCAGAGAGAGTTGAAAATTTCTT
>WNGK01001229.1_pt1 | contig 28076 bp, 22 predicted proteins | sample 5400601 | NCBI WGS metagenome assembly WNGK01 (sample SAMN13153376, study PRJNA577476) | soil metagenome | isolation source: 60 cm soil or saprolite under Garry oak tree replicate 1 | place: USA:California | collected 2016-06-15
GTCAAGATCCGAATGATTTCCCAGGGCGCGTCGGAAATCAATTTGACATTTGTGATTGACGAAGATCAGGTGCCCAGCGTCGTCCAGCGGCTGCACAAGAGATTCTTTGCTGACCTCGACCCCGAAACCTTCGCGTGATTCGTGTGGCACGGGCGCCCTCACCCGCGGATCAGTCCCGACCACCACGCTACAGGAGGGCACGACTTTCAGTCGTGCCGATAACTCGCTCTCCGCCTAAATTGGCACGGCTGAAAGCCAAGGCCTCCGGTCGCGTCAAAGGTGCTGTCGGCAAACAGCAGGTCCCTCAGCCCCGGAAGGACTTCGGAATGACAACTTGAGAGAGACATCCGAGGGCGAAGTGGGTGTTCTCGATGGCGACGCAAACCGCGGAACAAGCTACACTAGGCGGCAATGAGAATTCTTCTTCTCGGCACCGGCAAGACGGGTTCCCTGGTGGCCGAAGTAGCCCGCGAACGCGGACATGAGGTCGAAACGCTACGCTCGGCGGATAATCGGCAAGCCGCCGCCCTAACCGCTGACCGACTCGCCCTGTTTGACACAATCATCGACTTCACCACGCCCCACTGCGTCCTCGGAAACATTCATGCCGCAATTGCCGCAGGCAAGAACATGGTCGTCGGCACGACCGGCTGGTACGCCGAGCTGGCGAGTGTACGCAAGCTGGTCGAGCAGCGCGGGACGGGCTTCCTCTACGGCTCGAATTTTTCCATCGGCGTGAATCTTTTCTTTGATCTGGTTACGAACGCCACCATGCCCAAAAAAAAGACGCTCCCTCCGGCACTGCCGCCATCATGCAAACAATCCTGCAAGAGAAGTCGAGTGCCGAAATTGAGATCACTTCCTTCCGCGAAGGAGACGTCGTCGGGATGCACGAACTGGTGCTCGATTCTCCCAATGACACCATCTATCTCTGCCACGACGCCAAGACCCGCCGCGGGTTTGCGGAGGGAGCTGTGCGGGGGGCGGAGTGGCTGGTGGGGAGGAAGGGGGTCTTCGATTTCAAAGATGTTTGGCGGGAGATGTAGATAGGCCATCTAGTCCTTTTCTGCTATTGATCCCTTATAAGCCCTCGGCTACATTCCTCAACACTCGGGGTTGGGCTCTTGTCAGTCACCGGCTGAAAGCATTGCCAGGCGGCACCAGTAAGCCCTGAAATATCAAATTTCCAAAGTTCGTGGGAGGCCGCTTTGCACCGTAGGCTCGCGATTCTCTGTCTTGTCTTCCTGTCTCTCCCTGTCGTTGGGCAGAGCAACTATGCGGTCTTAAGCGGCAGCATTCTCGATCCCCAATCCCATGCCATCGCAGGCGCAACCCTGGAAGTGAGTTCGCCCGCGACCGGCGCAGTCCGCCACGTCTCCACCAATGCGCAGGGACTCTATCAGATTCCCGGGCTCCAACCCGGTAGCTATGAACTTCGGGTCACCGCCGCGGGCTTTGGCACGACGGTGAAGTCCATCCAGCTCGAAGTCGCCCAACGCCTCGCCATTGACATTAGCCTGAGAGTGGAGTCTCGCAAGGAAGCCGTCGAGGTCAGCAGCGTGCCCGAAGCGATTCACACCAACGACGCGGCGCTGGGAGAAGTTGTCGAACCAACGTCCATTGAAAACCTTCCGCTCAACGGCCGCATGTTGATTGATCTGGTGCTTACGGTTCCGGGCGCGCACGTCAGCCACGGCGCACAAACCGGCCACATGAACCCGCTCTACTGGCGGCCAGGACAGCGTTCTGCGGTGAGCATTGGCGGCAACCGGCCCAACGCCAACTATTTCCTGCTCGATGGCACAACCAATACTGACCCTGCTTTCAACACGCTGAACCTCAGCCCATCTCCCGATGCGGTGCAGGAATTCAAAGTGCAGACCGGCAGCTACTCGGCGGAAATGGGTGGAGCGGGTGGCGGACAAATCAACATCGTGACCCGCGGCGGCACCAATCAGCTTCACGGGACGGTTTACGAATTCTTGCGCAATGATGCCATGGACGCGAATTCGTTCGAATCCATGGGGAACAATCACCTCGTCCAGAACAATTTTGGCGCGTCACTGGGCGGCCCGATCAGGCATAACAATACATTTTTCTTCGTGAACTATGAAGGATTCCGCCACGCGATGGCCGACACGATGATTGACACGGTGCCAACCCTGGCGGAGATCCATGGCGATTTCACCAACAGCGGCGTGACTATTTACGATCCCACAAATCCCCTCGACCCAACTCAACCCGTCAGCGCCAGCAATCCGCGCGCGCAGTTTCAGGGTAACAATTCCAATAATGTCCTCACCGCCAATATCATTCCGCAGAATCGAATCAATCAGGCGGCGCAACAATTCCTATTGAAATATGTGCCTCGCCCAAATCCCGAAATGATGATGAACATGGCCTCGATGCCGTGTGGATCAAGCATGATGGGCGCGCCAACCGTCGTCGGCGCCGGCCTGGACTGCGACAACTACCTCGATGTGCGCAACGAGGACCACACCAATAATCAAGGAACGGGACGACTGGACCACGTTTTCGCGAGCGGCGACACGCTTACGGGACGCTATTCGCTGAGTGCTGAAAATGGATTCATGCCCATCAACCTTCCCGGTTTCGGCGCCTTTCACGATAACTTCTCGCAGCAAGGCTCGATCGCCTGGAATAAGATCGTCAGCTCTCATGTGGTGAATACCGCTGCCATTGCTGTGTCCCGCCTGTCCATGCGACGCGACACGGAAAACGCCAACAAGAATGACATTGTGAGCCAACTCGCGATCCAGGGTATCGGATTCGGCGGGCCAAATGCATGGGGCGCGCCCTGGTTCAACGTGCAGGGCTACTCAGGCATGGGCGACACCTATGCCGCAACGCCTATGCACGCCTGGGACACGATTGCAGAAGGCCGCGACACCGTGAGCTGGCAAGCAGGACGCCACAGCCTGAAGTTTGGCGCAAGCTACCGGCGCTTCATCTGGCCGATGTGGGGATTCTTCCAGAACCGTGGCTACTACCAGATGACAAACGGTTTCACCACCAAGACCGCGACCAATGACGGCACCGGTTCAGCACTCGCCAGTTTCCTGTTGGGACTTCCCGCGATTAAACAGCGCCAGGCAGGCATTCCGCAGATGCAGTTACGGCAGTGGTACGCCGACGGCTTCGCGCAAGACAGTTTCCGGCTTACGCGCACCACAACCATTGAAATGGGCCTGCGCTACGAATTCATGGATCCGCTGGTGGACATCAGCTACACCAACACGAACCTGACCTTCAACAATGGCGTCCCTTCGGCTTTCGTCGGAGGCCAGAACGGATATCCGCGCGGACTGAAGTATCCTAACACTCACAATCTTGCTCCCCGTTTCGGTTTCTCTCAGGCATTGCCGAATCACGGCCTGGTCTTCCATTCTGCTTTCGGAATCTTTTTCACGCCAGTGGACATGAACACCTGGTGCAACCAGCGCCACAACGTTCCATTCGTGTTTCCGGAGACGCAACAGAGCGACAATTTCACTCCGTCGCCTTCAGTCCTTGCCAGCAACTTCAACTTTGGCCAGGCGGTCCTTGGGAAAACCACGGTCAGCTTTACGGCCATGGATCCGCACGCGCCCTCGCAGTACATCGAGCAGTGGAGCAGTTCAATCGAAAAGAGTCTCGGCAAGAGCACCAGCCTTGAGATTGGATATCTGGGATCGCACGGCGTTCACCTGCAGCGCTCGCACCTGATCAACAACGCACCTCCGGGGCCGGGGCCGATCGGGCCAAGGCGCCCGTTCCCCAAAATTACATTTGTGCCAAACACCGTGCTGCCCAATGGCGTCACCTATGTGGCCCCTGCGTCTGGCTGCCCTAGCGGCACCATCTGTTTCCCGGTAAGCACCATCAACCTCTTGGAGGACACGGCGCAGAGTTGGTATGACGCTGGCTACGTAAATATACGTCGCCGCTATACCCGCGGACTGACGTTCCTTGGAAACTACACGTGGTCGAAGAACCTGACCAACGCTCCGGATTTTCGCTCGCCGATGTTCGAAGCTTCCATTCCGCAGAACAATAATGATCTCGCCGCCGAGAAAGGCCCGGGTTGTGACATGCGGCACCGCTTCGCTTTGAGCGCTGTCTATGCGGTTCCAGCGATGAGCAACTACGCCTGGACCAGCGCAGCCACAAGAAATTGGCAGCTCTCCACCGTCTATCAAGTGCAGACTGGATTCCCGTTCACCATTTCTGTATTCGGCGACACGGCAAATTCCGGCACGGTGCTGGGTGAAAATCCCATCCGCGCCAACTACACGGGACAGCCGGCCTTTACCTCAGGCACGCACACCGCGGCAATGTGGTTTAACCCTGCCGCTTTTGCTACTCCGGCGGCATTCACCTTCGGCAACACAGGGCGCAACTCGGTGTACGGGCAGGGAATGCAAACTTTGGACTTCGCCGTGGCGCGTGAATTCAGCATCGCCGAGCGCGCCAAGTTCCAGTTCCGCGGAGAATTCTTCAATGCTCTGAATCACACGAACTTGGGGACACCCGACCGCTTCGTGAACACGCCCCAGTTTGGCAGGATCACGGAGTCAACCACGCCTGGCCGCGAAGTACAATTAAGTGCCAGGCTATCCTTCTAGAGAAAGGAATCACAATGAACTTCCGCATTGCACTCAATTTAGCTGTGCCGTTGTTGTTCGTGCTCGCGGTTTTCGCGGCAACAGAGTCCGCCAAGACCGTCACCGTCAAAGGCTATGTACTGGATTCCGCCTGCGCCTTCACTAAGAGCCTTAAGAAACCTATCAGTTCAGAGTGCGCAATAGCGTGCGCGAAGAACGGTTCACCGCTGGTAATCCTGGCCCCGAGCGGGACCATCTACTGGCCGATCGCAGACGCCACACCATCCAGCAGCCAGAATGAGAAGCTCCTTCCTTTCGCTGGACAGAGAGTAACAGTGAGTGGCAAAGTATTCCAACGTGGCGGCTCGACGGCGATCGTCATCAGCAAGATCGAACCGCTGGCGGAAGCCAAGACCAAGTAGCGTCCAGGAGCGCCGGCATTCATGAGCACTGTCCCTGATTCTTTGCCCAGCGTCCGCAAGTTCAGCTTGCGTCTGAGTCCGCGCGCCCGCAAGCTTACTGGGCGAATTCTGGCGGTGCTCCTGGTGGTCTGGCTTTCGTTTGTCGGATTTATTTTTTGGGCCATGAACCAGACTCCGGAGAAATTCGGCGCGGTCATGAAGCACATGCCGTGGCCAGTTTTTCTGGTCCTCCCATTCGAGACTCTGTGGAACCAGGCCCGTGGCGGCACTCTGCATGTGGGCGACCCTGCACCGGACTTCACTCTCACCAAGCTGGATAAATCCGGAACCGTCCAACTTTCGGAGCTAAGCAAGAAGCAGCCAGTGGTTATGGTGTTTGGCAGCTACACTTGACCACCGTTCCGGCGGGAGGTTCCCGCTCTCAACAAACTGTACGAACAGTACGGAAACAGAGTCGCGTTCCTGGTGGTGTATATCACCGAGGCGCACCCCAGCGACGTGTGGCAGATGCAAAGCAATGTCAAAGACAAGGTGGTCTTTGCCAGCCCGAAGAATGAAGAAGAACGCGCTTTGATCGCAGGAGCCTGCGTCCGCAAACTGGGGATCAAGTTCCCTGCTGTCCTCGATGAATTTGGAAACTCCACCGAGCGCGTCTATACCGGCTGGCCGGATCGCATTTACCTGATCGATGGAAACGGCCGCGTCGCTTTCAAGACCAAGCCCGGCCCGTTTGGTTTCAAGCCAGATAATCTTGCCGCGGCCTTGGCTAAATTGCCTAAGACCCCGTAATTCAGCACAGAGTGACAGAGAACCCAGATGCCTGTTTTGCCTTTGCTTTTCTGTGTCTCCGTGGTGAAGAAGTTCTACTTAGGCGGCGCCGTCATCTCCATCGCCCAGATCGCTGCTGGACGCATGTACATGGATGCTCGGTAGTGCCCGGTTTCGTCCCAGGCTTCGGGAGTGCGGAACCAGTAGCCCTGAGTTTCATAGGTCGTGTGATAAACGCCCCACGCCGTGCGATAGCCCTCGTCTTTCAGTCCATCGCTCAACATCAGCGCAGCCACACTGAACGTGGTTCCGGTCCAGACTTCCTGCACTTGTTCATTAGTAGTCACGATTTTTCCATCAGGGGCAATTCCATTCGCCGCGCCCATTTCGCCTTTGCCAAATTTCATGACGTTGAAGTCAAAGATTTTCTTCAACGCTTTCACTTGCATATCGCGCGGAACCAGATCGCCCAGGCCATTCATGTTGGCGTACCACTGTCCGGCTAGTTGATCGGCCTGAATGTTGTCGCGATACTCACTAAGTGTGTCATAGCGGAAGTAATCGCCTGACCAGAGCTTGTCAACGTAGGTCTTCTGCCCCTTAGTGAACCAGTCGTGATACTTCGTTGCCGCTGCATTATCGCCAAGCCCATGGGCAATTTCTTCCGCGGCCCGCAGCGATGCCAGCCACAATCCGCCGGAATAGGCACTGTCACCCTGGACGATCCACTCGTCGTAGGTCTGGTCAGGATAATTGTCGCCCTGCGGCAGACCATCACCGGTACGATCGTACTGATGCAAGTGTGTGAGCGCCTCTTGCACCGCCGGCCACGTGTAACGCAGGAACGCCATATCTTTCTTGCCGGTGAAAACGTAATCGCGATAGATCATCAACACGAACTTGCTGTTCAGGTCTTTCCAGTCATTGGTATTCTGCCAGCTAAAAGCGTTAGGCAATTTGAAAGGATCTTCCTGCGGGACTCCTAAATCGTGCGGGACTGCGCCCTTCGCCTTACGCAATCGGAATTGCAGCGACTGCGTATGTTGCGACTTCCATATCCATAAATACTTCTCGGTCAGATCTTTCGGAACCGTGTCCGCGAATTGGCGGAGTTCCTGCTTGTCCAGGTCTGGCCAGAACTTCACCAACGGCATCGATCCGTAGAAACGCACGTCCAGCGTGGCATAGTATGGATAGTCGAAGCACTCCATGAAGGCGAATGTCGCCGGAGTCTTGGGGTCAGAACCGACCGGCCTTCCCCAGAACGATCCCCCGTCGGTGAGAATGTACAGCTCGTTGAAAAGTTCGCCACGATACCACAGCGGCTTGCTCTCATCGTTCACATATTGCGACTGCCAGGTATCGATTTCGTCGCTCCACTTGGAAGCATTCTGCAATCCGTCTTTGGCAATCTTCCACGCGTTGGTTCCGGTAGTCCCATAGAAGTCGGTGTAATGGCGCAGCCATTTGCGTCCCGAGCCGAATTGCACAATCGGCATGTCCCAGGAGATCGTCATCGGCACCACGCGCTTTTCGCCAGGCTGCAGCGTGAAGCGCACCGCGATCGCCGCCGCCAAAGGCTCACCGCTGCTATACCAGGCTTGATTGTCATTCGCCAGGCGCCCATCCTTCGCGAACGGCCCCCAGATTTCCTGTCCCCCTGTAAATGGAACGTAGGTAGTTTGATAAGTGATATCCACCCCAGGGGACTCTACTGACGCGATTGCCCACTGCCCGTCGAAGTCGTCCTGCACGCCCTTGGGGTGTACGCGGTCAAAAACAATTCCTTTCACGTGCCCGCCAACTCCAGAGCCGTCGTCCACAAAACGATTGTGGTTGCCGTGGTCGAGCGAGTTCTTCATGTCCGGCCCGAAGTCGCGGAACCATCCCAGCATGTTCGTCCACGAAAGCAGAACTGAAACCGTGACTGGCTTGTCGGTCGGGTTCTCCGCATGCCACCGGTAAACCGCCACCGGGTAACTGCTCTCGCGATAATTGTTTGGCAGCACCGGAGAGAACTGTTCGAGCACCACATGCGCGGGGAATTTCTCCCAACGGTAGTCATACCAGGACTTCGGATACAGCGAGTAGTAATCACCGGCTCCGACTGGGTAGTCCCACTTCCACGAATTGAGTGCGCCTCCTTCTGGATGCGCTGACGTCAGCACTTGAGCGACACTGTCGCCGCCCTCAGCCTTTTGATACATCGCAAACTGGTTCGCCCAGACTGTCTGATATTTGTGCACTCCGCCCTTGATGTGCCAGCGCGCGAAATCTCCGCGATAAGTGCGCGAAAACGTCCCCGAGCCGAACCCGCCAACCGGCGCCCCCTGCCAATAGCCGTCGTCGATCATTCCCGGCAACAAAGCGGGCTTGGCCCCGCCTGCATGCTCCAGCGGCTGGCCAATGCCGCGCTTCCACGCAGCCTTGGGGATCGCGTCGCCAGCAAAGAGAACCGGGGCGGAACCAAGCAGGCCCAGGAACAACAGGCCGGCAGATAAAGAGCGCACAGACATTTTCATGAGATTCCCTCCCAGGATCTCGATCAAGGCAAGAAAAACGATATTCTACATGAACTGCGTTTCTCACCACAGAGGACAAAGAGGAGCCCTTCGTGGTTGATTGATTTTCGCTGCTCTATAATCTGAACACTCATCGTGATTCGACAAATCCTGTCGCTAGTCCTAATTTTTCCTCTGGTTGCGAACGCGCAAACCGCTTCCGTCCCGCACTTCAAAGATGTCTCTCGCGAGGTCGGCATCACTGTTCCTCACATCTCGACCCCCGACAAACAATACATCGTTGAATCCATGAGCGGTGGCATCGGCCTTATCGACTGCGACAACGATGGCAAGCTCGACATCATCGCTGTCAACGGCTCGACCATTGATCACTTCCGCCAGGGCGGCGATCCTATGATCACCCTCTATCACCAGGACGCCGGATTCAAATTCAGCGACATCACGCAGTCCGCCGGGCTCACCCGCAAAGGCTGGGGCATGGGCATAGCGGTCGCTGATTATGACAATGACGGCCTACCCGACATCTACGTCACCGGATACGGCGGCAACGCACTGTATCACAATCTCGGCAATTGCAAATTTGAAGACGTGACCGAAAAAGCCGGAGTCGCTGGCGGAGGCTTCAGCACCGGAGCAGCTTGGGCGGACTACGACCGCGACGGCCGCGTGGATCTGTTCGTGCCGCGCTATGTCCATTTCGACATCAACCATCTGCCCACTTTCGGCAGCGATGAGAAGACCTGCCGCTTCAAGGGAATCCGCGTCCAGTGCGGTCCTTGGGGAATGCAAGGCGAGTCCGACCTGCTCTTTCACAATCGCGGCGACGGAACTTTCGAAGAAGTCTCCAAAAAAGCTGGGGTTGACGATCCCGACCGCTACTATGGCCTGGGCGTGGTCTGGGGAGACTACGACGACGATGGCTGGCCCGATCTCTATGTCGCCAATGATTCCGGCCCGAATTATCTTTATCACAATAAGCATGACGGCACTTTTGAGGACGTCAGCATGCTTGCTGGGATCGCCGTAAGTGGTGACGGCCTTCAGCAGGGTTCCATGGGCGTAGATTGGGGCGACTATTTGCACGATGGCCGCATCGGCATGCTCGTTACTAACTTCACCGAGCAACCCGACACTCTCTATCGCAATCTTGGCAAGGGCGAATTCGCCGATGTGACTTGGCGCGCCAAACTGGCCCAACCCACATATTTGAATGTTGGTTGGGGTACAGGTTTCGTAGATTTCACAAACAGCGGTTGGCTCGACATTTTCATTGCCAACGGGCACGTCTATCCGCAGATGGACCAGATTCCAGGCGCGGCGCGCTATGCCGAGCCTATGCAACTCTTCCGCAACCAGGGCGATGGCACGTTTGCGGATGTTTCTTCCACGTTCGCCGGAATCCCCGACGCTTCCCGCCGCGGAGCGGCTTTCGGGGACCTCAACAATGACGGAAATATTGACGTGGTTGTGCTCAACATGGACGGGCCGCCACAACTCTTGTTAAACGAAGGTGGAAACCACAACCATCGCGTGCTGTTTAAACTGATGGGCACTAAGAGCAACAAGATGGCGATCGGCGCGAAGGTCACAGTCAGCGCGGGAAAACTGCTTCAGACGGCAGAGGTACGTGCCGGTGGCAGCTATCTTTCCAGCAACGATCCGCGACTGCATTTCGGGCTTGCTGCAGAAACTAAAATGAACGAAGTGACCATCCGCTGGCCCAGTGGGAACGCAGAAACTTTGAAAGACGTGCCCGCAGATTTCATCTATACAATTGTTGAGGGCAAAGGGATCACGGATAGAGCCGCCCTTCCGCCGGTCATGTGACGGATGCGGAACTATTTCCGCCAAACTTAGCGGTTATCCTTCTCCAGCTTGGCCCCCGATGGCGCAGATGGTTGTGGTTGATTATTTGTTTGTGTGGTGTGGTTAGTGATCTGCGTCAAGCCACCCGGCGTTTTCAGTCGCATCAGCGGATCGCCAAACAGGATAAATGTCTTCCGCACGTCCTGATCGCCAATCCCTGATTTAGCAAACAACACCGCATCGCCGAGCGCGATCGATGGCTGCGAAAATAGCGTCTTCATCAAGGTTTGATCCATTTGGAACTGTGGATCTGGTGCCGTGAGACCCGACGACGCCCACACGGCCACCGCACCGCCATTTCTTGCCAGCATCAACGACTCAGCCAGGCTTTCGGTCATCACATCGTGGAAAAATCCGTTCAAGCAGTTCATGATCACGAACACCGGTAATTCGTTGCCATTAGTCAGCGACGAGGCCGTGGTGTCGTCAAACAGGTCGCTCCCTGACCAAATTTCAACCGACCCGTGTCCGTTGTAGTTCACCAACAACTGTCCAGCGTTGATGCTTGCAAGAATGTCCTGCTTCGCCGTTGCCGGGCCAACTGTGCTGGCGAAGACATCGGTCACGTTCATGCTTTGCGGAAGCATCTTTTGTACGGATTGAGCAGCCTGTGAAAAGTTCACCGTCGGATCATCGAGATCCGCGACCATTAAGCTCTGGTTCGTCCAGCTCGCGGCCTGGCCGTTCGCATAATTAACAATTTTCCCGACCATGGTCTGCGCGTCTGCAGTGGTTCGGGCCGGCAAGCGGCCCGTGGCGATCTTCGCAAATCCCGTGTTGTCGAAGTCTGAGAACCAATCGTCCGACGCGGTCTTGAGCTCAGCGGTCACCACAACCTTCGTGGGCATAAAATCAAAGAAGCCAAATCCGAGATAATCTCTCGGATCAACCGAAGCATCACCCGCCAGCAGCAGGTAATGCGGTTTGTTTTTCCAGGTTGCCGTCGCGGTGCTCAGGAAGTTGCGGATCGCGTACGGCGTCCTCTCGCCAAAATTGAATTCGTCGTAAACATCATCTACGCTGACCAGCGCCACCGACTTCCCCTCCGCCTTGTGCAGCGCGGCCAATGGCTGAATTTGCGCCGCGAACTGAGGCGCCGTGAGCACGACAACTTCCGCGCCGGACTGCGGTCTATGCAGGTTTGAAGGATGATGAGTAGCCATTGCCACGGGGCTGGCGAGTTGCGCATCCGACAGCGCCAGCAAGGTGTGCGCTCCCGGTAGAGTCCATGGAACGCTCGCCTGCAGCGCGTAGCTGCCACTTTGAGTTGAAGTTCTGTACGCGACTTCAAAAGGCTGCACAGGATTGGTGATGTCAACCAGCCGCGTCGGGGCATGCAGGAAACCAGCTACCGTCACGCTCTCCCCGGCATCAGCTGTGAACTTCAGCAGGTCCGATTCCGCGGTAAACGTGTGGGGGAAGCTGACGTCAATGTAATCCACCATGCTTAGATCGTTTGCACCCTGCTGGGCGCTCAGAGTGATTGTGTTGGCGCCGTTTGTCAGTATGCCAGCGGGAACCGCGAGTCCCGCTTTGCCTTCCTGCTGCCCGCTGAAGTTTACGTCGCCGAGGGTTGCGCCGTTCACCGCCACAGTCACGTCGTGTTGTTGTCCCTGAGTCACGCCCTGTAATACGATCTGCAGCGTTCCTTCGCCGGTTGCGAGATTCGAAACATTCACTGTCTGAATGGCGGACGTCGGCGAGACCAGCGGTCCGAAGAAGTTGTCAGTGTTGTCCCGCAACAACGCAGCAAAGTACGTCGTGCGTGGCTTCAGTTGAAGCGTCTGCATGAAGCTTTGCGCTTCCGGTCCTGCACTACCCTCCGAAACATCAGGAATTCTCTTTCCCGGCTGATTGTTGGTGACCAGCCAATAGACACGTTGTCCCGAATATGGCGTGTCAATTGCCGTACCGTAGAATTCCATTGCCGCTTGCGGACCAAAGCCCGCACCCGTAATCCGTATCGGCTGTTCCACTCCTTCTGCGAACAGATGCAGCGATCGCGCTTCAGCATTGGGATCCAGGCCAGCCGCCACCAACTGCGGCTGTGTGACCCGATACCAGCCTTCGTGGTCGACAAAAATCTTTACCGCACTCCGAGCTGCCAACTGGAATCCAACGTCCTGGGTAGCCGCCGAAGCCCGGGGCCTCGCGAGCGCTTCCCGAACGTGGCCCTCAGCGTTACCAGCGCTGTTGGTCATGGATTGCGCGGAACTTGCCTGCGCCAAATCCTGAATCGTGGTCGCGCGAATCATCGCTTGCGTTGCCGCTGCAACCGACTGCACGGAGACAGGTCCATGCATCGTCCGCGTCCCATTCAAGTCCACGTCCTCCAGCCAGTACAGTCCGTTGCTAGCTGGGGAGTGGTCTATCCAGCCGTAAGTCTTGGCACCGTGCTGCTCGAGGGCTTCCCTCATCAGCAGCGCAGAACCTGCAATCAGAGCCGGATTCAGCCGGACCTTTTCTCCACCCGCGTCTCGGTAGACATTAAATCCAAGGTTGTGCAGCTCACCTCCGGTCTTCCACGACAGCAGCACCCCGCTTCCTGTCTGCGTAGCGGAGAGCGAGTTCATTCTCACCGCGTTGGGAAATTCGATCAGGGTTGTAATTGTAGCCGTGTTGTTCGCCTGATACGCGTCGAGCGTAACCGAGGTCACGGTGGCGGTATTGGTGGCTAGCGAGGGTGTTACTGCCGTAGTAACAATGGTGATCGTCGCGGTCGCGCCGACGCTCATACTACCTATGTTGCAGTCAACAACACCGGCGGCCTGCAGGCAGATTCCCGTGGTCGTACTTGCGGAAACAAAACTTACCTGCGTGGGAAGCGTGTCCTGTACGACTACGCCGGTAGCGCCGAGCGGACCGTGATTCGTGACCACGAGTGTGTAGGTGAGTGTCTGACCCTGCAACACCGGGTTTGGGGAACCTGACTTGGTGATCGCTACGTCGGACTGATTCGCTCGAATCGAGATTGCGCCCAAGGTCCACGCGGTACTCGCACTCAGACCCTCAGACATGGTTACGCTCGCCGCCCCGGCGCTTGTGGAACCCGTCCCAACCGCGTCCTGCCCTGTGCCACCCGAAGATGTGTTCCATCGTGAGGTTTGTGAGGCACCCGTGGTCACACTCGTACCGCTCGTTACCGCCAGCGTGTCCAACACCACGTCTCCCCCGGAACTTGCTACGGTCACTTGAGCCGTATTCGAAATGCCGACATTGGAAGCTGAACTGCGTATGGGCGACACCTGATAGGTTCCGGTAAACGTGATTGCGCCCGCGACGACCCCTAGCTTGTTCCCACCGCTTTTATTTCCGGTAACCGACACGCTCGCAGTTCCGGTCGCCGGAGCAACCAGGTACCACATTTCGACCCGCATCGGATTTGCCGCTGTCCCCCCGGATGCCAATGTCTTGGTGAGGGTTTGGACACCATAAGTAATACCGGTTATTGTGCTGTTGGTGTTCGCAGTGGCGTTTATCGAGACGCCGACGACCAGGAGGCGGTTCGTTCCGCCTGCGGTGGTGGTATGCGAGAACGAGAATGTAAAGGCCCCTGCGGCCCCGTTCACCGTTTGAGTCCCGGTACTGACCGTATCAACGACTATCTGTGCACGCACTTCGACCGTGGCTAACAACGAAAAGAAAACAAAAAGGGTCAGCGCCGGCAACATACTAGACACCCTTTGTGAGAGCCTTCTCCGCGCCTCTGCTGCGAAAAACCTCAGCCGCGCTCCTCGGCCCTCCAGTGAAACTACGCCGCCGGTTTTCGCGCACTCTCTGGCTACAATTTTGCCCACGACCTGCCCCCCTCGAATTGAGTCTGCTTGCTCGCCCGAATCTCCGCGTGCCTTGAAAACATCGGTGCCAGGCAGCTTCCCGACAATCCGGTGTGCTTTGAATTCGGCGCCGTCTTTGAACAGCACGATATCGCCAACTTTGAGCTTTGCCGCATTTGCCGGCTGAATATGCAAGAACTCGCCGTCCTGGATCGTCGGCAGCATGCTTCGTCCTTTAGCTCGAAAGCGAAAACCGAGCCCGTTCCCGACCAAATTGGCCGCAAGTTCCCCGAACACACGCGACTCAACCCGCTCCTCAACCTTATCCATGGAACCCCAGCACCGCTTCTACTGCACTGGAATCTGGAATGAACCGGAACTCATAGCACGGGACGGCGTCAAGCGCTCGGTTCAGAAACCCGAGGGTGCAGCCGATTGCGGCAGCGCTATGAAACGGCGGAAAGCAACGCGCAAATAATTCGCCCACGGCGCGCGAACGCGAGATTTCCACCATTTCGTTCCGCTTGCCGTGCTGCAGAATAAAAATCCTGCTGATCTTCACTTTCCCTGCCGACGCAAACGCGGCTTCCCCATGCCATGGCGTTCCGTACATCCACAACTGGCCATCCCGTAGCCGCAAGATAATGCGGTCGTCGCTGAGAATTTCCGCATTGCGCAGGGACTTCCAGAGCAATGTAGTTGTGCTCTTGCCCGCGCCGGAGTGTCCCAGAAACAGCTGCCCTCCGGCCTCAGCGTCCACCAGTCCGCAACCGTGCACCTCAACTCCGAGACCGGAAGCCAGGTGATTCGTGATCAGAAGTTCATCGGTGGGATACTCGAGCGGAGCAATCGGGCGATGTTCCGCCAGCGCTTCACGGCTTAGACTGAGCTGTGCAGTGCGGAAATTCCGGTCGACGCGCAACCGCTTGTACGGATGAGCACCCAATGCGGGACTGGCAAAATCGAAAATATAATCCGCCCCGTCGCGAAACAGACTCCACACTGCTCCCGAATCAAAGACTTCTTCACCATGCCACCTGCGCAGGTTTTGCTCCCACTCGACTGCAACTTCAATATCGGCATCGCAGTCCTCTACTCGAAACTCTTCTAGTTCGCGGCTTAAGGGGATGTCATCCGGGGAAGCGCCAGTCAGCGCCAGCGAGACCTCGCCGATGCGCACACAAGCGCGATGCAGCAGTGGCGGCTGCAGGCTTGCCATTTCGTATGTCGTCTCAGCAAACATGCATTTTGCGCGAGTAAACCCGCGCCACTCAGCTAAGATCCAAGGGCATTGCAAGCGATCCCGCTAGTGCAGCCGGCAGCGACCGGGCCGGACGCTGTGGAAGCTTTGCAGTGCCCCAGCACCGCCTCCTCGGGGCGCAAGCTAATGATCGTGATCTTGGGTGATTCATATATCTTTTTGTCGTGACGACCGCTCTCATCAGTCATGAAAGGCTCTGCCTCCGTGATCCAGTAAACACACCCAGTTTTCGCCCCGACCAACCGTTAAGAAACCTTCAATGCGTCCCGCAGCCATTACAGCCAGAACCTACGGTCGAGGCGTTGAGCACGGGTAGCAGTGGCTGGGGAGCAGTCCACTCCGCCGCGTCGATTTCTCGAGATGCAATACGTTTCGCCGATTCAAGAAGTGCACGACGCCGCTCGCCATCCCGGCAGAATTCGCAATCCCCGTGCTCCGGAACCTCAAAGCCCAGTGCCATCGCCCGCAGGTGAGCAACTTCGCACAAGAAATCGACGGGGGATTCGGGATCTCCGTTTTCCAGTTCGCCATTTGCAGGACACATGCTGCACACCGAGCGAATACGACAACTCTGGCATTTCGTCAGTTGCTTCCGCTCCCGTTGGCGCACACTCAAAAGAAAGTGGTCCCATCCCTCGCGCACACTACCCTTGCGAATGTCATAGCCTTCTTGCTGAGAGAGCACGCAAATGCTCATGCGACCATAAGGATCAATAGCAAAGCTCTTCAGCCCGCCGCCGCAGGAATAAACGGTGGTGCGAGGACCCGGAGCGACCTGCATTTCTCGCTCCAAGCCTCGCTTATGCTCACTCGCAATGTTTGGCCAATGCAGATCCAGCGTCACCACTTCTTCTGGGGAGAGCCGCACACCTAAAGGAGCCTGGGAACAATCAATCCGCGGATTGATCAGTGAATCGAATTTGAACTCGACCCCGAGATCCTGTTCTGCAAATTCTTTCATCCCGATGACTTCGTGCCGGTTGATACTGGTCCCAACGGTTTTCAACTTGAGCGGCAGTCCGCGTTCCATCAGCAACTTGATTCCGCGCAAGCAACGCTGGTAGCTGCCGGGAATCCCGGTCAGCGTCTCATAGGTTTCTTGGGTCCGCCCGTAGAGGGTGATTTCAATCCCGAACGGAGGAAAATCGCGCAGATAGTCTGCGGTTCTTTCGTTGATTACAGTCCCATTGGTGAAGAGAGTGATGAGAAATCCCTTCTGCTTTGCGCAAGTGTAAATTTCAAGAAAATCTTTGCGGGCAAAAATTTCGCCGCCGGTAAACAGCAGCCAGAGGACGCCCATGTCTGCCAGTTCACTCAGAATCGCCGCATACTCTTCCTTGGTCAGCTCACGGTTGCGCGCAGTCAGATCGCCCATCGGCAAGTTGTTGTAGCAATGCTGGCACTCAAGAGGACAGCGGCGCGTAACCTCGAGCGAAACTTCCAGCGGTGTGCGTTTCTCGGCAAAATGATTATGCAACGACAGGCTGAATTCGCCGTAGGAAACAGAATTCATAACTGTGCCGGCGCTCCAGCCGTACTGATGAGGCCCGCCGAGTGCATCTCGACCAGAAATGCGTCCACGTCCTGGTCAACCTGCTGGCGCTCACCTTCAAATTCCTGCTCGATCAGTTCCACGATCTCGTCCTTGCTGCGAGGGCGCGCAATCGCTTGCCAGATCGAACTTGCAACCTGGTTCAGGCTGTAAATGGAAGCGAGATCGCCCACGCCTTTACGCACGGGCACGATCAAAGTCTCACCAGCAATAACTCTGGAAACAACAGAATCTGAGCGGACATAACACTGCATTTGTGGATGTCCCCTTTGCATGCAAAGCCTGTCTCAGTCTGATCTTGAGACGTATTGGGTTCACCTTAGCAGAGTAGTTTTGTGGATTGTGTTAGCTAGGTAGGTTCAACGAAGTAGGGAGTACGCGAGGTACGATTTCGTGCAAAACAATCGTCAACCCTAACGAGAAGCCGCGGGGCTCCAAAGCATCGTGTACAGTGCCGTGGAAGAGCGGCGCTTCCGCGCCGCGCAAGTAGAGTGAACGGAAGAACGCGGCCCTGGAAGGGCCGCTCTTCCACGTGCAGCCGGGAATTAGGAGCTCAGAATCCTGGCGCCTTCTCCAGAGTGTTGTTACACACCCCGCTGGTCGGCTGGGGTGGCAACATTGGAGGAGTCAGTAACGGAGGCGCGCCGGAAAAATTGAAGAACTCCATCATGTCATCGGCATTCGCATCCCGGAGTGTGAGGGGTTTGACGGGATTTGAGGAGGTGCTGAATGTGTCTTCAATCAGCCGCAGGATCGACGTGTAATCCCTGGCGGTATGCGAAACGAAGCTCGGCCTCACCCAAGGCGAAATCACGACCATCGGCACGCGAAATCCGCTCTGGTTAAAATCGCCGGGCTTATCTGTTGATCGCAGCATGGGAGCGATCGCGTCCGGCTTCACTTCCCTCCCCGGCAACACGTGATCATACAAACCCCCACCCTCGTCGTAGGTCAGAATAAACGCAGAATCCTGCCACGACGGGCTGGGAACGCATGCGCCCGAGCTCGTGTGCGTGGGACACATCAAGGCATTGATGATGTTTGCGGCATCCGCTGCCCCTGTTTGAATATTATTGTCGGGATGCTCGTCGAGCGGCGAGACGCGTTCGACGAAAATCACCGATGGTAACGTGGAGTCGTTTTTCACGTCGTTAAACCAGTTCGAAATCGGCACTACCTTGGATGAGTCTGTTTTATAGATAGAAAACTGCTGGATGAATGCGGAAGAGAGGCTGCCCTGGTAGTAGTAGCGCCAGCTCACATTCGCCTGATCAAGATGCGCGAAGATGGTCGGTTGTGTAAAACCACCCGAAGGCGGGTTGACTGGAAAAGCATTGCCAAACGAAGTCGCTGTGAACAGATAAAACCGATTCGGAATCGTATTCGCGAGCACCGGAGAGAAAAATCTGTCGCTGATGGCAAATCTGGCTGCCATCTCGTAGTAATAAGGAAGGTCGCTCTGGTCGTAGAAACCCATGGCGCGGGTTCCAGTGGGATCAATAGTCGAGGGCACGGAGGTGGTGGTCAACATATATCCATCCAGCTTGCCCCCGTCCACATCAACGTGGCTTTCGTTCCACGCCGGGCTCAGATTTTCGGTACACACGGTCTGATAGTGAAAAGGATGCACCGGCTGTCCCTTAGTGTTGTTCAGTGTCACATTCAAATTGAGTCCATCTACGTCATTCACCAAACCCAATGAAGCCTTGTACGGTCCCAGCATGCCGAAGTAATCATCGAAAGACCGGTTCTCCTGCACGAAAAAGATGATGTGTCGTAGTTTGGACAATCCGTTCGCTGCGCCCGTCACCGTAATGTTGAATTTCTGCTTGAACACTACTCCAGTGCTGTCCTGTGCCTGCACTGCAATGGAATGTATTCCCAGCGTCAAAGAGCTCACATAGAGATCCAGCATCGCCGAGTTCGTATTGCCACCCTTTCCCACGCCGTCAATAAACAAAGTCATCGACTTGACTGGATTCGAATCCGTCGCCGCCGCCACCACATGAAATGGCTGACTCACCACCGAACCGCTCACCAGGGAGCAGATGGTCACCGTCTGATTCGTCGAATTCAAAGCGCACGGCGGCTGCATCGCGACTGGGACATTGCTCTTGAAAGAAATTCCTGTGGTGTCCCATCCTTGCACCGTGATCAAGTGGTTCCCGACCGCGAGATTGACAAATGTATCCACTGTGGTCGCTTTGATCTGATAGGTGAGTTTGTTGTCTACATAGACCTGCATCGTAGTGACCGGGTTCGAATCTGTGCTTCCGGCGACCACATGCACTAGGCTCTGTACTAGGGCATTGGGCGCCGGCGTACAGACGGTCACCGAGGGATTGGTTTGGTTCAACGTGCAAGGGGCAGTAGCATGTGCGGCCTCAGGACTGACAAATGCAAGCGCCAAGACCAGAGCTGCCCACGCCGAAAATGTTAAAGCCGGATGAAATTTCATGGCATCCCCCGCGAACAAGAAAGACCATTGATCAAATCGTTGACCTACAAAAGAGGAAACTTCTGGCTGCTGAGTTGCCCGTTTCTAAGGTGCTCTACAGCTTCATCTGGCCGCGCTGGCCTTCCTCTATACTGCTTCTGTGTTGAGCTTTTACAGGCTGGGCTTGCTTTTAATGCTGCTGGTCACCGACGCTGCTTTCGCGGGGAATAAAACTGCCATTCCCTCCATCCGGTGGACCGACGGCGCAGGGAGCTGTACCTTCCGCGAAGGCGATGACGGCCGCTACTACTACGGCATCTCGTTCGGAGATTTCGAAGTAACTCTCGCAGTGGATCGTCAGGAACTGGAAAAAATCCCCCATCGCTCCCTGCCCATGCTGGGAGTTTTTCTCACCCTTCATTACAAAGGCGGCGCTCAGTTCGAGGTCCAACAGAACAGGTTTACGTTGGAATTCGTCAAGCACTTCCAGGTGGTAAAGAGTTCGTTCGACCCCGACGGTTTGCAGAAGCGGCTGCAGGACGATATAGACGACCTCACTGACCAGGTCGAGCGCCACGACGTAAAAAAACATCCCGAACAAAAAGAGCAGAAAGAGACCGAGCTTCAGGCACGGCTCAAGGACTATACGGAAATGATGGACTTCATCAGCACCCGCGCTCTGCGCCCGACGACTCTGGATGCGTCCAACTCATCCGCCAGCGGCTGGGTCTTCTTTCCGATAAGAGACAAATGGATCGGCCCCTGGCGTAAGCCCGAACAATTCATCTTGCGATTGCCAGTCGAAAACCTGATGGTCGAATTTCCCTTCCTGCTCCCGCCACAACCAGGCAAAGTCCTTCTACGAAAGAGGCCGGAGGAGTAAGGTCGTGACTCGCGTGTTACTCCAGTAACCACTGACCGTACGGTTTCCTGCTGACTCCGCTGCGGAACAAAATTAACATTCAGGTACCTGTGAAGCCCCTGAGCCAGCAGTCGCTGGGTCGTTACCAGATCGATGCCGAGATCGGACGCGGCGCGATGGGAGTTGTCTATCGAGCGCGCGACCCGAAAATCGATCGCACGGTCGCCATCAAAACTATTTCGCTGGCAGGGCAGGAACTTGCAGATGAACGGGCCTATCGCGAGCGTTTCGTGCAGGAAGCGCGTGCCGCCGGACGCCTCTCGCATCCCGGCATTGTGACCATCTTCGACGCCGGTGAAGAGACCGACAGTCACGAACCTTATCTGGTGATGGAGTACATCGCTGGCGAGCCTTTAAGCAAGATCATGTCCGGAGAGGACCGCAAGCTGCCTTTGCCGGCCGCTCTTCAATTCGCCCACGAAATCGCGGAAGCCCTGGATTATGCACATTCGCAGGGCGTAATTCACCGTGACATCAAACCTGCAAACATCCTCATCACGCAGGAAGGCCACGCCAAGATCGCCGATTTCGGTGTCGCACGCTTGAACCAGGAGCTCATCACCCAAACCGGACAGATCTTTGGGAGTCCCGCCTACATGGCTCCCGAACAGCTGAGCGGAAAGCCAGCCGACGCGCGCTCTGACCTGTTCTCCCTCGGCGTCATCCTCTACAGCATGATTACCGGCTTCCGCCCATTTCAGGGAAATAGCGCGCAGACTGTCTGTTTCAAGGTGATGAATATCGAGCCGGTCCCGGTCACGAGTCTCCAGCACGAACTGCCGCCCGCACTCGATGCCATAATTTCCCGCGCCATTGCCAAGGACCCTGACGAGCGTTACCAGAGCGGCTCGGAGTTAGCGTCTGACATACAAGCGTTTCGCGAAACCGATATGTCGCCAGCAGAGACGACCAGCGGTTTCACGAGGGCCATCCACAAGGATTCAACTCGGTGGAACCGCAGGCTCCAGGACGGCCGTGCATTCCATCAAAGGTTTTTTTGGAGCGCAGCGGTCTTTGCGTTCATCCTCGCGGTGCTGGTAACCGCATGGAAACTGACAGCAAGTATCAGGAGTGCAGCCGCGATCCAGCCGCCTTCGGTTCCAGTACAGTCGGCACCGGCAATCGAAAAGACTCGCCGACCAGTCACCATCAGGAATAATAAGAGGCCCGTCAAGAAAGAGCCAGTCAAACTAGAGGCGGTTCAAACCCAAACCGCCAAAGTGCAAGTCGAGATTCAGCATCATTTCAACGCCGCCAAAGCTTCTATCTGGCTGGACGATGAGTTGGTCTTTGATCAGAATCTGCGAGGCGCTGACCAGAGACATCCCCTGTTGCGCACGGTTGAAATGAACCAGATCGCCAGCTTTCAGTTCGCCTCCGGCAAACATCAGTTGCAGGTGCGTGTAGTTTCGCAGGCGAACACCTACGACCAGACAGAAACCCTCGATGCAGACTTGTCCCCGGGCTCCGAACATGTCCTCCGCGTGAATTGTGATCGGCGAAAAATGCTAGTAGCGTTGCAGTAAGAAATTAAGGGGGCAGGTGCCCTCACCTGCCCCGTGGAGTAAAAAGCTCGCCCTTCCCTGCTCAGAAACGTATCTGCGGTCCGAACGAGACTTTCAGGTTATTGAACGTTCCGTTGTTCAGATAAACTTCATCGCCCGCCTCTAGCCGCAGCCCGAACGGTCCCCAGAAACCTTCAAAGCCCGCACCGGGATACGCGGCGAAGTGCGTGCCGGGATTCCCCACGCCGGAAACGGCGTTGCCGAAATTGCCGAAAGTCACCGCCGATGACGATTCACTGAACCTAATGAATCCCACCTTCCCGGTGACAAAGAACTTGAACGGTCCTGAAGTCTCGAACTTCGGTCCGAACAGTCCGGTCAAGGGACGCACTCTAGTGGTAACGAAGGTTACGCCTGGTACGCAGTTTCCAGTACAGTTGCTGGTGAAAGTGCGCTGGAAGTCGTAGTTCATTTCGGCTTCGATCTGAGTATGATGGCTCACATTGAAGCCGGTCCGGGCGCCGAATCCGACAAAATTGACGGCGTTTGAGGTTGGGCTGAAGCGAAAATAATCCGCGAATATTCCCACTTGTCCGTGGTCGTAATCCCCTCGCGACTCCTGTGCCAGCAGCCACGATGGAGCAGCGATGATCATGCTCAAAATAGCCAAACCAAGACTACGTTTCATTCGATACCTCTTTCCCTTCCTTGTGGAATTACTCCGCCTGCGCCTTCCCCGGAAGCAGCACCCGACAGGAGCAGGCGTCAAATTGGATGCAGCCCCTCTGGGGTAGGTTGGGTTTTCCCAGTCGCCTGAAACCCTAGGTTTTTCAGGGTATTCCAGCGTCTAAGAGCAAATAGAAAGCAAAAGGGTTGGAGAGAATGGCCCTGTATCAAGAATCGGTTGATGATCTCTGTTTTTAGGGTTTCGAAAGTCAGCGCTTTTTCGCAACCCCGCGCCGAAAATGGGGGAAACCCCGCCCTTTGCGATTTTACAAAGGGCCAGGGGAAACAAAAGTTACCGGCCGGCCAGCTTCGGCGCACTCGCGGTATCGGGAGAATCTTTCGGCAGCATCGAGACAACTACGTACTCGCGTTCTTTGTCATCCATATCCTCGACTCGGAGGAGCATCTTGTCCTTGTCCAAGCGGAACTGCGCCTTCTCGCCTACAGGCAGCAGCACCGGATGTTTGTCATCTTTGGGCCGGATCGTATACAGCAGGTTGTCGGTTTCGAGAACATACTCCTGGCACAATAATTCGTGCGTCTTCATGTGCGAGGAATCTGTTCCGAGCATTTCCCCGGCGACACTCTTCCCATTCTTCTCATCGGTTCCGCACTTGACTGATTGCATCTTCAGCAACTTGCCACTCTGGAAGTGCTTGGGTTCTTTGGCCTGAGCCAGGGCCGCGAGCAGCACGATGGCCAGAAAATATTTCGATCGCATTTGAGAGTCTCCGAGGGGTGCCTTCGGCAGCCCGTTTTCACCATTTTGCTGCGGTCGCAAGAAGCCTTGAAGATTCCTTTGGTACCATGTCCCGGGTAATCGGGATTTGTCTGTACGAGCTCACTGGCTGAAAAAAGATTCGCGACCCTTTTCGAAAAACCATTACTCACGCGGTTCACAGGATGCGAAATCTCTCGTCCTCTGCTATCTTCCAGGGCAAGGTAAGGTTCTACTGTTTATGGAAGAAGCTCTAGCTACATCCGTCCAAACCGATACCAGCTTTTTCGGCCATCCACGCGGCCTCGCTACGCTCTTCTTCACTGAGATGTGGGAACGCTACAGCTACTACGGCACTCGTGCCCTGCTCATCCTTTATATGACGGCTGGGCTGCAAACCGGAGGCTTGGGTTTTTCGGTGATGAAGTCCGGGGCGATTTACGGCTTCTACACTGCGATGGTTTACCTGCTGAGTCTGCCTGGCGGCTGGGTGGCAGACCGCATTATCGGGCAGCGAAAAGCCGTGCTCTACGGCGGAATCCTCATCTCCGCGGGCAACTTTTGCCTGGCCTCCCCCAGCCTAACGGCGTTCTATAGCGGTCTGGCCCTGCTGATGCTCGGGACGGGCATGCTGAAACCGAACGTCAGCACCATTGTCGGTCAGCTCTACACTCCGACAGACAAACGCCGCGACGCCGGCTTTTCCATTTTTTATATGGGCATCAATCTTGGGGCGCTCTCGCCTGTGATCGTGGGATGGGTCGGAGAGAAGGTCAATTGGAGGCTAGGTTTCGCGACTTCTGCCATCGGGATGCTCATCGGTGTGATCCAGTATTTATTGACGGATAAGCATTTGCGCGACGCGGGGTTACATCCTTCCAGTTCCGGCGATCCGGATCGCGATCGCGCGCAGAAGCGAGACGGCTCGATTGCTGTGGCCAGCTGCCTGTTGGCGCTCATTGTCCTGGCAATTCTTGCTTCCACGGGAAGGATCATGGTTACCGCCGAAGCGATTTCCGACGTGCTGGGTTGGGTCCTGATCTTCATCGCCGCCGCAGTATTTTCCTGGATGATCTTGGGCAAGGGCTGGTCAACGCCGGAGCGCAAGCGCGCTGGGGCAATCCTGGTGCTCTTCATCGCCTCCGCTATCTTTTGGGCTGTGTATGAGCAGGCGGGATCGTCGCTAAGCCTTTTCGCGGAACGTAATACGAATCGCGTCGTGCTGGGTTACGAGTTCCCCGCGAGCTGGTTCCAGAACGTGCAGCCGATCTTCGTGATTCTTCTTGCGCCTCTTTATGCGTGGCTTTGGATCCGTCTTGGCCGCCGCGAGCCATCGAGCCCGGCGAAGTTTTCGATTGGCCTGCTGTTTGTGGGACTCAGCTTTCTGATTCTGGTACCGGCTGCATCCGGTACTCACGTGTCGCCAAACTGGCTCAATGCGTCCTACTTCCTCAGCGTGGTGGGAGAACTCTGCCTCAGTCCCGTGGGATTGAGCGCGATGACCAAGCTGGCTCCGGTGCGAGCGGTCGGATTCGTGATGGGGGTATGGTTCCTTTCCATCAGCATTGGAGACTGGCTGGCCGGAAGGGCCGGTTCCCTTTTCGAGTCTATGCCGCTACCCAGACTGTTTGGTATCAGCGCCGCGGTTCCGCTGGCGCTGGCTCTGGTGCTGGCCCTGCTGGTAAAACCAACTAAGCGATTGATGTCTGGGGTGTCGTGACGTCTAAGGTGCCTCGCTGCATCTGCGTCATCAAGGCTCGATGGGCCGGGTTAGAAAGAACGTGACTTCCGAGCAGTCATAAGCGCCCGAGACGCAGTTGACGCCGCTCCCGCCACCCTTTAGGCTGCGTACCAGGGTAACTTTGGGCTCTCCGGAACCGCCGCAAGCAGTACAACGAAAAGACGTTTACGCCGCATCAGACTGAGTGCGGCCGGAAAAGGCAACTTGACGGGCGCGAAGAAACTAAAGGGCGACAAGCTAACTGAAGCAGAGGCAATTGAGCGGGCCAAGCAAGGCGATGCGGAGGCTTTTGAGTTCCTCTACAGCCTGCACAAACGCCGTGTCTATTCGCTCTGCCTGCGAATGACCGGTAACCCCGCCTCAGCTGAAGACCTGACTCAGGAAGCTTTCCTGCAGTTATTTCGCAAGATCGGCACTTTCCGGGGCGAATCGGCCTTTTCTACCTGGTTGCATCGCATGTCGGTAAACGTCGTCCTGATGCAACTCCGGAAAAAGAGCCTGCCGGTGGTTCCGATCGACGAAACCATGGAGGGCGTCGAAGAGGGCACGGTCAGAAAAGAGCCGGGCGCGCCGGATGAGCGGCTGGCCGGTTCGATCGACCGGTTGCACTTGCAAAGAGCGGTTGACGAGCTACCGCCCGGTTATCGTAGGATCTTTGTACTGCACGACGTCGAAGGTTACGAGCACAACGAGATTGCTGGCTTGGTGGGCTGCTCCATCGGAAATAGCAAGTCGCAGTTGCACAAAGCGCGGCTAAAATTACGTGAGCTCCTCCGGATGAATAGAGCCGAAAAGGCCGGGACTGGAAGAAGCGGAAAAGGATGAGGAGCTGGATCGCGGTATCGGGGAGAGAGGTCGTATGAATTGCGTGCAGTTTGAGCGCGTCCTGCCAGACTACTTGGAAGGTGGACACACCCCCGAGCAGCAGGCGCATTTGAACTCGTGTCCAGCCTGCTCTGGCTTGCTGGCAGACCTGAATTTCATTTCGTCCCAGGCTCGGTTGCTCCAGGCCATTAATGAGCCGAGCCCGAGAGTCTGGAATGCCTTAGAGATTCAACTTCGCCGCGAAGGTCTGATTCGCGGGCCGGAGCCTGCGCGCCCTCACCTGGCTGACTTTTTCCTGCGCTGGCGCGCCGCCTGGATGGTCCCCGTCGCTGCAGTTCTGGTGATCGCCGCCGGTATTAAGCTCTACCAGCCCGCCAAAGTCGGCGATAATGGCACGGTTGCCAAGCGGGTTTCGATTCCCTCGCCGGCGCATTCAAAGCCAGTCGTGAGGGGTCCAGCAGTATCCGCGGAAGACGAGCAACTTTTGAACTCCTTTGCTTCTCGGGTACCGACGCAGCAAGCCTCATACAAGGCTAATTTGGACGACGCTAACGCATTCATTCGGGACGCAGAAGAATCCGTCAGAAACGATCCTAACGACGTTGAGACGCAGCAGTTGCTGATCAACGCTTACGAACAGAAGCAGATGCTCTACGATCTCGCCGTGGATCGCAACGGAGGCCAGTAGTAGTGGTGGGGAGAAAAGCCATGGGTAAAGGGAAATGCGCCGCAAAAATTGTGACCGTGCTGATGCTCGCTGGCGTGGCCTTCGGCGCAGGCGTCGTCCGCAAGGACTTGCACTTCAAAGTCAGCAAACGCCCAATGATCTCCATCAATAACCAGTATGGCCCGATTACAGTGAAAGCGGGCGCTCCACACCAGGTGTTGGTAACCGCAATCCTCCATTCCGACAAAGTCGAACTCGACCAGAGCAAGAGCGGTAATCGCATTGGCCTGGTCTCACATCTTCTTCCCGGAGCCGATGCAACCAGCGGCATGGTTGAATACGAGATTCAAGTTCCACCCGGCGCGAACCTCACACTGCGCTCTGCCAGCGGCCCGATTCGCGCTGAAAGACTCCGCGGAGACATAGCAATGGAGGGAGCTAACGCTGCCATGGACGTCCTGGATTGCGCGGATGGTCACGTCCACGTAAAGACGTTGAACGGCACCGTTACTCTCACCAACGTGCGCAATGGACACGTTGAAATTACATCCATGGGCGGCGATGTGCTCCTCAACGGAGTGAGCGGCCCGTTTGTTCAGGTGGACTCCAATAGCGGCAAGATCCAGTACGACGGCGATTTCGGGGCCGAAGGCGATTACTCTTTCACCAGTCATACCGGAAACATCGAGGCCGTAGCCCCCGCTTCGGCATCCATTGACGTGCTGGCGCGCTCTACCAATGGACGGGTGGAGAGTGACTTTTCTCTCGAACCCAAGCACGCTCCTTTCCTTCTCAAGAGCGGGAGTGCCTTCTCAGGCACCTTGGGCAAAGCCGCTTCTTCGGTCAAGCTGTTTTCCTTCAGTGGTAAAATCCACCTCAAGAAGCGCCAGAACTAGCCGATTTCAGTAGGCCAAGGATGCCCGACCCTTTGTGTCTTTCAATAGAAGGGGAGCCCGACTTGCCAACAATGACGGATGACAAGGCTTCATCTCTCGCTGCGAAACAAAGATCCGTTCCGTCAGTAGTGTCGTTGGTGGGATTTATGGGCGCGGGCAAAACTACCGTGGGCCGCGCTCTAGCAGCCCGGCTGGGCTGGCGCTTTGAGGACCTAGATGGTTGGATTCAGGTACGTGAAGGGCGCAGCATTGAGCAGATATTTCAGCAACAAGGCGAGGCAGTCTTCCGGGATCTGGAACGCCTGGTTATGGGGGAAATTCTGACTGCGGCGAAATCTGGGCCATTGGTACTTGCCCTTGGCGGCGGTGCTTTCTACTTTGAGCCAATCCAGGAAATGTTGCACAATCCGGAAACCCCGGCGGTGTTTCTAGACGCCCCCGTAGAGGAGCTTTTCCGCAGGTCGGAGCAATCCGATGTCGTCCGGCCTTTGCGCCGAGACCGCGAACAGTTCCGTCAGCTCTACGAGGAGCGCCGGCCTGCTTACCTGAAAGCCCGGTTGTGCATCAACACCGGAGGAAAAGATTTAGCTTCAGTGGTCGAAGAGATTATCTCCAGACTTAAACTGGTTCCAGGAGCACCCGAGTGAGGCATGTCCTAGTGAAATCAGCACACCTCGTTGTGGTTGTTTTATGCGCCGGCCTTGCTTTAACAACACCGGCATGGACAAAAGAGAAAGATTCGCCCGACAAGGTGGTCGACTCCGGTTCCTTCGGGGTCTACAACGGCGGGCAACGGGTAGCAACCGAAACCTTCTCCATCAAGCAAGGCGCCGGGGGCAGCGTTGTATCCTCCCAATTCAAGTCAGCC
>WNGK01002539.1_pt1 | contig 28075 bp, 28 predicted proteins | sample 5400601 | NCBI WGS metagenome assembly WNGK01 (sample SAMN13153376, study PRJNA577476) | soil metagenome | isolation source: 60 cm soil or saprolite under Garry oak tree replicate 1 | place: USA:California | collected 2016-06-15
TACTCGAACCGAAAGCTCTACGATACTCAGGAGAGCCGCTACGTCACGCTCGAGGAGCTCGAGGAGCTGATCCGCGCCGGAAAGGAGATTTCCGTGGTGGATGTCTCCACGGGAGAAGACCTGACCTCGGTCACTCTCGCGCAGATCATTCTCGAGAACGAGCGGAGCCATCGCGCGGGCCTTCCCACCGCCTTTCTCCACCAGCTCATCAAGCACGGGGAGGCCTGGCAGGACTTCGTGCAGAAATCGCTCAAGTCGAGCCTCGAGGGAGTCATGACGAGTCAGCGCGAGGCCGATCGCGTCCTTCGCGATTGGGCGGTGCGCTCGGGATGGATGCCCGCGCCGCCCGCGGACTCCAAGGCGGAAAAGAAAGCCGAGCCGGCCCAGGATGCCGAGGCCCTCCGCCAGGAAGTGACCTCGCTGCGGGAGCAGCTGAAAGCGCTCGAAGACCGGCTCGAGAAGCGCCGAGAGAAGTAGTTCGAGCTGAGAAAAGAGAAAGGCCGGGCGGGTGCCCGGCCTTTCCTCTGCCCATCGTGCCGCGGCGCCGCTTAGGCGAGTGGCGAGTAGAGCGACTTCATCCGGCCGGCGACCTGCGCGAAGGTCGCCTGGATCTCCTTGCCCGTCTGCTCCGCCGTCACCTGCAGCCGCTCCGCCGAGCGCGTCATGGCCTGAGCGTTCGATTCGATGATCTTGAAGGCCTTCTGCGCGCCCTCCACGGACTGCAGCACGCCCTTCTGATAGAAGGCGAAGGGATCCCGCGGCGCCTCCTGGATCTCGCTCTGGCGGCTCAGGAGATAGTCCTGACCCTCCTTGAGCGCCTCCACAGCCGAGGACTGGAGCTCGGCATAGAGCCGGACGCCCTCCTTGGCGGTGCTGGCGGAGAGGTCCACCAGGTCGCGCAGGATCTTCTGATTGGCCTCGGCGACCATCGAGAAGGCCTCCACGGCTCGGCCCGTCATGTGAGCGAACACTTCGCTGCCCTGCGTCGTCGTCGTCATCACCATGCTCCTCCTTGCATCACTTGATCGGCCATCGCAGCATCGGACCCCCGGCGGGGCCCTTCCACGACTGGACGATAACGCTCTGCGTTATGAGTGTCAAGTCTTTTTATTGCGTTGCGTTATGTCTACCATGGTATACGGGTCTGGCCGCGTCGGGCGTCCTAAGTAGTTGAAAGAAAGAGGCTCATGAGATTGCTGGCGCTGCTCTCGTTATGCCTTGTGCTCGTGGGATGCGGTTCCGCTCGAAAGCCTTCCCTCCGCAGTGCCACTGGGCTGGAGGAGGTCAAGCTCCGTGACGCCCTGGCTCCGCTGCTCGCAGCTTCCGGCATCTGGCGTGGTCCCGAGGACGGCTGCGCAGTCGCCCTGGGCATCGAGACGTTGCGGGCCATCGATCTCGGCGTCGGGCCGCACCCGCGCTGCAAGTTCGGTCTGGTGGTGACCACGGGTGCGCTGCGAAGCCTCGATCAGGACGAGCTCCAGACCGCGCTGGCCCATGAGATTGGCCACGTACAGCTCGGACATTTCAGTAGCCGTGAGGCGCGGCGCCAGGTCGAGCCGAAGATCCCGGACAGGGGCGCACCGGTCGAGTCGGACAGCGGGCAGGGCCTGGGTCAGAGTCGAGCCTATGATCGGCAGGAAGAGCTGGCGGCCGACCGCTATGCCGTGGAGCTCCTGGACAAGCTTCCGGGGAGTCCCGGCCGCGGCTGCACGAGCGTGATGACCCTCATCGAGCGCCTCGACCTCGAGCGTCTGGCCCCGATGTGGTCGCACTGGCTCAATACCCACCCGACCCCGGGGGCGCGTCTCGTGGCCCTCCGCGAGATCTGCCCGAAGACGCCATGACCCTGGCCAGGCTCAGCGACGAGAGCATCGCTCGCTTCGGCGAGTACGAAGCGCTTGCCTTCGAGGGGCGGCGGCTGACGAACGTGGACCAGCACCGCGCGGCCTGTCGCGTGGCCCACGCCCTCCGTCGCCTCGGGGTCGGCGCGGGCGATCGCGTGGTGGTCATGCTGCCGAACTGTCCCGAGGTCATCCAGAGCTACGGCGGCATCCTGCGCGCGGGCGGCGTCATCGTGCCGGTGATCTTCCTGCTCGGCGAGGAGGAGGTCGCGCATATCCTCGCCGACTCGGAGGCCAAGGTCGTCATCACCTCCCCGGGCATGGTCTGGAAAGTCGAGAAGCAGGTGGGGAGGCTGCCGCGCCTGCAGCACGTGCTCCTCGTGGATGGCGGCGGGGAGGGGACCATGCGCGCCTTCGCCGAGGAGATCGCGGGCGAGGCGGATACCTTCGAGGCGGTGCCGCGAGGCACGGGGGACCTCGCCGTCATTCTCTACACCTCGGGCACCACGGGGGCGCCCAAGGGAGTGGCCCTGTCGCACGACAATCTGGAATCGAACGCGCGCGCCTCCGCGCGCCTCTACGAGCTGGACCGGGCGGAGTGGGCCGTCGGGGTCCTGCCCCTGTCCCATTCTTATGGATTGACCGTCATGAACGCGGGCCACATCCTCGGCACTCGCGCCGCGCTGCTGCGGTGGTTCAGTCCAGAGGCCGTGCTCGAGACCATCCACGAATTCCGCGCCACCGCCATGTCCGCTGTGCCCACGATGCTCATCTACCTGCTGAACTATCCCGAGGCCGGCCGCTTCGACACGTCGACGATGCGGGCCTGGGGCTCAGGAGCGGCGCCTCTGCCCGTGGAGATCGTCGAGCCCTTCGAGCGCAAGTTTGGCGGCAGGATTCTCGAGGGATACGGGCTGACCGAGGCGGCGCCGGTGGTGGCGGCTCATCGGCTCTCGGGAGTGCGAAAGCTGGGCTCCGTGGGCCAGCCCATTCCCGGCGTGAGCGTGAGCATCCAGGACGACGGCGGCGGCCGGCTCCCCGCGGGCGAGGTGGGAGAAGTGTGCGTCCAGGGCCCGAACGTCATGCTCGGCTACTACCGGAACGCCGCGGACACGGCGGAGGCGCTCCGGGGGGGCTGGCTGCACACGGGTGACATGGGACGCCTCGACGCCGACGGCTTTCTCTACATCGTCGAGCGCAAGAAGGACCTCATCATCCGCGGCGGCTTCAATATCTATCCGCGCGACGTCGAGGAGACGCTCTACGCCAATCCCAAGGTGGCCGAGGCCGCCGTGGTCGGGATGCCCGACCCCGTGATGGGAGAGGAGGTCCTGGCCTTCGTGGTGATCAAACCCGGAGAAGCGGCCACGCCGGAAGAGCTGATCGCCTTCTGTCAGGCCCGGCTCGCCCGGTTCAAGAGCCCACGAGAAGTCCGGATCGTGCCTTCCTTACCGAAGAGCCCGATCGGAAAGATCCTGCGCAAGGACTTGCGGAGAGAGGCCCACACACCGTCGTGAGGGGGAGGGGTCATGGCTGATCAGACACTGGCACGCATGTTCTGGAATCGGGTGGAGCTGAGCGGAGACAAGCCCGCCCAGCAGCTCAAGCAGCGCGGAGCGTGGAAGACCCTGACCTGGCGCGAAGTGGGAGAGGTCGTGCGCGAGATCTCCACCGGGCTCGTGGCCCTCGGCCGCCGCCGCGGCGAGGCGGTGGGCATTCTCTCGGCCAGCCGCGCCGAGTGGGTGCAGGCCGACTTCGCCATTTTCACAGCCGGGTGCGTCACCATCCCGATCTACCCGACCTATCCGCCCGATCTCATCCAGTACATCGTCAACGACGCGGGGGTGAAGACTCTCATCGTCGAGGATCCGAGCCAGCTCGCCAAAGTCCTCGAAGTCGACGCGGCCTTGCCCGGGCTCGAGCAGATCGTCGTCGTCCAGGGCTACGAGGGCAAGGAGCCCTCGCCGCGCCTGTTCACCTGGGAGGCGCTGCGCCGCCTGGGACGGGAGCGGGGTGAGGCGCTCAAGACCGAGCTGGCCGCGCGGGTGGCGGACACCGCCCCCGACGATGTCGCCACCATCGTGTACACCTCGGGCACCACGGGGCCGCCCAAGGGTGTGGTGCAGACGCACGGCAACCACATCTCCGCTCTCGAGTCGGCGGCCCAGACCACCAGTATCGCCGAAGGTAACGTGCACCTTCTCTTCCTGCCCCTCGCCCATTCCTTCGCGCGGCTCGAGTCGTTCATCGGCGTCCACCGGGGGCTCTGCACGGCCTTCGCGGAGAGCATCGACAAGCTACGCGAGAACCTGCCCGAGACCCGGCCGCACTTCATCTGCAGCGTCCCGCGCGTGTTCGAGAAGGTCTACGCGGGTGCCCTCGCCAAGGCCGATGGAGGCTCACCCATCAAGCGGAAGATCTTCTGGTGGGCGGTGGGCGTGGGCAAGGAGGTCTCCCGGCTCAAGCAGGCGGGGCGCCCCGTCCCCGCCGGGCTGGGCGTGAAGTACGCCATCGCCCACAAGCTGGTGTTCTCGAAGATGCACGCGGCTCTCGGCGGCCGCCTGCGGTTCGCCGTCTCGGGTGGCGCGCCCCTCTCTCGCGACATCGCCGAGTTCTTCCACGCCGCGGGCATCCTCATCCTCGAGGGGTATGGACTCACGGAGACGTGTCCGGTGCTGACGAACAATCGCGAGGATGCCTTCAAGTTCGGCTCGGTGGGCAAGCCCATGCCTGGCGTGGAGGTCAAGATCGCGCCCGACGGGGAGATCCTGGGCCGGGGCGGCAATATCGCCAAGGGCTACTTCAAGAAGGCCGAAGCGACTCGTGAAGTGTTCCTGGACGACGGGTGGTTCGCCACCGGGGACATCGGCCGCTTCGACGAGGACGGCTATCTCTTCATCACGGACCGCAAGAAGGACCTCATCGTGACGGCGGGCGGCATGAACATCGCCCCGCAGAACATCGAGAACCTGCTCAAGACCGATCCCTTCATCAGCCAGGCCATGGTCCACGGCGACCGCCGGCCCTATCCGGTGGCCCTCATCACCCTCAATGCCGAGGAGCTGGCCAAGTTCGCGCGCGAGCAGGGCATCCTGGCCGTCGAGCCGGCCGTGCTCGTCAAGCATCCAAAGGTCCTCGAGCGCGTGCAGCGCACCGTCGACGACAAGAACTCGGAGCTGCAGTCGTACGCCAAGATCAAGAAGTTCCTCGTGCTGCCCGAGGACTTCACGGTGGAAAACGGGGCGCTCACGCCCACCCTCAAGGTCAAGCGCAGGGTGATCAGCGACCGGCACCGCGCGGCCCTCGATTCCTTGTACGGGTAGGATGGCCCTCGAGGCTTTCCGACTCGACGGCAAGGCGGCCATCGTCACGGGGGCAAGCCGTGGGCTGGGGCGCGCCATGGCCCTGGCTCTCGCCGAGGCAGGCGCTGACGTCGCGCTCGGCGCGCGCGCGGAAGCGGAGCTCGCCGAGACCGCGCGCGGGGTCGAGCGGCTCGGCCGCAAAGCCTTGATCCTGCCCACCGACGTCACGGCCTACGATCAGGTCGAGGCCCTCGTGGAGCGCGCCGTCCAGGGCCTCGGGCGCCTCGACATCCTCGTCAACAACGCCGGCACCGCGGGCGTGCGGTCCTTCGCGGAGATGGCGCCCGAGGAGTTCCGGCGCACCATCGAGGTCAACCTCGTGGGCGTCTTCAACGGCTGCCGCGCGGCGGCAGGGCGGCTCATTGCCCAGAAGTCGGGCAAGATCATCAACCTCGCCTCCGTCCTGGGCGCGGCGGGGCTGCCCGGCTATTCCGCCTACTCCGCCTCCAAGGGCGGGGTCATCGCCCTCACGAAGGCGCTGGCCGTGGAGTGGGCGCGCTTCAATATCCAGGTCAATGCCGTGGCCCCCGGCTGGTTCGTCACCGACATGAACAGCGAGGCCTTTGCCGACGCCAAGGTGCGCGAGCGGCTCCTGCGAGACGTGCCGCTCCGACGGACGGGAAGAGTGGAGGAGATCGGGCCGCTCGTCGTGTATCTCGCCTCGTCTGCCTCCGACTACATGACCGGCCAGACCGTTTTCCATAGACGGCGGCCACACCGCGGGCTGAGGTGCTGGGCCAATTTGCTTCGCCATACTTATTCAGCTCTCACCTCGCGGCCGAGCCGCTCAGCTCGAAATGCCACGTTCTCAGTCGCCAGCGACGCTCAACGTACATACAGGTACGCCTCGCGCCGCTGGCTCCTTCGGGCGTGGCGGTTCGAGCTGAGGGGCGTAGCCCCGAGGCGAGAGCTGGGTTGGTCTGGCTCGCAACTTGGCCCAGCACCCGGTGCGCTTGCCGTGAATGAGGAGTGCCGCTAGGATGAGCGGCATGCACGCCGCCGTCCTCCGCGGGCCCCGGGACGTGCGGGTCGAGCAACGCGCGCAGCCGTCGCCCGGTCCCGGCGAGGCCATCGTGCGCGTGTTCGCCTCGGGCCTCTGCGGCACCGACTACCGGATCTGGAACGGAGACCGACCCGTCGACTACCCGCGCGTCATGGGTCACGAGTTCATCGGCGAGGTGATGGCGGTGGGGGGCGACGTCAGCAATGTCCGGCCCGGGCAGAAGGTCGCGGTGGAGCCGAACTACTCGTGCGGCCACTGCCCGCTCTGTCGGGAAGGCAACCGCAACCTCTGCCTCTCGCGCACGGCCATCGGCATCGACGTGGACGGCGGGTTCGCCGAGCAGGCGCGGCTGCCCGCGCGCTGCTGCTGGCCGGCGCCCGCCGCCATCGACGACGATCAGCTCATGCTCGCCGAGCCGCTGGCCGTGGTGGTGCGCGCAGTCGGTCGCGGCGAGGCCCGGCGCGGCGAGCGCGCGGCCGTGCTCGGCGTGGGGGCGCTGGGTCTCCTCGCCATCCAGCTGCTGAAGTCGAGGGGGCTCGCAGTCCTGGCCATCGGTCGCACCGATCGACGCGAGGGCCTGGCCCGCGAGCTCGGCGCCGACGAGTTCACCACCACGAGCTCGGGTCGCGCTCCCGAAGTCGCGCGGAGCTTTTCCGGCCGCGAGGGGGTCGATCTGCTCGTCGAGACGGCGGGCACGGGCGCGGCCGTCGAGCAGGCCGTCGAGCTCGTTCGCCCCGGCGGGCGCCTCGTCCTCACGGGACTTCCTCACGAGCCGTCAACAGTGGGCTTCTTCGGGGTGGTGCGTCGCGAGCTCACCATCATCGGCTCCATGATCTACCAGCAGGAGTTTCCGGAGGCCGTCCGGCTCCTGTCCGCGGGCGTGGTCAAGGTCGACCGGCTCGTCACGCACCGGTTCCCGCTCGAGCGCATCCAGGAGGCTTTTGCCGCGCATCGCTCGCCCGAGTCCATCAAGGTCACCGTCGTCATCTGATGCGAAAGGGTCGCCACGTATGTCTTACGCCACGCTGAACGGGATCCGCTTCCACTACGAGACACAGGGGGAGGGCGACCCCCTCCTGCTCATCAATGGACTCGCCGCTCCCGCGGCGAACTGGCTCTTTCAGGTCAAGGGATTGTCTCCGCACTACCGGGTGGTGACCTTCGACAACCGCGGGGTGGGGGAGACGGACATGCCCGAGGCGTCCGCGTACCCCACGAGCCAGATGGCCGACGATGCCGCGGCCGTGCTCGATCACCTTGGCATCCCGAAGGCGCACGTGATCGGGCACTCCATGGGTGGCACCATCGCCATGGAGGTCGCCATACGCCACCCGCAGCGGGTGCGTAGCCTCGCCCTCTGCAGCACCTGGGCCCAGGGCGACGGCCGGTTTCTCCACGCCATCCGGTCCTGGATGGCCTTGTGGGGCGAGCTCGATCCCGAGTCGCGCTTCCGCTATCTCCTCATGCCGTGGCTGTACACGCCCGCCTTTCTCGCCGATCCCGCCCAGGTCGACGCCACCGTCAAGCGCGCCCTCGAGTATCCGTTCCCGACGCGGCCCGAGGCGCTGGAGCGCCAGGGCCAGGGCATCCTCGAGTGGAATGGCTCGCGGCTCAAGGACATCAAGAAGATCCGCGTCCCCTCGCTCGTGCTCGTCGGCCGCGACGACAACTTGACGGTGCCCGCGTTCTCCCGCGTGCTCGCCGCCCTCATCCCCAAGGCGCAGCTCAAGCTGATCTCGGGCGGGCACGGCTTCACCATCGAATGCTGGGAAGCGTTCAACCGCGCCGTCCTGGGATTTCTCCAGGCGGTGAAGAAGTAATCTTCGCGCTGAAGAGCGCCGCCATGGGCGAGGACTGAGTTGACCGCGGGGAGACTCGCGGGCAGGAACGCCCTCGTCACCGGCTCCACGAAGGGAATCGGGCTCGGCATCGCGCGCGCGTATGCGCGGGAGGGCGCGCGCGTCATCGTGAACTCGCGGAGCGAAGAGGATTGCGTGCGCACCGCTCGCGAGCTGGGGGAGGCAGGCGTCCCCATCGCCGCCGATCTCTCGCGCACGGACGAGGTCAGGCGGCTCGCCAGGGAAGCGCGCGCGGCCGTCGGCGGACGGATCGACATCCTCGTGAACAATGCCGGCCAGCCCCGCGTGGCGCCGTCGGAAAGCCTGCCCGAGGCCGACTACCGCTACACCATGGACCTCAACCTGACCTCCTGCCTGGTGATGACCCAGGAAGTGGTGGGAGACATGCTGGCGGCCGGCGACGGCTGCATCATCCACGTCAGCAGCATGAACGGCTCGGTGCCCTTCCCGCAGCGCCTGGCCTACTGCGTGTCCAAGGCCGGGCTCAACATGATGACCCGGGTGATGGCCATCGAGTGGGCGGCCCGCGGCGTGCGGGTCAATGCCATAGCCCCGGGCTATGTCGAGACCGATTTCATCAAGAACCTGTCCGCCCGGGGTGTCCTCGACCCCGCCAGGCTCGCCCGGCGCACTCCGATGGGCCGCATCGGCAGGCCAGAGGAAATCGGTGAAGTAGCAGTCTTTTTGGCTTCATCCGCCGCTTCCTTCATCACCGGGGAGATCCTGACCGCGGACGGAGGATGGTCAGCTTACGGCTATCTTTGATAGGGTGCCTATAGGGGTGTAAACAAAGCGATACACCCCGCCGTCCTAGCTGGACAGGAGGCATCCATGAGAGCACGCGTCGGCAGCCTGTCCCTTCTTGCCGTGGCCGTCCTGGCCGCGTCCGCCTGCTCGAGCGCTCCCCGCTCCAGGCAGACGGCGGTGCCCGCCCTCCAGGCCGCCCCCGAGCCCGCGCCGGCGGTCCGTGTTGCGCTTCCCGCAACCAGCCTCACCGAGGAGCAGCGGATCGTGCACGCGCTCAACCGGCTCGGCTATGGACCCCGCCCGGGTGACGTCGAGCGCGTGCGGCAGATGGGGCTCGCGAAGTGGATGGAGCGCCAGCTCGAACCCTCGCGCATTCCGGACGAGCGCGTCCAGGTAGCCCTCCAGGCATTTCCCACGCTGACCCGGACCGTGCCCGAGCTCGTGCTCGCGTACCCCGAACCGGACCCCAAGCTCCTCGCGAAGGTGCAGTCCGGCGAGATGACGCAGCAGGAGATGCGGCAGATGGCCCCACCGGAGCGACGACCCTTTCGCATTCCCGCCGAGCTGCAGGCCGCAAAACTCACGCGCGCCGTCATGTCGGAGCGCCAGCTCGAGGAAGTCATGACGGACTTCTGGTTCAACCACTTCAACGTCGATGCGCGCAAGGGGGCGGTGAAGTGGATGGTGGCCGACTACGAGCGCACGGCCATCCGCCCGCACGCCCTCGGCAAGTTCCGCGATCTCCTGCTCGCCACGGCCCGGCATCCCGCCATGCTCTTCTACCTCGACAACTGGATGTCGACCCGCGCCGATCTCGTCGCGCCCGCGGGTCCCAACAAGGGCCGCCGGATGGGCCTCAACGAGAACTACGCGCGCGAGATCATGGAGCTCCACACCCTCGGCGTGGACGGGGGGTACACCCAGCAGGACGTGATCGAGGTGGCGCGGGCCTTCACGGGCTGGACCATCGAGCGCCCGCGCGAGCAGGGCACCTTCCTGTTCCGGCCGGCCGCCCACGATCAGGGCGCGAAGACGGTGCTCGGCCACGCCCTGCCGGCCTACGGGGGCGAGCAGGACGGCATCCACGTGATCGGCATTCTCTCGCGGCATCCCGCCACGGCGCGGTTCATCGCGACCAAGCTCGTCCGGCGCTTCGTGAGCGACGAGCCGCCCCCCGCCCTGGTCGAGCGCGCCGCGAGGACCTTCCAGGACACGGACGGCGACATCCGCAAGGTCGTGGCGACCATCGTCACCTCTCCGGAGTTCTTCTCTGCGGATGCCTACGGGGCCAAGATCAAGAAGCCGATCGAGCTCGTGGCGAGCGCGGTGCGCGCGGTGGGCGGAGAGATCATGCCGCCCGGTGAGCCGGGCAGCCAGCAGGTGGGCGGAGGTCTCGCCCTGGCCCTGCAGGTTGCCAAGCTGGGCGAGCCGCTCTATCAGCAGCAGCCGCCCACCGGCTATCCGGACGTGGCGGAGGCCTGGGTCAATACCGGCGCGCTGCTGAACCGGCTCAACTTCGCGCTCGCCCTCGCGCAGAACCGCATCCCGGGCGTTGCGGTCGATATCGGCCGTGCCGTCGGCACGGCCGATCGAGAGAAGCCTTCACGGGTTTTGGATGCCCTCCTCGTGTCGCTGCTCCAGGGCCAGGCGAGGCCGGAGACGCGCACGGTGCTCGCCGCTCAGCTCGACAATCCGGAGATCATCCGCGCCACTCCCGACGACCGAAAGGTGGCGGCGCCGGGGCGCCCGGCGACGAATACCCCCGCGGCGAATACTGATGTCGACAAGCTCGCGGCCCTCGTCCTGGGCTCGCCGGAATTCCAGAGGAGATAGTCCGTGGACTGTCACTGCACGCGGCGCTCGTTCATGAAGGGCGGCGCCCTGGCCCTGCTCGGTCTGGGCGCCATCCCGCGCTTTCTCGTCCGCGCGGCGTACGCGCAGGGCGGGGCCACCCGGCCCAAGATCCTCGTCGCCGTCTTCCAGCGCGGCGCCGTGGACGGGCTGAGCATGGTCGTGCCACACGGCGACCCCAGCTACTACGGCGCGCGCGGAAGCATCGCCATCGCGCGGCCGGGCGGCAGCCAGGGCAGCCTCGATCTCGACGGCTTCTTCGGATTGCATCCGTCCATGGCCGCGCTGAAGCCGATCTGGGATGACCGGCATCTGGCCCTCGTTCACGCCTGCGGCTCCCCGGACGCCACCCGCTCGCATTTCGACGCGCAGGACTACATGGAGTCGGGAACGCCCGGGGTGAAGACCACGCCGGACGGCTGGCTGGCGCGCGGGCTGCAGGCCGCGCCCGCCCCGGGCCCCTCGCCATTCCGCGCTGTGGCCATGGGCTCCCAGATGCCGCGGACGCTCCGGGGCGAGGTCGGCGCCATCGCCATGGGAAGCGCGGGCGACTTCGATGTGAAGCAGGGCATGGGCGGGGGAGTCAACGCGCGGGTGGGCTTCGAGTCCCTCTACGAGCAGGGTGTCAAAGACATCTTGCACGGCACGGGCCGGGAGACCTTCGAGGCCGTCAAGATGCTCAAGGCGGCCAAGCTCGAGCGCTTCCAGCCGGAGAACGGCGCCCAGTACCCGCGGGGAAAGTTCGGTGACAATCTCAAGCAGATCGCCCAGCTCATCAAGGCGGACGTCGGGCTCCAGGTCGCCTTCGCCGACATGGGGGGCTGGGACACTCACGCCGCCCAGGGCAACGAGCGCGGTCAGCTCGCGAGCCGCCTCACGGAATTCTCGGACGGCCTCGCCGCGCTCTATCGCGACCTCGGCGATCGAATGGCCGACGTGGTCGTGCTGACCATGTCCGAGTTCGGGCGCACGGTGCGCGAGAACGGCAATCGGGGCACCGACCACGGCCACGCCACGGCCATGCTCGTGCTCGGCGGCCCCGTCAAGGGCGGGCGCGCCTATGGGCGCTGGCCGGGGCTGGCACCGGAGCAGCTCTACGAGGGACGAGATCTCGCGGTGACCACGGACTTCCGGCACCTCTTCGCCGAAGTGGCCGTCCGTCACCTGGGCATCCCCGCCTCGGCGCCGATCTTTCCCGGATTTTCCACGAATCCCGCGAAGTACCCCGGAGCGCTCGTGTAGACTCGGCCGCATGTGGGAAGCCCTGGCGCTGACCGCGGCGCTCTGCCAGGTGCTCCGCAACACGGTGATGAAGCGGCTCGGTCACGAGCTGGACGAGTACATGGCGGTGTGGGGGCGCTTCACCTTCCTGCTTCCCTTCGCCGCGCTGTTCGTCCTGTGGCACGGCCCTCCCCAGATCAAGCCAGGATTCGTGTGGGCGTGCCTCCTCTTCGCCGTCTGCCAGATCATCTCGACCATGGCGCTGTCGAAGGCGCTCAAGCTCTCCCCGATCTCCATGGTCACCGCGCTCTGGAAGGTCAGCCTCCTCGTCCTGGTGGGCCTCGGCTACGTCACCCTCAAGGAAAAGCCGGATGTTCTCGGCGTGGCGGGCATCCTCATCAGCATGAGCGGAGTCTATCTCCTCAACGTGCAGCGCGCGCACATCTCCTGGTGGGCGCCCCTGGCCGTGCTCTTCACCGATCGGGGGCTGCGCTACACGCTCCTCGCCGCTCTCTTCTTCGCGCCCTCCGTCATCACCATCAAGTGGGCCATGCAGCTCTCCGATCCCTACATGGGCACCCTCGGCGGATACCTCGCGGCCAGCGTGCTCGTCACTCCCGTCGTGCTCGTGACGTCGCGCAGGTATTTCGTGGCCATCCCGCGCCACTGGATGGCCTTCGTGTCGTTCGGGCTCTTCGCCGCCCTGACCACGGTGACCCAGGGCCACGCATATCTGCTCACCCTGTCCTCCTACGTGGAAGCCGTCAAGCAGGTGGAGATCCTGTTCGCTCTCGGCATCGGCGTCCTCATGTTCGGGGAGAAGCAGAAGGTGCGCGAGATCGCCCCCGGGGCCATCGTCATGCTGGCGGGTGTCGTGTTACTGTCGCTGGCGGCCTAATCCATTCTCGGAGGTGACGGCATGACCAGACGCATCATTACGCTCGGCTCCTGCCTCCTTCTGGCCTTTGTCCTGGCCGGCTGCGGACCGTCGACCAAGGAAGACATCGTCCTCAAGGCGAAGGATGCCAAGACGCGCTCCGCGCTCGAGAAGGCCCTGGGCAAACCGGACGATATCAGCAAGCTCGGGCCGGTCGAGAAGTGGACCTACAAGGCCAAGAACGGGAAGGTCACCTTCGTGCTGGTGGGCGACACGGTGACGATCGAGGCGGCGGGGGGCTCCGAGAAGAAGGACTAGAGACGCTCGGCGGAATAGACCGACACCGCCGAGCCCGCGGCGAGGACCACCGAGGCGGGCTTCTCCGCGGACAGGATGCCCCAGCCCGGCCCGTAGACCATCTCCGCGTCGAAGTCGAGGCTCCACGAGCGCACCGGGTACGCGTCCCAGACGGGATGGCGCACCCGGTAGGCGAGCGTGCGGCCGCGCCGGTCCCGGCCAAAGCCCCACTCGTGCTCCTTGAAGAAATGCTCGAGACTGTCCTCGGCAGGCCGGAACGCCGGCGTGCCACCCGTGACCTCGATGCTCTGAGCGCGTCCGCGCCAGCGGAGCCGGCGTGCCGTCACGACCGCCCCAGGCTCCGCGCCCACGCCGCTCTCGATGGGCGCCACAAGGTACGGCTCGTGGTAGAGGGCGCGGGCCAGCCAGGCCACGATCGCCTGCGGAACGAACTCGCGGATGAAGACGACTCCGCGCTGCGCCCGAAGCCGCACGTAAAAGCGCAGGTTGACCTCGGGGAATCCCGGCCAGGGAATCCCGAGGACCCGCGTGTCGAGGAAGTCGAAGGCCACGAGACTGGCAAAGGCCGCCCCGTCGCGTCGATCGAGCTCGAGACCTGCAGGCAGATGGGGCTCCAGGAGGGCGGGCGGCACCTCCCAGGTGAGGATGGCGAGATTGGACCAGCGCGCGGTGAGAAAGGGCCGGCGCACGGTCTTCATGGGGACCGTGCTCATGGCGGCGCCCGCTCAGATCTCCGGGCGCTTGCCGTGCGCGGCGCTGACCACCGTCTTGATCCCGCCGCGAACGCTGAAGTCGCCCACCACTTCGATCCACCGCGGGTTGGCCGCCGCCACGAAGTCGTTGAGGATGCGGTTGGTCACGTCTTCGTGGAAGGCGCCCTCGTTCCGGTAGGACCAGATGTAGAGCTTGATGCTCTTGAGCTCGACGAGGTGCAGGTCGGGCACGTACCTGACGCGGATGGTGGCGAAGTCGGGCTGCCCCGTCATCGGGCACAGGCACGTGAACTCCGGAATCTCGAGGGCGACCTCGTACTCGCGATCCGCGTGTGGATTCGGCACGACCTCGAGGTGCCGGGAGGGCTGGCTCGGCATGGGGCTATTCTACCGCCGCGGGCCCGCGGGGCGGGAGCGCCAGATGGTGTCCCGCACACGCTCGATGGTGGCCGCGGGCATGTGCTCCAGGAGCAAGACCTGCGCGCCCCTGCGATCGACGAGCGAGGCGTGGCCGCCGTCGCTCCACGTGGCGCCGCCGCCGCCCCCGGCGCGCATCTTGGCCGCGAGCCCCGGATGGCGTTGGGCGACGAAATCACGAAGATGACCGGCCAGGGTCGCCGCGACCTGCTCGTCGCGCAGCATGATGAGGCAGGCGATGGGAAAGCCTCCCCCTCCGTCCTCCCAGACCTGGAAGCGGTCCCCGCGCCAACCGATGGCGGCGCGTCGTCCCTCGAGCTCACCAAGGTGCAGCCCGATCACCGCGCCCAGCCCGAATTCGCCCATTTCGTCGTCGGACACGAGCGTCCTGCCCGGAAGCAACGGCGCGAGGCCGGGAAGGGTGAGGGGTACAGGATCCTCGCGGAGCGCGCCAAGACGCTTGGCCGGGTCCATGATCTGCGCGGTGGAGCGAGGAGGATCGCGGTAGAGGGCGCTCATGGCCGACCAGGGATGCGCCTTGCGGAGCTGATAGGCGAAGCCGACGCCCTCGAGATAGGGGAAGAGCAAGAGGTCGCGAAGGAACTTGGGCGCCTTGGCGATCATGGGTCCGCCCGCGCTCGTGGCGATGAGCCCCTGCGTGTTGGACAGATCCGGGAGCATGGTGATGTCCATGTTCTGGACCTTGAGCAGGAAGTCGATGGTCAGGGCCACCGCCTCGCCTTCGATGAGCGCCTGGCGGGCGAGGAGCTGGTCGCCCCGCCCCGGGTCGGGCGAGATGAAGCCGTCGAGAGCGATCTCGCGGTCCTGGAGAGCGTGCACCAGCTCGTGGATGAGAGCCGCGCGCTGCTGCTCGGGGGGCAGCCAGTCGCCCACCACCATGACCTTGGCGCGGGGGTCGTAGTACGCGGAGATCTGCTCCTGCATCAGATCGAGGAAGAGCGTGCGCAGATCATAGTCCGCCGGGATCAGCCCCCACGCGACCAGCGTCTTGCGCTCGGCCTCGATGCGGGCGGGGGAGTAGCGCCGGTTCATCTCCTGCTCCATGAACCGGCGATTGTCCTCGCGGGAGCGGAGCAGCACGGGAGGCGGATGGCCCGGCGAGGTCATGCCCTTGAGGGCGGCGAGCTGCTGATAGATGGGGGCGGCCAGAGCCTCGAGAGCTCGAGACGAATCGGGCGTCTGGGCCTGAGACTGGGTGAGGAGGGCGGGCGCGCAGGCGAGGACAAACAGGACCGCGGGCGCGCAGGCGAGGACGAACAGGACCGCCCACCGGCGCCGCATGGGGCGATGATACCCCGAGGAGGCCAGGAAGACCGAACGTCGACGCCGGTATCTGCCTCGCTCGAAGTCAAGCTGAGCGCCGGAGCTCCGGCGCCATCTGCGTCAGAGCTCCGGCGTCTTGTTCAGGATGGAGCTTAGCGGTAAGGCGGTGCCGGCGGCACGGGCGGGACCGCCGCGGCGGGATTGGGCTCCCACACCCACTGATAGGCCACGCTCACGCCGTCTCCGTACAGGCGATAGCAGCCGGTCGGGTAGCAGACGTCACGTCGCACGGGGGCGGTATACACCTGCGTCTGGGGGTAGTACGTCGGCGGAGGCGCCACGTAAGCGGGCTCGGGATAGACCGGCGCCGGGTATACGACTTGGGGAGCCGTGGCCGCAACGATGGCCGAGCCGACGAGAAGGCCTCCGACGATGGCCCCGGGGCCCCACCAGCCGTGCCAGCCGCCACCGCGCCAGCCGTGGCCTCCGCCACCATGCCAGCCGCCGCGCCCGCCGTGCCAGCCACCGTGCCCGCCGGCGGCGAAGGCGGGGGCGACGAGCCCGAGCGAAAGCACAGCAACGAGCGCCAGACCGATGACCTTCTTCATGACGGTGTCCTCCTGTCCCCCAGTTCCGGGACCATCGAATTGACGCCTCGACTCTCAGGTCTTGGACGGGCGGCGCCCGTCCTTGTTCTCAAGAAATGACGGAAAGCGATCAAGACGGCGTGTCCCGAGTGTAAAGAAATGTGAAGGCGCTAGCGCCAGGTCGTGAGACCTATGCCCGTGGCGACCAAGGCGGAGGCGAGGAGGAGCTCGGGCGACAGGCCCTCGTGGGCGATGACGGCCGCGATCAGCACTCCCCAGATGGGCGTGGACAGCGCCACCGTGGCCATGGCGCTGGGCTGGTAGATCCGCAAGAGCTGCGCATTCAGCACGAAGTTGAAGCCGCCGATGAGCGCTCCCTGGTAGAGGATGGAAAGGAAGAGGCTGGCGGTCCAGCGCGTGGGCCGATCCACGTCCCACATCAGGCTCATGAGGAGGAGTCCCGCGGCGCCGATGATGGACTGGTACATCATGAGGCGCACCGGGTCCACCCTCTGGACGGTCTTCGCGATGAAGATGGTACGTTCCGCCAGCACGAGCGCGCTCACCGAGATGATCAGGTCTCCCACGAGGGTCCCTCCCGTGCCCGTGAAGCCGGGAGCGAACAGGATGACCACGCCGCTGTAGGCGATCAGCACGCCCACGAGCTTGCGCGCGGTGAGCCGGTCGCCGGGAAGGAGGAAGTGGGCGAAGACGACCGTGTGGACCGCGTAGGAGTTCACCATGATGACGGCGTGAGCGGCGGTGGTGCGGTCGATGCCGACGTTCATGAGCGCGATCTGCACGACGCAGAGAAGGCCGAGAGACCAGATCGGCTTGCCCTGTCCCCTGGGGATCAGGAGAACATCGCGGCGCCCCGTGACGACCGCGTAGCCGAAGATGACGATGGCGCTGACGGCGAAGCGGAAAAAGGCCATGCGGACCGGCGCGACGTCAGCGAGACCGAGCTTGATGGCCACGGGATTGGCGCCCCAGAGCACGGCGAGCACGAGCGCGAGGACGGCGCCTTTGACATCGAGGGGGCGGTGGACGGGCACGAGAGCGGCTATGGTAGCATGAGGTCTCGATGAAGATCGGGCTCGTCGGCCTCTCCAAGAGCGGGAAGACCTCGCTGTTCAACCTGTTGACGGGCGCTACCGTCGCCACCTCGTCCTTCGGAACCTCGCGCGGCGAGATGCATGCCGGCGTGGCCCGCGTGCCGGACGAGCGCGTCGATCGCCTCAGCGCGCTCTTCAAGCCGAAGAAGACCACCTTCGCGACGTTCGAAGTCGTGGATCTCGCGGGTATCAGCAAGGGCGAGCGTGAAGGGCTCGATGCCAAGGAATTCAGGAATGCCGATGCCCTCCTCCACGTGGTGCGCGCGTTCGCGGACGCGACCGGCGCCGCCCCCAATCCCAAGGGCGACATCGCCGACCTCGAGACGGAGCTGATCCTCGCCGATCTCGAGGTGGTGGAGCGCCGGCTCGAGCGCCTGGAAGCCTCGATCAAGAAGAAGCGGACCGACGCCGACGTCAAGGAGCAGGCCATCCTGCTCAAGATCAAGCCCGCCCTCGAATCGGAGACGCCCGTTCGCGCCATCCCGCTTGCGGACGACGACGCCCGGGCCATCCGGGGCTTCACCTTTCTCTCGCAGAAACCCATCCTCCACTGCCTCAACCTCTCGGAGAAGGAGATCGACCGCGGCCCGAGCCTGGTCGAGAGTTTCGGGCTCCAGGAGATCACGGCCCGCGCCGGCACCGCCGTCGGATGGATCTCGGCGGTCATCGAAGCCGAGGTGGCCCAGCTCGCGGGAGAGGAGCAGGCCGCGTTCCTCGCCGATCTCCGGCTCAGCGAGCCCGCCATCAAGCGCGTGCTGCGCGACTGCTACGGCCTCCTCGGGCTGCTGTCATTCTTCACGGTGGGCGAGGACGAGGTGCGGGCCTGGTCCGTGCCGCGGGGCACGCGCGCCCAGGACGCGGCGGGGGCCATCCATTCCGACATCGCGCGCGGCTTCATCCGCGCCGAGGTCGTGGGCTATGACGAGCTGGTGGCCGCCGAGGGCTCCATGGCCGCCGTGCGGGAGAAGGGCCAGTTCCGCCTGGAAGGCAAGGACTACGTCGTGCAAGACGGCGAGATCTGCCACTTCCGCTTCAACGTCGCTAAATAACCTACGGCCCCGGGGTGAGGGGCCCGTGGGAGATCACGACGATCCGCACGTCGGTGAGGGCGCGCTCCGGCCCGTGCACGACGCCGCCGGGAACGCAGAAGTAGTCGCCGGGCCCGTAGACGATCGGCCCGACCTGAAACTGCCCTTCCAGCACGAGCACCTCGACCGTCCCGTCGTGCACGCTCTCCAGCACCTCCCAGCCCTCGGTGTAGCGGACGGCGATGGTCCGCCCCTTGGTGTCCGGATCCTTGTTGAGGAGGAGACTCCAGGCGCCCGCGCGGTCGGGGAAGACCTGCCGCCAGTCGCCGTCCTTGGTGCTCTTCTTCGCGATCGCGCCTCTCATGGCTCTTATCCTTTCGGCACTTCTCTCGGCAGATGACCCCAGACGATCCAGTGCCGGTCGCTGGCCATCTCGCACACGAGCCCGCCCAGGCCCCGCGACCGGATGTGGCCGCGCACCTCGCGCAGGGTGAAGGCCGCGCAGAGGGAGTTGAAGAAGTCCCGCTTGAGGAGGTCCGGCTCGTGCCCCGAGTACTTCTGGACGAGCTCCCACGCTCGCTCGGGTGATTCCGGCCGCAAGAGGTCCATGACCAGCACGATGCCACGCGGTCGGCCGAGCCGCACCACTTCGTTCCAGAACAGGTAAGGATCCGGGAGGTGATGGACGAGGCTGTTGGACACGACGGCGTCGAAGCTCTGGAGCCCGAGGGGGAGCATGGGCAGCCGCAGGCACAGAGGACGGACCCGATCGCCCACCTCCGCTCCCTCGACGGCCTGCTGGGCGAGGGCGATCATCGGCTCTGATCCGTCCACGGCCGTGATCCTGAGGGAGGGCAGCGCGCGGGCAAAGCGCACCGGGATATCCGCGGGCCCGCAGCCGAGATCCACCATGGCGCCCGAGGTGATCTTCGGGAAGCAGCTCCGGAAGCGGTCCACGAAGCTCTGGTTGATCTGGGCGAGGTCCGCACGCGCGTACGCCTCAGCCTGCTCCTTGTCGACCATGAGCTCGGGCTCGAGAATGCGGTCCATCGCTACTGTCCCCGCACGCTGGGCAAGCAGGCGAGGGGAAAGGTGAGGACGAACCGCTCGGCGGGATAGGCTCGCCCCGCCTCGAAGCAGCCGTCCGTCGCCTCGAGCGGATCTTCGGTGCCCGTGAGATCGCCGTCCGAGTGCGAGCTGCAGGCGAACGTACACACCTCGAGATGGACGTGAGAGACGTTGAAGGTGCCTCCGCTCGTTCCGAGGATGCCGATCTGCTCTCCGCGGCCCACGCTCTGTCCCTTCTGCACGGTGACGCCCTGCAAGTGGCAGTACGCAGTCCAGCGCTTGAAGCGGCGATGCTCGAGGAGAACGCCGAGTCCACAACCCATGGGCCATTCAATGATACGGCTCACCGTGCCGTCGGCCGCTGCAAGAACAGGCGCGCCCACCGGGCCACCGAAGTCGACCCCGGCGTGCGGGAGCCGCCTCGGCCGATTGTCGGCGCCATGGAGGGAGCGATAGGGGGAAAGGATGACCGGCGCGCCCAGATTCTGGGCAACCGCGGCGACGGGAGCGCTGAGCAAGCCCAGGCAGAGTCCCGTGACCAGCACGCGCGCCCTCATCCTACTGAGGCTTGATCCCCATCAGCTTCACGCTCCCGCCGACCGACTGAATCAGGTCGATCAGGGTTGCGTCCGAGTGCTGGGTCAAGAGGACGCAGCCGGCCCCCAGGATGATGCCGGTCCCGCTCGTCTGGGCGATGGCGTCCTGGGCCTCGGCCTGGGCGTCCGGACCCGTGCCGTCCTTGAGCGTGCTCCACTGGTTGAGGCCGCCCTGCACCGCCCCGGGAACGATGTCCTTGCCCTCGGAGAGAGAAGGCCCGGCGCGACGGTCGTCCCAGTTCCACACGTCCGCGGGCAGGGCGGCGAGACGGTCGAACATCAGCCGCTCGCCGTGACAGTGGAGCACGGTGAGACGCGAGCCCTCGCGCACCGCCTCGAGGATGCGCCGGTCATGCGGCTCGCCGAAGCGCGCGTACTCGTCTTCCGTGTGGAAGGCGTGGCTCGCCGCCTGCACGGAATAGAAGATGCCCTCGGCGCCCTCGCGGAAGCAGGCCTCCATGAAGGCGAGAATGGTCTCGGTGATGGCGGTGAGGGCGTCCTCGACGAGGTGGGTGTTCTCCTTGAGATCGTAGTTGAGCCGGTCGCCCGAGAGCTTGCGCGCCAGGGAGAGCGGGCTGAACACCGTCGGCACCACCGAGCAGTCGGCCCGGCGATCCACCACGCAGCGGATGACGGACTCGACGTGCGAGGCCCAGCCTGTGGACTCCATGGGCACCGGTCGGATCTTCTTCCAATCGTCGGGCGCGTTGACGGCGTGGCTCGCGCACGGGCGATGGCCGTCGGGCGCGGGTTCCTCGCTCTCTACACAGCCCCAGTCTTCCACCGCATAACCGCCGGCCGGCGTCACCTTGAGGAAGTCCGAGCCGTAGCGTTCGTGGAAGCGCAGCGTGGACTGGGACAGGGCGGCCGGCGAACGGTCCACCGCAGGGAAGTGACGCCAGAATGCATAGGGCGTTCGGTCCGTAGGCTCGCGCCTGATGGCGGCGAGCACGCGCTCTCGCTTGGTCATGGCCTCGGTCCTCTTGGTCTTCGCCTCATCGTGCTCCTCGCAAGTCAATCTCCGATCTCGATGAAGCCCTTGCTCACGGCAGGACGGCCGTTCTCCGTCAGGACCTCGAAGGCGATCCCGCGGCTCGCTCTTCCCCTCGTCTCGCCCAGGGCCCGCACCGTGATCGTCGAGGGCAGGCGCACCATGCCGGTGAAGCGGCACGCGATGCGACGCACCCGCCGGGCGGCTTCGGCCGGCTCGCGGCGCAGCACCCGCGAGACGGCGAGGGCGAGCGTGGCGGTCCCGTGCAGGATGATATCAGGCAACCCCGCGTCGATGGCGACGGCGCGATCGGTGTGGATGGGATTCCAGATGCGCGCGCACTCCGTGTAGACGTGGGCGAGCCCGGCGCTCAGGGGGACCGAGGCGGACCACCCCTCACCGGACTCGGAAGATTCGTTCTCTGTCGGCTCGCTTTCTTTCGGACGGCCGGGGGCGAAGGCTGGGTCGACGGAGACGCCGCGATAGATGCTGCCGTACTCGGTGGTGGTCACCGGCTGTCCGCGCCGGTCGACCGTCTCGAAGCGCGTGACCTGGTAGGCGCCGGGGCTTCGCGGCTCGATGTGGCTCACCGTCGCCGTCGTCTCCAGCCGATCTCCCGCCTTCACGGGCCGGTGAATGACGAGGTCGTGGGTGGCGTGCACGCTTCGCGCCGCGATCTCCTCCGAGGTCAGCTTGGCCCGCAGCTCCACCGCCGCCGGCCACTCGTAGCACACGGAGAAGAGGGGGTGGGCCACGAGGCCCTCGGGCCGCGTGGTGTCGAAGTACTCGGGCGCCGTCTCCTCGAGCGCCGCGGCATAGGCCATGAGCCAGCGCGCGTCGATGTCGTGAACGTACGGTCCCGCCGTGCCGCCCACCAGGCTCGCGGAGAGGGTCAATTCAGCCCTCGCCTCATCGTGCCCCTCGCCTGCGGCTCGCACTCACGCTTCGGCTCGAAGATCAAATTCAGCCCTCGAACATCATCTCGGGAAGTTCATGCAGTCCACGAAGATGTCCTGGAAATCGGGATGGGCGGCCAGCGAGACGTGCTCGATGCTCCGCGCGATGCGCTCGGCCCGATGCCGCTCCGGCTCGGAAAGGAGGGCCATCTGCGCGCCCAGCGCCGCGGCGTTGCCGACGTAGCGGATCTTCGACTCGGCGAGGGCAGGAATGAGCCCGATGCGGAGCGCGCTCCGGATCGAGAGATAGTTGCCGAAGCCCCCCGCGAGCATGAGCTCGGCCACCTTGTCGTCGGGGACGCCGGCCACGTGCTGGAGCATGGCCGCTCCCGAGGCGATGGCGCCCTTGCACAGCTGAACCTGGCGGATGTCGTCCTGGGTGAGCAGGATCTCCTGCGTGGCGCCCGCTTCGCCGGGGCGCGCGAGGATGACCATGCGCTCCTCTCCGCGCTTCGTCACCCTCGCGCGCAGGGGTGGCGGGAGACGATCGAGGTGGTCGAGCTCGATGAGCCCAGTCCAGTCGATGACGCCTGCGTCCAGGAGGACGGCGATGGCGTCGATCAGCCCCGAGCCGCATATGCCCTGCGCGGCCGCATCCCCGATGGTGTGGAGGGCGAGATCGCCGCCCGCGAGGGCCACGCGGTCGATGGCGCCCATGGCCGCGCGCATGCCGTGGCGGATCTGCGCACCCTCGAGAGCCGGGCCGGCTGGCGCCGAGCAGGCCCAGAGATGATCGCGGGAGCCCAGGAGCACCTCGCCATTGGTGCCGATGTCGACGGCGATGCGGATCTCCGGCGTCTCGTCCATGCGCGTGGCGAGGGCCACGGCGACCGCGTCGGCGCCCACGAAGCCCGCCACGATGGGTAGGAAGCAGACGCGCGCCTCCGGGTTGACCTTGAGAAAGAGCTCCCGGGCGGAGAGGACGAGGGGATGCCGCATCACCGGCGCGTAGGGGGCGAGGCCGAGATGGGAGGGATCGATGCCCAGGAGCATGTGGTGCATGCACGTGTTGCCGACGATGGTGACCTTGTAGATCCACTTGGCGGGCACGCCCGAGTCCCGCACGAGCGCCTCCACGTGCTGGTTGAGGAGCCCGATGATGCGCGTCTGGAGCTTGCGCAGGTTGCCCGCGTCGAACTGGGCGAAGGCGATCCTGGACATGAGGTCGCCGCCGAACACGGCCTGCGGGTTGAGGCTCGACGCGGAGGCCATCTGCTCGCCCGACTCGAGCTCGAGCAAGGTCGAGACCACGCTCGTGGTGCCGATGTCGATGGCGAGGCCGAACTTGTGCAGGTGCGTGTCGCCCGCCTCGATCGAGAGAATGCGGGAGCCGAAGGTCGCCACGGTGACCTCGCCGCCATGCGCCCGGAGGGCCGCGGGCAGCGTCTTGAGCGCTTCGGGGGCGCAGTCCTCCGGTGTTCCGCCCACGGCCTCGAGCACCGCCTCCAGATCGGAGGTCTGGTGATGCTCTTCGGCGGGAAGCGTGACGCGGACCACGGCCTTGGCGATGCCCGCCTCGATGCGCACGGGCACGGGCGCGCCTTCGGGTCGCTCGCCCCCGAGGATCTGGAACGTGCGGTCGTCCATGGGAGGTGAGACCTGTACCGTGATCGCATCGCTGACACGGCACTGGCAGGAGAGGCGATAGCCCTCCCGGACGAGCGCGTCGCCGAGCTGCACTTCGTCCATGATGGTGGGGGGCGGAATGGCGCCCGCCACGAGCTTGACGCGGCACGAAGTGCAGCGACCACGACCGCCGCACGTCGCCTCGATGTCGACGCCGGCCGCGTGGGCCGCCTTGAGGATGCTCGATCCCGCCTCGACGTGGAGCGTCCGCCCCGCCGGCAGGAGGGTGAGCGCGACCGTCGTCATACGACCGAAGATACCACTTCCCGCTTGACTTCCCGGAGGGCTTTGCCGATAGTGACCGCACCCGATGAACCCCAGGTCGCGTCCGGCCGGCAGGTGACCAGGGAGACCCGGTGCTCACCTACACGATTCAGCGACTCCTCTGGCTGATCCCGACGGTTCTCGCCATGGCGCTGGTGACTTTCCTCGTCATGCACGCCACGCCGGGCAGCCCGCTCGATCCCGTCGCCGAGGGCGCCAACCCACTCTCCCCCGAGGCGCAGAAGAACCTGGCGGAGGCCTACGGCCTCGACAAGCCCCTCTGGGAGCAGTTCGCCATCTTCATCGGCAAATCGCTCCGGGGCGATTTCGGACAATCCTTCGTCTACAAGACGCGGACGGTGAGCGAGATCCTCGTCGAGACCTTCCCCATCTCGCTCTTCCTCGGCGCCATGGCCCTGGCCATCGCCGTCGCGGGCGGCGTCACCCTTGGTATCCTGGCTGCCGTCTATCAGAACCGTTCGTGGGACTATGTGTGCGTGAGCCTCGCCACGCTCGGCGTCAGCCTCCCCAACTTCGTCCTCGCCGTCTTCCTCATCGTCCTCTTCTCGTTCGTGATTCCGCTCTTTCCCACGGGGGGCTGGGGATCGCCGCGGGACTGGGTGCTGCCCGCCGTCACGCTGGCCCTGGGGCCTCTCGGCATCATCGCGCGCTTCACGCGCTCGAGCATGGTCGAGGTCATCCGATCCGACTACATCCGCACCGCGCGCGCCAAGGGCCTTGCCGAGCAGCCCGTCGTGCTCAAGCACGTGCTCAAGAACGCCTTGATCCCCGTGGTGACCTTGCTCGGCCCCATGTTCGCCGCGGTGGGCACGGGATCCTTCTTCGTGGAATCCATCTTCCGCGTGCCCGGCATGGGGCGCTTCTTCGTGCAATCCATGACGGGGCGGGACTACCCGATGATCATGGCGGTGGTCCTGATCTATGGCGCCTTCCTCGCTCTCATGAATCTCCTCGTGGATCTCGCCTATGGCCTTATCGACCCCCGCATCCGGTACTAGCCTCGCCGCCGCCGGGCTCGCGGCGGCGCCGTCCACGCAGACCTCGAACCTCTGGCGGGATGCCTGGCGTCGCCTCCTCCGCAACAAGCTCGCGGTCGTGGGTGGCGTGACGGTGATCCTGCTCTGCCTCGTGGCGATCTTCGCGGACTTCCTTGCGCCCTACTCGTATACGAAGGCGAATTTCGGCAAGATCTACGAGTTTCCCTCCCGCGAGTTCCCGCTCGGCACCGATCAGCTGGGCCGCGACGTGCTCTCGCGCATGATCTTCGGGGCACGGGTATCCATGCTCGTGGGCGTGGGCGCCCAGGTCATCATCGTGATGATCGGCGTGCCCATCGGCCTCGTCGCGGGCTATCTCGGGGGGCGCGTGGATCTCCTCCTGACGCGCTTCATCGACGTGATGTACGCGTTTCCACGGCTGCTCTTCGTCATCCTCATCATGTCCATGCTCGGGGCGGGGCTGCTGAACATCTTCATCGCCATCGGGCTCACGGGCTGGGTTGGCATCGCGCGCCAGACCCGCGCCCAGGTGCTCTCCATCAAGGAGAAGGAGTTCGTCGAGGGCGCGCGCGCCCTGGGCGCGGGCTTCTTCCGGACCGTCACGAAGCATGTGCTGCCGAGCGCCCTCACGCCCATCGTGGTGTCGGTCACCTTCGGCATTCCCGAGGCCATCTTCACGGAGGCGGCGCTGTCCTTCATCGGAGTGGGGATCAACCCCCCGACCCCGTCCTGGGGACAGATGGTGGGAGAGAATCAGCAGTACCTGCGCTCGTACTGGCACCCTCGATCCCAAAATGAATTAGGAGCTGAGACGCGGCCAGCTCTTCGAGCTGAGCGGCGTAGTGCGAGGCGAGGCCAGAGTAAATCCCGAAGGCGTGGCAATTCGAGCTGAGCGGCCGCGAGGCGAGACCTGAGTAAATGAGCGCGGCGAGGCGACAGCTGAGATAGTAGTAGCGGTTCAGACAAATAAAGGAGAATTGACATGCGCATACCCGACGAGCAGCTGGCCTTGTTCGAGCAGCGTCTACAGGTACTGGGCCTCGGCCGGCGCGACTTTCTCAAGGCGGTGGGCGCCATGGCCGCCTTCGGCGGGCTCGGGTTCGCTACCCGGGCCGAGGCGGCCAAGCCCTTCAAGCTCGCGCCCGGCGAGAAGCTCGCCAAGGAGCAGGTCCTGCGCCTGGGGGGCGGCGGATTCTGGCAGAACGACCCGTCCAGTCACGACTACAACAAGGACCTCTACTGCGCGGGCGTGCCGATCCAGTTCGCCGGTCTCATGAACTTCAACGCGGACTTCGTGGCCGAGCCATACCTGGCCACCAAGGTCCAGAGCAACAAGGACGGTTCCGTCTGGACCTTCACCATTCGCAAGGACAGCCGCTGGTCCGACAACTCGCCCGTGAGCGCCCGCGACTTCGAGTGGTCGTGGAAGCGCCAGCTCGATCCCGAGAGCAAGGCGCCCTACGCCGCCTTCCTGTACGACATCAAGAATGGCGAGGCCTTCAACAAGAAGCAGGTGACGAACCGCGACGAGGTCGGGGTCAAGGCCAAGGACGACTGGACGCTCGAGGTCACCCTCGAGGGCCCGCGTGGCTATTTCCCCGTCCTCGCCGCCTATCTCGCCGCGCTCCCCGCGCACCGGGGCGCCGTCGAGAAGCACGGCGACAAGTGGACGGAGGCCGGAAACATCGTCACCAACGGGCCCTTCGTGCTCGAGCAGTGGGAGCACAACAAGCAGATGGTGCTGAGAAAGAACCCGTACTTCTTCGGCGCCAAGGACGTGCACGTGGAGAAGATGATCATTCCCATCATTCCCGTGCAGGCCGGCTCGCTTCCCTACGAGAACAACGAGCTGGACCTGACGTGGCTCCAGCCCGGCGACCTCAAGAAGCTTCAGAGCGATCCTCGCATGCAGAAGGACGTCTTTCAGTACCCGTATCCGGGGACGTGGTACCTGCTGCCCCAGGCGACCAAGCCCCCCTTCGACAACCTCAAGGTCCGCCGCGCGGTGGCGCACGCCGTCGACCGCGAGAACGTGGTCAAGGTCAGCCAGGGCCTCGCCATTCCCGCCTGGTCCATGATTCCCCCTGGCTTCCCAGGCGCCGTGGACGATCCGAAGATCAAGGCCATCCAGCGCTACGACAAGAAGGCGGCCCTCGAGCAGCTCAAGGGCACGCCTTTCGAAGGTGGCAAGAACTGGCCGAAGATCACCCTGTCGATGCGCGAGGAAGGTCTGGGCTCCAAGCCGCTCGCGGAGGCGGTGCAGGCGGTACTCCTGGACAGCCTCAACATGAAGACCGATCTCGAGGTGCTGGAGCAGCGGGTATTCCGCGAGCGCCTCTGGAAGCAGGATCTGCAGTTCGTGTGGATCCGCTGGTTCATGGACTACCCCGACCCGCACAACGAGTACTTCGACACCTTCTACGGCAAGAAGACCACGGGAAAGCGGCAGGCCTGGGTCAACGACGCCTTCGACAAGGAGCTGGAGGGTGGGCGCGACACGCGCGACCCCAAGAAGCGGCTCGAGCACTACAAGAAGGCCGAGGAGATCATGCAGATGGACGTGGGCTATGTGCCGGTGGCGTGGGTCGCGCGCTTTGCCGCGGCCAAGCCCTGGGTCAAGGGCATCGAGAAGAACAAGCAGGGACAGAACGTGATCGACGGCAATATCTACGTCGACATGATGCGCCACATCTACATCATCGAGAAGGGCTAGCCGGTCGAGGTGGGCAGGGATGAGCAGAAGTGAGATGGGCGACGGGTGAGCTGGCCAAGGAGCGCGGATAGGGCAGGGGGGCAATGACCGCCATGCGGATGAAGGACAAGGTGGCGATCGTGACGGGGGCGGGCTCGGGGATCGGGCGCGCCACCGCGCTGCGCTTCGCCACCGAGGGCGCGCGTGTCATGTGCGTGGATCGGGCGCGAGAAGCGGCGCAGGGTACCGCCAAGGCGATCGCCGAGGCGGGCGGGGAGGCGGTCGAGCTCGGCGTGGACGTGACCGACGAGCGCGGCTGCGCCCTCATGGTCCAGACGACGCTCGATCGCTTCGGACGGCTGACCACGCTCGTGAACTCCGCGGGCGTGAGCGGGACGCGGCGCGACGCCACGCCGCCCCCGGAGGAATGGACACGCGTGCTCGACGTGAATCTCAGCGGCACCTACCTCGCCTCGCGGGCGGCTCTCGAGGCGCTGGCCGCAAGTGGGCACGGTTCGATCACGAATCTCGCCTCCATCTACGGCCTCGTGGGGGCTCTCTCTCGCCCGCGTACGCGGCATCGAAGGGCGGTGTGGTCAACCTGACCCGGACGATGGCCCTGACGTGGGCGCCGAAGATC
>WNGK01002248.1_pt1 | contig 28041 bp, 24 predicted proteins | sample 5400601 | NCBI WGS metagenome assembly WNGK01 (sample SAMN13153376, study PRJNA577476) | soil metagenome | isolation source: 60 cm soil or saprolite under Garry oak tree replicate 1 | place: USA:California | collected 2016-06-15
TTCTAACCAACTGAACTACGTCCCCAGCCGTGGAATCAACAACTTAGCTTAAAACCTTGCAAACAAGAGGCTTGCAAGATTCGCATACAGCGCACTGTTCGCCTGGATTGCCTGCAGTAGCCCTTCTTCCTGGACGAACTGCCCATAAACTGCCATTAAAAACGAGGTGCGCTCATGCGGGATTCATACTAACACAAATCCGTGGGAGAGGCGAAGCGGCATTCCTAATCGGTCGAATCGGAGGGCGGTACCTTAATAGTGGTCTGCAGCTACAACGGTCTTGTAAACCGTTGCCTGAGTGCCATAAAACTGTGAACAGAGTCGAATGCGTCTGCGTCGCAGGCAGGCGTTCTGATTGAGTCGGTAGGGATTCTTGGTGCCCTCAGCTGTGACAGCGCAGCAGCCAGAGGTAACTGATTGTAATTTAAGGGCGCCGGTCGCCACCCTTGGCGCTCTACGGAATCCTCGGGAACTGTTATTGCACCTTAATTGCACCCAGATTTTCGCGAGACCAATCAATACAAGCGCGTTTATCGTTACTAATCAGGGTGAATTCAATCTTCGCGACGTCTTCGGTGAAAACGATCCCGCGCGTCGGCGCGCGGCCATCGACGAGCTCTGGGCCGAAGATGGCGTGTTCTACGATCCCAGCAAGAGCGCCATTCGTGGCCGCGACGAGATCGATCGTGTCGCCGGGACTGATTTCATCATTTCCCGGGGCGGTCGGATTGCTGCCCTCTATATGTTTTTCGACAAGCTGCCCTGAGCTGGAGTGTGTGGTGGTGAGGCCTCAACCCCATGGCGCGCATGTCGCGATTCTCGAAAACGGGCGGCGCGGTTATGAAAGGCACGCTCGAAGCCGTCGCGGCAGGGAATTGCGCTTTTTTCGGTGCGCATACAATTTGGCGAAGCACAGGCATAGCCTCCTTGGCTCCTTTGGTCGTTGCGAGCTTGTTAATTTTGTTGTATGGTGAGTGTATGGCGCGCATGATCTCGACAACGATTCGCTTGAACAAAGAGGATGTTCGTGCTTTGAAGCGCGCGAGGGCGGCGGGGCACTCCGCTTCGGAACTGGTTCGGAAAGGCCTGCGCGTCGTCGCCTCGCGATACTACACCGGTCGCCGACCGCCCTCTACGTTACTGTTTGAATCGACGGACACGAAGCTGGGAGACGAATCCGAGCTGTTTCGGGATCTCGAAGATTGAGTGGCCTGATCATCGCCGACACGGGAGGGCTCCTCAAGGCACTCGCCCGCACGCCTGATCACAAACCGACCTTTCCGGAATACCAAACGATTCTGACCACCGCGACCGTCGTGATAGTACCAGCGCTGGTGCTCGCTGAGGTGGACTACTTCCTCAGAGACAATCGGGCAGCCATGCGCAAGCTGATCGCCGAGATCTTCGATCCAGCGACCCGCTACGAGTACGAGCTGCCGCTGCCTTCCGATCTTGTTCGCGCGCTCGAATTCGACGCCAAGTTCAAGGAGCTCGATCTTGGATTAGTCGATGGCACGGTAGCCGCGCTTACTGAGCGGCGCAAGGTCTATCGAGTGCTGACCACCGATCGGCGCGACTTCGCCACAATTCGTGTAGGCCCGCGCTTCTTACGACCGCTCGAGCTCCTGCCGTAGCGACGCTGGTCCAAGGCCTAAAGTGGAAAATATTGTCAAAGGACCTTGCCGCGTCCATTCTCAAGAAGCGCTCAAACAAGTCTTGGAATTCGTGAGCAGGATGCTGCCCGCTTGTGTGTGCCAAAACGTCGTAATTGTAAGCAGTTGTGGGTCGTGAGTTGCACAATTGGTTGCACAACTGAGGCCGAACAGGAGCACTTTGTCCCGCACAGCGGCCTCCGCTCCGAACGTAAGCTATTGAATCCGAGCAACAGGGCGGTGGAACACGCAATTTGCTAAACCGTTGTAACGGTGAAAACTGCAGTTGTAATGCCGCCGATTGAACCAGGGTTAGGAAGAATTCCCGGATCATCCCGCTTCAGGGACAAAGATCGTTACTGATCGCGTATCTCCTGCCAGAGTCCGCCACTTGCCGCAGGTCGCGCCGCGGCGAAACCTGCCTACTTGCCGTAAAGCCCTAAGGAATAAGGCCGTTGCAAGTTTCGCATATAGCGCACGTCTTGCTTACGGTGCATACGGTAGCAGCTGTCCCTGCCGAAACCGCCAATAAACCGCTAATACATGAGTATCGGCTAAGTATTTTAGTTGTTGTAGATAGATGATACTATTCCAAAACAAATTCAATTTGCCTTTGGTCCAGATGTTGAATCCTTAGCTCGTTCAACCGTTGTAGGCCAGGCTCTAGCTTCTCCATGTTTTCCGGGTCCTTCCGATTGCGCTTGAGCCGGACACGTCTTATGTCCTTGGTAAGCTCAATTTCCGCCGGCATCAAGAGAATGGTGTGCAGGAGCTGGGATAAAGCCATCGAACTTCTCCCCAGGCACTCCCGCAGAAACCAGCAACTGATGTTCACGAAGCTGATGCGGAAGAATGCCATGATCTGGTCCAACTCCACGTCGATGTGATAGACGAAGTCTTTGCTTTGCAGGCGCAACCACTGCTGTTCGTATTTCCGCAGCCGGCGCAGCTCTTTCCCCCACTCCCCGTGGATCGACTTCATTTCCCGCTGGCAGCGGGCCCGCTCACGGGCCAGGGACTTGAGCCGGGCTTGGGCAATCTTCCTCCATCACTCGTTGGCCGTCCACCACCGGGCATCGGGAATGAATCCGACGCTCCTTCTCCAGGCACAGTGCTAACTGCTCTTCTTGGTCAGCCATGGCCTTCAGGGGGACACCCAGCTTTTTCCTCCAGACACTGATCCGCGCTTGCAGTTCCTTCTGTTTGTTCCGTACGCGCTCGTCAGGCAGCTTCTTTTTCCCATAGCCCGCTACTCGGTTCAGGCAGGCAAACGACTTCATGCTGCGGAACTGCAGTTCTTCCCGCGGCCAACGGTCAAAGTAGGTCTTGACCACCAAGCTCGCCCCCACTGCCTGGCGGGGAAGGCTGGTGATCAATATTGTAGTCTTGCCATAGTCCCAGTCGATCCGCACCGCCCGCACCACCCCTGGCGAATTGTTATTTCGGGTAACCACAGGGCATGTAACATTGTTACGTCCTAGAGAGCAACCAGGCTGGTGCGCCCCATGTTCATCCTCTCAATGTCGCTGATTTCAAAGGGATTCGGGCCGGACAGCATTTTCGATAGGGACAAGTCGACGTCGCTGCAAGTCTCGTCGAAAGCGTCGTAAGTCAACCAGCCCAACAAGTAAATGCCAACGAGATTCTCTCGGAGTATTAAGGCTCATTTATTGCGGCACGCTATCAATGAACAGGTAACCCGAAGAGTGCGTCCCGCAAGCTGCAACGCCTGTCGCCAAGTCACCCAACTAGAAGCGGTAGATGATGCCGGTGGAAAATCTGAAATTGTTCTGGGAGCCGCCCCCAAATTGCGTTAGCAAGTAGTCCACTTGCCCCACACGCCAGGAAAATTTGTCCTTCAGGCTGTAATCAAGGCCGGCCCCGAGGGCCATCGAAAAAGACGAGTTGCCAAAGCCACCAGAGCTCAGATGCGCTCCTCCCAGCAGCAAGTGCCCAAAGGGCGAGAACCGCCCCGGCATGGAGACTTGTGGACCGAACAGAAACGTGTACGTGGATGCGCCGGTTCCGCCGCTGAACGACCCGTAATGCCCGTCAAAATCAGCAACGCCCCCGAGCCAATCCCGGAATCGGTATTGTCCTGCAAGCTCCCATCCGTTCAGATTGGTCGAGGGGTTTGTGTGGAAATGCAAGTAGGAGTAGCCTCCAAACACTTCCACCTTGTTTTCGTCTTGCGCTCGAGCACCGAGTGCGGCGAAGCCACACAATCCAAATACCAACAGCATTTTTCGCAGCATAAGAATCCCCTTCTCCTAAAGATTGCATTTCAAGGAATCACCGGGCGACTGCTGGTGGCCGACCGCGCTGGGGAGGTCAGAGACACCATTTTTGAGCTGGTGAAGAACGGGCCGAAGGGCCCCGAACAGCTGGGAGAAGAATTATACACTCAGAAGTTGTCGCGGCTGCACTGACCAGCCGCCGGGGCGCGAGTGTGGCCGATGTAACAGGTCACCTTATCCGCGACTAACGCTCAAAATCCGACCACCACGCAATCTTTGAATCAGGGGCGTTCCCACCGAAGGACTAAGGGGCCCAAAGGTGCAGTTCTGCGCTTGCTGATGGGATGTCGTCGAAGAAGGAGCGAGGCCGACCGTGACAGTGTGCGGGAACAGGGCAGCGTTCTAACCAACTGAACTACGTCCCCAACCGTGGAATCAACAACTTAGCCTAAGACCCTACAAATAAAGCCTTTGCAGGATTCGCATACAGGGGCGAGCCGGACAGCATGCCATCAAGAAGTTGGAAGGGCTGAAGCCGGGCGAGGGGCGGTGGCAGATTCGATGGAGGGAACATCGGCTGCGTTAGGGTATTTTTGGAAGTGAAGTGGTGCTTCATTCGTTCCGACATCGGAAGGAAGCGTACTGACTTCGGGGCGAAGGGATGGAAGGCGGGAAACGGGCGACCAACCCCAACGGTGGCGCATCTAAGTAATTGGGGAAGCGATTTCTATCCTTGGTCAACGCTTCTTGAACACTCGCTGCTCCTCTTAAATTTTTTGGTGTGCCCCTGATTTTTTGCAATTTTCTTGACGTCCCTTTAATCCTTTTGCACTACTTTCCGAATTCTGAAACGGCTGGGATATTCAACTCATCTAATATAATGAAGTGAGAAAGAGGTGTTATATGCGACTGCCTTGGATGAGAGCAATCGCGAGCTTCCTCTTCTCCGCGACCTTATCTGCGCCCGCTTGGGCAAATGCGAACGCAAATTCCGCGGTACCAGGAACTCTAAATTATGTGGAAGGCAAAGTTTCGATAGGAGAGGAGACGCTCGACTCGAAGTCGATCGGATCGGCCGAGGTGAAACCTGGGCAATCATTGACGACGGGAAGCGGGAAGGCGGAAGTTCTGTTGACGCCCGGCGTGTTTCTGCGAGTTGGTGACAACAGCACGGTGACGATGATTTCGCCGGGCCTTACGGACACGGAGGTTCGAATCGAAAGAGGCCAAGCGATGGTGGAAGTCGAGGAGATACATCCGGAGAATGATATTCGCGTTACCGTAGACGGAGCGACGGCGCGAATTCTGAAGACTGGACTGTATGACTTCGACTCGGATGCAGGATGGGTGCGCGTCTATGACGGGCAGGCCATCGTGAAGGACGGCGACAGGCAGGCGAAGGTAAAGGGAGGACGCGAGTTGGACTTTGCGGCGAGCGGCCAGCTCAAAGCGGAGAAGTTCGACAAGAAAGCGCACGAGGAAGGCGATTTGTATCGCTGGAGCAGTCTGCGATCTGGTTATGTGGCAGAAGCGAATGTGGATGCGGCTGGAATGTATGCGGCGAACGGATTTGGTCCGTGGGGACCTAGCTGGTCGGGCGCGGGTTGGTATTGGGACCCATGGTTCGACGGATTCACTTTCATTCCTGGAGATGGAATTTTCTATAGCTCCTTCGGCTGGGGATTTTACTCGCCGTGGTATGTGTATGGCGCGCCGTTTTATGGATACGGCTACGGACGCTACGGCTACGGGGGGCACTATTATCATCACTTCAGCACGGACGTGCATAGCTGGGGGCCCGGAACCCATTACGTCGCGGGCCAGAATTACTCGGGCGGGATTTACCGTGGACCGGGATCGGTGGGACGCGGCTTTCAGTCTAGGCCTGGGGCGACCGGCGGATCGCGAGGCTTCGGAGGCTCCCGCGGCGGTGGATTTGAGGGCGGCGGATTCCATGGAGGCAGGGGAGTTGGTGGAGGAGGCTTTCATGGTGGCGGTGGCGCCCATGGCCGCTGACACAACTCGCAAACACCGTATGTCGGGCTTCGTTGGTCTGACGACGGCGCGGAGTTAGCGGAAGATGCGGTTGGAAGGAGCACAGACTGAGGTCTGTGCTCCTTGCGCCTAGGCGCCACGCGCCTTGTGCTTTTTTCCGTCGATCATTTCGTGCAAATGGGCTGCGGCGTGTTCAATGTCATAGGTGATTGGCAACACTGCGCTTTCGATGGTCTCCGGGGTCAAAAGGCGTCATGCCTCGATTCGCCAAACGATTTTTCTTCGAGCGCTGCTACTCAACGGCGTGCTAAATGGCGCTGATGATCGCGCACAACGTACTAGCTTATCTAGTGGGGACGCCGCGGGGTCGGCTAAGCAAGCTGGAGAAGCAGTTTCTCGAACGGCCTTGGGGGCAGGTCAAACAGTCTGTGGAAGTGAAGCTGCTGCCTCGAGAGGGAGAACTCTACATTTTGGCTCGCAGCGAGGGACATCGGCAGAAGGAACGTGCCATCCGCCAGCGTCGGCTCAAACATCTGTGGGCTTGGCTTCGGGAACTGCAAGGCCAGGAGCTGACGCGCGACGAGTTGCTGCTGAGACTGGGAGCGGCCAAAGCCGAGGCGGGCCGCGTCTATGGTCTGGTCGAAGTGCAAGTGCCGAAGCCGGAGCAGCCGGTCAACGCCGAGACGTTCGCCTTCTGGTTGCGCAAGGACAAGCTACGGCAAGCCTTTCGCCGGGAAGGTCATTATCTGCTGCGCTCGAATCTACGTGAGGAAGACCTGGCCCGGCTGTGGCAACACTACGTTCAACTCACGGAGATCGAAGCCGTCTTTCGCGCTCTGAAGAGCGATCTGGCTATCCGACCGATTCATCACCAGAAAGACTCGCGCATTGAGGCACATATCTTCGTATCGTTTTTGGCTTTTTGTCTGTATGTCACGCTGAGGCAGCGCTTGCGAGCTCTGGCACCGGGCCTGACTTCTCGAGCTGTGCTGGAAAAGATGTCCGCTATCCAAATGGTGGATGTACGGGTGCCCACGACCGATGGGCGGTTGCTGATTCTCCCGCGATACACGCAACCGGAGAAGGATCACCAGATCCTTCTCCACGAATTGCACCTGCAGCTCCCGGCTCAGCCACCCCCCAGGATTCTCCAGCAGGAAATAGAGAGTGTTGTCGAAGGGGCAACCTTGTAGTGTAGTGAAGACCTTTTGAAGTCTCGGACGTAGAATCAATAACTTGCAGAAAAATTAAGGCCCAGTTGTCAAAGTCGGGCTAGCTTTGAAAAAAGCCTCTTCTGTGCTTCGCCAAAATTCTATGCGCACCGAAAATAGCGCGATTCCCTGTCGCGACGGCTGTTCCATCTAAGTTTCCATCTAAGTTATCCCTTCATCCCCGAGGGCCCTCAGCAACTCAGCCAGCAATAAACCGCCGCGCAGCCGCACCGCACGTAACGAACGCTACTTCCCCACCACCAAAATCGTAAACGAATCCACCATCGTCCCTCGCCCAGGCGGCTCTCCCGACGCTGGCGGTGGTGGTGGAGTAAACTCTGCCCCAATCAGCAAAATATGTCCCGTCTTCTCATCCAACGTCAACATCTTCGCGCTCTGCATCATCTGCACCGTCTGTTCCACCTCAAAACCAGTCGGGCTCTTCTCCTTAATCACCGTCAACGTCCCATCCCGCTGCGAACTAAACGCTTCCATCGTCTCCGGATTAAACGTCGCCCCATCCACTCCATTCCCGATCGGTCAAGATCGTAATACTTTTCCCGTCCACCGAACTCAATATCGCCATCAGCGCCGGCTCGTGGCACGCCGCAAACAGCACATGATTCTTCACATCAAACGCCAAACCGCCCGGCACGCCGCACTTCCCCGCCAAATCATAATGCGCCGTCACCGTCATCGTCTTCGCGTCCACCACCGCAATGTTGTGCTTGTCCTCGATATCTACATATAGATGTCCCTTGCCGTCCGTCACCGCCTGCTCCGGCGCTCCTCCCAAATCAATCGTCCCGGCGATTGACCCGTCCGCCGCGTTAATCACCGTCGCGTTCGGCGCCCAATGACTGAACACGTACACTCTCGCGTTAAACGGATCAAACAAAATCCCGTCCGGCCCGCCATCCACGTCAATCGACTTGATCGTCGCCAGCGTCTTCGTATCCCACATCACTACCGGCTTGCTGCTCCCAAACCCATGTCCAGACTTCGGGTCCACCGCCGCTCCGCGCGCGCTCGCATTCGCAATCGTCCCGACCGGGGCCAGCGTATCTAAATCAAACACCGTAATCCGCGCTCCCGTCTGCTCCGTTCTCGGAATGTACAATCTCCGCCCCGCGTCATTCGCATAAACACAATCAAACCCGCCGTCCCCGCTCACTTTCGCCGTCTTCAAAACTTTGTAAGGCCCTTCACTCGCAGCCTGCTGCGCCACTCCGCTTGCAGCCAAGATCAACATCACCATCCCCACGCTCGTCGCGACCACCAACACCACACCCTGTCTCCGCATAAAATTCCTCTATTGCGCCCGAAGTTCCAATTCACCCATCCTGTCGCGGCGCAGGATACACCGACTCAGCGCCTCGCACGTTAAACGGAATTGATCTCTTGGTTAGCTAAGATAGGCCACCGGCGAGGTGGCATCGCGCATATCTTTCAGCTGCTCCTCGGTCGGGATGCCTCTGTCCATCACCCAGACGCGCTTCGCTTGTCCATATTGCTTCTCGATCTTGCCCAGAAAGGACTTCAGCGTAGTCTTCTCACTGGTGTTTCCCGCCATCACCTCATAAGCCAGCGGCAGTCCGTCTGGCGTCACCACCAGAGCGATGATGACCTGCACACAGTCTGGGCGTTTGTCCCGGCTGTAGCCAAAGCGCCGCTTCCCACTCGTCGGCGGATCGCATTCGAAATAGGTGCTGGTCAGGTCGTACAGCAGCACCTCAAATTCCGCGTGGAATAATTCCTGCCAGCGTTCCCGCAGAAAGCTGAACAGAGCGGCCTTGTGCGCGAGCAACTTGTCCTGACAGCGGTACAAGGACTGCAGCTCCATGGCTTCTCCCGATCGGCCCAGCAAATCGGTCATGGCGCTGTGCAGGTACCACTCGCGGTGTAGAGGCCACTCGCTGCCCGGTGAGATCAGCCGATAACTCACCAACGTCTTGAGCACGTCGAGCCAGTCGGTTCCCTCGCGGCTCACCCCCAGCCGCTCTCTCCAGAAATCGTCCAGCTGCAGTTGCTGCCGTAATTCCCCGCTCAGCCAGCACGCTCCCCACTGGCGCGGCCGCTTGACCTGAAGCTCACTCAAACGGACATGCACCACTTCATGCGCCAATTCCGGGGCCTGCCGATCCTCCGGAAAAAGTACCACCTGATGCCATTCGCCCCGAGGCTCTTCGAAAACTTCGATGCATCGGCACCAGGCAGTTTTTTGGCTGTCGTTGATTTCCCCCAGGTAGAGCACTTGCCTCTGCACGACACGCTGCGAGGAACCCCGTCGGTTCTCCACGATGCTCCAGTAGCTCTTTGCCATCCTTCACGCGAAGCGTGCAGCGCAAAAACATGCCGCCATTGTGCATGGCTAATCCCGGCAATCAAGGGCGTGGGTCTTCACTACAACGACTCGCGGGGAAAGCGCTACTGAAAGGGAATACACTTATCCCTTGGAAGCCGCCAAAATTCGGCGAAATGAACTCCCAGTTGTCAAAGTCGGGCTAGGATTTCGTTCCGAATTAGCTCAGAATACCGGCCGATCAAGGCTCGTTTGACATTGAGCCACTCCTGGGCCTCGGTCTGTTCTTTTTGAGCGCTGGCGATCTGCGCACGAACAGCTTCGGGGGCTGGCCCGCCGGGAATGGTGCGGATTCCAATGAAATGGACTGGGTCGAGAGCGCGCAACCATACTTCGCGCGGCTTGCTGAGCTTCTTTCCCACGACTTCCGGCGCGAGTCGCTCGATCTCGGTAACCAGGCGTTCGGGAGAATCGTCGCGACCGGCGGCGCGCACCGACGCAGCTACCAAGCGATGGGCCATTCCGAAGCTAATGTTTTCTTCGCGGACGAGTGTGTCGGCTAGCTCTGTCACGGTTAGGAAATTTCTGTTGGCCGCATGGCACATTCGCTCGCGATCCACTTCGGCGTGGCTCACGACGCCGGCAAAAAGGCGCAGTGCCCGAGAAGCGTCGGCGCACATGGCAAAGGCCAAGGGCTGGAGATCATCTTCGCTATCGACCACATCCCCGAAGGGGGTATTGTGCGCGCAACTCAGCACTGCCTGGGCCTGGCCGAACGCCTTGCTCGCCAGAATTCGGACGTGTTCCAGCGCAACGGGATTTCGTTTTTGCGGCATGATGCTGCTGATTTGGACGTAAGCATCGCTCAAACGTAGAAAACAAAATTCCGGCGTGCACCACACTAGGAGGTCTTGAACGAGTCTTCCCAAGCTAAGCATCAAGACTGCGATGGCCCCGGCGGTCTCCGTTAAGTAATCGATCGCACCGATTGCGCCGTAGGAATTCAACTGCAGGCCCTCAAAACCAAGCATGCGGGCCGTGTAATCGCGGTCAATCGGGAAGCCAGTCGTGGTAATGGCGCACGCGCCGAGCGGGTTGCGATTAACCGTGGCGAAGGCGGCTCGCAAGCGCTGCATATCGCGACCAAGGAACTCTACAGCGGCGAGCAAGTAATGAGCCAGTGTCGTGGGCTGCGCCGGCTGCGTGTGCGTGTACGCCGGCATGATGGTATGCAGGTTTGCGGCCGCGACATTGAGCAGCACCGTCCGCGCGTCTGCGGTCTCTGCTGTAATCCGTAAAATCTCCTGGCGCAGGCACATGCGGTACATGGTGAGGTCGATATCGTTGCGGCTGCGCGCGGTGTGGATCCTGCCCGCCACATCTTCGCCGCAGGATTCGGTCAGCAGGTGTTGTATGTAAAAGAACAGATCTTCGGAACCCCCGTCGTATCGCGCGCCCAGGATCTTGGAGTGATCGAGTTCAGCAATGGCTTCCAGGAGAAGAGATGCAACTGCCTTTGGAAGGATTCCCTGGCGCGCGAGCATTAGAGTGTGGGCCGTATGAATCTCAAGGAGCGCGTCCAGGAAATACTTTTTGGCGTCTTCGAAGTTCACCGCAAGTACAGTTTCGGCGTAGACCGGAGCAGGGAAGGATTCTGAGGACCGCGACGGCACTTCGGAAGTCTGGCCTGGGTCCTTCAACGTGCGCACCCTTCCGCCGAACAGAATTCAGAGCCATGTGCCCGGGAACAGCAGCCCTTAGGCTGGGAGAAAATCATCCCAACACCTCTCGCCTCTTATTGTCCTGCGCATCGCAACCACTGGACAGCCAGCGTACTGCTGCTACCACCGAACGCCCAGCCCGAAATTGAGAATTCGGCCCTGGAGAACGGTGGAGAAGCGCGGGAAGGTCGTCGGTAAAGTAGCGCCGGCTGGCGATAGCTGCCCACAATGCGTCGGGTCGAAGGCAAAGTTGTTAGTCTTGCTGGGGCATCCTGTGCTGTCGACGGTTACAACCGTATTCAACGAAGTCACATTGGGGTGATTGAAAATATTGGTGGCTTCCGTCAAGAATTGCGCCCGGATACGCTCTTTCAAAGTGAAAAGTGTCCTCGTATAACGCAGGTCAAACTGAACGACATTGGGCCCACGCACGGTATTGCGCCCGATGTCAAGCGGACGATTTAAGCTCGTAAGCAGTGAGTCGCCGTTGAGAGGCACGTTGGTGCGGGCGGTGATGTTCTGTTCGTCTCCTGAAGCGATGTTTGTCAGCACGCCGAATTCGTTGTCATTCAGCAGGCGATTTGCAACCGAGTTGTCGACCTTCACGCGCGGTGACCACAGTGCACTCGCGGTGAAGGACTGCGGCCGGTTGATATAGCTGTTGCCGCGGTCGCGGAGCCGGTCGGTGGTGTCTTCGACATAGACGAGGTTCTGCTCGAAACCGTTCACGTCGGGCGCGTCGCTGATCGTGTGAGAATAGATGTAGTGCCCGCTCACCAAGAGTCCGCGGGAGAAGCCGTGTTCGTAATTCACTTCAAGCGCGTTGTACTTTGAGCTGGCTCCCACGTCCTGCAAGGTCACATTGTTGAAGGAGGGGTTCGCGCGCGTTCCGGCGTTTACCCGCGGATCAAACACGGGCCGACCATCGAGAAGCGTGCCAAGCGGATTAATCAGGTTGATGTTGTGCAGCCACTCGAGCTGCCGCCCAGCTGTATTCACAAAGGCAAGCGTGACAGCGTCGTTTTTGGTAAGTTCGCGCGAAACCTGGATGGTCGCGGTCAGCGCGTAAGCGTTTTTGAAATTCGGAGTGACTGTAAAAACCGACGGAGTTGCAGGCGCCGTCGCGGTAGTCAGTGGCTGAGGGAACGGAGGAGCGCCCGGCTGTCCTGGGGAGAGCGACGCGTTAAACGAGCGCCCGGAGCCGTCGTTGGAAAGGGCGTTGAACCAGAGATTCGTTGGTGGAGCGTCATAGAACATGCCCCACGACGCGCGCACTACGGTTTTGCTGCCCACTCTCCAGGCCAAGCCTAGGCGCGGCGACACATCGCCGGCAGGATTATTGAAATTGCGTGAGAAGGGGAACGGAGCGGAGGCATTAGGATTCGGAGAGAGGAAACGATCGTACCGAACCCCGTAGGTCACGAGCAGCGACGGCCGCAACTGCCAGCTATCCTGGGCAAACAAATCGAAGAAATTGGAGATATAACCCGCCCGCGTGTTTCCGATGAGAGCATTTACGCTCGCGTAGGAAAACGGGTTCGCGCCGCTCACCGCGGCTTGATACGCCTCAATTGTCGGGAAGACGTACTGCGTGAAGCTGTCTCCTTCCTGCACGTCGATGATGCGCGAATAGCCGAAACCGGTCTTGAAAGTATGCGGGCCACGAATGTAGGTGAGATTGTCGTTCCAACTGGGTATTTTTTCCGCCAACACGTCGCCTGTGGCTGTACTTCCGCTGAAATTTGCCACGCCCGAAATCGTGACGGCGGGTTGCGGTCCGGTCAGTGGACCGGCGATGTGCTTCTCGTTCCGGTAGGGATAAGAAAAACGGAACTCATTGAGCAGCCGGGGTGAAATCGTGCTCACCCACTCGAGCCCTCCAACGTGGGCTCGGTCGCGGAAGTCGGCTTCCGCAGCGATCAAGTTCATTCCGCCTACGGCGGTGTTGAAGGGATACTCGTTGCGGAAGTAGTTCACGCGAACGAACACGCGATTTGTTTTGGTGATGTCCCAGTCTCCGCGCACGTCCAGGAACTGAGCGTGCTGGACGGAAGGCGCAGTCCCGAATTGCGAAGCGGGAATCCCGGCAGCTTCGAGAGCCGTCTGGTTCAAAGCACTGACGGTAATCGGAACGGGAAGCGCGCGGTACAAGTGCTCGTAGGCGCCGTAAATAAACAGCTTGTCTTTCTTGATGGGGCCACCAGCATTCATGCCGAAGGAATTCATCAACAAGTTAGGCTTGGGCGCCGCAGGAGACAGAAGAATTGGTCTCGCGGTGGCATCGACAGGACCGCGGATCCACTGGAACATGCCATGGAGCTCATTGCTGCCCGATCCCGTGATGACGTTATAGATGTTGCCGGTAGTCCCGCCAAATTCCGGAGCGAAGCTGTTGCTAACCGTTTGGACCTCACTGACGTAAACGGAGGAGATCGGGAAGAGGCGAAGTCCGTAGCGATCGCTCTCCGTATCGGTCATTCCATCCATCTGATAATTGACTCGGTCCACAAAGCCATTGGTGTTCAGCGTGCGAGGGATGCCCAGCTCTGGATTGGGGTGCCCGCTGACGCCGGGCTGGAACATGATCCAGTTATAGGGATTGCGCGAGGTCAGCGGAAGCGTTTCTACTTCGGCCTCGCTGATGGTGCGGCTGATATTTGTCCGGGCGGGATCGACCACGGGGGCGCCGCCGCTGACTTCGATGGACGTGCTCACCGATCCCAACCTGAGAGCGCCGTCAACCACCGCCTCCCGTCCGGCCTGGAGGACGATTTCGGTAAACTTCAGCGTCTCGAAGCCGTTCTTGGTAATCGTGACTGTGTAGGTTCCGATCGGCAGCGAAGCGATGACATAGTAGCCGTCTTCGGCCGAGGCGATGCTTCGGGTATACCCGGTAGCATTGTTGACTGCCGTCACGTTCGATCCAGCCACAGGCTGATCGCTCGGGTCGCTAACGCGGCCTCGAATTGTGCCGTTGATGGACTCTGATTGTGCCCAGATCATAGACGCGGATGACAAGAAAAGTAGCAAAGCCACTGTCACAAGATTCCAATTGTGCAAATATGCAAAGAAAGACAGACGCCCTTTAGAGATCATTTTGCCCCCACTGTTTTCCCCCGACGCGAACTTCGCGAACGCAAGACATTGCAAATTACATTAAGACAGTTTCAGAGTGTTCGTCAATTTCCCCGCTCACAGGTGGAGCGGGCGGCGCTCAAGTCTTTCAAAAGCAGCGGAGGATTGCGCTAGATGAAAATCGACGCGCGACGTGCTAAAGCCAGGGGAGGGAACACGGATGATCAGCGAAGGCGGCATCGTGAGACGCCCGGTCCGGAGCCGAATTTGGATTCTGCGCTCGCACCACTCTCCTTAATTCCAGCGGATGGATTCGCTTAAGCCCTTGGTATGTGAGTGGTGTTGGACCATGCTAACGCCAGGACGACAGCGAATACCAAAGCATTGGCCGGAATGTACAAATTGAAATCGGCCAGGCTGTGAAGCAGGATTGCGGTAATACTCCCGAGACAAGCCAAGGAAATGGCTTTGTCGTGCTCCCGACCGGCTCTGCTGCAATGCCGGACGGTTAGTCCCAAGATCCAGAAGATTGCGCCGAACACAAGGACGCCGCCGGGCACTCCCAGCTCAGCAGCGATCTGCAGATAATCGCAGTGGGCATAGTCCACGAGATGACTGAGAAATGCAGTTTGCACGGAGGGATAAACAACGGCGAAAGTCCCGAATCCGCTTCCAAGAAGAGGGTCACGACGAATTAAATGCAGCGTATCGCGCCAGATCGAAAGGCGATCCTGTCCTGGGTGGTTGTATTGGTCGTCAAGCGTCTCAAAGCGGGTGATCACGGGATCGCTTCCGATCCAAACAGAAAGACCAACAATCCCGAGAAGAAACAGGACCCCGGTGGCAATACGGGTCCTTGGCGGCAGCGATGATGTCCCGGCGCGCGCGAATATCGCAATCAGGGAGACGAGCGCAGAGATGATTCCCATCCGCGAGCGCGAGAAGACCAGGGCCGCGAAGAGCACCGCCGCTACGAAAATCCAAAGCGCCAAAAAAGGGAATTCCGTACTGGAGAGAATCTTTTTCATGCGGTTTAGTTCGTCCGGCGCCTTCCGGCGCAAGGTCCAAATCTTTTGTAAGGCCATGACGACGGCAAAGGGCAGAATCATTTCCAGCAGTCCAGCATAGTGATTCCGGTTAATGTAAGTGCCCGTTGCCTCTTGCAGATAAAATTGCTTCACATAGGTAAAGATCTGCTGCCAACCGGTCAAGTACTGAATCAGACCGTAGAAGGCCTCGAACATACCGATCGTCAGGAGACCGAAGACGAGCCGTTTTTGGGCTTTTTGCTCCGCACCTAGCATGAGAACGACATAGAAGGCAGTAACACAAGTCACAAGCATCAGCAGTTGTGAAACCGTCTGATAAGGAGCGGCGCTGATCGTGAAAAGGGAGTGAGGGGGATCAGCCGCTCGGATTCCCAGTGCTGGTGCGATGGAAATGGGGAGCGGAAGAATTTGTAAGAGAACGAGGGCAAACAAAATGAACGGGACGGTGACAGGAAAACGGACAGCCGTTCCGGGGGAGCGTCGTCCCACTACCAGCTGAAGAATTCCGAGAAGGAGGACAATTCCTTGTGTTATAGCGAAAAACTGAGGAGCCGTGCCTCCGAACGCAAGAACTGCCACGGCAACAGCAACGAGAAGGCCCGCTTCAACAACGCGGCGTACGGATACGCTCACGGCGGGAATTCGTCCGTGGGTTATTTGGAAAGAGTTCTCCAAGAATCCGCTTCGTCAGAACTAGTCTTCCCGTGCGAATTTCCGTTCATACCGTACATGCCCAGGCCGTAATAGCCATTGGTATGAAGACTCACGATATTCAGCACCACACCAATCAGATTCGCCCCTGCAGTGCGGATGCTAGATTGAGACTGCATGACCTGCTCGCGAGGCGTGGCCCCGCTTTTGACCACCAGGAGAACGCCATCGACCAACGAAGCGAGGATGCGGCTGTCTGCCAGAGTCAGGAGCGGCGGGGAATCAAGAATGACAAACGCGTACTCCGATTTTGCTGATACAAGAAATGCTCCCATACTCTTCGAAGACAGGAGTTCCGCCGGATTCGGAGGCACAGGTCCACAGAGTAGAAGGTCGAGTCCTGGCGATCCCGAGGGGCGCACCGCCTCGCGCCAGTCCTGCTGGCCGGTGAGGTAGCTCACCAGGCCCAGTTTCTCACGCATTCCGAAAAGGCTTTGCAAGGAGGGGAAGCGAAGGTCCGCGTCCACGAGTAATACGCGCTGGCCGAGTTGCGCGAGAGAGAGCGCCAAGTTGGTGGCAACGGTGGTTTTTCCTTCTCCTGGTTGCGTGCTGGTAACAAGCAAGGAGCCTGGAGGATGATCGGCTGTGGAAAGTAAAACGGAGGCGCGCAAACTGCGGAACGCCTCGACCAAGGCTGCTTGGGGCTTTCCACGCTGGTCAATGCGATGCCAGTACGCCCCGGGGGTGCTCGCGGTCCCATTTTGGCTGGACCTAAGAGTGCTTGCGCTGTCGAGCAACTTGCGAACGCTTGACCGATCGCCATTCAAATGGTGTACCGAAGGAATTAGGGCCAGTGCCGGTAGTCCAAACAACCTCTCCACATCGTCAGCGCCCTTTAGCGTGTCGTCGAGGCGCTCCTGGAGGAATGCCGCGCTGATTCCTAGACCGAGGCCGAGCAAAGAGGCCACCGTCAGGTTCAAAGGGATTTTTGGCGTTGCGGGCTTGACCGGCGGCACGGCGGAATCCACGATACGAATGTTGGTGGCCTTCAGGCTTGCGGAAACTCCCGTCTGTTTTAGAGTTTGAAGTAATCCCTCGTACAATTGTTTGTTCGTGTCCACTTCGCGTTTGAGGATGTTGTACTGAACGGCCTTTTCGGCGATCACGTTCACCAGTTTTTGCTGGTCCTCCAGCGCCTGCTTTACCAGGCCCTCGCGACGCACCGCGGCTAAATACTCGTTGGTGATCTTATCGGCGGCGCGCTGACGCTCCTCTCTAAGCGCAGCTTCGATTTCATCAATCTGACTCTGAGTCTCCTTCACACGCGGGTATCCCGGATTGAACTTTGTGGATAGATCGGCCAGTTCGCGCTTGAGTTCGGCCAGCCGCTCGCTCAGGTCCTGAACTAGCTTGTTATCAACGACACCGGGCAACGATCCATAATCACCTGACTGAACCAGCCGGTAAACAGCCTCCTTTTCATAGCGCTCCGCCTGCGCCTTAGTCAGTTCCTCCTGCAATTGTTGGAGCCGTTCATTGGCAACGTTCTGGCTAGTTCCTTTATCCGTTTCAAGAAAGACAAGGCCATTTCGCTGCGCGTAGTCCTGCAACAGTTCTTCTGATTTTTCCAGTTTCGCCTTGACGCCAACCAACTGTTGAGACATCCAGTCGGTCGCGTTTTGTGTCGCGTTCCATCGCGCTTCGAGATTTTGGTCGATGTAGTCTTCGGCCAGCGTGTTTGCAATGCGCGCGGAAAGCTCGGCATCGTTGGAATCGAAGCGCACGGTCACGAGCCTGCTCCGGCTGACGGGATCGATTGTCAGGTGATCTTGGAACCGCTCGAGGACGCGCTGGTACACCTCCGGATCACGAGCGCGGCCCACAGCGTCTATCGCAAAATTGTGCTTGGGAGGCGTGAAGAACCTTGCTCGAAACTGCCACCACTTCGGCTTGTGAAATTCGGGAAGAGAGTCGAGATGAAGCTGATCGATGACCTGCCGCGCGACGCTTTCGCTGGCCAAAATACTGTACTGGGTTTTTAGATACGAATCGGAAACGGATTCCAGCTCATAGAGATCCTTGATCGTGGGGATATCCGGATTTTCTTTCTGGATTTCCAGCAGGACCTGGGCGCTATAAACGGGCTTCTCTTTCAATGTGGCGATAAGAACCACCGTAAACACGAGGAAAAAAACAATCAATAATGTGGCTAAGCGCTTGCGCAAGATGCGCGCATAGACGCGCAGGTCGATGGGTTCCTCGGGTTCCAGGATTTCAAAGGAATCCGACAGGTCCACCACGCGATTGTCCAGAAATCCTAATCCGGCACGTTCGCCCCGCGCACGACGCCGGTAAACCTCGACTTTATTTTGTTCGCTCATGCCGCCAATGCCCACATCACCAGTGAAAAATCAGAAGGCCGGTCAAGGTTTGCGCCGCCACTTCCAGTCCTTTTGAGAAAGTGGTTTTTGCGGCGCTGTTGGGCACGAAAACGATATCTCTGGCTTCCAGCATCGGGTCGGGAGCTTTGCCGGCTAGAATTTTTGCCAGGTCAATCGGTGTTTGCTCGCGCTTGCCGCTTTGTTCGTCCGTGTGAATGATGCGTGCGCCTGCTTTCGATGCTGTTCGCATCAGACCTCCACCCAGCGCGATGACCTGCAGGACCGATATTTTTTCGTTGGATTTCATCACGAAGCCACCCGGCCTCTGGACTTCTCCCACCACGTACACAATCCCTGCACGCTGAACTTTGACGATGTCTCCTGGATTTACGATTGGATTCTGATGAACATTCGAGGAGTCGAGTAGGTCCTTCAAATTCACTTGAACTATATTTTCGGAGGGAAATCCGTGCTTAGATGGGTCTGGGCCTGCCGTATTTTCTTCGCGCGCGTTGTCTTTCGCGAATGGCGCCATTTCTGCATCGCGACTCGCGTTGTTCTGCAAGCCTGCGCCACGCATGATGATGACGGTTTCTCCGGCGTCATCCGCCAGGCCTTCCGCCAGCGAAAGAATCTCAAGCAAGGTCTTGCTGCCGCGGACCTGAAAAACTCCAGGTTTACGAACAGCCCCCAGAACGGAAACGGGATGGCTTTGCATCTCCCGCACAAACACGCTGACGTGTGGATCTTTCATGTACGTGCGTCGAAGAAGCTCCTCAAGAACAAGTTCCAGTTCGCGCGGCGTCAGCCCCGCGGCATACACGGATTCCAATAAGGGCAGCGAAATGTCGCCGGCCGACGAAACGCGGACTTCACGATTCAGCTCCTGCGCTTCAAAAACGCTGATGTCGAGAACATCGTCAAAGCCAATGCGATAGTCCTGCGGCCCCGCAGCGAGCGCTGCCGAATTCGCATCGAGTAGTTTCTGGAGGTGCTGATTCCACTCCTCGCTCGTCTGCAGTTTGTGCGGAGACTTCGTCGGATCGTCCGCGGCGTCTTGGCGCACCAATGGTGCCCCTTGCTTATTCTGCGCGAGGAAGACCTCTGGCGCAGCTCCCAGACACTTCTGAGCGAACCAAATCTGCCCTAACGCTGCCCCCATCACTGCGCAGAAACAGAGAAGTCGATTGCGACGGAATGACCGCTTGAAGACAGAGAGCATCACTCTTTCCATCTTTCGCAGACTCGCACTAGTGAGCGCGAAGGCACCAAGTTTCTGGGGACGTACCAGCTCGGCCAACTTCTTTCTCCGAGTGCATTCAACTCCACCTGGCACCATGACTGGATGTTTTGAGCGTAGAGTTTGCCGAGGGGAGAGTCGATACAGTACAGCCTGCAAACCGCATGCAAGTAAAGACCTGAGGTGCGGCGAAGGTTCATGCGCGCAACTGATGCTGTTGCAATGCCTTGGCAATCGAGGTGCGGGTTAGGAGTTGCTGGCTTTTCCTGCCAACGAGAATCTCTTCAAGCCGGGCCGAACCCGACGAGCCATCGTTCCAGTTGCCATTGATTCGGATCGGCTGCACGTCGATTGAGATTTCGTGGAAACTACGCAAGGCGAATTTGCACGAGTCGAGTTGCGCTTGTCAATCCCTCCGCCCAACCACGGCCAATCTCTGAGCCTCATCAAGGAGCCTGCGCGTGATTATCTTCAACCTGGTCTGGCCGTAGACGAAGTCGAAGGACTTTCGGAAGAGCCAATCGGGTAGGGTTGGGGATACTTTCCAATACAACTGGTGAGGTGGCGGTAGGGCCTGAATGCAGCTGCCGGGAACCGCCTGGTAGACGGCCTTTGAATTCTTATCCGAGCGAAAACGCGCATACGCATATTCCATCAGTGACGTCGCGCTTGTCGGAAGAGGAAAATCGGGCGGGAGCCCTGAACGAGGTGATGCCAGATAACGTCGCCAGGCGTTCCAAATCTCCCGTTCGTATGTGGCGATGTTTCGAAGGCGGGTCTCCGTGAATCGGGAGACTCCGGCAAGGTTGTTGCCGTGCACTCGATATTCGCTGAGCGGAGTTTCTACTGCCACAATGGAAGTCGCTAGCGGTGCGAGAACCTGAATCAGGGAATCCGAATAGATTTTGAGTCCGGCAGGCAGCGGGAAGATCGCCTCTGCGGCCAGGCGGCGCAAAGACAGACCGGAAGTCGGAGGCAACCCAAGCAAAATGTGCGGCCCCTCGGCGCTCAGGAAAGCGCCGCGCCAACCCGATGGCAAATCGTAAAGCGACGGAATCGGTCCCAGATACTTCCTGGTCTTGTCCACCAGCCGCATTCGGTTCACGGCGAAACCGGAACACGAATCGGCGGCAAACGCCTTGACCACAAGTTCGACCTTCTCAGGCAGGAAAACGTCATCCCCATCCAGCAGACAGATGATTTCTCCTGTGCTGTTGCGAAGAGCAGCATTCAGCGCGAGGGACTGGCCGCCATTCGCCTGATAGATCGGCTTAATTCGCGCGTCGAGCGAGTGATAGCACTCCAATATTCTTTGCGAGCCATCGGTCGACCCATCATCGCAAACTACAATCTCCAAATGAGGGTAGGTCTGGCGCAGGCAGCTTTCGATCGCCTCGGGCAGAAAGGGGGCATAGTTGTAGTTCGATATCAGGATGGAAACTAAAGGGGTTTTCGGCAAAGGATCAAGGGGGACCGGTGTGAGCGGAAGGGTAACTCCAACGGGATTACGGTCATGACCTTTCTGTCGTGCGAGAACAAAGGTCGGCATCTCAGCGCTCCTTGGCATTCATTACCAGCGTTGCGAGTTCCGTCTGTTGACCGCGCGGTCGACTAGCCGTTCTCGGGAGCGCCACGATATTGAAGTAGCCCGGCGAAAGGCGGTCTGAACACGCTGTTCCGGGCTGCTTATGAACGAAAAACTTATAGCCCAAACCCGCTAGCAGGTTCGTGGCGCCATCTGCAGCGAGACCGAGATGGGCCGAAGCCTCGGGGTTCTTCTCGTAAATCACTATGGGATGCATGGAAGTCAAAAGATTCGTTGCGCCACGCAGTACCAACTCTTCCGCTCCCTCCGCGTCCATTTTTATGACGTCCACGCGGCCTCCACCGGCTTGGTTCAGAATATTGTCCAGGGATTCCGTGGCTACCTGCTCCCCACCACTCTCGCAACATGGGTCTTTGCCAAGGGAGTTGCGCACTGGATCGGTGCCGTAATACAGCCAAGCGGTGCCCGCCTTGTCGGAAGCAGCGAGAGGAAAAGCAAGCGCGTTCCTTAGGTTGTTCAATGCGATGTTTTTCTGTAGGCCCTCGAACGACTGCACCGTTGGCTCAAGCGCAATCACGCGACCTGATTCGCCCACCAGCTTACTGGCCACTAGCGTGTAAATGCCGAAGTTGGCGCCCACGTCGACGAACGTGTCGCCGGGAGAGAGCAATCTTTCTAACTCGGTCAACTCGGGTTCGTAGTTTTCGCGGAACACAAAGAGGAATTTCCCGAGACCGCGCCACTCGCCCGGCAAGACCATCTTCACCTGCCATCTTCGCAGGTTCACGATAACCACATTCTGCATAAGGCATCTTGCCATCCAGGAAAACAAACGAACTATCGTGAGCAGCGGTCTCCGTTGAAACCCATATTGCGTCTTAAGAAATTGCCATTTACTTCTCAGGTGAACAAAGGGATTTTTGTGTCGATACACGTTTGCTCCTTGCAAACACTTCAGTTGCTGCTTCCGGTGCCTGCGGGCAGATGTCGATCGAGAGCCCATAGCCTTTCTGCCCGGTCAAAAGGCTCTCGCGCGCTCAGGACTTCCTCATACAACTTTGACATCCGTTCAGCCCGCCTCTCCCAGGTTTGAGTTTCCGCAAAGGCTCGACCGGCATCGCCCAGACTCCGGCGTATCTGTGGATGCAGGGCAAGCTCGCGGATGGCGCTCACAATTCCTGTCACAGTTTCGTGAGGATTCGTGACCGGAACCTTGATCCCAGCGTCTGGCGGGACAAAAGTACCAACACCTTGATGATCCAGAGTCAGAATCGGCAAGCCGTGCCCCATCGCCTCCAAGACCTGCATGCCGTAGGAATCGCGCAAGCTGGTAAAGAGGAAAGCATCTGCACTTCTATACAGGGAAGGCATTTCGCTCCAGGGCACTGCTCCAAGGAATTCGACCTTGTTCTCAAGATGCAGGGCTTTTGCGCACTTCTCCCACGTCTGGCGCATTTCACCGTCACCGGCGATCACCAGTCTCGCGCGGATGTCACGGGCCTCTGCAAATGCTTCGAGCGCCAAGGGCAAGGCCTTTCGAGGTAACATTCGCCCCACCCAAAGCAAGGTGAACGTATCGCCGTTCGCTTTAGAGATTTTGGTGTTTCGAATAAAATCCGCGGGGATACCGGAATCAAGCCACAGGCGGACATCCCTTGCCCCGAGAACTTTGAGCAAGTCCGCAGTTTCGTGGTTCGTGGCGAGTGCGACGCGGCTTGCTCTTGCCGTCTTCCGCAGAAACGGCGAGAACCGCACGGCACGCAGACGAACACTTCTAAGGACTTCGCGGTTCCAGGCGCGGCCGAAATAGCGTCGAAAAGACGCTGGCGCTTTCTGCGCGCCTCCCAGCGGACCCCATATGAAGGGGACAGGCAGCTTCCAGAACGGGGACGACGCGCTGACAGAGCCCCAGCAGAGGTGGTGAACAATGTCGAAGCCGATTTTTTTGTGCAGCATGATCGCCTTCTCGTAGGCAAGCCGCAACCAAATCCAGTAATGAAACTTGAGCCCCCTGCCGCTACCACGGGGATCCAAAGGATCAATCCAGCGAGGAATGGACACCCAGTGAAACGTCAAATGTGGGTTTGGACATTGGGCAAAGAATCTTTCGATATTGGGTCGATCGTGAGGATGCGCCACGACCCAGACGTTATGATTGCGGGAAAGCTGCCACGCCCAGTTCCAAGTGCCGCCGGACTCAGAACCAGAGTGCGGACTACACACGTGCCCTATCAAAAGAACCTTCATATCTGTTGCCCAGGAATCGCCACGACATTGCCGCCTAGGGGGGGCGACGTCGTGTTGCAAAGTGCCCCGCGCTGAACAACGAAGAATTTGTAACCAAGCGACCGCAGAAAGTCCCAGGCTCCAAATGGGGAAAGGCCGATCGGGGCAGTGCCCTCAGGAAAGATCTCAAAGATAATCAGAGGATGCATGGAAGTCACAATCCTTCTCGCCCCGCGCAGCACCAACTCTTCCGCTCCCTGCACGTCCATCTTGATCACATCGACGCGGTTGGTCGAGGTTCGGTCCAGCACACGATCAAGCTGCTCCATCTCAATTTCTTCCGCTTCTTCCTTCCAGGAAGGGTCTTTGCCCAACGAGTTGAGGCCTGGATTGGGGCCGCGGTAGAGCCGGCATCGCCCAGTTGTCTGCCCCAGGGCAAAAGGGAATGCAAGCACATTCTTTAGACCATTCAGCGCAATATTTCGCTGCAATATGGGGAATGACTGTGCCGATGGTTCGAAGGCGATGACCCGGCCCGTGTCACCGACGATTCTGCTCGCCACGACGGTATAGATCCCAATGTTCGCTCCGGCATCGACGAAAATGCTCCCCGGAGAAAGGATTGTTTCCAAGCACGCGAGTTCAGGTTCGTAATGTTCCCGAAAGGTGAAAATCAACTTTGCGACCCCTCGCCATTGGGCTGGCAAGAACATCTTTACATTCCACCGACACAAGAATGCGATCGCCGGGCGGCGCAAGAAGCACCTCGTCCGCCAAGCCAGCAAACGGCTGACGGTGAGCACCGGATCCCGACGGTAAGCCTCCTGAACAGTCAGGTATTTCCATTTCCCCCAAATGGTCCAAAGATTTTTCAACGAATCCCGGACCCAAGAAAGGCCTTCTCGTTGCAAATTTCTCAAACTATCAAGACTTCTTCTGGCTTCAAGCTGTGAATCAATAGCGGGCATCGCCGTCCTTCCTTAGATCGAGTCACTATTTCGAGAGCAACAGCACCGAGTTCATCGCGTCACACTTGATTCCTTTGCATGGACGTGGAAAGCGCAGCTGAGCGGGCTTCTTGAAATGCACTTCCGCGGATCGCCGTGTCGTAGATTCGCATGAGCGTGTCGTAGTTAAGTTCGGCGGTGTATTTGCTTAAGTATTGTGCTCGCGCGGCTCTGCCCACCATTTCCATTTCCTGCGGATAGGTCCAAGCCCATTCCGTTTTGGCCGCCAGATCATCAGGGTTGCCGGTTTCGAAGAGCAGCCCGGTCTTTCGATCTTCCACCAATTCCGGCATCGCACCGGAACAGGAGGCAATCACGGGCAATCCGCAAGCAAAGGCCTCGATGGCAACAAGTCCGAAGGTCTCCAGATATCCTTCCGATGGCCAAATCAAAAAGCGCGCGCCTTTCATCAACTCGAGACATTTTTGTTGAGGCAAATGCGAAAACACTGTCACCGAGGGATTCTCTCTCTGAAACTCGCGGACCTCGTTTTGGAGTGGGCCGTCCCCTGCTATCGTCAAAGGAATGTGTTTTAGCCTTTGCCAGGCCTTCAGTAGAGTCCTTATGCCCTTCTCGGGAACCAGCCGGCCCAGAAAGAGCGCATAGTCGCCGGGTTCTCGCCTGATTCCGGGATCGTCGTTCAAGAAATGGGGCTTCAGGAAGATCTTTTTCGCCGGTAAACCTGCGGCGATGAATTTCTGGCATGAGAATTGAGTAAAAGCAATGTAGGCGTCTACCTGTTCGTGCCAGGTTTCTAGAAGTCGATGGACGCTAATCATTCCGGCCACAACAGCCGTTTGAGGGCGGGAATTGTGATAGCAGCCGTGCACCACTGCTGGCCACGGGATACTTCGCCCCAGACAGTCCTCGCATACCTTGCCCTCCCGATAATGCGTTGTCGCAGGACAAACGAGGCGGTGGTTATGCAACGATTGCACCACAGCCGCTCCCTCTTCTTTGCACGTGTAGTAGGCGGCGGGGGAAATCAGGGGAAACGTATTGTGGAAGTGAACCAGCTGGGGCCTCTCTTTTCGCAAGATCGAACGCAACTCCCGCGCAGTATCCCAGGCCCAAAGCGTCCGAATCCCTGTTTTCATGTTCTTCAAGATGCCGTCGTTCGGCATTTCCATATTCTGCCGAACGTATTCCACAACCTCGTGGCCGGCCGAGCGAAGCAGCGCTCCCTCGCGGGAGAAGACGACATCTTCGCCGCCAGGAGAGCGGTAGCGGTTGTGGGCAATGAGCAGCTTCATAAAGCCTCAGGATGGGGCAGGGCCGTAACGCCCATCGGCAAACTCTCATGAGGTTCGGCGGGCGCAATGGCGACCCTTGCCCGTTGCTCATAAAGCCAGGGCAGAACCGCAGCGCAATACCAGAAACCGATGGCAACGGGTCCGGAATCGATTTCCTCTCCCATAAAACCGAACAGAAAGCACGCGAGAAGGAGAGAAGAAGTTGCAAAGGAAAGCCGGTCCCTCCTCGCGTAAAGGAGGCCTGCCGCATACCTGGAGAGTGTCACGCAAAGGGTGAGCAACAGTGCAAAGCTCAACACGCCACCTCCGGCCAGAACCTCAAGAAGCATGGAGTGAGCGGTTCCAAGGCCGGGATTGTACTCGGGGCCGTAAATTCGCGAGGCGGAGTAATAGCCCAAGCCAAGCCAGGGAGACCGGCTAAGAGTTACCGCGGCGAGATGGCCCCACAATCCTACCCGGTCGCCCAAACTCGAGACAGTTGCAGGGTCCCGGTAAAGACTTACATTGGGTAGCCGGCCGAAGGCGTACAACAACAGCAAGAATGCGCACAGAGAATAGGCGAGGCGCCGTGCTGGTTTTATATTGGGGCGTTTTAAGAGCACGAGAGCAAGGAACACGAACGCGGTTATGTAGGCCGTCCGCAGGAGCGAGACCAAGAGCATTGCGGAAAAAGAAGCGAGTAGAGCAAGCGGGAGAACTCTCCAGATCTTGCGCACGACGGTTAGCAAGAGGATGATTGCCAGCAGGGAAACGACGCCCGTTGAGGCGATGCGGCCGCCAAACAGCCGCGACGGATCGGGATTGAATTCCGAGTAAGTCCAAACCTCGTCGGGAACAAAGAGAGCGCAAAAGGCTATGGCGCCACACAAGAGCGCATTTCCCCAGAGCATTGTTTTGAGAGACGTCCACACTCCGAATCGTTCGGCAAAAATCTGCGTGAACAGCAGCGACACGAGCATTTGGTAGACCTTGAAGGCGGTGAGCGCCGGTGCATCCGACCGCCAAACGGAAGCAGCCAGAGCCAGGATCATTGCCAGGCCAAGAATCTGTGGCAAGCGCAGCCGCAACAGCGGACGCCCGGCTTGAAACCGTTTGCAGAATTGCCACAGGATCCAGAGCCCAGCCAGGCCCCACACCGCCGCATGGAGAATCACGACCCAATCCAGGTCGCCGCGCAGGGAGGCTTCCGGATCGCGCATGCGGAACCTGGGTGGACCGGACAGAATCGATAGAAAGAGCACCGCGGCAACAATGGTCGGCCGTTTGTAAAGGATCGTCAGCGGGAGGCCCGAAGATTCAGCTCCGGTTGTTAGCAATCCCACAGAGGAGAAAGAGGGCGCATATTGTCCCGCACTGGTGGCGTCCTCGTACAAACGAACTGGAACGAGCAACCGCAAGAGGGCAAACCTTCGTTTCCGTCGTTGGAGTTGAAAGTCCACCTCACCTCTTTCGAATGCCGACTATTCACCGCTTCCCGACAGCACTTCCGGAATTGTCTTCCAGGCATGTTGCAAACGACGGGTTCGCTCGCGCGGTAACCTGCCACAGACCCGTGAGACCAGGTTTGACCTCCAGGCGAGAATGATGCTCAGGGCGATATAACGCCACGTCGTCCAATGGATGCGGCCGCGGGCCTACCAGGCTCATGTCCCCTTTCAGGACATTCCACAGTTGAGGCAACTCGTCCAGGCTGTACTTGCGCAAAAACCTGCCGAGCCGCGTGACACGCGGATCATTGGCCATCTTGAAAAAGGGACCTCGGCGCTCACTGAGATGGAGAAGCCTCTGGCGCAGAAGGCTGGCGCCAGGAATCATCGTCCGAAACTTGTAGCAAGCCAAGGGAGCGCCTATTTTCCCCACACGCAGTGATCGATAGATGACCGGGCCTCGCGATTCGAGTTTCACTGCAACGGCGATCACAAGCATCAACGGCCAGAGCAAAAGAATCGTGATCGAAGCGACTAGGTAATCCAAAATCCGTTTGGCAAATCTGCCCAGGGCCGAAATAGCTTCCGGTCGCAACCGGCAATTGCTTCCGGCTCCCGCGCGATCCCAGGGGGCTCGGTTCGCAAAGCGATGGGCAAGGGATTGCAAGCGCTTTGCGTCAGCCAAATCGATAGCTAACTCAACGTCCAAGCCCTGAAATTCAGTAGGGAACGGCAGAAGGAGGGGCAGTGCCGCTGACGTTTGTCGGCGGTTGACTGGATTCGCGGAGCTTGCAGATCTTGCCATCATGAGGATTTACCCCTGCGAATTCCCACTCCAGGGAACCCCCAATTGCTTCTTGTCCGGTCGCGCTGGCGCAGGGCATCCGCCACCTCTTGATACGGACATTCCGAAGAGAGCTTAGAGTCGCCTTGCCACTTCGTCGATAAGGTGCAGTCTGCATTTGAAATGCGGGAAAACACCCTAGAGCATTTCTTTGGCCCCCTCGCTCAGAATTAGGGCTATTGGAAGCTTCAGCCCCGCCCTAGGGAGACAGCATCGTGCCGACC
>WNGK01002574.1_pt1 | contig 28041 bp, 26 predicted proteins | sample 5400601 | NCBI WGS metagenome assembly WNGK01 (sample SAMN13153376, study PRJNA577476) | soil metagenome | isolation source: 60 cm soil or saprolite under Garry oak tree replicate 1 | place: USA:California | collected 2016-06-15
GGGGGCGGGCTGACCACGGGCATCGCCAGCGCGGTCAAGGCGCTGCGGCCCGGCACGAAGATCATCACGGCCGAGCCGGACACCGCGGCCGCGATGGCGGCGGCGCTCGCCGCCGGGCACCCGGTCGACGTCGACTACCACCCCTCGTTCGTGGACGGCTCCGGCAGCCGGCGTGTGCTTGACAGCATGTGGCCGCTGGTGGCGCCGCTCGTCGACGACGCCGTGGCCGTCCCGGTCGCCGAGGTCGCCGCCGCGGTGCGCATACTCGCCGAGCGGGTCCGGGTCATCGCCGAGGGCGCGGGCGCGCTCGCGCCGGCGGCCGCGCTGAGCGGCCGGGCCGGGACCGGGAAGATCGTGTGCGTGGTCTCGGGCGGCAATATCAACCTGGGCAAACTCGCCGAGATCCTGGGCGGATCCCCGGGATAACCCGGTTCCTCGAGATAGCCCGGTTCCTCGGGATAACCCGGCTCCCCGGGATAGCCCGGATAACCGCAGGCCGTTCAAGGCCTCGGTCAGACGGTCGACCTCGCCCGGCGAGTTGTAGTGGATGAAGCCGATCCGGGCCGACTTGCCGGTGTAGCCGAGACCCTGGTACAGGCCGAGCGAGTACCACGAGTCGTGCGCCCAGACCCCGATCTGCTCGGCGGCCAGCCGCGCGGCCACCTCCTCGGCGGCCACGCCGTCCACGTTGACCAGGAACGTCGGCACGCGGCCGTCCATCCCGGGCCGCCCGTAGACGGTGACCACGTCGGACAGGCCGTCGAGGAACCGCTGGCCCAGCGAGCGCTCGTAGGGGGCGATCGCGGCGAAGCCCCCGATCGAGTCGAGGTAGTCGATGGCCGCGTTGAACCCGGCGAGCAGCTCGTACGGCTGCGTGCCGGTCTCGAAGCTGCGCCCCAGCGGGCTGGTGGGTGCCGGGCGCGCCTTGTACGGCCGCCACTGCCCGAGCACCTCGGCCCGGCCGCAGGCGACGCCGAGGTGCGGCCCGCAGAACTTGTAAGGCGAGCAGATGAGCATGTCGGCGCCGATGGCGCGGACGTCGATCGGCTCGTGCGCCGCGTAGTGGACCGCGTCCACCCAGGCGAGCGCCCCGGCGTCGTGCGCGAGCCGGCAGACGCGCCGGGCGTCGGTGACGGTACCGACCGCGTTCGACGCCCAGGCGAACGCCACCACCTTGGTGCGCGGCCCGAGCTTGCCCTCCAGGTCCGCAAAGTCGAGCGTGGTGTCGTCGTGCAGCGCGACGTGCCGGACGACCAGGTCCCGGTCGCGCGCGATCTCCAGCCAGGGGGCGACCCCGGCGTCGTGGTCAAGGCAGGACACCAGGATCTCGTCGCCGGGCCGGAACGCGCGCGCGGCGGTCCGGGACAGCGCGAAGTTCAGCGTGGTCATGTTGGACCCGAAGATCACCTCGTGCGGCTCGCAGCCGAGGAACCTGGCCGCCTTGTGCTCGGCCTCCTCCAGGATCTTCCCGACGCGGATGCTGGTGGCATAGCCCGCGCCCAGGTTCGCGCTCGCCTCCCGCAGCGCTCCCGCGATCGCGTCGCCCACCTCGTCGGGTACCTGAGTGCCGCCGGGAGCGTCGAAGAAGGCGAAACCCTGCTGCAGCGACGAGAAGCGGGCCCGGATGGCCGCCACATCGAGGCCTGCACCGAGGTCCTGGCTAGCGCTGAGGTCTTCGCCAGCACGGAGCACTTCGGCCACCGAAGCTCCCTCCCCTGGGGAAACGTGCCCCATTTGATATCGACTTCACAACTGCCAGCCAGTCTCACAGTAGTCCCCTTGCCTTGGCGTAAACGGCAATGGTTTGATCAGCGGAACGAATTCGGCCGCTGGGGAGGGCGTATTGAGCCTGCTCGAACGCAGCGCCGAGGCGCAAGACCCCGCATGTGGCCGATCTGGCGGCTTTCGCTAGCCCGCGCGCGGTGCGCGCAACATGATTCCTACATTGTGAGATATCCCGGGAAATGGAGGCGTATCCATGAAGGGACGCCTAGTCATAGCGGCGGCGGCGGTTGGCTCGCTCGCCGCGGCTGGTTGCAGTAGCAGCAGCAGCAGCACCCCGAGCGGCGGATCCACCAGCAGCTCCGCCAGCACTAAGTCGTGCACCACGTCGATCGGGTTCGAGGGCCCGATCACCGGCCCGGTGGCTCCGCTGGGCGCGGAGCAGCTGCACTTCGCACAGCTCGCGCTGGCGACGGACAACGCGGCCAACAACACGAAGATCACGCTCGTCCAGGGCGACACGCAACTGCAGCCCGCACAGGCGACGACCGTGACCCAGCAGTTCATCTCGAACTCGAGCATCGTCGCCGTGGTCGGCCCGGCCGGCAGCCAGGAAGTCGTGGCCGTCGGCGGTCCCTTCGCGCGAGCGGGGATGGCGTTCATCTCTGGGTCGGCGACCAATACGACCCTGACGACCGGAAAGTACCCGACCTTCTTCCGGGCCGTGTCCAACGACCACGTGCAGGGTATGCAAGACGCGAACTACATCGTGAAGAACCTCCACCCGAAGGCCCTGATGATCGTCGATGACCAGGAGGTCTACTCAACCGGCCTGGTCGCCACGATGACGCCGGTCTTCCAGGCGGCCGGGATCAAGGTCGACCACGAGTCGGTCTCGCAGAAGCTGACCGACTTCTCCTCGCTGGTCGCCAAGGTCACGCCGGCCACGTCGGTGGTGGTCCTGCCCTGGCAGGTCGCGGCCAACGCCCAGCAGTTCGGCCGTAACCTGGCCCAGCAGCACAAGAACGCCGTGATCTTCGGCACAGACGGCCTGTTCTCACCGGGCACGTTCACGATCACCGGCTCGTATGTTTCCGCGTTCGGGCCGGACATCACCGCGATGCCCGCTGACGCGGCCATAGTCTCGGCCGCCAAGGCGAAGAACATCTCCTTCGGCACGTTCGGCCCGCCGGTGTATGCGGCCACGCACGTGATCGACGAGGCGATCGCGTCGGTCTGCAAGGCGGGTCAGACACCGAGCCGCAGCAATGTGCTGGCCGCGGTCAAGCAGACCAACGAGTCGACCTCGATCCTGGGGCAGCCGATCTCCTTCGACGCCCAAGGCGACCTGTCCAACGGCAAGTTCTTCCTGTTCAAGATCAGCTCAGCGAGCAAGTACCAGCTGATCCCGAGCTCCTGATCGGCTGACATGAGGCATTCGCTCCGCCGCGGGCTAGGTTTCTACGAGGCCAGCCCGCGGCGGAGCGCGTGGTGATGGGCGGGAGTCGCGCCGGATGAGCTTCTTCTTTCAGGAACTGGTGAACGGCGTCACCACGGGCGCGCTGTATTCGCTGGTCGCGCTGGGCTTCTCGATGGTGTACGGGGTGCTGAAGCTGCTCAACTTCGCGCACGGCGATCTGTACATGATCGGGGCGTACGTCGGCTATTTCGTGATCCAGTGGTTCGGCGGCGCGGCCCATCTGACGATCCCGGTGCCGCTGCTGCTTGCGATCATGTTCGTGCTGGCGGCTGGCCTGGTCGGCGGCCTGGGTGTGGCGATCGAGCGGTTCGCCTACCGGCCGCTGCGCGACGCGCCGCGGATCGCGCCGCTGATCACCGCGATCGGCATCTCGTTCTTCCTGGAGAGTGCGGCCCTGCTGCTGTTCGGCGCTCAGTACCGTATCTACAACACGCCGGAGTTCATCTCGCTCTCCAGCGGCATCCGGATCGGATCGGTCACCATCGACAGCGTGCAGATCATGGTCCTGGTCCTGGGGGTCGCGTTGATGGCCGGCCTGCGGCAGCTGGTCAACCGGACCAAGCTGGGCAAGCAGATGCGAGCGGTGGCGGCCGACCGGGAGGCCGCCGAGATGCTGGGCATCAACGTGAACTTCACGATCTCGGCGACGTTCTTCCTCGGCTCGGCCCTCGCGGGCGTGGCCGGCGTCATGGGCGGGTTGCTGTTCAACCAGGTGACGAGCACGATCGGGTTCCTTGTCGGGCTCAAGGCGTTCACCGCGGCCGTGGTCGGCGGGATCGGCTCGCTGCCCGGCGCGATGCTCGGCGGCCTGCTGATCGGCCTCGCGGAATCGTTCGCCACCGGTTACATCTCCTCCACCTACACCAACCTGCTCGTGTTCGGGCTCCTGATCGTCGTGATGCTGGTGCGGCCGAGCGGGCTGCTCGGCCAGGCCCAGCTGCAGAAGGTTTGACACGCCGATGAGCGTGGATCCGCAGGGGCCGCAGGTCGGGGCCGACGAGTGGGTGGCCAGGCAGGCGCACCGGCGCGAGTACCTGCCGTCCTGGCTGGGCCGTGCGCAGCGGGGAGGCGAGCGGATCGGCTGGTGGCCCAGGCTGGCGGTCGCCGGGCTGGCCGGGCTGGCGCTGCCGTTGCTCGGCCTCGGCGGTTTCCAGCTCCAGGTCGGGATCGACGCGCTGGTGATCGCGCTGCTGGCAGTGGGACTGAACATCGTGGTGGGCTGGGCGGGGCTGCTCGACCTCGGCTTCATCGCGTTCTTCGGCTTCGGCGCGTACGGGTTCGCGCTGCTCTCCTCGGCCCAGCTCGGCAGCGCGGGCATCCACCTGCCGTACTACCTGTCGCTGCCGATCGTGATGATCGGCGCGGCCCTCCTCGGGCTCGGCGTCGGGCTGCCGTCCCGGCGGCTGATCGGCGACTACCTGGCCATCGTGACGCTGTTCCTCGGCGAGGCGTTCGTCGAGTTCACCAACAACGTGGCCCCGAGCAAGCTCGGCGGGCCGAACGGGATCACCGGGATCGACCCGATCCGGGCCTTCGGGTTCCAGCTGACGACCAACGCTGGCTATTACTACCTGCTGGTGATCGTGCTGGTGGTCACGATGGCGGTGCTGCGGTTGCTCGACACTTCGCGTACCGGGCGGGCCTGGCGCGCGGTCCGCGAGGACCCGCTGGCGGCGGCGGCGATGACCATCCCGGTCAACCGGGTGAAGCTCCTGGCGTTCGCCTGCGGTGCCATGGTCGCGGCGCTGGCCGGCACCATCTACGCCGCGCAGCAGGCGAGCGTGTTCCCGACCGACTTCGACACGCCGATCCTGATCCTGATCTACGCCGGGCTCATCCTAGGCGGCGCGGGCAGCATCGCCGGCGCGGTCACCGGCGCCCTGGTGGTGATGGTCATCTACGACGGATTGCTGCGCAGCCCGGCCGAGGCCAGCTACCTGTTCTACGGGCTGGTGCTGCTGACCTTGCTGGCCAGGCTGCGCCCGTGGCCGAGGCTGGGCGCGGTCCTGGCCGCGACGATCGCCCTCGGCTTCGCGGCGCACGCCATCGCCGCGGCCGTGTCGGCGAGCGCCGTGGCCGGCGGGCCGCAGTCGGGCGGCTGGATCGCCAGCGCGCTGCGCGACTGGGTGATCGTCCCGGCCAATGCGCAGGTCGCGGGGAACTTCGGGTTCGTGGTGCTGATCTGCCTGCTGGTCGCGCTGGTGCAGGTCAGCAGCCGCTGGCGGACGATCCTCCTGCCGCCGACCCTGTACCTGGCCTCGTTTGTGTGGGAGACCAGGCTGGTGGCGGAGCCGTCGATCACGCGACAGCTCATGATCGGTGCGATCCTGATCGTGATGATGAATGCCCGCCCGCAGGGGCTGCTCGGGCAACGGCGCGTCGAGGTGGTTACGTGAGCGCCGCGCCTGAGGAGGCAGCCCACGTACTTGAGCTGGATCACCTCTCGCTGTCCTTCGGCGGCCTGCGGGCCCTGTCCGAGCTGGACCTGCGGGTCGGCGACCGGGAAGTGGTCAGCGTGATCGGGCCGAACGGCGCGGGCAAGACCACGATCTTCAACGTGATCACCGGCGTGTACCAGCCGAGCGCGGGGGATGTCCGGTTCGCCGGGGAGTCGATCGCGGGCCGTCCGCCCCATGTCATCGCCCGGCTGGGGATCGCGCGTACGTTCCAGACCTTGCGGCTGTTCATGAACATGTCCGTGATCGAGAACGTGATGGCCGCGACCTACGGTCGGACCAAGGCGATGCCGTGGGAGTCGGTGCTGCGGCTGCCGCGGGCCCGGCGCGAGGAACGCGAGGTCCGGGCGCTGGCCGAGGACGTGCTTTCGTTCTTCGGCCAGCGGCTCGCCGGATACCGCTGGGACCAGCCCGCCTACTCGCTGTCGTACGCGAACCGGCGGCGGCTGGAGATCGCCCGGGCGCTCGCCACCCGGCCCCGGCTGCTGCTGCTCGACGAGCCGGCCGCCGGGATGAACCCGACGGAGACGCATGAGGTGACCGAGCTGATCGATCGGCTCCGCGACGAGCGAGGGGTCGCGATCCTGGTCATCGAGCACGACATGCACGTCGTGTCGGGCTGCTCGGACCGGGTGGTCGCGCTCGACCACGGCGTCAAGATCGCCGAGGGCGGCTTCGACCAGGTCGCGGGCCATCCGGCCGTCGTCGAGGCCTATATGGGGCGCCATCCGGAGGACCTGGCGGGGGCCGGATGACTCTGCTGCCTCCGGGGGGGACGACCCCCCCGAACCCCCCCGATAACCGGGTGCTGCCTCCGGGGGGGACGACCCCCCCGAACCCCCCCGATAACCGGGTGCTGCCTCCGGGGGGGAATACTCCCCCGAATCTCCCCCAGCACCGGGTGCTGCTGAACCTGGACCACGCCACCACCTACTACGGCCAGATGCGGATCCTGGAGGGGATCTCGCTGCACGTCGACGAGGGCGAACTGGTCTGCCTGCTCGGCGGGAACGCGTCCGGCAAGTCGACGACGCTGAAGACCATCCTGGGGATCGTCCGGCCGCGGTCCGGCCGGGTCCTGCTGAACGGTCAGGACGTGACGCAATGGCCGGTGCCGAAGCGCATCGCCGCCGGGATCGCCATCGTGCCGGAGAACCGCCGCCTGTTCGGGCAGCTGACGGTGCGGGAGAACCTGGAGCTCGGCGCGGTGCTGCGTAAGGGCGAGTCGCTCGCCGAGGACTTCGACCGGGTCCACGAGCTGTTCCCCCGGCTGCTCGAACGACGGAGCCAGCTGGCCGGCACGCTATCCGGCGGCGAGCAGCAGATGGTCGCGATGGGCCGGGCGCTGATGTCCCACCCGCGGCTGCTGTTGATGGACGAGCCGTCGATGGGGCTGTCCCCCGCGCTGGTCCTGCAGAACTTCCAGATCATCAAGACCATCCACGCCTCCGGCGTCGCGGTCCTGATGGTCGAGCAGAACGCGACCATGGCGCTGTCCATCGCCGACCGCGGCTACGTGCTGTCTACCGGGGAAATCGTGCTCGAGGGCCCGGCCGGGGAGCTGTTGCGCGACGAGGAACTCAAGCGCGCCTACCTGGGACGGTAACCCCTCAGGATTTGTGCAGCGTGGCAATCGTGATGTGCGGCCAGCTCAGGCCGTTGAAGTTCAGCAGTACGGTCTGCGCGTACTGCAGCTGGGTCGGAGCCGACTGTCCCTGGAGCGTCTCCAGCCAGAACGTGGCGTTTACGCTCACCGCGTCCGCGTTCGGGCCATCGGCACCGCCTTTCAGGAAGGCGGTGTTCGCGGTTCCACCGCCTGGAACCGGGGTGTTGGTGCTGGTCACGTGCAGCGTGGTCGTGGCGGTGATGTGCTGGCTCGCGATCGCCGCCTGCAGGATGCCGTTGGGGTTATTGACCATTACCTGCGTGACCCCGGTCAGCCCGGCGCCGGAGGTCCGGAAGCTGGTTTGGTTGGTCAGGGTCTGCTCGGGAAAGTCGAACTCGGGGGTCGGATGGCCGATGGCGAACGGCTTGATGCTGGTGTTCGGGATGTGCGGCGCCGCGGCCGACGTGGTAGCGGTGCCCTGGGCCACGATCGTCGTGCCATGCGGGATAGAGGCCAGGCGGGCCACGGTGGGAACCACATTGGGGTCGCTGGTATGGGGGATGGCCACCCACAGGCCCGGCTCGATGTGCAGGCCCGCGTTCACGTTCGCGTCGGAGATCTGCTGCAGGTAGGTAAGGCCGAACATATTGATGTCGGGCTGCAAGAAGCCGCGGTTGGGTATCGGCCCGTTAATCGGGGTGAGTTCGAGCTGCTCACTGGTCACGTTGATCTCGAGGAAGCGATCTTGCCCGGGCGTGTGGTTGGGCCGCCAGATGATGTTGAAGCCCCGGCCGCTCCACTTCCCCGCGAGCCCGGCGAGCGGACCCAGCGGGCTCGCCACCTCCGGGAACGGCTGCTGAACCAGGTTTTCCAGCGCCGGAAGCGGCTGAAAAGTGAAGTCTGGCGCAAGTTCCATGAAAACCCCCCAAACCGAGTTCGATCATCACGCCGTGGCGCGTCCGTCACTTCGGGTCCGGACGCTCCACATTCGACCCGTAGCCATGGCCTTGTCAAGGGCCAGATCCGGGAAAGGCGCCCCTTGACAAGCCGGCCGGGAGCGCGCCCGGACAGCCGGGCTCGCGGGGACGGCGGGGGACGCGCCCAGCCCGTTTGGTATCCCGGTTTTCAAATGTCCCTATACTGCCGGGTGATGACAACGCCGCCCTTTGACACGACCAAGCCGAACGTAGCGCGCATGTACGACTACTGGCTCGGCGGCAAGGACAACTTCGAGGCCGACCGCGGGGCGGCCGAGGCCGTGCGGCAGCTCCGCCCCAACGTCGCTGAGCAGGCGCTGGACAACAAGCGGTTCCAGACCCGCGCCGTCACCTATGTGGCCGGGCACGGCGTGCGGCAGTTCCTCGACGTCGGCTCGGGGCTGCCCACCTCCCCGGTGCGGACGCCGGGCACCGAGCCTTTGTGGCGGGCCACCCACGAGGCAGCCCGCGCGGTCATGCCCGACGCGATGGTGGCGTACGTGGACCACGACCCGATAGCCGTGCTGCACTCCCAGGCGCTGCTCGACGGCGCCTTCCCCGGGGTGGTCGCCGTCGGCGGGGACATGCGCGATCCAAAGGGAATCCTCACCAACGACGAGATCCGCGCGGCCGGATTCGACCTGGACGCGCCCGCGTGCGTCGTACTGGCCTGCGTGCTGCATTTCGTCGACGCCGAGACCGCGCAGGGCATCGTGAGCACGTTCGTCCAGGCACTCGCGCCGGGGTCGTACGTGGCGATCTCGGTGGGGTTCGGCCAGGGGCGGGCGGGGACCGATTTCGCCAGCACGTACAACGCGCAGGACGGCCCCCGGATCTACGCCCATTCGTGGCAGGAGATCACCGGGCTGTTCGCCGGGCTGGAACTGGTGCGGCCCGGCATCGTGGAAACCTCCGCCTGGCTGTCGGGACAGCCCGACATGGTGCCGGAAGAGCGATCGAACATGGTCGTAGCCGGGGTGGGCCGCCGGGTATGAGCGTCCCGGTGGTGCTCGCCGCCGCGCTCGGCCGCTAGCTCCGCGTCCCGTAAGGCGCCCCCGCTAGTGCGGCGACTCGGCGGTGGCCTCGTCCCAGCCGGGGGGCGGGCCGATGGTCGCGGCGTCGGGGCCGAGGTGGGTGACGTAGCGCGGGTGAACCTCGCGCCAGCGCTCGCCCCAGGGCCGCGGCGGCGTGCCGTCGAGGTCGCTGACCAGGCGGTCCAGGCATTCGTGCCAGCCGGCCCCGTCGCGCGCGGCCTTGCCCAGGTCATCGAAGATGTCAGTAAGGGTGAGCAGGGTGCCCGCGCCGTCCGCCTGGAGTTCGATGCGGAGCCGGTCGGCGCCCCAGGTGAACTCCATGATCTCGGGCGGGTCGAAGACCAGCATCTGGCCGTCGAAGCCGTCGCCGACCGAGCTCACGAACCGCAGCGGCGCGCCGGCCTTGCGCTCGCCGACGATCTCCTGGGGGTACCAGACCGCCAGGTGCTCTGGCTCGGTCACGGCCCGCCACACCTTCTCGCGGGGGTGCGCCAGCCTGCGGGTGAACGTGAGCGTCCACTGGTCTCCCTGGCGGGTCAGCGTGCCGAGATCCGCGTCATCCATGTGGTCTCCTCAGTGTTACTTGTCTTCGAGATGGGCTTCCATGTCGTCGAGATGGGCTTCCAGCGCATCGAGGCGGTCGGCCCAGGCGGTCCGGTAGGGCGCCAGCCACTCGTCGATCTCGCGGAGCGGTTCGGTCCTGAGCCGGTACAGGCGCCGCTGGGCGTCGGTCCGCACCTCGACCAGGCCCGCCTCGCGCAGCACCCGCAGGTGCTTCGACACGCCAGGCTGGCTGATGCCCAGTGCGGACACCAGGTCGCCGACGGCGTGCTCCTGCTCGCGCAGCAGGTCGAGGATCCGGCGCCGGTGCGGCTCGGCCAAGACCTCGAACATGCCGCGAGCATAACCGCTCGGGCATATAACTGTCAAGAAATATACAACGCCAGCCGAGGCGAGGACGTGCGCTCGCGGCAGCCGACGGGTGTCAGTGGTTCCTGCGCAGCGCGACCCAGGTGAACGGCTGGATCAGCCCGGCCGGAGTGGCGTGATCCTCCCGGTCTTCCGCGACCACCGCCCAGTCGTGCCCTAGCTCGGTAGCGAGCCCGCGGGGACCGTAACGGGCCACGGGCAGCCCGGAGCACTGCGGCGGTCCTTCCGGGGCGAAGCAGCCGAACACGGCGACGGCGTCCGCGGCGGTGGCCGCGGCCAGCACGCGCCGGTAGGCCCGCCGGTCCGACTCGGCGGTCAGGAAGTGGAAGACGGCCCGGTCGTGCCAGGCGGCGAAGCGCCGGGGCGGCTGCCAGGCGCGGATGTCGGTGATCAGCCAGTGCACGCGCCCGGCCAGCGGGCCGAGCCGCTGCCGGGCCTGCCGCAGCCCGGCCGCGGAGATGTCGAGCACCGTCACGTCGCGGAACCCCCGCTCGAGCAGGGCTCCGGCGAGGGGCGACGCCCCTCCGCCGACGTCGATCAGGCTGTCGGCGGCCGTGACGCCGGCCGCGTCGAGCATCCGCAGGGACATCCGCGGGGTGGCCTGGAACCAGCTGCAGGTGGCATCATCCTGGGCGTAGGCGTCATCCCAGCGTGCCGCCTGATCCGGCTCCGTTGCCATCTCGAAATCATGCCCGGTCAGCCAGGCGGATACGCCTCCGGTCAAAGCTCGCGGGCGGCGGACTGTCGATTGGGGGCGGCCTCGTTCGTCCAGGGGTAGAACCGGTGACGGGCCGGTCGGAACGGAGGCAAAGATGCGTTATCTGTGTCTTTTGGTCGGCGAGCCGGACATGGAGGTCCCGGTCCCTGGCACACCCGAGTTCATGCAGATGCTGAGCGATTACGAATCCGCCACGCGGGCGATGGCGGCGGACGGCGTCCTGGTCGACAGCGGTCCGCTGCAGCCGCCGTCGTCGGCCACCACCCTGCGGGTGCGGGGCGGGGAGCCGCTGGTGACGGACGGGCCGTTCGCGGAGCTCAAGGAGCAGATCGGTGGCTACTACGTGCTCGACTGCGCCGATCTGGACGAGGCGCTGCGGCGGGTGGCGACCATCCCGGCCGCCCGGTACGGGGCGATCGAGGTGCGCCCGCTGATGGTGATGCCGGACCAGGCGTGACCTCGCAGGCCGAAATCGTCTTCCGGCGGGAATGGGGCCGGGCCGTGGCGGTGGTGGCCAGGCTGACCGGCGACCTCGGGCTGGCCGAGGATGCCGTCCAGGATGCCTTCGCCGCGGCCGTCGGCCGCTGGGCCATCGAGCCGCTGCCATCGGACCCGTCCGGGTGGCTGATCACCGTGGCCAAGAACCACGCGCTGGACCGGCTCCGCCGGGAGGCCCGCCGGTCCGCCAAGGAGCAGGCCGCGATGCTGATCCTGGGCCAGCGCGATCCCCCTCCCCCGACCGGGAAGATCGCCGACGACCGGCTCAGGCTCATCTTCGCCTGCTGCCACCCGGCCCTGGATCCCGGCACCCGCGTCGCGGTGACGCTGCGCACCTTGTGCGGGCTGAGCACGGCGGAGATCGCCCGGTCGTTCCTGCTCAGCGAGGCGACCATGGCTCAGCGCCTGGTGCGGGCCAAGCGGAAGATACGTGACGCGGCCATCCCGTTCCGGGTCCCGGCCGACGATGAGCTGCCCGGCCGGGTCGGCGGCGTGCTGCGGGTGGTGTACCTGGTGTTCACCGAGGGACATCAGGCCACCGAGGGTCCGCGGGTGGTCCGAGACGAATTGTGCGATGAGGCGGTCCGGCTGGCCCGGCTGCTGGCCGACCTGTGCCCCGAAGAGCCCGAAGTCCTCGGGTTGCTGGCCCTGCTCCTGCTCACCGACGCCCGGCGAGGGGCGCGGGCCACCGCCGGCGGGCGCCTGGTCCTGCTCGAAGACCAGGACCGCAGGCAGTGGGACCGCGCCAAGATCGACGAGGGCACGCAGGTGCTTGACCGGGCCATGCGGCTGCGGCGGCCCGGCCCGTACCAGCTGCAGGCCGCGATAGCCGCCTGCCACGCCGCCGCGGAACACTCCGGGGTCACCGACTGGGTCGAGATCGCGGCCCTGTACGCGGCCCTGGCCCGGTGCGAGCCCTCCCCTGTGGTGCACGCCAACCGGGCGGTCGCGGTGGCGATGGCCGAAGGACCCGCCGCCGGCCTGGCCATCCTCGACGAACTCCGCGACGACAGCCAGTGCCAGCGCTGGCACCTGATGCACGCCTGCCGGGCCGACCTGCTGCGCAGGCTGGGACGCACCGCCGAGGCCGGCGAGGCCTACCGGATGGCGCTCGCCCTCGACCCGCCACCCGCCGAGCGCGAGTTCCTCGCCGGGCGGCTCGCCGAAATCCACCACTGACTTCCTGGAGGCACCCATGCCCAGCGTGGAGGACGGCATCGCCGCCCAGATCCGCAACATCGAGGCCCGTTACGGCAGGCGGCTGCCGGAATGGTTCGGCCTGATCGCCGCGAGCGGCCTGACCAAGCACGCTGAGGTGGTCGCCATGCTCAAGGCCGACTACGGCATGGCTCACGGCGCGGCGCACCGCGTGTCGCTGCTGTCCCGGCAGCCCGCGGCACCGGCTCCCGCCCCGGCTCCGGCCTCGCCGGGCGAGGTGGCCGACGCGCTGTACACCGGGAAGAAGGCGGCCCTGCGGCCGCTGCACGACCAGCTCATGGCGGTGGTCGACGCCTGCGGCGCGGACGTAAGCCTGGTGCCAAAGAAGGGTTACATCAGCCTGCGCCGGCCTAGGAAGCAGTTCGCGATGATCCAGCCGAGCGCGGCCGGGCGGATCGACCTGGGCCTGATCCTGCCCGGCGTCCCAGTCGGCGGACGCCTGGAGCCGGCCGGCAGCTTCAACGCGCTGTTCACTCACCGGGTCCGGGTCACGTCCGGCGGTGACCTGGATGACGCGCTCGCCGGGTGGCTCGCCGCCGCGTACGCCGACGCGGGCTAAAGCCGCGGCGACGGGCGTACTCCTTGCTCGTTCTTTAATTAATAATTTTTAGTGATAGAGTCCTGGCATGAGCCTACCGCCCGGCGGTCCGGACCTGGCCTCGCTGAGCAGCCTGGACGATCCGGTGCGCCGCCGCTTGTACGAGGTCGTGACCCGGCAGGCCGGGCCGGTGGGCCGGGACGAGGCGGCGTCCGCTGCCGGGGTCGGCCGGGCGCTGGCCGTCTACCACCTCGACAAGCTCGTCGAGTCCGGGCTGCTGACGGCTTCCTACCAGCGGCCGCCCGGCCGGAGCGGACCGGGGGCCGGGCGGCCCGCCAAGCTTTACGCCAGGTCGGACCGCGAGTTCGCGGTCACCGTGCCGCCGCGGGAGTACGAGCTGGCGGCGCGGCTGCTCGTCCAGGTCGTCGAGTCCGATCCCAGCGGCCGCAGCCGGGCCGCCCTGGGCGAGGCCGCGCACCGGCTCGGCGCGGAGCTGGGGAGTGGGTTCCGGGCTGACGCCGCCGACGAGGACGTGGCCGGCCGGGACGTGGAGGGCGCGCTTACGCAGCAAGGCTACGAGCCGAGCCGCGGCGGCGATGGCGTCATCCGGCTGTGGAACTGCCCGTTCCACCAGCTGGCGAAGCGGCACCGGGACGTGGTCTGCGGCATGAACCTGGCGCTGGTCAAGGGGTTGGTCTCAGGCCTGGGCGCGGACGGCTGGCGTCCGGTCCTTGACCCCCGGCCCGGTCACTGCTGCGTCGCCATCGGCGGTGACCGGTCATGACGCCCTGGCCGGCGTGCCCCGCTGAGGGGCGCACCAGAAAGGATCACGAAAATGTCCGATCCACTCGATGACCTGAGCAGAAGGGGCGTCTCCGTCTGGCTCGATGACCTGAGCCGCCGGCGGCTGACCAACGGCAGCCTGGCCGACCTGGTCGCCCATGACCACGTGGTGGGGGTGACCACCAATCCGACCATCTTCGCCAAGGCGATCGCCAGCGGTGACGACGCGTACGCCGGGCAGCTGCACGACCTGTGGGTGCGCGGCACCAGCGTCGAGGAGGCGCTGCGCGCGCTGACCACCCACGACGTGCGCTGGGCCTGCGATGTGCTGCGGCCGGCCTACGACGCCACGGACGGCGTGGACGGCCGGGCGTCAATCGAGGTCGACCCGCGGCTCGCCCACGATACCGAGGCGACCATCGCCGAGGCGCGGGCCCTGTGGTGGCGGGTGGACCGGCCCAACTTGTTCATCAAGATCCCGGCCGCGCGGCAGGGGCTGCCCGCCATCGCGGCCTGCCTGGCCGAGGGCATCAGCATCAACGTCACGCTGATCTTCTCCCTGACCCGGTATGACGCGGTGATCGACGCCTTCCTCGACGGCATGGAGCGGGCCCGGCAGGCCGGCCGGGACCTGTCCTCGATCGCGTCGGTGGCCTCGTTCTTCGTGTCCCGGGTCGACACCGAGGTCGACGCGCGACTCGACAAGATCGGCACCGCCGCCGCGGCCGCCCTGCATGGGCGGGCCGCGGTCGCGAACGCCCGGCTGGCCTACCAGCACTACGAGCGGATGCTCGCCTCGCCGCGGTGGGCCGCCCTGGCCGCGGCCGGCGCCCGCCCGCAACGGCCGCTGTGGGCCTCGACCTCGGTCAAGGACCCGGCCTACCCCGACACCCGGTACGTGACCGACCTGGTCGCGCCCGGCGTGGTCAACACCATGCCGGAGGCCACGCTGCGCGCGGTCGCCGACCACGGTCAGGTGCCGGCGGACTCGGTGCGCGGTCACTACCAGGACGCGCTGCAGGTGCTAAGCCAGCTGCGCGCGCTCGGCGTCGACTACGACGACGTCACGGCGAGCCTGGAGGAGCACGGCCTGGACATCTTCGATGCCAGCTGGCGAGGGCTGAGCGACCAGCTGGCCGCCGCGCTCCGCCATCCAAGAGAGAGCCATCCACGAGAGAGCCATCCACGAGAGAAGAGCGAGCAATGAGCGTGAGTAGCACGTACGTGATCGCCGGGGCGGGGCTGGCCGGGGCGAAGGCCGCGGAGACCCTGCGCGAGGAAGGGTTCGACGGCCCGGTCGTGCTGATCGGCGACGAGGCCGAACGGCCGTACGAGCGGCCGCCTTTGTCCAAGGACTACCTGCTGGGCAAGGCCGAACGGGAGACGATCTTCGTCCACCCGGCGTCGTGGTACGCGGACCACGGCGTCGAGCTGCGCCTCGGCGTTACGGTCACCGGCATCGATCCCGCGGCGCACGAGGTGGCGCTGGCCGACGGCAGCCGCATCGGCTACGCCAAGCTGCTGCTGGCCACCGGGTCCTCGCCGCGCCGCCTGACCGTGCCGGGTGCCGACGCCGACGGCGTGCTCTACCTGCGCCGGGCGGCCGACAGCGACCAGATCAAGGCCGCCTTCCAGGCCGCGTCGCGGATTGCGGTGATCGGCGCGGGCTGGATCGGCCTGGAGACCGCCGCCGCGGCCCGCGCGGCCGACGTCGAGGTCACGATCCTGGAGGCGGCCGAGCTCCCGCTGCTGCGGGTGCTCGGCGCCGAGGTGGCCCAGGTCTTCGCCGGCCTGCACCGCGAGCACGGCGTCGACCTGCGTTTCGGCGTCCAGGTCAGCGAGATCACCGGCTCGGGCGGCCGGGCCGGCGGCGTGCGGCTGGCCGACGGAGGCCACGTCGAGGCCGACGCGGTCATCGTCGGGGTCGGGATCACGCCGAACAGCCAACTGGCCGAGGCGGCCCGCCTCGAGACCAGAAACGGTATCGTGGTCGACGCGGGGCTGCGCTCCTCCGATCCGGACATCTACGCCGCCGGGGACGTCGCCAGCGCCTACCACCCGGTGCTCGGCAGGCACGTCAGGGTCGAGCACTGGGCTAACGCGCTGAACCAGCCGCAGGCGGCCGCCCGGGCCATGCTCGGCCAGGACGTCTCCTACGACCGGGTGCCGTACTTCTACACCGACCAGTACGACCTGGGCATGGAGTACACCGGCTACGTCGAGCCGGGCGGCTACGACCAGGTCGTCTTCCGCGGCGACGTGGAGCGGCGCGAATTCCTCGCGTTTTGGCTGGCCGACGGGCGCGTACTGGCCGGCATGAACGTCAACATCTGGGACGCCAGCGACATGATCCAGGCCCTGGTGCGCAGCGGCCGCCCGGTGGAGCCGGCCCGGCTCGCCGATCCCGGCGTGCCCCTCGACCAGCTCACCGGCGACTGATCACTTGCCAGGTCCCCGTATGCGGCACTACTCGCGTGGTCCGGCCGCGGTGCCAACGGTGCGGGTGAGCCCGGTCCGCGTGCTCACTATCCTGGGCCTATCAGCTCATGGAAGGCACCGGCTCTATGGACGCTCAGCCGACCGGGATCGGCGAGCGCTTGCGGAACGTCCGCAAGCGCCGTGGGCTGACCCAGCGTCAACTCGCCGACATGGCGGGGCTATCCCTTTCACTGATCAAGAAGCTAGAGCAGGACAGTTACGGACACGTCAGGCTTGAGACTGCTCATAAGCTGGCGAAAGCTCTCGGGGTAACCACCACGACCCTGCTCACCGAGCCAGACGCCCCGGTGCCCGAGCCGCACAGCGGGCAGCGATGGGAACCGGTACGACTCGCGCTGGAAGGCGCGCACCAGGCCGAGCCGCAGGAAACGCCGACGATGGACGGGGTCAGGCGCTCATTCAGGGATGTCCTGCCGCTGCTGCTCGCTAGCCGGTTCGACGCGATGGGCGCAATCCTGCCCGGCCTGCTCCGCGATGCTGACACCCTGGTCGCGCTGTCAGCCGATGGCGCGCAGCGGGACGCTAGGACGCTGCGGTCCCAGGTCCGGCAGGTTACCGGGTCGCTCATGCTGCACAACTGGGAGTTCGAAACCGCCGAGCGGGCGTTCGCGCTGGCGATGGCGGACGCGAGCGATCCGCTGACGGCAATGTCTGTCGCGGACGAACGCTGCTGGGGCCTGATCCGCCAGGGCAAGCTTCCTGAGACGATGAGCACGGCGCTGGGACTGGCGGACCAGAACGAGCCGAAGATGACAGCGGGCCGGGACGAAATGGCAGCCTACGGTCGGCTCATGATCCGCGCGTCTATGGCCGCCGTCCGCGACAACCGCCCGGATGAGGCGACGCAGATGCTCAGGCTAGGCCGGATGGCAGCCGTAGGCGCGGGGCCCGATTTCGTCCTGCCCTTCTCCCCCTGGCACGTGTTCGGGCCGGTCACGCTTTCGGTTTCCGCCGCCGAGAGCGCCATCATCCGGGAGCAGCCCGAGGGGGTCCTGTCGATCGCCCGCCGACTGTCCAGAGCAAGGCCCGCCATGCCGCTAGGAAGGTTCGCGCCTAGTTTCCGGCTGGATGTGGCGTACGCCCATACTCTGCTGCGGCACGACGACCAGGCCGTCGCGGTCTTGCGGCGACTCCGCGACGACCGGCCCCAGTGGTTCCCCCGCCAGCGCTACGCCGCCGACATCATCGCCAAGATCATCAGTCACCGCCGGACCCTGATCGCCGAGGTCCGGGAGCTAGCCGACGCGGTCCGCCTGCCGTTGTGACACCGCATGTCCCTTCCGCGCCCCTGCGGCCGGAAGGATCATTGAACCGGCTCACCTGGCCGCCTAGCGTCGGCTGTGTTCCAGCGCAGTCACACGCGAGCAGGAGGCATGAGCCACATGGGGAGGGCAGAAACGCCCAGCACCCGGTCAAGACGACCGGCCAGACCTGCCCGGCGCAGACAGACGTCCGCCACCGCAACGCCCGGCAGACCAGCGGCCGCCAGACCAGCGGCCGCCAGCACCCGGGCCACCGCCGCGCAAGCTAAGCGAGCTGACCACCTCAGAGCTGACCACGCGCCGGCGCGAGCTAGAGCACGCCATCAAGCACATACCCGGCACCGCACCGGTCCAGGCTGACCTGCGCACCTGGCTCGACGAGATCGAAGCCGAGGAGCACAGCCGGGCGAAGATAGCAGCCGCCATCAGGAAGGCTGCCCGGTGCGCGAGCAGGACCTAGAACAACGCCTTAGGAACATGCCGGATGCCGAGCTTGAGGCCACCCGCAGGGACCTACGGTGTGTCCCGTAGCTCATGGGACAGGTGAGGACAGCGCGGCGCCGCCGGGCCCGCGGCCAGCCTTCCCCAGGGCCCCGCTCGCGCCCGGGGAACCACGGCGATGTGACATGGACGTTGCCCTGACCACGGCGATGTCACATCGCCGTGGTAGCGCCCGGTGCCCGGAGCGGCGCAGGACGGGACGGGCGGGACCTGCGGGCCGCACGGTGCGCACGGTGCGCACGGTGCCCGGCGGGATCCGGCGGCGGGCGGCGGGCGGCGGGCCGGGCGGCGCCGCGCCGGTTCGCGCCCCTTGACGGCACCTGCCTGCCAAGATCTACGGGACACACCCTAGTGACCGGCCTTGGGTTCATGACACCGGGCAACGGCATGTACGCGCCATCTCATACGTTCCTGAGCGCGGTTACCAGCGAGCTTGCCCAGCGCCAGCGCCGGGCAAGCGGGCAGCCTCTGGTCCCGGAGGCATCGTGACCAGCCGGCGCACCGTCGGCAACGGCAGGGATGACCCGCGCCAGTGGGTCAAGGCGGCATACCTGCTGCTCGACGCGACGGAGACCGGCCCGCAGGGCAAGCTCCCCCCAGGGCCGAGGTAGCCGCCAAGCTGGGCATCAACCAGGCCACGGTAACCCGCGCCTACCGGGAGCTGACCACGCTGGGCATCATCCGGGAGGTACCAGGACTGGGATACTTCGGCGGCCGGACATGAGCCACAGCCCGCCAGACGACGCCGCGATGATAGTCATCACGATCACTCTGCCCGAAGGAACCGGCGTCCGGGTCAGGATCACCAGCCGCCAGGACTCCCCGCAGTCGGCGACGCCAGAACCGGACGCAGGCTGACAGAGGTCCCCCTTGGCCGGCCAAGGGGGACCATGCCGTATTCCCTTCGGAACACAGGGAATCGGCTGCTCTAGAGAACATCAGGAATCATCAGCCCCAGAGATCAAAATTGTCCCTGTGGTTTGGGACGCGCACCTAGGGAATACCCGGGAACCAGGCCGGGTCGATCTCCCGGTGGCGGTCGAGCCGCCGCAGCTCCGGCGGGCGCGCCGCAGCTCCGGCGGGCGCGCCGCGGCCGCGTGCAGCGCGTCGAGCACCAGCTGGGCGGCGAACTTGTCCACCCCCGCCGCGCCGCCGTAGACCTGGCGGAGCGGCCCGGTGTTGTCGAAGGACAGCGTCTCCAGCCGGGCCAGGAACGCGCCGGCCTCCGCCAGGCCGAGCCGCGACCGCGCTTCGCATTCCACCGCAGGACCCAGTTCGGCCACTCACGGCTCCTCGGGTCTCGGGCTGACGGCGGGCAGCCGAAGTTGATCGTCGATGGCGACGATAGCTGCACCGGCCCGCGCACGCTAGCAGGGGCTGGCGGTAGACCTGAGGAGAATTACCGGCCCGGGAGCTTGCCGTGTCCCGCGCGTCGAGCACCGGCTCGACGACGTTCATCGCGGCATGCACGGCAGCCTCGGGGTCGCCGGGAATGCCGTAGCGCAGGAAACTGCGTCCCAGCGCACGCCGGAGGCGTTCGGCGGTGACCGTCAGCAAATCGGCCGGCTCTTTATGCGACTTACGGGAGTTATCGGGACTATTGGGGTTATTGGGACGGGCCTGGCGTGAATTCGGCCGGCGGGCGCGCCCCGGCGGGCGCACGGCCTGGCGGCCGGGCGGCGGAATTTCGTCGGGGCTATCCGGCACCGCGAACAACGGCGTCATCGCCCACGGCTGCGGCTGAGCCTGGGTGGCGCGCCGCCGCTTTGGTAGGGTCGGCTCCGGGAGCATTGGCGTGACCTTTCCTGTCAAGGATTTGTCTACACAGCGCTAATGCTCCCCCTTTGTGGCCGTCATGGCATAGATGTCCAGGTCGCACGGCGTGTCATCAATACTCCGCAGGGTGCCTTCCGGCCTTTTCCCGGCATATTCCGCCGACAATTTCGTATCGAAAATATGTACGTATGCAAATCAGGCGGGCACCGACCCGGGTTCCCCGCGCCGGGCGATTTCCGCGTGCGGGCGGGAAAGCCATGTCGCCCACTCCGCGCTGATCTCGCCGGCCGTGGTGAGCAGCAGCGGCAGGTGATCGCGCAGCAGCCGCTGCGTGGTCGTCTCGGCCGCGTGCACGGTGACGTTCATCGCGGCCCGGACCGTCCCGGTCCCGTCCCGGACCGGGACGGCCACCGAACGGACGCCGGGCGCGAGCTCCTCGTCGGCCAGCGCCCAGCCCTGCGCCCGCACCTCGGACAGCTCGTCGCGCAGCTGGTCCGGCGTATTCGGGACCCGGCCGCCAGCCCAGTGGCGCTGCGGCGGCAGCCCGGAGCGGCTGGGCTGCGCGAGCGCGGCGGCGACCTTTTCCGGAGGCAGGGCCGCGAGCAGGACCTTGCCCTGCGAGGTCTGCGCCGCCGGGAAGTGGGTGCCGATCTCCACCCGCAGCGCGATCAGCTTGGGCACCGAGACGCGGGCCACGTAGACGATGTCGGAGCCGTCGAGCTGGGCCATGGACGACGACTCGCCGGTGCGGGCCACCAGCGCCTCCATATGCGGCCGGGCGATATCCCACAGGCCCAGCGAGCTGACGTAGGCCATCCCCAGGTTCATCACCTTCGGCGTCAGCTCGAAGGTCCCGCCGGAGGACCGGACGAAGCCCAGCTCCTCCAGGGTGAGCAGCAGGCGGCGGGCGGTGGGCCGGGCCAGGCCGGCCACGGTGGCCACCTCGCTCAGCGACATGCTGCGGTGGTCCGCGCCGAACGCGGCCAGGATGTCCAGCCCGCGCGCCAGCGCCTCGACGAAGTCCGGCCCGTTGCCGCGTCCGGCCATGCGGTCGCCTAGCCGTCCTCGCCGAAAATGCTGCCGCGCGCGCCGTGCGTCGACTGAGACTTGAACTCGGTGTACTGGTACGGGTTGTCCAGCACGTCGGTACCGGGCAGGTCCGGGTTCATGCCGGCCGCCCAGGCCTCCTCCCCGAGCGCGGACCGCAGGTAATCGACGGTGGCCTCGACAGTGCGCCGCACCGCGCCGAGGTCGGCCCCGACCAGCCGGTGCTCGTGCTTGACCACCCGCCCGTCCACCAGGACGGTGTGCACATCGCCGCGCTGCGCCTGGAAGGCGACGTGGCCGTAGGGGTTCACCAGCGGGAACGAGACCGGCGAGCTGTCGTTCTTGATTAGCACCACGTCGGCCTTGCGGCCCGGCTCGAGCCGCCCCAGGTCGTCGCGGCCCAGGGCACGGGCGCCGCCCCGGGTGGCCCAGTCGACCACCTGCTCTGCGCGCAGGTGGGTGTGGGTGACGGTCTCGCCCTTGACATGCGCCTCGAGGTGCTCGCGGGAGCGGTCGGCGCCGAGGGTGGTGCGCATGGCGGAGAACAGGTCGCCGCTCCACCAGACGCTGGTGTCCATCGACAGCGAGACCGGGATGTCGTGGCGGCGCACCTGCCAGGTGGGCGGGTAGCCCTGGCCCGCGCTCTGCTCCGATTCGGTCGACACCGAGATGGAGCCGCCGGTCGCCGCGATGCGGTGGTAGGAGTCGGTGCTCAGCGTGGCCGCGTGCACGTAGACCGTCTCCGGGGTCATGAACCCGTGCTCGTGCATCAGCCGGATGCCGTCGTTGTTGGTGGCCCCCCACACGCCGGCGTGGGTAGTGACCGGCAGGCCCAGCTCGCGGGCCGCCTCGAACGCCGCCTTCTCCGGGAAGGACGGGTCTCCGGTGACGTCGAAGGCGAGCTGGAAACCGAGCATGTCGCCGGCCCCGGCCCGGCGCTGGCTGAGGAACGCCCGGACGGCGGGGTCGGCGGTCCACTCCCAGGGACCGGCCTGGATGTTGCCGTAGGCGAGGACGAACCGCCCCGGCACCGCGTGCAGCGCGTCGACCGCGGCCTCGGCGTGGTCCACCGTCTGCAGCCCGTGCGACCAGTCGACCGTCGTGGTCACGCCGGCCTCGAGCGCGTCCCAGGCGGAGACGAGATTTCCGGCGTAGACGTCCTCGGGACGGAACTTCCGGCCGTGCTCCAGGTAGTACCAGACGAAGTACTGGGTCAGCGTCCAGTCCGCGCCGTATGCGCGCATCGCCGTCTGCCACATGTGCCGGTGGGTGTCGATCATCCCCGGCATCACGACGCCGCGGCTCGCGTCGATCTCTAGCGCACCCTCCGGCGCCTCCAGGCGCGGTCCCACCGCTTCGATCCGGTCGCCGGTGACCAGCACGTCCGCGTCGGTGAGGACCGTGTGCGCGTCGTCCATGGTGAGGACCGTGCCGCCGCGCAGCACCACCGGGCGGCCATCGCCAGTCCCGAGGGACGCCGCTACCTCGTCGGGATTCGCCATCGAAACCTCCGGGTACTCTATCTGCCGGGTACTCATCTGCGGACGATCGTCCGCTACACGACTATTCTGTACGCCTATTCGGCGACCAGTGCCACTGTCAATCATCGGTGTTCCGGCTGTCAAGCGGTTCTTCTGTCCAACGGAGGTGGCCCAGCTGCCTTGACAGGGAACTTGACGGCCCTAGGCTGGTCCGTACGCCGTCCATGGACGATTGTCCGTATGACGGACAGCCTGACGAAGGGACGATCACAACGATGACGGTGGACCAGGCGGAGGGGCCACTGGCCGGGCTGCTGGTGGCGGACTTCTCCCGGATCCTGGCCGGGCCGTACGCGACCATGCTGCTGGCCGACATGGGGGCGGAGGTGGTCAAGGTGGAGGGCCCGGGCGGAGACGACACCCGCACCTGGCAGCCGCCGGTCCGGGACGGCATCTCGACCTATTACCTCGGCGTCAACCGCAACAAGCGCTCGATCGCGCTGGACCTGCGGGACGCCGGTGACCTGGCCGCGGCGCACGAGCTCGCGCGGCGCGCCGACGTCTTCATCGAGAACTTCAAGCCGGGCGGCCTGACCCGCTTCGGGCTCGACTACGAGGCCACCTCGGCCGCCAACCCGGCCGTCGTGTACGCCTCGATCAGCGGTTTCGGCAGCGCCCCCGGGGGGGCCTCGCTGCCCGGGTACGACCTCATCGTCCAGGCCATCTCCGGCCTCATGAGCGTGACCGGCGATCCGGGCGGCGAGCCGTACCGGGCCGGGGTGGCGATATTCGACGTGATCGCCGGCCTGCACGCCACCATCGGCATCCTGGCCGCGCTCAACCACAGGCACGAGACCGGCCGCGGGCAGCACGTCGAGGTCAGCCTGTTGGCCTCGGCGATGTCCGGCCTGGTGAACCAGACCAGCGCCTACGTCGCCGGGGGCGTGGTCCCGTTCCGGATGGGCAACAGCCACCCCAGCCTGTTCCCCTACGAGCCGCTCCCCTGCGCCGACGGCGAGCTGATCATCACCGCGGGCAACGATCTCCAGTTCCGCAAGCTGGCTCAGGTGCTGGGCGTCCCCGAGTTGTCCGACGACCCGCGGTTCGGCCGCAACGAGGACCGGACGGCCAACCGCGAGGAACTGCGGCCGCTCCTGGTCGAGCGGCTGCGGACCCGGACCAAGCTCGAGTGGTTCCGCGAGCTGATCGGCGCGGGAGTGCCCTGCGGGCCGATCAATACCATCGACCAGGGCGTGGCGTTCGCCGACGAGGTGGGGCTCGATCCGGTCGTCAGCGTGGGGCAGGGCGAGGCCGCGGTGCCGTCGGTACGCCACCCCATCACCTTCTCCACGACCCCGGCCAGCTACCGGCTGCCGCCGCCGGCTCTGGACCAGCACGGAGCCGAGATCCGCCGCTGGCTGGCCCAGCCCCAGACGACAGGGCCCCGGGAGCCCGACGAAAAGGAGAACGACACGTGACCAGGAGCCCAGAAGGGCTGTCCTTCCCCACCTCGCTCGGCACCTCGACGGCGGACCAGATCAGGCTGCTCGGCCAGGACCTGACGGCCGACCTGATGGGCCAGGTGAGCTTCGGGGAACTCGCCTTCTGGCTGGTCACGCTGCGGCGGCCGACCCCGTCCGAGACCCGGGTGTTCGAGGCCGTGCTGGTGGCGCTGGCCGACCACGGGTTCACCCCGACCGCGATCGCCGCGCGGCTGACCTACCTGTCCGCCCCGGACTCGCTGCAGGGGGCGCTGGCCGCCGGGCTGCTCGGCGGCGGGTCCCGGTTCCTGGGGGTCACCGAGGACTGCGGGCGCTACCTGCACGACGTGCTGGAGGCCGTGGATGGCGCGCTGCCTTCCGACGACGACGGCTGGGACGCGCTCGCGCTGGCGGCGGTGCGGGAAACCAGGGCCCGCAAGCTCTTCGTCCCCGGGCTCGGGCACCCCGTGCACAAGGTGACCGATCCCCGGACGCCGGTGCTGATCGAGATCGCCGAGCAGGAAGGGCTGCGCGGCCCGCATCTGCGCCTGTTCGAGGCCATCGGCCGGGTGCACGAGCAGGTGCTCGGCCGCAGGCTCCCGCTCAACGGGGCCGGCGTCTGCGGCGCCGCGCTCGCCGACCTCGGCCTGCCCGTCGAGCTACTCCGCGGCTTCGCCCTGCTGGCCCGGGCGGCCGGGCTGCTCGGGCAGATCGCCGAGGAGCGCCGCCGCCCGATCGGCATGGACGTGTACATGACCGTCGACCGCAACGCCGTCTACGTGAACCCGGACGAACCCTAGGAGGGCTGCATGGCCACCGTCGCCGCGGTCATCGCCTCGACGCATCACCCTTTCTATTACCGCGCGAGCACCTCGACTGGCGCGGACCGGCCGCCGTTCGCCGACGAATGGGTGGCCAAGATCGAGGCGTTCCGCCAGACGCTGACCCGGGCCGAGCCCGACGTCCTGGTCATGGTGGGCAGCGACCACTTCCACCAGCTGTGGCTGGACAACATGCCGCAGTTCCTGGTGGGCAAGGCGCCCTTCTTCGACGCGAACTGGTACAACGAGGAACGGGAGTTCGGCCTGCCGCGGATGCGGCTGGCGGGCGAGGAGGACCTGGCCGCCTACTTGCTGCGGGAAGGCCTGGACGCCGGCTTCGACCTGGCCTTCAGCAACGAGCTTCGGATCGACCACAGCGTGACCTGCCCGATCATCACCCTGCGGCCGCAGGCCGACCTGCCGGTGGTGCCGGTCTACACCAACATCTTCGCCCCGCCGATGCCCCGGCCTGATCGGTTCGTCCAGCTGGGCCTGGCCATCAGGCGGATGGTGGAGTCCTGGCCGTCGGACAAGCGGGTGGCCATCATCGGCACCGGTCACCTGTCGCTGGAGCTGGGCGGGCCGCGCCAGTTCGGCCCGCACGGCCCCGACCCAGAATTTGACCGCAAGGCGGTGGCCTGGATCGCCGACGGCGACGTCGACGGCTGCCTGGCCGAGGTCACGCTGGACAGCCTGCACGCCCCGGGCAACGCCACCCACGGGTTCATGGACTTCATGCTGATGATGGGCGCGGCCGGCGACGGAGTGAAGGCCGACTACGTCGACACCCTGGATCTGTTCCACACCATGGAGGCGTACTTCACCTGGTTTCCGGAAGGAGCGCCGACCCCATGAGCAAGTACCTGCTCGACAAGTTCCTGTACACGGTGGACCGCGATCCCGGGCTGGTCGAGCGCTACCGCGAGGACCCGGCAGGCACGGTGGACTGGTGGGAGCGGGAGATGGCCTGCACCGTGCTCAACTGCACCGCGGCGGAGAAGTCGACCTGGCCGTCGTTCCAGGAGGAGGAGCGCCGCGCCCTGCGGGAGCACGACCATGTGGCGCTGTTCCAGCTGGGCGCCCACCCGTTCCTGACCCTCACCCTGTTCATCGCCATGTTCGAGCGCGACCACGGGCCGCTGGAGTACCAGCGGGCCTACGCCCAGGCGATGGAGCACATCCGCCTGCCCTACCCCGACATCGCGACCTGAGCGGCGGGCCGGGGGGCGGTTGGCGGGCGCGGGAAGGGGTGGCGGCTAGCCTGATCAGCCGGCGCTGGCTGAGCGGGGCGCTTTCATGGCCTGGCGGACCCGGGTGAGCAGGGCCGCCTCGGTGAAGGGCTTTTCCAGGATGTCGTAGCGCGGCGCGGGGACGCCGTGCGAGTCCAGGATCGGCTGGGCGTAGCCGGACATGAACAGGGCCGGGAGGCCGGGGCGGATCGCGCCGACCCGGACGGCGACCTCGTTGCCCAGCATCTCGGGCATGACCACATCGGTGAGCAGCAGGTCGATGGGCTGGGCCGGGTTGCTGGCCCGCTGCACGGCCTCGCCGCCGCTGGCGGCCACGCAGACCTGGTAGCCGTTACGGGTCAGGATGCGCCTGGTCAGCTCGCGCAGGCTCGCCTCGTCCTCGACCAGCAGGATCGTCTCGTCATGCCCGCGCTGGCCGTCACCGGCGGCCGGCGGCTGCGCCTCAGGCACGGTCTCCTCGTCGGTGACCGGTAGCAGCACGCTGATCGTGGTGCCCAGGCCCAGCTCGGAGTAGACCTCGATGCTGCCGCCTGCGCCGGTCACGACACCGTAGACGGTGGCCAGCCCGAGTCCGGTGCCACGGCCTTTCGGCTTGGTGGAGAAGAACGGCTCGAAGACACGCTCGGCGGTGGCCCGGTCCATGCCGGTGCCGGTGTCGGAGACCCGCAGCCGGGCGTACCGGCCCGGCTTGAGGCCGGGCCGGCCGGTCGCGTAGGCCGCGTCCACCTCGGTGTTGGCGGTGTCGATGGTCAGGCGGCCGCCGCCGGGCATCGCGTCGCGCGCGTTCACCGCGAGGTTCACCAGGACCTGCTCTATCTGGCCGCGGTCGGCCTTGATCCGCCATAGGGCAGGCTCCGGGGTGATGGCCAGCTCGAGGTGCTCGCCCAGGGTGCGGCGAAGTAGCTGCCCGGCGCCCTGCACGGCCTGGTTGAGGTCGAGGATCTCCGGCCTGGTCACGTCGTGCCGGGCGAAGGTCAGCAGCTGGCGGGTCAGCCTGGCAGCCTGCTGCGCGGCCGCCTGGACCTGCTCGATGTCGTCGAGCACGGGCGCGAGCCTGGTATCAGCCTGGGCGAACGGCTGGATCTGCTCGGCGGTGAAGTCGGCGTAGCCTTGGATGACGTTGAGCAGGTTGTTGAAGTCGTGCGCGACCCCGCCGACCAGCTGGCCGAGGCTCTCCAGCCGTTGCGACTGCTGCTGCCGCCGCTCGACCCGCTCCTGCTCCGCGGCGGCCCGCAGGCGCTCTCGTTCGGCCTCCAGGGCCAGCCGCTCGGAGACGTCCCGGATCGCCGCGGCGACCAGCATCCCGCTCTCCGTGGGCAGGCTGCTCAGCGTGATCTCGGCGGGGAACGTGCGGCCGTCGCGGCGCAGCCCGGACATCTTCACCTCGGCCTCGATCCCCCGCGACGGCGGGTCGGCGAAGTAGCCGAGCCGTTCGGCGGCCAGGTCCGCGCGGGCCTCCTCGGGGACCAGCTTCTCCACCGGCTGGCCGATCAGGTCGCCGACCGGGTACCCGAACAACTGCACGGCCTGGGAGTTGGCCATCACGATCGACCCGTCCGCGGCCACCGCGATCATCGCGTCCGGGGCGGCGTCGAACAGGCGGCGGAAACGATGCTCGGCGCGCTGCAGGTCGGCTAGGGTCGCCACGAGCCTGAGCCGCATCAGCTCGATGCCCCGGCCCAGGCCGGCCAGCTCGGACGGGCCGACCGCGGGAATGCGGGTGTCGTAATCCCCGGCGGTGACGGACGCCATGGCCCGGCGCAGCGCGCCGAACGGCCGGAGCAGGCCCAGCCAGACCGTCGCCACGGCGTTGGCGACGATGGCCGCGACAACTACGCACATGGCGATGAGCGCGGCCAGCAGCGTGCCCTGCAAACGGTTGAGTTTGTTCGTGACCGCCTGCTGCGCGCTGGTGATTTGTTCCTGCAGGGCTGCTCCGGCCGACCGGACGGCCAGCGCGTAC